>Ga0180008_1000005_pt1 | contig 326629 bp, 295 predicted proteins | sample MM_PW_MetaG_FD_121121 | JGI IMG/M metagenome (GOLD analysis project Ga0180008, IMG submission 121121) | Groundwater microbial communities from the Aspo Hard Rock Laboratory (HRL) deep subsurface site, Sweden - MM_PW_MetaG | ecosystem: Environmental > Aquatic > Deep subsurface > Groundwater... | reverse complement strand
CATGGCCGCCTTGAAGGTCAAAAAGCTCAGCAACGAACTCCAGTTATCCCTCCTGTAGTGGCACGCTGACTAGGTCAACCTAGTCAAATCAACCACTTACAGCATTTGGTGTCGAACTCGGGGTGCCCGCCTCACGCGTTATTGCGCAATGCAAAAATCGCGGGATGTTAGAGTTTCAGAACAAATGGTGGCTTGTCGTTAAGTGAAAAGACTGACCAGGTTTGAAAGCAAAGAACGCACGCGCTCGCTCTTACTGGAAGCGGCGCGCGCCTGCGTCGCCGAAAAAGGCTATGACGGCACCAGCGTCGCAGATATCGCCGATCGCGCCGGGTTTACCAAAGGGGCCTTCTTTTCGAACTTCGAGACCAAAGAAGATGCGTTCCTGGAGGTGTTGCGCATCGAGAAGACGCGTGACGCCGAGATGCTGCGAGAGATACTGAAAACCCCGGACCTCGCCGCGTTGTCTCAGATACTGAATGCCTACATCGATGGTTTGGGTGCAAATCGGGATTGCGCGATCCTCGACGTGGAAATGCAGTTGCATGCCTCCCGCACGCCGCATTTTCTGGAGCGCTATGAAACCCTTTCCGCAGAAATGCGGGGCACCCTTGGGCAGTTTGTGAGCAGCTTGTTCGCTCATGCCGGAAAACAGTCACCCATGCCAGATGAAGATTTGGCTGAACTGTTTTTGTCTCTTTTTCAGGGGCTCATGGTGCGAAGGGCAGCGCAGCCAGGCGAGCAGATCCGCCGGGTGCTGGATGCGTTGGTGGCAAGCGCGCCACAGCGGCCCTGAGGCGCGGCGTTCAAAGCAGCCTGAAAGCCGCCGCCGCCACACAGGTCGGCAACAGGGCGGCGGTGGCCAGCCCCAGTGCCGACACCGATTCCCCCTCGTAGTGGCGTTTGAGGATGGCGATGCCCGCCGGGTTCGGCGCGTTGGCGATGATGGTCAGGCCGCCGCCAGTGACGGCCCCGGCCACCAGGGCGAGCTTGAACTCATCGGACAGGCCGGGCACCAGCGAGCCCAGGTAGGTCAAGGCCGCGTTGTCGGTGAACGCCGTCAGCGCGGTGGCGCCATAGAACACCGCGTCGCTGCTCATGCCCATCAGCACGGGCTCGAGCCACCAGCGCTGCTGCCCGCCCAGCACCACCAGCCCGGCCAGGAAGAAGGCGACAAGCAGGCCTTCACGCAAGATGAGCCGCCCCTGGTGCTGCGGGTAGGCTGTGGCCACGCCCATGAACAGCAGGAACAGGCCCATGAACATGGCCGGGTGGTGCGCAAAAGCGACCACGCCTGCCAGCAGCAGCAAGTGAACGGCGGTCAGCGCCCAGGGCACAGGGGCTTCGTTCACCGAGCGGGCAGGGGGGCGCAAGTCGATCAGTTCCTTGCGGAACAGCAGCGTCACGCCCACGGCGTTCACCGCCACCGCGATCGCCGCCTTCCAGCCGAAGTTCTGCAGCATGAAGGGCAGGTCCCATCCCCATGCCCCGGCCACCATCAGCACAGGCGGAGCGGCATACGGCGTGAGCGTGCCCCCGATGGAGATGTTGACGAACAGCACGCCCAGCGTGGCGTATTTCAGCCGTTGGGACACGCGTTGTGACAGCACCCGCTCACCCAGGATCAAGGCGGCCAGCGTCATCGCAGCCGGCTCGGTGATGAAGGAGCCCAACAGCGGCACCAGCAGCATCACCGTGAGGTAAAAGCCCATTTCACCGGGCAGTGGCAACAGCCTGGCCACGAAGCCGATCAGGCCCTTGGCGGCCTGCAGCACCGCGCGCGTCGCCGCGATCACCATGATGGCGAAGACGAACAACGGTTCGGTGAAGTTGCGCGAGTCCACGTAGCCCACGGCCGCCTCGTGGCCGCCGAACGCGAACATGAAGCCCACCAGCACGATGGCCCAGAAGCCGAACACCACCTCGACCTCGGCCAGCAGGTGCCACACGCCTGCGTGACGCGGTCGGCTGTGGGCCAGGCGCTCGAAAAAGCCGGTGGCAAAGGTGTGGGCGATGGCCAGCGCGAACAGCGCTGCACCGATGAGTTCGATCTGGCTCGGGTGGGGCAAGTGGCGGTCTTTCTGTGGAGGGGGCGGGGGCGTGTTCGATGGCGAGGGGCGCGGTCAGGCCGGCGTCAAGCCGCCTGCAACTGTTCTCGCATCACCGTGGCGATCAGCTCTTCCATCGTGTAGAAGCCGGGGCCGCGCTGGTGCAGCTCGCGCAGCGCGAAGGCTGCGCCCGTGCCGAAGGCCTCGCGGCGGATGGAGTCGTGCGTCAGGCGCACCGTTTGGTGCGGAAAGCCGAACACCACCTCGTGGTGCCCGACGATGCCGCCCAACCGCAGCGAGGTGATGCGCGCCTCGTCGAGGTCGAGCGTGCTGGCCATGCGCCGCGCGGTGCCCGAGACCTCGGGTTTGTCACGGAAATGCTGCTCGATGATCTCGATGTCGGCCTGGGGCGCGATGGTGCGCAGCAAGCGCGCCGCCACGATCAGGAAGTTGATGCCCACGGTGATGTTGGGCGAGCACATGATGCGGCAGGCGTCGGCCAGCGAGCGGATCGCCGCCAGTTGCTCGGGCGTGTAACTGGAAACGGCGCTGACCAGCATCAGGCGATGCCGGCGCACGGCGCCAAGGTAGAGCTGCGCCGACTCAGCCGATGAAAAATCGACCAGTGCGTCGATGGGGCGTTGTGCGATCAGGGCATCCAGCGGCTCGCCACCCGTGGCGATGACGGGCACCTCGGTGCCTGGCAGCACGGTGGGGCTGCCCTGCGGCAACCGACGCCGTGCCACCCAGCGCAGGTCGATCTGCTCATCTGCCAGCAGGGCCTGGGCCACGGCCTGTCCGGCGCGGCCGTGACCGAGCAGTCCCACGCGGATGCGGTTGGGGCGGCGGCGGGGAGCAGGGTGAACTTGGGTCAGCATCCCCGCAGCTTAGGCGCTGGAGTCGATCAGGTAAAGTCGAATATACCGCTACAAATATTCGGCTGAGGTTGCGAATGGCAAGCCTGAACTTCAAGCACCTGCGCTACTTCCTGCAGGTGGCCGACACCGGCAGCATCGCGCGCGCCAGCGAACAGCTGCACATCAGTCCGCAAACCATCAGCGAGCAACTGCAGCAGCTCGGAGACCAGTTGGGCGGTGGTTTGTTCAACCGCCATGGCCGGCGCCTGGCGCTCACCGACAAAGGGCGCATGGTGCAGGGCTATGCCCGCGAGATCTTCACGCTGGGCACCGAGCTGCAGGCCAGTGCCCGCAACAAAGCCCAGGCGCAGCAGCGCATCGAGTTCCGCGTGGGGGTGGCCGACGCCGTGCCCAAATCGGTGGCCTTCAAGTTGTTGGCGCCGGTGCTGCGCATGGGTGAGCACGTGCACCTGGTCTGCCGCGAGTGGCGGCTCGACCGCCTGCTGGCGCAGCTCGCCTTGCATGAGCTCGACCTGGTCATCGCCGATGCGCCGCTGCCGCGCTCGGCCGGGGTGCGCGCCCAAAGCCACCCGGTGGGTGACGAGCCAGTGGGCTTTTTTGCCGCGCCGGCCTTGCTGGCCACCCAGGTTCGGCCCTTTCCAGATTGCCTGGACGGCGCGCCCATGCTGATGCCAGGTGAAGACGCGGTGATGGGGCACCAGCTGCGTGCCTGGTTCGACACACAGGGGGTCCACCCACGCGTGGTGGCCGAGCTCGATGACGCGGCGCTGACGCACGAGTTCGGCCGCAACGCTGAAGGCTATTTCGTGGCCCCCAGTGCCATGGCGGGCGAGCTCGCCAGTCGCCTCGGGGTGCAATGGGTCGGGCTGGCCGGGGGGGTGCGCGAGCAGTACCACGCCATCGCCGTGGCGCGACGCGTGCAGCACCCTTGCGTGGCGGTGCTGACCCGGGCGGCTCGCCCTGCTGGCGCGCAGGGGGCAGGCAAGGCCGTGCGCCCGGGCGCCGCGAAGCGAGCGCGGCCCGGGGGGCCGCCGCTCAACCCGTGACGCGACGCGATCGACCCCCGGGATCTTCCCGCCATGCATGTGGAGGGGCGCAGGGGTGCTCACCGGGTTAACGCGATTCATCCAATGGTGGGCGCGCAGGCACGATGGCGCGCAAACCAGAACATGGAGCCGCGTTCATGCGTCAAAGCTTTTTCCGCACCGCCTTGCTGGCCACCTTCGCCATGGGCTTGCCCGCACTGGCCCAGGCTGCTGTCGAGTACTACAAGTGGACCCCGGTGACCTTGCCGGTGTCGTCGGGCGCGTCCTGCGGCAACGGCACGCCTGCGCGGGTTTTCGTCAACCGCACGCCGATGACGACCAAGACGCTGGTGTATTTCGAAGGCGGTGGTGCCTGCTGGAACCAGAACGGCTGCCTGGGCAAAGGCAAGCTCACCGAGGTGGCCTCCAACCCGAATGGCGTGCCGGAGAACTACCTCAGCCAGGTCAATGCCGCCGTGTTCGGCATGGCCACGCCGCTGATCACGCGCACCGCGCTGCTCGGCAAGGTCTACACCCAGAGCTGGAACATCGTCTACGTGCCTTACTGCACGGGCGACGTGCACACCGGTGCCGCCGTGCAGACGTACAGCGACGCCGACCCGGCCAAGCCCACCGTCTACCACCACCGGGGTTACAAGAACGCCAAGGCCTTGGGCGACTGGATGGCCGCCAACATGCCTCAGCCTGAGCACCTGCTGGTGTCTGGCTCCTCGGCCGGCGGCGTGGGCGCGACGGCCAACTACGGCGTGCTGCGCCTGGCGCTCAAGCCCAAGAAGTCGGCCCTGGGTGCCGATTCCGGGCCCCTGTTCCCTGCGCCTCAGAACGGCACCTCGGCCCAGTACCCCTCGCTGCCTTTGCAGAACAAGGTGCGCAGCCTGTGGGGCGTCGACCGCCCGGACGGCGTGGCCTCCGAGCTGATCGCGATGTACCCCGAGGCAGGCGACGTATCCGACCTGTCGACGCTCAACACCGGCCTGCCCAAGGTCTTCCCCAAGGACCGCTTCGGCTACATGGCGTTCCAGGAGGACGGCATCTTCTCGGCCTTCTCCTACACGAGCTTCTACCCGGAGATCGCGGCGCTGAGCGGCAAGGCCAAGGACCAGGCCATCAACGTGCTGTGGCGCAAGGACATGGCCAACTGGCGAGCCCAGCTCGACAAGAACCCGGCAACCTCCGGCTACTACTTCCCGACCTGGCGCCCCTTCCTGAAGGCCCACACGCTGGCGCTGCTGGACTTCACCGGCACCGGCATCGAAGAGGCCAACATCATGAGCGTGGCCACCTTCTACGAGAACCTGATCGACGAGTCCAAGCCCGTCCTGCGCGTGCAGGAGCAAGACCAGGTGGGCGACCACAAGCGCGTGTTGTCGGTCAACCCACTGCAATGGCTGGTGGCGCTGCTCGAAGGCCTTTTCCTCTGATGCCTGCCCGGTGAACCCGGGCGCGGCGCTCAGGCGCTCTTGCGTGCCTTGAGCTGTGCCTGGTCCAGCTCTTCGAGCTGCACGCGGGCGTAGGCGATGCTGGCTTTGAACAGGCTCAGCAGGTTGCGCAGCACGTCTTCCAGCGGGGTGCTGCAGCGATCGGCCACCCACTGCGTGGCGATGCGGGTATTGGCGCCCACCAGGCCGTTGGACAGGATCAGGGCGTCCAGGCCCAGCTCGGACAGGCGCGGGAACATCTGCTGCATGAACCCGGCGATCAGGTGGGCGAAGTCCTTGGAGGCCTGCTCGGCCAGCATGTTCATGCCTTCGCCCGCGTTGACGGCGTCGATCAGGGCCACGCGCGCGCGGTGCGGATCGTCGCGGATGTACTCCAGGAAGGTGCGCAGCGCGGCCTCGGCGAGCTTTTCGGGCTCGGGCTGGCAGGCCGCCAGCGACAGGATCGTGGCCTGCATCAGGTTGCGGTTGACGTCGGTGTAGACGGAGCGAAAGAGGTCCTCCATGCTGCCGAAGGACTCGTAGAAATAACGCGAGGTGAGCTGGGCCTGGCGGCAGACGTCGCGCACCGTGGCCTGGTGGTAGCCGCGTTCCCCGAAAACGGCCAGGCCCGCTTCGATCAGGCGGGCGCGTCGTTGGCGCTGGCGCTCCTGCGAATCAACCCCGCCATAGCGGCGGCCCGTGGCCCCCGGGGTGGAGGGGGATTCGGGGTTAACCCTTTGTCTGGAAACGGACATTGTCAAATACCATTCTGAAATTGACGATTGTCAAAATGCGTCGATGCGAACCGTGACCCGAACCGGCCTGCGCCAGGTTCAGGCGCCACGGGTCGGGTCGGGGCAGCACCTCGGATTTTCTCATCGATGCGTGCTTGCGCGACAAAAAGGGCATCCGAGGCGACATTTTCGCTGGGAAGTGGCTTTCATGGTGCCCCAGTCCAGGGGGCGCGCCAAGGCGGAAAAGCGCCAGAGTGCGTCTGCCGAGGGCGATCAGGCGTCAGCCACGACCGATCCGACAACCAGGCGGTCCCGATGGGGCCGTTTTTTTGGGGCCACCCGAGGGCACGATGAAAGACTTCAAGAACAAGGTCGCAGCCATCACTGGCGCCGCATCCGGCATGGGCCGCACCCTGGCCCTCGAACTGGCTCGCCGCGGTTGCCACCTCGCTTTGAGCGACGTGAATGAAAAGGGCCTGGCCGAGACAGCCGCCCTGGCTGGCAAGTTCGGTGTCAAGGTCACGACCACCAAGGTCAACGTGGCCAACCGCGACGAGGTGTACGCCTGGGCCGATCAGGCCGCGCGCGACCACGGCAAGGTCAACCTGATTTTCAACAACGCCGGCGTGGCGTTGGGGGCCTTCCTCGAAACCGTCAAGGCGGAAGACTTCGAGTGGATCATGGGCATCAACTTCTGGGGCGTGGTGTGGGGCACGCAGGCCTTCCTGCCGCACCTCAAGCGCTCGGGGGATGGTCACATCATCAACACCTCGAGCCTGTTCGGCTTGCTGTCCATCCCCACCAACGGGACCTACAACGCCAGCAAGTTCGCGGTGCGCGGCTACACCGAGGCGCTGCGCCAGGAGCTCGACATGGCCGCTTGCGGCGTGAGCGCCACCTGCGTGCACCCGGGCGGCATCCGAACCAACATCGCTCGCACGGCCAAGATGGACGAGAGCATGGACCGAGCCACAGGTGGCAAGACCGAGCAGGCCCGCGCCAACTTCGACAAGCTGCTCAACACCACCACCGCCGAGAGCGCCGCGCTGCAGATCCTGCGCGCCGTGGAGGGCAACCAGCGCCGCGTGCTGGTCGGGCTGGACGCCAAGTTCCTCGACAAACTGGTGCGCGTGCTGGGCTCGTGGTATCAACCGCTGACCACGCTGTTCGCCAAGCGTGACCTGAAGGGCTGAGCGGGCGACTTGCCCGCGAGCGCTCGCCACCGCACCGCCAGGACTGCCCATGTCTGCCGTCATGAACAACGCACCCACTTCTTCGCCTTCGACCGCGCCGATTCAGCGCACCTATGAGCCGGTCCCCGGCCTGCAGGAAAGCATCGTCTCGTCGCTGATGCGCGCCAGCCTGCGCTTCCTGTTCAAGCCGGTCATCAAGCCGCCGATGCCGGTGGGCCTGCAGCGCGCCGTGCTGCACACGCTGTCGGTGTCGATGCCGCCTGGCGGTGGCGTGAAGGTCGAGCACGTGAAGGTGGGCAACATGACGGCCGAGCGCATCACGCCCAAGGCCACGCCTCAGCCGAAGCACGCCATGCTGTACCTGCACGGTGGTGCCTTCTGTGCCGGCAGCCCGCGCAGCCACCGCAGCATCACCTCGCGCCTGAGCCGCCTGGCCAACTGCGAGGTGCTGGCCATCCACTACCGGCGCGTGCCAGAGCACCCCTTCCCTGCGCAGATCGAAGATTCGGTCGAGGGCTTCAAGGACCTGCTCAAGCGCGGCTACAAGCCCGAGAACATCGCCGTGGGCGGTGACTCGGCCGGTGGCACGCTGACCTTGCTGGTCTTCAAGGCGCTGGAACTCGAAGGCCTGCCCACGCCCAAGTGCCTGGTGATGATGTCACCCGCTTTTGATGCCAAGCTCAACAGCGACAGCGTCAAGCGCTACAAGAAGCTCGACCCGATGATCAACATCGAGTGGGGCATGCAGGGCTTTGCCTGGTACCGCCCGCGTCACGACCACACGCTGGCCTTTCCCAAGCGCCAGGACCTGAGCACGCTGCCGCCAACGCTGGTGCAGGTCGGCGAGATCGAGGTGCTGCACGACGACTCGGTGTGGCTGCTGCACGCGGCCAAGCGCTTTGATCGGCACGTGGAGCTGGAGGTCTACAAGGGACGCTGGCATGTGTTCCAGATCCACGCTGGTTTGATGCCCAGTGCGACGAAGGCGCTTGAGCGGCAGGCTGCGTTCATGAAGCAGCATTGGGGTTGTTGAGTTTTGTGCGGCGGTTTGTGCGTGGTCCGGTGGGTGAGGGGCGTGTGAGCCGGCCCTGCGCGGGGCACCACCGAGCTTGACCTCGTTCACCCCTTGAACACCGACCAAGCGGTTGCCGAGCCATGACACCGCACATGTCGGGCCGGCTCAAACGCCCCTCACCCACCGAACCCGAACCACCGCGCACGGCGTGGGTGGTGGAAGAAGGGCGACGCAAAGCGTCGCCCTTCTTCCTTTCCGCATGCCACGTTGTGTCGCGGGCTGGGGGCCAGGGGGGGGCCTGCGCAGGGCCCATTCGCGGTGTCATGGCTCGGCAACCGCTTGGTCGGTGTTGAAGGGGTGAAGGTGGCGCCGCGCGGTGGTGCCCCGCGAGCGTGGTCCCGGAGCAGGCCCCCCTGGCCCCCAGCCCGTTGCTCAACCGTGGCAAATCACCCCACCCACCAACCCCAGCACCGCACCAACAAAAAAGCCACCCCGAAGGATGGCTTCTCAACCGGCTCGACGTCAGGCTGACATGAGGCCGATCAACCCATCAAGCCGCCTTCTTGCGCGCCTGAGCCGCCAGCCGCGCCAGCTCCTCGTCGCGCAGGTCCTTGCGCAGGATCTTGCCCACGTTGCTCATCGGCAGGTCCTCGCGGAACTCGATGTGCTTTGGCCGCTTGTAACCCGTGAGCTGCTCCTTGCAGTACTCGGCGATGTCGGCCTCGGACAAGCTGTAGTCCTTGCTCACCACGAACAGCTTGACCGCCTCGCCCGACTTCTCGTCCGGCACGCCGATGGCGCAGCACTCGGTCACACCCGGGTGCAGGCTCACCACTTGCTCGATCTCGTTGGGGTACACGTTGAAGCCCGAGACCAGGATCATGTCCTTCTTGCGGTCGACGATCTTGAACAGGCCGTCGGCCGACATCACGCCCACGTCGCCGGTGCGGAAGAAGCCGTCGGCCGTCATGACCTTGGCGGTCTCTTCGGGGCGCTGCCAGTAACCGGCCATCACCTGCGGGCCGCGCACCGCGATCTCGCCAGGCTCGCCTTGGGCCACGGGCTGGCCGTTGTCGTCGAGCAGGGCGATTTCGGTGGAGGGCAGCGGGTAGCCGATGGCGCCGTTGTAGCTGCGGTTGTCCAGGCGGTTGACCGTCACCACGGGCGAGGTCTCGGACAGGCCATAGCCTTCGACGATGGGCACACCGGTGATGCGCTGCCAGGCCTCGGCCGTCGACTGCTGCACGGCCATGCCGCCGCCGTTGCAAACCTTCAGGCGCGAGAAGTCGAGCTGCTCGAAATCGGGCTCTTCCACCAGCGCGTTGTAGAGCGTGTTGACCGCCGGGAACTGCGTGATCTGGAACTTCTTGAGCGTCTCGATCAGCTTGCCGATGTTGCGGGCGTTGTCGATCATGACGTTGAGCGTGCCCATGCGCGCGCTCAGGAAGAAGCACACCGTCAAGGCGAACACGTGGTAGAGCGGCAAGGCCACCACGTTGACCAGCTGGCCCTCGACTTTCGAGAGCTCAGGCTTGAACCAGGCCTCGCATTGCAGGATGTTGGCCACCAGGTTGCGGTGCGTGAGCGTGGCGCCCTTCGACACTCCGGTGGTGCCGCCGGTGTACTGCAAGAAGGAGACGTCGCTGCCGTTCAGTGCAGGGCGCTGGAAGGGCAGGGACTTGCCCTGCTTGAGCGCGGCCTTGAACGGCGTGACGCGGCAGCGGCCGTTGTCGGGCAGCTTGAAGTCGATGACGTGCTTGTCGACGTTGCGCGACTTGTAGGTGACCCAGGGGCCCTTGATGGCGCCGAACACATCGCCCAGCGAAGCCAGCAGGATGTGCTTGACCGGCGTGCGCTCAATCACTTCCTGAACGGTGGGGCCGAAGTACTCCAGCACGATGATGACCTCGGCGCCCGAATCGACCAGCTGGTGCTCGAGCTCGCGCGGGGTGTACATCGGGTTGACGTTGACCACCACGTGGCCGGCGCGCAGCACGCCGGCGATGGCCACGGCGTAGTGCGGCACGTTGGGCATCATCACCGCGACGCGGCTGCCTTTGGGCAGCTTCTGTGCTTGCAGCCAGGCGGCCAGCTGCAGCGACTGGCGGTCCACGTCGGCGAACGTCCAGCGCGAACCCAGGTAGGCCATCGAGTCGGCCTTGGCGTGGGTGCGGAAGGCTTCTTCGAGCAATTCGACCAGCGAGGGGTAGGCGTCGGGGTTGACCTCGGCCGGGACGCCTTGACCGTACTGCTGCAACCAGGGTTTGACGTTCGTCATGACACGTTTCCGAAAGAAAAGACGAGAATCTATCTGAAAACCTACCGTGTCATTTTGATGGCGGGACGGTATTTCGGCCATCCCTGGGTCGGGTGCGTTCGCGCGCGACGCTTTGTCGCTGATGCGCCCCATCGAGATTTCCCTGGTGTCAGATGAGCTGGCGCCTTGCGCGCCAGGGCCCGCCTGGGCAGACTCGGCCCTGGCGGGGCAGTTCCGCCCCGTCCTTCCTCTTCAAGAGGGACACACACGATGAACAGTCGAGCGATGTTGACGCGCGTGAGGCATGGCTTGGGTGCCTTGGCGCTGGCCGTGGTTTGCCCGGCGATGGCCGACGGCCCGGCGCCCGCGGCCCCCCCAGTCACCGCGCCGGCCACCGGCCTGCTGATCGACAACGTGCGGGTCTTCAACGGCACCGACGAGCGCCTGTCGCCACCCAGCCATGTGCTGGTGGTCGGCAACCGGGTGCGCACCATCTCCACCTCGCCGATCGCGCCACCGGCCGATGTCGCGCTCACCCGCATCGACGGCGGCGGGCGCACCTTGATGCCGGGCCTCATCGACGCCCACACCCACCTGATGTTCGCCACCGTTTCGCAGCAGGTGGCGCTGCTGGGGGACTTCGGCTTCGTGCAGATCGCGGCGGCGCGGGCCGCGCAGGACATGCTCATGCGCGGCTTCACCAGCGTGCGCGACCTGGGCGGGCCGGTGTTCGGCCTGAAGGCGGCCATCGACGCGGGCATCACCCCGGGGCCGCGCATCTGGCCATCGGGCGCCTTCATCTCGCAGACCGGCGGGCACGGTGATTTCGCCTGCCCAACGAGCTGATCGCCCGCCCCGGCGATCACTCCTACACCGAGCGCGTGGGCGCGGCGGCGATTGCCGACAACCCGGACATGGTGCGCCAGCGCACCCGCGAGCAACTGGCCCTGGGCGCTTCGCAGATCAAGCTGATGGCCGGCGGGGGCGTGTCGTCCCACTACGACCCGCTCGACGTCACCCAGTACACCGTGGCCGAGCTGCGCGCCGCGGTCGAGGCGGCCGAGAACTGGGGCACCTACGTGACGGTGCACGCCTACACGCCGCGTGCCGTGCGCCAGGCCATCGAGGCCGGCGTGAAGTGCATCGATCATGGCCAGTTGCTCGACGAGTCCACCGTCAAACTGATGGCCGACCAAGGCATCTGGTGGAGCCTGCAGCCCTTTGTCGATGACGGCCACTCGCCCCAACCGCATCAAGCAACTGGAGATGTACGGGGGCACCGACAAGGCCTACGCGCTGGCGAAAAAGCACAAGGTGAAGCTGGCCTGGGGCACCGACCTGCTGTTCAGCGCGACGAACGCCCGCCAGCAGGCCGCCAAGCTGGTGATGATGCAACGCTGGTTCACGCCGGCGCAGGTGCTGCGCATGGCCACGGCCGACAACGCGGCACTGCTGGCGCTTTCCGGCGCACGCTCGCCGTACCCGGGGCAGCTCGGTGTGGTCAAAGAGGGGGCCCTGGCCGACCTGCTGCTTGTCGATGGCGATCCGCTGAACAACCTGGGCCTGCTGGCCGATCCGGACAAGAACCTGCTGCTCATCGTCAAGGATGGGCGCATCCACAAGCGCAGCCTGTGAGCGCGGTCCTCAAAGCAAAACGCCCCCGCGTGAGGCGGGGGCGTTGAACAGGTGGACAGCGAGCTGGATCAGTTGAAGCTGAAGTGCTCGTTGTTCATCTGCATGACCGAGCTGGTCGACGACAGCATGGTCTTCTTGTGGCCGTCGGCGCGGGGCAGCAGGCGCTCGAAGTAGAACTCGGCGGTCTGCAGCTTGGCGGTGTAGAACTCCTTGGAGTCCTTGCCGCCCTTGGCCAGCTTCTCGTTGGCGGCAATCGCCTGCTTGAGCCAGAAGTGGCCCATCATCACGTAGCCCGAGTACATCAGGAAGTCGTTGCAGGCGGCCGAAACCACGTCGCGGTCCTTGTTGGCGCGCAGCATGATCTGCAGCGTCAGCCACTTCCATTGCAGGGCGCGCTTGAAGCAGGCGCGGGCCATCTTGCCAACCGGGCCGCCGTCCAGCAGGTGCGGCTTGGCCTGGGCGATCATCTCGTTGGTGAAGCTGAAGATGCACTTGCCACGCGATTGCAGCAGGGTCTTGCGGCCCAGCAGGTCGAGCGCCTGGATGCCGGTGGTGCCTTCGTACAGGGTCGAGATGCGCGCGTCACGGGCGATCTGCTCCATGCCGTGCTCCTTGATGTAGCCGTGGCCACCGAAGACCTGCATGCCGATGTTGGCGCACTCCAGGCCCAGCTCGGTGATGAAGCCCTTGAGGATCGGGGTGTAGAAGCCCAGGCGGTCGTCGTACTCTTCGTACTTGGCCTTGTTGCCCTCGGCCACACCGGCGACCATGTGGTCGGCCAGCTTGGCGGCGTGGTAGATCATGGCGCGGGCGCCTTCGGCAACGGCCTTTTGCGTCAGCAGCATGCGGCGCACGTCGGCGTGCCAGATCAGGGCGTCGTTGGGATGTTCGGCGTCCTTCTTGCCGGAGACGGCGCGCATGGAGCGACGCTCCTTGGCATAGGGCAGGGCGCCCTGGTAGGACAGCTCGGCGTGGGCCAGGCCTTGCACGGCGGTGCCGATGCGGGCGGTGTTCATGAACGTGAACATGGCTTCCAGGCCCTTGTTGGGCTCGGCGATCATGTAGGCGGTGGCCTCGTCGAAGTTCATGACGCAGGTGGCCGAGGCGCGGATGCCCATCTTGTGCTCGAGCGCGCCGGCGCGCACGGTGTTGCGCGCACCCAGGCTGCCGTCCTTGTTCACCAGGAACTTGGGCACGATGAACAGCGAGATGCCGCGGGTGCCCTTGGGGGCGTCCGGCAGGCGGGCCAGCACGATGTGGATGATGTTCTCGGCCAGGTCGTGTTCACCGGACGAGATGAAGATCTTGGTGCCGGTGAGCTTGTAGGTGCCGTCGCCAGCCGGTTCGGCCTTGGTCTTGACCTGGCCCAGGTCGGTGCCGCACTGGGGTTCGGTCAGGCACATGGTGCCGGTCCACTCGCCGCTGACCAGGGGGGGCATGTAGGTGTTCTTCTGCTCGGTGGAGCCGAACTGGAAGACGGTGTTCATGCAGCCCAGCGACAGGCCGGGGTACATGGTGAACGACCAGTTGGCCGTGCCCATCATCTCGGCCTTGAGCAGGTTCAGCGACATGGGCAGTTCCTGGCCGCCGTACTCCTTGGGGTGCGACAGGCCTTGCCAGCCACCGGCCACGTACTCCGCATAGGCTTCCTTGAAGCCCTTGGGCGTGGTGACTTCGCCGTCCTGGATGGTGCAGCCTTCCAGGTCGCCCGGCAGGTTCAGGGGCGCCAGCACTTCTTCGCAGAAGGTTGCGCAGCCTTCGAGGATGGCGTCGACCATGTCGGGCGAGGCCTCATCGCCGCCGGGCAGGCCCTTGTAGTGGCCTTCGTAGTCGAAGACTTCGTTGAGCAGGAAGCGCACGTCGCGCAAAGGGGCCTTGTACTGCGGCATATGTCACCTCGGTGTGGTCGGGGCAGGCGGCTCGTGGCCACTGCGGTCATGGATGGGAATTCGAACGATCGTTCATTTCAAACGTTCGTTTGAGACAGGCGGGTTTATACCCCAAGCCACCGAGCCTGTGTCAAGGATCTCCGTGGGGGTGGCGCGGTTTTCGCCCTTTGCGGGGGGCGTGCTCCCGTGAACAAGGGGTGTGTCGCCCTTCGTTCCCGCTTCGCGAAACGGGTTCTGCCTGGCAAAAAAGGGCGCTTTCCCAGGGCGCGCGCGCTGGAGCGGGGCGGGGTTAGCCCGTTCGTGTTGCGCACTCTCCCCATGGTGGTGAGCCGCGCCGTCTCAACAGAATGCGCCACCTGCGGATTAACGTTGAGCGTTCGATGCTCGTTCGGTTTGCGGGCCCATTCCTCAATCTGGAGAGAGACATGCAAACTGTTCCACGCTTTGTTCTTCGCGCCTTGCCCCTGGCGGCATTGGCCTGTGCCTTGGGCACGGCTTCGGCCGCCCCGGTGGAAGGCCCTGCCGACATGCGCTTTTATGACGCACCTGCGGCCCTGTCCGGCCAACATGGCGACCTGATTTCCTACCGCGGCACCTCGGTCAACCTCGGCAACGGGGCGCCTGACAACAAGGCCTGGAACGTGATGTACCAGTCCACCGACTCGCGCGGCGCGGCCAACGTGGTCACCGGCACCGTCATCGTGCCGACCACGCCCTGGACCGGTGGTGGCGAGCGCCCGGTGATCTCCTACGCCGTCGGCACCCACGGCCTGGCCCAGCGCTGCGCCCCCTCGCTGCAGCTCAGCCAGGGCAAGGACTACGAGGCCGCCAACATCTCGGCCGCGCTGAAGGCCGGCTACGCCGTGCTGGTGTCCGACTACCAGGGCTACACCAACGGCTCCACCCCGACCTACCTGGCCGGCGCGTCGCAAGGCAACGCCGTGCTCGACATCGTGCGCGCCGCCACGCAAGTGCCGCTCAGCGGCATCACCAGCTCGGCCAAAGTCGCCATCTGGGGTTACTCGCAAGGCGGCCAGAGTGCGGCCTGGGCCGCCCAGCGCCAAGCTGCCTACGCGCCCGGTGTGAAGCTCACCGCCGTGGCCGCTGGTGGCGTGCCCGCCGACTTCCCCACCACCGCTCGCTACCTCGATGGCAGCACCGGTGCCTCCTTCCTGCTCGGCGGCGTGGTGGGCCTGGCCCAGCAGTACCCGGAAGCCATCCCCCTGAGCACGCTGGCCAACGCCGACGGCCAGGCCACCATCGCTCGTGGCAAGCAGCAGTGCGTGTTCGAAGCCCTGTTCGACCTGCAGAACGACAAGCTGTCGCAGTACACCGTGGGCAACCAGTCGCTTGACCAGCTGCTGGCCGCCAAGCCCGAGATCAACGCCGTGGTGCAGGCCCAGAACCTGGGCGCCGACAAGGTCAGCGTGCCGCTGTACCAGTACCACGGCAAGGCCGACGAGTTCATCCCGCTGGCCCAGACCGTGGCGCTCAAGAAGAAGTACTGCGGCAAGTTCTCCAACGTCACGTTCGACACCTACCCCAGCGAGCACATCGCCACGCAGTTCCAGGCCGCACCGTACGTGCTGAGCTGGCTGGCCGACCGCTTTGCCGGCAAGTACACCTCGGGCACCTGCCTGACGCTCAACGCCGAGCCGAAGTCCACCGCCTACCCGCCGGGTGGCAACCTCGTGGTGGGCCTGGACAAGTGGCCGCTGACCGCCTCCGTGGGCCTCAAGACCCTGGGCCAGACGGTGAACCTGCCCAAGGAATCGACCTTCACGGCCGAAGCCGACGTGACCCAGCCGCGCCTGTCGGGCACCCTGAACGTGCCCAACTTCAAGCAGACCATCAAGATCATCGGCCTGCCCATCTCGGTGGGTTTGCAGATCACGCCGGTGGGCTCGGCCTCGGGCACGGTCAACCTCGACACCGAGGGCCAGCTGAAGATCCGTGGCAACGCACAGGCCAACATCACCATCACCTCGGTGCTGGGCATCCCGTTCGGCGAGTGCAAGACCGAGAAGCCGGTGGACTTCCCGCTGACCTTCGACGGCCCGGTCTCGTCGCTGGGCAATGGGGGCCTGACCTTCCAGGGCACGACCACCTTCCCGCAGATCAAGGGCTGCATGATCTCGGCCATCCTCTCGGCGCTGATGTCCGGCAGCGGTCAGGCCTACAGCTTCACGGTCGCACCGCCCGCACCCGTGCGTTATTGACGCGAAGGCGACAAACCCCATGCCGGTCATTCAGCTGAGTTCGGGTTTGTCGCAGAGCCCGTGGCCCCGCTCGGCGTGCACAGTGGCGCATGCCTCGGGCGGGGCCCGGGCTCAGGAGCTTGCCATGTCTCAAACCATCTCCACCGTGCGGCGCTCGGCGCCTGGGCGGATGAAGTGGCGCCTCGCCGGTGGCGCGGTGGTGGCCTTGCTGATCGGCGCCCTTTGGCGCGCCGAAGACGTCCCTCCCACGCCCAGCCACCCAGCGGTGGCCCTGACGGGTTCGGCCCCGGTCACCTTTGCCCCGCCGTCGGCGGGCACCAGCGATGGCTCGACCGACCTGACAGCCTTGAAGGCGGAGCTCGAAACGGCCGCCATGGCCATCGACCAGGCGCGTGACCTGGCGCCCGAAGGCCCGGTGCACACGCGCCCCGACTACGTCTCCCCCATGGAATGGATGGTGCTGCAAGGCGTGGCCAACCAGCACGCCAACGCCGAACGCGAACTCTCGCGCATGGTGCACTTCCTGCGATTCAACAAGCAACTCGAACGCTGGGAAGGGCTGAGCGCGGGCGGCGACCCGGCGCTGCGCCGCGCCCTGGCTTCCGCGCTCGTGACCGATTTGCCTGCCCGCGTGGGGCAGGGCGACCTCTCGGCCTCCGATGCGCGCACCTTGCTCATGCGCCTGCTGGCCGACGCCGAGCCCGATGCCACCCTGCGTGAGGCCCGAATGGGCGACACCATGGCCCGAATCGAAGCCGGCTCTCGTGCTGCCGCCCAGGCCCTGGCCGACAGCGGCAAGGCCGTCGTGCCCGTGGGTTCTGCCCCGGTCGGCGCGAACACCCCCACCCGCTGAGGCGCCTGACGCGCCTGGCGGTCCTTCCTCCTTCGTCTTTTCTCCTTCGCTGTCAGTCGGACGAGTCCGGGCTGGCCCCTGACCGAGCTCGATCAGGCACGCCTTGTGCTTGTATACCAGTCGGTACACCAAGACCGAGCGGCGCGTGCCTCGCGCCGGTGCAGTCGGGGTGACATCTGCAACTGACTGGTGCAAGGAGAAGCGCATGACCGTGGGCCAAGGCAATCGTTCGGGTTGGAATCGTCGTGACTGGATCAAGGGGGTGGGGGCTGGTGGTGCCGGCCTGGCCCTGGGCCCGCTGGGCCTGACGCAGGCTTTCGCACAGAAGCCGATCACCATCGGCATGATCTACGTCGGCCCCAAGGACGACTTCGGCTACAACCAATCGCACTACGAAGCCGCCATGGCCCTCAAGGGCTTGCCCGGCGTGAAGATCGTGGGCGAAGAGAACGTGCCCGAGACCCAGGCCGTGCAAAAGACCATGCAAGGCATGATCTCGCAAGACGGTGCCACGCTGTTGTTCCCGACCTCGTTCGGTTACTTCAACCCGCACATCCTCGAGGTCTCCAAGAAGAACCCCGACGTGCGCTTCTCGCACTGCGGCGGTCTGTGGGACGCGGCCAAGCACCCCAAGAGCGTGGGCAGCTTCTTTGGCTACATCGACGAGTGCCAGTACCTCAACGGCGTGATCGCCGGGCACATGACGAAGTCGAAAAAGATCGGCTTCATCGCGGCCAAGCCCATCCCGCAGGTGCTGCGCAACATCAACGCGTTCACGCTGGGCGCCAAATCGGTCAAGCCCGACATCACCTGCTCGGTCATCTTCACCGGTGACTGGTCGATGCCCGTGAAAGAGGCCGAGGCCACCAACAGCCTGGCCGACCAGGGTGTCGATGTCTTCACCATGCACGTCGACGGCCCCAAGGTGATCGTCGAGACGGCCGCCCGCCGTGGCAAGTTCGTCTGCGGATACCACGCCTCGCAAGCCAAGCTGGCTCCCAACGCCTACCTGACCGGCGCCGAGTGGAACTGGGTCACGCCCTACAAGCAGATCCTCGAAGCCGCCCAGACCGGCAAGCCGCACCCTAACTTCATGCGCGGTGGTTTGAAGGAAGGTTATGTGAAGACCTCGCCATACGGCTCGATGGTGCCGGAGGGCGCGCGCAAGCAGGCCGACGCCATCAAGGCCGCCATGCTGAAAGACGAGTTCGAGATCTTCAAGGGCGAGCTCAAGGACAACACCGGCAAGGTCATCATCCCCAAGGGCACCGTCATGAAGCAGACCGACGTGGCCCTGGAGGGCATGAACTACCTGGTCGAAGGCGTCATCGGCAAGATCTGAGGACGGCAAGAGCATGTCGGCACCCGCAGCTTCGGCCTCATCGTCCCACTGGGTCACGCTGTTCGACAACGTGATGCTGCCGGTGCTGGCCCTGGCCGGCAGCCTGCTGCTGTTCGGTGGCTTCGTCTGGCTGGGCGGGGCTTCGCCAGTCGAAGCGTGGGTGCTGCTGTTCAAGGGCGCCTTCGGCGACGCCTTCTCGTGGCAGAACACGCTGCAGCGCGCCGCGCCGCTGATGCTGACCGCGCTTTGCGTGGCGCTGCCTCAGCGCGCAGGACTGATGGTCATCGGTGGCGAGGGCGCCTTGGTGCTGGGTGGCCTGGCCTGCGCCGGGCTGCCTTACCTGTTCGCGGTGCCCGACAGCGCGGCGGGCACGTTGATGGTGCTGATCGCCTCGGCGCTGGCCGGTGCAGCCTGGATCGCGCTGGCGGGTGTGTTGCGGCAGTACCGCAGGGTCAATGAAACCATCAGCTCTTTGCTGTTGAGCTACCTGGCCATCGGTCTGTTCAAGCATTGGGTCGAAGGCCCGATGCGTGACCCGGCCAGCTTGAACAAACCCTCCACACAGCCGCTGTCCGAGGGCGTGCTGATGGGCTTGATCCCCGGCTACGAGGTGCACTGGGGGCTGGTGATCGGCGTGGTGGCCTGCGTGGCGGCAGGGCTGTGGTTGCATGGCTCCACGCATGGCTTTGCCACCCGCGTCGTGGGTGGCAACGCGCGCGCGGCCCGCCTGGTGGGCCTGCCCAGTCACCGATTGATCATCACGGCGTGTGCGCTCGGGGGGGCCGGGGCCGGGCTGGCCGGTGGCATCGAGGTGGTGGCTGTGCACACCTCGGCCAACGCTTCCTTGATCGTCGGCCTGGGCTACACGGGCATCCTGGTGTCCTTCGTGGCCCGTCACAGCCCCTGGGCCATCGTGCCGGTGGCCATCCTGTTCGGCGGCTTCGGTGCGGCGGGCAGTTTGCTGCAGCGCCGGCTTGATTTGCCCGATGCCTCGGTGATGGTGCTGCAGGGCTTTGCCTTCGTGCTGATCCTGGCGGCCGAAGCCTGGCGTGGTCGCCTGGGCGAATGGCTGCAGGCACGCGCCGCGATGGCGCCCAACCTGCCTGGTCACGAAACCAGCCGGCAGCGGCTGCAGCGCGAGGCCCTCAAGGCCCTGCGCCAAAACAAGGAGGCTGCATGAGCGCCGAAGTTGTCACCTTGGGGAATTCATTGGGCGGCATGTGGGGCGACGTGGCCCTGGCCGTGCTGGGCGGGGCCATCCGCGTGGGCACGCCCTTTCTGTTCGTGAGCCTGGGTGAGTGCCTCACCGAAAAATCCGGCCGCATCAACCTGGGCCTCGAAGGCGTGCTGGTGCTGTCGGCCATGACCGGCTTTGCCGGCAGCTACCTCACCGGCTCGGCCTGGCTGGGTGTGTTGCTGGCGGCTTTTGCAGGGGCGCTGCTGGCGATGTTGCACGGGCTGCTGTGCTCGCTGCCGCGCGTCAACGACATCGCAACGGGCATCGCCCTGATGTTGCTGGGCGCTGGCCTGGCTTTCTACCTGGGCAAGCCCCTGATCCAGCCGCAAGCAGCGCAACTTCCTGCGCTGGAGTGGGGCGCCTGGAGCGACTCGCCTCAGGTGCAGGCGGCGCTGCGCATCAATGCGTTGTTCCCCATCGGGGTGCTGCTGGCGGTGTTCCTGGCCTGGGCCTTGGCCAACACGCGCTGGGGCCTGATCGTGCGCATGGCCGGCGACAGCAGCGATGCCGCGCGTGCGCTGGGCTACTCGGTCAACGGCGTGCGCATCTGGGCGACGACGGCTGGGGGCTTCCTGGCCGGCATCGGTGGCGCGTCGCTGTCGCTGTACTACCCGGGCAGCTGGAACGAGGGGCTGTCGTCAGGGCAGGGCCTGATCGCCGTCGCCCTGGTCATCTTCGCGCGCTGGCGGCCGTTGGCTTGCCTGGGCGCGGCGCTGTTGTTCGGCGGGGCAGGGGCCTTGGGCCCGGCATTGCAGTCGGTGGGCATCGGCTGGGGCTACCACCTCTTCAACGCCATGCCCTATGCCTTGACCCTGCTGATCCTGATCTGGACCTGCAGCCCCAAGCGCTCGCTGCAAGGCGCGCCGATGGAGCTGGGTGTTTCTCGCTGACCTGTTGGTCAACCAAGGAGCCTGACGATGAGTGGACTCGGTGGCCTGAACAAGACGCCTTCGGGCATGGTGATGGGCCTGGTGCAACTGCAGCTGCCGGTGGTCGAGACCCCGGCGCAGCTGGCGTCGCAAACGCAACGCATCGTGGACATGGTGGGCAAGGCCCGCCGCAGCTACCCGGGCATGGACCTGGTGGTGTTCCCCGAGTACTCGCTGCACGGCCTGAGCATGAGCACGGCCGATGAGCTCATGGTCACGCTCGACGGCCCCGAGGTGGCCGCCTTCAAGGCTGCTTGCGTGGCCAACAAAATCTGGGGCTGCTTCTCGATCATGGAGAAGAACGCCGGCGGCAACCCGTACAACACGGGCCTGATCATCGACGACCAGGGCGAGCTCCAGCTCTACTACCGCAAGTACCACCCCTGGGTGCCGGTCGAGCCCTGGGAGCCCGGCAACATGGGCATCCCCGTCATAACCGGGCCCAAAGGCGTCAAGCTCGCGCTCATCATCTGCCACGACGGCATGTTCCCCGAGATGGCGCGCGAGTGCGCCTACCAGGGCGCCGAGCTGATGATCCGCACGGCCGGCTACACCGCGCCCATCCGCCACGCCTGGTCCATCACCAACCAGGCCAACGCTTTTCAGAACCTCATGGTCACGGCCAGCGTCTGCCTGTGCGGCAGCGACGGCACCTTCGACTCGATGGGCGAGGCCATGGTCTGCAACTTCGACGGCACCGTGATGGCGCAAGGCGGTGGCCGCCCTGATGAGATCGTGTGCGCCGAGGTGCGCGCCGACCTGGTCCGCGAAGCCCGTGTGCACTGGGGCGTGGAGAACAACATCCACCAGTTCTTCCACCGCGGCTACGTCGCCGTCAAAGGTGGGGCGCAGGACTGCCCCTACACCTTCATGCAGGACATGGTGGCCAGCCTCGCCCGCCTGCCTTGGGAGGACGAGGTGGTGCACACCGACGGCACGTCTTGCGGCTTTGTCGCGCCAACGCGGGTGTTCCGGGGCAGCGAGCCCAACCTGCTGTCCCCCACCGCGAAGCCTGACGTGCAACCCGACGAGCAACCCGACCTGAAGGACGCCGCATGAGCCCCACCACCTACGTCGACGCCCAGCCCTACCAGTGGCCCTACAACGGCGACCTGCGCCCCGCCAACACCGCGCTGATCATCATCGACATGCAGACCGACTTCTGTGGCGAAGGCGGCTACGTCGACAAGATGGGCTACGACATCAGCGCCACGCGCGCGCCCATCGAGCCGCTCAAGGTGTTGCTGGCCGAGGCCCGCCGCGTCGGCATGCTCGTCATCCACACCCGCGAAGGCCACCGGCCTGACCTGAGCGACCTGCCCGCCAACAAACGCTGGCGCTCGCGCCAGATCGGCACCAACGGCGTCGGCATCGGCGACGTCGGCCCGTGCGGACGCATCCTGGTGCGCGGCGAGCCGGGCTGGGACATCATCCCCGAGCTCTACCCCATCGATGGCGAGCCCATCATCGACAAGCCTGGCAAGGGCAGCTTCTACGCGACCGACCTGGAACTGGTGTTGCACACCAAAGGCATCCAGAACGTGGTGTTGACGGGCATCACCACCGACGTGTGCGTGCACACCACCATGCGCGACGCCAACGACCGCGGCTTCGAGTGCGTGATGCTGACCGACTGCACTGGCGCGACCGACCCGGGCAACCACGCCGCCGCCTTCTCGATGATCAAGATGCAGGGCGGCGTGTTCGGCGCGGTGTCGGACTCCAAAGCCCTGATTCGCGCCATGCAGGCCTGGCCATCGGTGGCGCCTGCAGCAGGCGTGGCCAGGGCGGCTTGATGGCCGTTTGGTGAGCTGCCCCACCCCGCTGAATCCTTCCTCCACGCCCCAAATCACCCCCACCCGAAAGCCGAACCCATGCGCACGTCTCGCCGTCAGTTCATCCAGACCTCCGCCGCTGCCCTGGCATTCGGTGCCAGCCTGCCTTCGGCGCGCGCGCAAGACGACAAGATCCTCATCGGCTACTGGCCCATTGCCTCGGGCCTGCCGCTGTACACGGCGCTCGAGCGCGGCTTCTTCAAGGAGGCGGGGCTGAACGTCGAGGGCGTGAAGTTCGCCAGCGCTCAGCAGGTGGCCGAAGCCATGATCGCCGGCCGCATCCATGGTTCTGCCAACGGCACGGCTTCGGCGGTGCTGGGCCTGGCCGAGATCACCTCGCCCAACCTGTTCAAGATCATCTGCTCCAACCCCTCGAATCACAAGCTGGTGCTCGACCAGTTCGTGGTGCCCAAGGACAGCCCGATCAAGTCCATCGCCGAGCTCAAGGGCAAGCGCGTGGCATCGGGCCCCGGCATCCAGAACGTGACCCTGGCCAAGATCATCCTGGAAAAGAACGGCATCCCGGATGCCAAGGTGGTCGAGCTGCCCATCGGTCAGCACGTGCCCGCGCTGGCTGCCGACCAGCTCGACGCGGTTTACACGCTGGAGCCCACAGGCACAGCCGGCCGCCTCAAGGGCCTCACGCGCGTGCTGGAGAACGGCGTGATCAGCAAGTACGTGCTGGGCGCGGCCGATGCGCCCTGGTTCGGCGGCTCGGCCAGCGTCACCACCACCTTCCTGAAAGAGCGACCGGCCGATGCCAAGAAGTACATCGCGGCCTACGCCCGTGCGGTGGACTTCGTGCGCAAGAACCCGGCTGAGGTGCGCAAGCACATCGACGGCTTCACCGCCATCGACCCGTCGCTGGTGCAGGAAGTGCCGCTGTCCGGCTTCACGCTCTACAACGAGTTCACGGCGTCCGACCTGGGCTACTTCCAGAAGTTCTTCGACATCTTCACCGAGCGCAAGATCTTCTCGCGCGCGGTGCCGGTCAAGCCCTTGATCTACGTGGGCTGAAGCCATGATCCCCAAGCCCCTGGACCGTCTGTTCGATGCTCGGCTGCTGCCGTTCATTGGCCCCTTGCTGCTGTTCGGTGTCTGGCAGCTGGTGATATCGGCCCAGTGGGTCAAGCCTGTGCTGCTGCCACCGCCCAGCGAGACCCTCGCGCACTTGTGGGAGGTGGTGGTCACCGGAGCCATCCGTGAAGACTTCATGTCGACCCTGGTGCGCACGCTCTCGGCCTTCGGCATCGCCGTGGTCATCGGTGTGCCGCTGGGTGTGATGCTGGGCAGCTCGGTCAACGCCTACCGCAGCGTCGAGTTCCTCATCGACTTCTTCCGCTCCACGCCTTCGTCGGCGCTGATCCCGCTGTTCCTGCTGATCTTCGGCATCACCGACGCGAACAAGATTGCGATCGCGGCGTTCGCGGCCGTGTTGCTGGTGCTGTTCAACAGCGCCTACGGCGTGATGAACGCCAAGAAGACCCGCGTGATGGCGGCGCAGATCATGGGTGTCTCACGCTGGCACGTGTTCAAGGACGTGATGCTGATGGAGAGCCTGGCGCAGACCTTCGTGGGTTTGCGCACGGGCGTGTCGATGTCGCTGGTGATCGTCATCGTGGCGGAGATGTTCATTGGCTCCGAGACGGGCTTGGGGCACCGCATCATCGATGCGCAGCAGGTCTTCAACGTCAAGGACATGTACACGTCGATCCTGATCACCGGTGCTTTGGGATATGCGCTCAACCTGGTTTTTTTGCTGATCGAGAAGCGGCTGGTTCACTGGAGTGGCAAAGCATGAGTGCTGCTCCGCTCGGTCCTGCCTTTGCTGTGCCGGCATTGGCGCGTGGGTGGCTGGCTCCGCTCATGCCCGAGGCCACTGCCTCGGGCATGAGCGGAGCCGTGCGCCCCACTGCTCGCTTCGGTTTCACCGCGCAACCCCAAAACACACCACAACCTTCAACCAGCCGACATCCTCATTCAAAAGGACCGCCCCATGAACGCCGCCGTCCTGATGAACGATGAACCGATGGCCCTTCATCAAGAGGCCACCAAGTCCCGCCCCCACGTCACCGTGCGCGGCCTGTGCAAATCCTTCGCCGGCGCCCCCCTCTACACCGACTTCAACCTCGACCTGCCCCGCAGCAAGATCGTCTCCATCTTCGGCCCCAACGGCTGCGGCAAGTCCACGCTGATGAACATGATCGCCGGCCTCATTCCGCTTGACGCTGGCGAAATCCTCTTCGACGGCAAGACGCTGAAAGAAACCAAGATCGGCTACGTCTTCCAGAACTACCGTGACGCGCTTTTTCCGTGGCTCACGGCCCGCGACAACATCGCCTACCCCCTGCGCAGGCAAGGCATGAAAGAGGCCGACGTGCAGGCCCGCGTGGAAGAGTTGATCAAGCTTTTCGAGATCCGATTCGACCTGTCACGCTACCCCTACGAGCTCTCCGGCGGCCAGCAGCAGACCGTGTGCATCATGCGCGCGCTCGCACCGCGCCCCGAAGTCATGTTCCTCGATGAGCCCTTCTCGGCGCTCGACTTCGAGATGACCCTCTTCATCCGCGAAAAGCTGCAGGAAGCCCACCTCGCCACCGGCACCACCATGGTCATCGTCTCGCACGACCTCGAGGACGCCGTTTTCCTCGCCGACGAGATCCTGCTGCTCACGCGCCGCCCCACCAGCATCGCCGAGATCGTGCCCTTCACACTGGCCCGACCCCGTGTGCCCGAGACCATGTCCGACCCCGAGTTCGTGCGCGTCAAGGCCCGCACCCTCGAAGTCTTCCGCCGCGAGATGGCCGCTTGAATCCACCATGAACTGAGCGAACAGGACCCGCCCATGACCGCCCCGCTCGACCCCACCCTGCAGCCCGCCCCCAAAACCGGTGCGCTGGCCTTGAGCACCTACCAGCTCACCAAGCGCTTCGGCGCCTTCACCGCACTCGACCACGTCGACATCGAGGTGCGCCCCGGCACCGTGCACGCCCTGCTCGGTGAAAACGGCGCAGGCAAATCGACGCTGGTCAAGGCCATCGTCGGCTACCACCTGCCCGACGAAGGCGCCGTGCTCATCGACGGCCGCGAACACGCCATCACCTCGCCCGTGGTGGCGCGCGAACTCGGCATCGGCATGGTCTACCAGCATTTCACCGTCGTGCCCGGCATGACCGTGGCCGAGAACCTGCTGCTGGCCAAGGGCGCACTGCCTGCCGTCATCCCGTGGAAGCAGGTGCGCGCCGAGCTCGAAGCCTTCATGTCGACCACGCCCTTCAAGCTCGACCTCGACGCCCGGCCGGTCGACCTGTCCGCCGGTGAGAAGCAAAAGCTCGAAATCCTCAAGCAGCTCTACCTCAAGCCGCGCCTGCTCATCCTCGACGAGCCCACTTCCGTGCTCACCCCGCAAGAGGCCGACGAGGTGCTGGGCGCCTTGCGCGACCGTGCGCACGCCGGCGACGTCAGCGTCATCATGATTTCGCACAAGTTCCGTGAGGTCATGGAGGTGTCGGACGACGTCAGCGTGCTGCGCCGGGGCAAGCTCATGGGCAGCCACCGCGTGGCCGACACCACGCCGCGCATGCTGGGCGCCGAGATGATGGGCCAGGCCGACTCGGCGAACTCGGGCGCCGCCATGGGCACGCTGGGCCAGGAACTCGAACGCACAGCACAACCTGCCGATGCCAGCGAACGCCTGCGCATCGAAGGCCTGCACGTTGATGGCGACCGCGGCGAACGCGCCGTGCGCGACTTCAGCCTGAGCGTCAAGGCCGGCGAAATCGTCGGCGTGGCGGGCGTCTCGGGCAACGGGCAGCGCGAGCTGATGGAAGCCCTGGTCGGCCAGCGCGACCGCGCCGGTGGACAGGTCTTCGTGGCCGGCGAGGCCTACCGCGCCACCCGCGCCCAGAACCAACGACTGAATGTGCGCAGCCTGCCCGAAGAGCCGCTGCGCAACGCCAGCGTGGGCGACCTCAGCGTGGCCATGAACATCGGCCTGCGCCGCTTCGACCAGGCCCCGGCCGCGCGCGGCGGCTGGCTGCGCGGCGGCGTGCTGCGCCAGCAAGCGCGCGAACTCATCGCCACCTACGGCATCAAGACCCAGGGCGAAAACGCCCCCATCCGATCGCTGTCGGGCGGCAACGTGCAGCGCGCCGTGCTGGCGCGCGAGCTCGACGGCCAGGTCGACGTGCTGCTCGTGGCCAACCCCGTCTTCGGCCTCGACTTCGCCGCCGTGGCCGAGATCCACTCGCGCATCATGGCTGTGCGCAACGCCGGTGGCGCCGTGCTGCTCATCAGCGAAGACCTCGACGAGTTGCTCAAACTTGCCGACCGCATCGTCGTGGTGAGCGAAGGCCAGGTGGTGCACAGTTGCGACGCGCGCGACGCCGATCGCCACGTGCTGGGCAGCTTCATGGGCGGACACCACCACGGGCCGAACGACCACGGCACACACCAGGAGGCCGCATGACCCGCACCGCAGCCCTGACCCTCAACGCCAAACCCTTCGACTTCGACTTCGACGTCGCGCACACCGCGCTCATCGTCATCGACATGCAGCGCGACTTCGTCGAGCCCGGCGGCTTCGGAGCCTCGCTGGGCAACGACGTCAATCTGCTGCGCGCCATCATCCCCACCGTGCGCCGAGTGATGGACGCCTGGCGCGCCGCCGGCGGCCTCCTCATCCACACCCGCGAAGGCCACACGCCCGACCTTTCAGACTGCCCGCCCGCCAAGCGCCTGCGCGGCTCGCCCAGCCTGCGCATCGGTGACATCGGCCCCATGGGTCGCATCCTCATCCAGGGCGAGCCAGGCCACGGCATCGTCCCCGAGCTGGCGCCGCTGCCCGGCGAGCCTGTGATCGACAAGCCTGGCAAAGGCTCCTTCCACGCCACCGGCCTGCAGGAGCTGCTCGCATCACGCGGCATCACGCACCTCATCATCATGGGCGTGACCACCGAGGTCTGCGTGCAGACCACCATGCGCGAGGCCAACGACCGCGGCTACGACTGTCTGCTGCTCGAAGATGGCACCGAAAGCTACTTCCCCGAATTCAAGGCCGCCACGCTGGCGATGATCCGTGCGCAAGACGGCATCGTCGGCTGGACCGCACCCAGCGCCGAGCTGCTGTCGGCCCTGGCGCCGGTGGCGGCCACGCCGCTGTGAGCGGGCCGCAGGTGCCTGCCGCCGACCTCACGATCACACCCCACCTCACCACCCGCCTCCCATCGATTCCATGACCCTGCCACCCGACCAGGTCAACCGCCCCGATGTTGTCGCCGAGCTGACAGCGCTGTTCCTCGACTACGAGGCCGCGCTCATGGCCAACGATGCGGACGCGCTCAACGGCTATTTCTGGCAGCACGATGCCGTCACCCGCTACGGCATCGCCGACACGCAAAAAGGCCACGCGGCCCTGGTGGCCTACCGCGCCAGCGTGCCAGCCCCCGATTTCACGCGCGCCCTGCACGATGTGCGGATCACCACCTTCGGCTCCGACATGGCCGTGGCCATGTGCGAGTTCCGCCGCAGCGACACCCCTTTGCACGGTTTCCAGACCCAGACCTGGGTGCGCCTGCCTTCGGGGTGGAAAATCGTGTCTGCTCACGTGAGCATGGTGCCCTTGGACAAAAGTGCGCCACCCGGATCTCCCCCGCGTTGAAGGCACCATGACCCTGGTTTCGGTTCTGTCTCCTGCTGACCTGCCCGCCGCCACCCTGGCCGAGCGGGCTTACGCCCAGATCAAGCAGTTGATCTTCGACTTTCACCTGCTGCCAGGTGACCGATTCTCGGAGGCCGACCTCACCCAACGCGTGCAAGTCAGCCGCACGCCTTTGCGCCAGGCCCTGCAGCGCCTGCAACGCGAAGGTTTCTTGCTCGTGTTCCCGAAAAGTGGCTGGCAGGTCGCGCCGCTGGACTTCGAGGCCTTTGACCAACTCTACGACCTGAGGATCCTGCTGGAGACCCACGCCGTGGCGCGCCTTTGCGAAGCCGAGGAGCGGCCCACGCTGCGCGAGCTGGCCGACACCTGGCTGGTCCCGGCGGAAGACCGCCTCAATCACCCGCTGCCTGTGGGGCAGATGGACGAAGAGTTCCACGCTGCCCTGGTTCGGGCGGTGGGCAACAGCGAGATGACCCGGGTGCACGCAGACATCACCGAGCGCATCCGCATCATCCGGAGGCTGGATTTCATCAAGCCTGCGCGCGTGGACCTGACCTACGACGAACACGCGCGCATCCTGAGGGCCATCACCAGGCGTCGCACCGACGAGGCGCAACGCCTGCTGCGCGCTCACGTCGAGCAAAGCAAGCTGGAGGTGCGGCACATCACGCTCGACATGCTTTACCAGGCTCGACAGCGGCTGGCCGCCGAGCTCGCCTGACCCGATGAGCCCTGTGCCGATGGCGCAGCGGTCTCAGATGGACGCGGAGTGAATGCTCAATTCGTTGAGGCGACCCAGCACCAGGCGGTCCCGGGGGTCGATGGTGAGCGTGCAGCCCCGCCCTTCAAAGCGGTAGTGGTGCCCGGTGATCGATGACAGCACGCTGAGCGTGCCCTGCCCGTGGTAGACCGCGTGGCAGGACCCGCGCGGTGAGCGGGCGGTGTCGGGCGCCGCAACCGGGGCGGGCGATGCGGTGTGGTCGGACTGGGGCTTGGCCGTGGCCAGCGAATGCTGCGGCGTGCCCGGGGTGGGGCGTCCTGCGGTCAAGCTGTGAGCCGCTGCGTGGGGGGCCGCCAGCCAGCGAGAGCGCGCGCGGTGCTCGCGCCCTTCACGCGAGGCGGCTGCCAGCGAGTGATCAGCCAGGGGAGGGAAGGGGGCGAATGGAATGGGGCCAGTGCGGCGAAGGGGACGGGCGATCACGGCGAACTCCTGCAGGTCGGACAACGGGCAGATGCCAGTTTCCAGATGGGAGCCTTCGCTGGAAATCCCCTTCGGTGGGGCCTTCTTTTGGGGGAAGGGGGGAGGGCTCAACGCCCGAACACCGTCAACACCCCGGTGTAGCCGTACAGGTGGTGGCGGGCCACCTCACCCCCCGCGAAGAACCCGACAATCGGCAAGTTGCCCAGCGCGTGCGACACCAGTTCCATTTCGGCGTTGAGCCCACCGAACTGGGCACCGCCACGCCCGGCGCAGCTGACGTAGATCGCCCCCACCGCCTCGCGTCCGGGGTGCTCGTCGGGGTCGAATTCCTCGCGCACCTCGGCGCAAGCGCGAACCAGGTCTTGCCGGGCAGCTTGCTGATGGCGCTGGCAAAACGCCAGCTGCATGCCCTCCTCGACGTTGTCGGCCAGCGCCACGCCCTGGCGGCCAGGGTCCAGCCCGATCAGGTGGCGCACGCGCGTGTCCGCGCCAAAGTGGCGACCGTGCTCCAGCAGGTCGCTGCCGGCATCGGTCACCCCGGCCAGGGTGGCGCGCACCTTGGGCAAGGCCTGGCGTTGCCAGCCTTCGCTCGCGGTGGTGGCGGTCATGCCCAGGTCCTGGAGCAAACACGACAAGGCGGGGTGGCCGTCGAGCTCATAGACCACGTTGCGTTCGGCACGCGTCACCACCCGGCGGGGCCCCACCGGCGTGCAGCCCTGGCTCACGCGAGAGACCAGCCGCACGCCTGGCGAGAACGCCACACCCGACAGGCCACCGTGCCACACACCGCTGCTGGCCCATTCGGAGCCTGGCGCGGCTTCGGCAGACGCACCTGGTGACCAGGCCAGGTGCGGGCTGCCATGGCGGCCGGCGCTGAGCCCGCCAAACAGGTAGCCGGTGTCGGTGCGCGCGGCCAGCTCCGCGATCAGCTCGGCCAGCTCGGGGCTGCGCGCGTCGGCGTGAACCTGGGCGGTGTGGGCCCGCCAGCCGCCATGGGTCGGCAGGCCGGCTGCCAAGGCTGGCAGCGGTTGGCGGCCATGAAAGAGTCTGAAATCTGCAGAGGGCAGGTTGCAGACCATCACCGCCAGCGCCGGCTCGTCCATGTACTCCACCCCGGTGGCCAGCACACCGACACCCACGGCGCCCACCCAGCTGACGCCAGGCATCCGCTCGTGCAAGGCGCGCAGCACCTCCTCGCAGCCGTGAGCCAGTTCGTCGGTCAGGTAACACCAGCCCAGCGTGGGCCCCATCTCTTCAACGCCCTGTGCGCTCAGCTGCGCCCACACGATTTCCACGGCCAGCTCGGGCAGGGGGTGGGTCGCGTGGGCGTGCAGGAAGCTCAGGGCAGAGGGGGGTGTCGCGGGGTGGGCGGGCGACGACGAGGGTGAATGGGGCACGCGGCGGCTCCGTCTGCGGCTCAGCTGGCGTCCGAGCCGCTGGCCTTGCGGGCGCTTCGAGGCTTGGCGGTGGTCTTGCGGCCGGCGGCGGTCTTGCGCGTCGGCTGGCGAGCGCTTGTTTTGGGTGCCGTGGCGGCCTGCTCACCCATCATCTGCTCACCCATGGACTGCGCCGTCTGAGCCGTCTGCGATGCGAGGTGGGTGAACTGCTGGGTCAGGGTGTCCCACCAGCGCATGGGGTTGATCAGCTCGGCTTGTGGCGACGGCGTCTCGGCAGAGGCGTTTTCGGCCTTGGGCTCAGGGGCTGCGGGCGGCTCAGGGGCCGGGGCGGCAGCTTCGGTGCGGGCCCGCAAGGCGTCGCGCACGGCGTCCATCGACACGTTCATGCCCTGCAGGGTGCTGAGGGTCATCTTCTGGACTTCCAGCCCCTGGATCGTCATGGCGATCATGCGCGCGTTCTGTTCCAGCCAGAACTGAACGGTTCGCAAATCCTGGATGCGTTTGTCGAGCTCTTGGGGGTCCAGCGTCGGCATGCTCCAGGCGGGCATGGCGCCGGACTGGGCACTCGCGCCTTGCAGGTTGGGCAGGGCGCTGCCGGCGGCCTTGAGCCAGTCCTGGAAGAAGTCGAGGCCAGCCCCCAGGCCCGCGAACGGTGGGCTGCTGGCGTTCGAGCCGGAGGGGTCCGGGCTGGTCGGTCGCGTGGGCATGGCCGTCTCCTTGGGGTGCCACGGGCACCTGGTGTGTTGAAACCATTGTGCCCGCAAGCGCGGTGGCTTGGCAGGGGGCGGACACCGCCCGCGCGCATAATCGGCGCCTCGATGCAACGCCGCGATCTCTTCCTTCACCTGACCCGCTTTGCCGCTGCCCTGGCCTGGCAGCAGGTGTTCTCGGCGGGCGCGCAAGCGCAGTCTCAGCCGGACGAGGCATGGGCGTCGCAAGACGATCCGTTTCCCTTGGGTGTGGCCAGTGGTGAGCCCTTGCCCGATGCCGTCGTGCTGTGGACCCGACTGGCGCCGCGCCCCCTGCAGGCCGATGGCGGCATGCCGCAAGCCGCGGTACCGGTGCGCTGGGAAGTGGCCGCCGACGCCCGGTTCACCCAGGTCGTGCGCCAAGGCGTGATCGTGGCCGAGCCCGCCGTGGCGCACAGCGTGCACGTGTTGGTAGAGGGGCTCGCGCCCGGCCGCACCTACCACTACCGTTTCGAGGCGGGTGGCCAGCGCAGCCCCGTGGGCCGCACCCGCACCGCGCCCGATCCGGCCGAGCCGGTCCGGCAGTTGCGCATGGCGCTGGCCTCGTGTCAGCACTATGAACACGGCTACTTCAACTCGCACCGCGAGATCGCTGCCAGCGACGTGGACCTGGTGCTGTTCGTGGGCGACTACATCTACACCACCCAGGCCCCGCACCACATCAAGGTGCGCAGCCATGTCCTCGAGATGGACCCCCACCCGGGTGGGCGCACCCTGGCCGACTACCGCATCCACCACGCCAGCTACAAGCTCGACGACGACCTGCGCGCCTGCCACGCGGCCCACCCCTGGTTGATGGTGTGGGACGACCACGAGGTCATGTCCGACTACACCGGTGACACCGCGCCGGGCGTTGACGATCAGCGCGCCTTCATCGCGGCGCGTGCGGCGGCCTACAAAGCCTACTTCGAGCACATGCCGGTGTCGCCGCGTCGCGTGCCCTTCGAAGCCAGCATGCCCATGCAGGGCCGATACCGCTGGGGCCAGTTGGCCGACCTGTGGACGCTGGACACCCGCCAGCACCGGGACGCCGCGCTGTGCAGCGAGTGGCCGCGCGCGCTCATGCACGGCAAGCTGCTTTGGCGCTGCGATGCCATCCAGGCCGATCAGCGCACGTTCCTGGGGCGGCAGCAGGAAGACTGGCTGGCCGCAGGCCTGGCGGGCAGCGACGCGAACTGGCGCTTTGTCGTGCAGACCACGCAGATCGCTCCCTGGCCGATCCGCTCACCGCTGGGGCCGCTGACCTACGCCGAAGGCTGGGACGCGTTCCCTGCCGCGCGGGCCCGCATGATGGAGGCCATCGCCCAGCCGCGGGTGCAGGACGTGGTCTTCCTGGGTGGCGATGTGCACCGTCATGTCGCCGCCAACCTGCGGCTCGATCCCCTGGACCGCTCATCGCCCATCATCGCCAGCGAAGTGGTGACCACCTCGGTCACCAGCAAGGGCATGAGCGAGGTGGCCAATGCGTGGGTGCGCGCAGGCAACCCCGATGTGCTGCACATGCGCAGCGACCAGCGCGGCCACGTGATGCTCGACGTCACGCCGCGCGAGGTGCGTTGCGTGTTCCGTGGCACGCCGCACCCGGTGCGACCGCAGTCGAAGCTGCGCACGCAGGCGACCTACGTGATCGAGCGGGGCAAGCCTGGCTTGAAAAAAGCCTGAGGCCTGGGCGGGGCCGCTCAGCGGATCAGCTCAGCTCTTGCCGCAGCCGGCTGTGCGCCGGCACGCTGGCGAGCAGGAACTCCATCTGGTCGGCCACGATGCGCCGCCCGCGCAGGATCATGTCCTCGTGCAGGCTTGGCACGTATGGCAGGTAGTACATCGACCAGCGCAGCTCGGACAGCGTGCGGTTGCCCTTGCGGCCATTGCAGCTGCGGCAGGCGGTGATGCAGTTCATCCAGGAGTCGACCCCGCCCCGTGAAACGGGCTGGATGTGCTCGCGAGTGAGGTCGTCGAGGGCGAAGTGGTGTCCGCAGTAGGCGCAGACCTGGCGGTCGCGGGCAAACAACTTGGCATTCGAGAGCGCCGGGCTTTGGCGCCACGCGCGGCTGGGAACCGCCCCATGCACCGCGACGATGGGGTGCAATTCCAGGCGCGATTGCATGCCCGTGAGGCGCTGAGTGCCTCCGCGCAGGACCATGAAGGGGTCGCCCAGCGTCCAGGCAACGCTGTCACAGGCATACAGGACCGCCGCTTCCCTGGCCGTGAGCCAGGCCTGCGGACGGCCTGACACATCAAGCTGCAGCACGTCCATTCGACCTCCACGAGGAGTGACTGCCCAAGAATAGAGCAGATTCCGTGCCGCGCTCAAGCTTTCGTGTGCACTCGCCGTGGTGCCTGACGCACGTCATCACGTCGTCACATGGTTGACCCGCAGGGCCTGACGCGTCGGTTTGACGCCTTCCTGACAGAGTGCGCAAAAAAAATCACCCAACCCGCTACACAAGCCGCTGGATTTCTGCAAAATAGCACGACCGTTCGTTTTATTCGGAGGACCGCCCTTGTCAGATGTGCTGCCCCAGGACGCCAAACCCGCCGCCGAGGTGGCGCGCGAGCGTGGGCGCGAGCGTGGTGCACACAAGGGGCAGCAAACCCGGGCGGCCATCCTGGAGGCGGCGCTGAACCTGGCCTCGCAGATGGGCATCGAAGGCCTGTCGATCGGGGCGCTCGCCGAGGTCACCGGCATGAGCAAATCGGGCGTGTTCGCCCACTTCGGTTCGCGCGAAGAGCTTCAGATTTCGGTCATCCGCGAATACCATGAGCGGTTCGAGGAAGAAGTCTTCCGTCCCGCGATCCGGCAGCCGCGTGGCCTGCCGCGTCTGCGCGCGCTCTTTGACAACTGGGTGGCCAAAGTGGCCACTGAAATCGATTCCGGCTGCATCTACATCAGTGGTGCGGTCGAGTTCGACGACCGTCCGGGTCCTGTGCGAGATGCACTGGCCGGCATGGTGCTGTTGTGGCATGGTGCGCTGGGTCGCGCCATCCGCATGGCGGTCGAACTGGGACATTTGCGTGACGACACCGATCCCATGCAGGTGTTGTTTGAAATCCATGGCCTGATCTTGTCGCTGCACCACGACGCGCGCTTCTTGCGCTCGGCGGGGGCGGTGGATCGGGCCCGCACGGCGTTCGAGCGACTCATCCAGTACTACACGCTGGGTGCGCCGTCGTCGTCTGGACAGGTGGCGCCCGTGGGTGCGACCGCACATTGACCTTTACCTACAGTCAGTTCAACTGCTTTTTTACCGAGGAGCTTCACGATGCCTTCTTACACCCCTCCGCTGCGCGACATGCAATTCGTGATGCACGAACTGCTCGGCGCCGTTGACGAACTCAAGCAGATCCCCGCTTACGCCGATCTGGACGTCGACACCGTCAATGCCGTGCTCGAAGAGGGCGGCAAGTTCGCATCGAAGGTGCTGGCTCCCCTGAACCTGGTCGGCGACGTGCAAGGCTGCGTGCTGAACAAGGAAACCCACGAAGTCAAGACGCCCGATGGCTTCAAGGAAGCCTACAAGCAGTACACCGAAAACGGCTGGTCCGGTCTGTCGGCCGACCCCGAGTTCGGCGGCCAGGGCATGCCCCAGCTGGTCAACCAGGCCGTGTACGAAATGATGAACTCGGCCAACCAGGCCTGGACCATGTACCCCGGCCTGAGCCATGGCGCCCACGCTGCCCTGGAAGCCCACGGCACGCCCGAGCAAAAGGCCATGTACCTGCCCAAGCTGACCAGCGGCGAGTGGACCGGCACCATGTGCCTGACCGAGCCGCACTGTGGCACCGACCTGGGCCTGCTGCGCACCAAGGCTGTCCCGCAAGCCGACGGCACCTACAAGATCACCGGCGCCAAGATCTTCATCTCGGCCGGTGAACACGACATGGCCGAGAACATCGTCCACCTGGTGCTGGCCCGCCTGCCCGACGCCCCCGAAGGCTCCAAGGGCATCTCGCTGTTCGCCGTGCCGAAGTTCAACGTGAACGCCGACGGCTCGCTGGGTTCGCGCAACGGCATCTACTGTGGCGGCCTGGAGCACAAGATGGGCATCCACGGCAACGCCACCTGCCAGATGGTGCTGGAAGACGCCGTCGGCACCCTGGTGGGCAAGCCCCACCGCGGTCTGCCCGCCATGTTCGTGATGATGAACGGCGCCCGCCTGGGCGTGGGCAACCAGTCGCTGGGCCTGACCCAAGTGGCTTACGAAAACGCCGTGAACTACGCCAAGGACCGCGTGCAGATGCGCGCCCTGTCTGGCGTCAAGCGCCCTGACCTGGCCGCCGACCCCATCATCGTGCACCCCGACGTGCGCAAGATGCTGCTGATCGCCCGTGCCTACGCCGAAGGCGCCCGCGCCCTGGTGTACTACACCGCCATCGAGCTGGACAAGGAGCACAACCACCCCGACGAGGCCGTCCGCAAGGAAGCCTCCGACACCGTGGCGCTGCTGACCCCGATCGTCAAGGCCTTCATCACCGACAACGCCTGGGAAGCCACCCGCCACTGCCAGCAAGTCTTCGGTGGCCACGGCTTCATCCACGAGTGGGGCATGGAGCAGTTCGTGCGCGACGCCCGCATCAACATGATCTATGAAGGCACGAACACCGTGCAGTCGCTGGACCTGCTGGGCCGCAAGGTGCTGGGTGACGGTGGCGCCAAGCTGACCGCCTTCGGCAAGAAGATCGGCCGCTTCGTCAAGGAAAACGCCGACAACGAAGCCATGCAGGAGTTCACCAAGCCCCTGGCCGACCTGGGTCAGAAGGTGCAAGCCTTCACCATGGAAATCGGCATGAAGGGCATGCAGAACCCCGACGAAGTGGGCGCCGCCGCTGTCGACTACCTGCGCGTGGTCGGCCACCTGGTCTACGCTTACTTCTTCGCCCAGTCGGCCAAGATCGCCCTGGCCAAGCTGGACTCCGGCGACACCTTCTACAAGGCCAAGCTGGCCACCGCCCGCTTCTACTTCGCCAAGCTGGTGCCGGAAGTCGAAACCGCCATGATCACCGCCAAGGCTGGTCTGAAGCCCCTGATGGAAATGGACGAAGCCCTGTTCTGATCGACAGGCTGTCACAGGAAGGTTGCACGCCAAGGGCAACCTTCCTTTTTTCCGTCTCCATTCACTGAGTTCCTCGAGGAGAGAACATGAGTCAATTCAATGTGCGCAAGGTGGCCGTGCTCGGCGCCGGCGTGATGGGTGCCCAGATCGCCGCCCACCTGGTCAACTGCAAGGTGCCGGTCGTCCTGTTCGACCTGCCCGCCAAGGAAGGCCCCAAGAACGGCATCGTCACCAAGGCCGTCGAAAACCTCAAGAAGATGAAGCCGTCGCCCCTGGGCGTGGCCGAAGACGCGGCGCTGATCCAGCAAGCCAACTACGAAGAACACCTCGAGGAACTGCGTGGCTGCGACCTGATCATCGAAGCCATCGCTGAGCGCCTGGACTGGAAGGAAGATCTCTACAAGAAGATCGCTCCCTTCGTGAACGACAAGGCCATCCTGGCCACCAACACCTCCGGTCTGTCCATCACGGCCATGGCCAACGTGCTGCCCGAGCAACTGCGTTCGCGCTTCCTGGGCATCCACTTCTTCAACCCCCCGCGCTACATGACGCTGCTGGAGCTGATCCCCACGCAGTACACCGCGCCGGCCGTGGTTGACCAGCTGGAAACGTTCTCGACCTCCGTGGTCGGCAAGAACGCCCTGCGCGCCTACGACACCCCCAACTTCATCGCCAACCGCGTGGGCGTGGCCGGCATGCTGCTGACCTTCCGCGAAGTCGAGCGTTCGGGCCTGGGCTACGACATCGTCGACGACCTGACCGGCAAGAAGCTGGGTCGCGCTTCGTCGGCCACCTTCCGCACCGCCGACGTGGTCGGTCTGGACACGATGGCCCACGTCATCAAGACCCTGCAGAACGGTGCCAAGGACGACCCCTTCAACGGCGCCTTCGAGACCCCCGTTTCGCTGACCAAGCTGCTGGAAAAGGGCAACTTCGGCCAGAAGACCAAGGCCGGCTACTTCAAGAAGGAAGGCAAGACCATCCTTCAGTTCAACGCTGAAACCGGCGAGTACGTGCCCGCTGGCGGCAAGGCCGACAAGGAAGTCACCGACATCCTCAAGAAGCCCGCAGCCGAGCGCCTGAAGGCCCTGCGTGAGTCGAGCAACCCGCAAGCCCAGTTCGTGTGGGCCATCCTGCGCAACGCCTTCCACTACGCCGCCGTGACGCTGGAATCGATCGCCGAGTCCGCTCGCGACATCGACTTCGCCATGCGCTGGGGCTTCGGCGCCAAACAAGGCCCCTTCGAGATCTGGCAAGAAGCCGGCTGGAAGCAAGTGGCTGAATGGGTCAAGGCCGACATCGACGCAGGCAAGGCCCTGTCGTCGACCCCGCTGCCCGCCTGGGTGTTCGACGGCCGCGACGGCGTCCACACTTCGGAAGGCTCCTGGGCCCCGAAGGCTGGCAAGTACGTGCCCGTGCGCGACCTGCCCGTCTACAAGCGCCAGTTCTTCCGCGAGAACGTGCTGGGCTCGAACGCTGCCACCGGTGCCACCGCTGGCAAGACCCTGTTCGAAGACGCCGCCATCCGCCTGTGGACCCTGGACGACGAAGTGGTCATCGCTTCGATCAAGTCCAAGATGCACACGATCTCGGCCGAAGTCACCGCTGGCCTGACCAAGGGCCTGGAGCTGGCCGAAGCCGGCTACAAGGGCCTGGTGATCTGGTCGCAAGACGGCCCGTTCTCGGCTGGCGCCGACCTGCAGTCCATGATGCCCGCCTTCATGGCTGGCGGCGGCAAGGCCATCGCCCCGTTCGAGAAGCAGCTGCAGGACTTCATGCTGTCGCTGCGCTACTCCAACGTCCCGACCGTCGCTGCCATGCACGGCCTGGCCCTGGGTGGCGGCTGTGAACTGGCTGTGCACGCCGCCAAGCGCGTGGCCGCCATGGAAACCTACGTCGGTCTGGTCGAAGTCGGCGTGGGCCTGATCCCCGGCGGCGGTGGCCTGGCTTACCAGGCTCGCCGTGCCGCTGAGCTGCTGGAAACCTCCAAGGGTGTGTCGGGCTCGACCCCGGTCGACCTGATGGCTTACGTCAAGGAGTACTTCCAGGCTTCCGCCATGGCCAAGGTCGCCACCTCGGCCATCGAAGCCCGCAAGTTCGGCTACCTGCTCGACAGCGACATCATCGTCCCCAACAAGGACGAGCTGCTGTATGTCGCCATCGCTCAGGCCAAGGCCATGTTCGAGTCGGGCTACCGCGCCCCGGCCAAGAAGCTCTTCCCCGTGGCGGGTCGCAGCGTCAAGGCCACGCTGCAGTCGTCGCTCATCAACATGCGCGACGGTGGTTTCATCTCGCAGCACGACTACCACATCAGCTCGTGCATCGCCGACGTGCTGACCGGTGGTGACGTCGACGCCGGCACCCTGGTGAGCGAGGAATACCTGCACGCCCTGGAGCGCAAGCACTTCTGCTCGCTGCTGGACAACCCCAAGACGCAAGAGCGCATCATGGGCATGCTGTCGACCGGCAAGCCTGTCCGCAACTGATCGATCGGAGACAAACACATGTCCAAGCAACTCCGCGACGTTTACGTCGTTGCCGCCACCCGCACCCCGATCGGCAAGTCTGGCCGCGGCGTGTTCAAGAACACCCGTCCTGACGACCTGCTGGTCGCCACCATCAAGAACGCCCTCAAGCAGGTTCCCACGCTGGACCCGGCTGCCATCGAAGACGCCATCGTTGGCTGCGCGATGCCCGAAGGCGAACAAGGCATGAACGTGGCCAAGATCGCCGCGCTGCTGTCGGGCCTGCCCAAGACCGTGGCCGGTGCCACCGTCAACCGCTTCTGCGCGGCTGGCATCACCGCCGTGTCGATGGCCGCTGACCGCATCCGCGTCGGTGAAGCCGAAGTCATGATCGCCGGTGGCGTGGAATCGATGTCCATGGTTCCCATGGGCGGCGCCAAGCCCTCGTTCAACCCCGATGTGGTCAACATCGACGAGAACTTCGGCATCGCCTACGGCATGGGCATGACCGCCGAGAAGGTGGCCGAGCAGTGGAAGGTGACCCGCGAAGAGCAGGACGCCTTCGCCACCGAATCGCACCGCCGTGCCATCGCCGCCCAGCAAGCTGGCTTCTTCGACGCTGAGACCACGCCGATCGAAATCGAAGTGCGCACGCCGAACCTGGAAACGGGCGAAGTGACGATCACCAAGAAGACGATCACCCGTGACGAAGGCGCCCGTCCTGACACCTCGGTGGAAGGCCTGGCCAAGCTGCGCCCGGTGTTCGCCGCCAAGGGTTCGGTCACCGCTGGCAACTCGTCGCAAACGTCCGACGGCGCTGGCTGCCTGATCCTGGCTTCGAAGGAAGCTTGCCTGAAGTACGGCTTGACCCCGCTGGCCAAGTTCGTGGCCTTCGCGGTCAAGGGCGTGCCGCCCGAGATCATGGGCATTGGCCCGATCGAAGCCATCCCCAAGGCCCTCGAATACGCTGGCCTGAAGGCCTCCGACATGGACTGGGTCGAGCTGAACGAAGCGTTCGCTGCGCAATCCCTGGCCGTGCTGAAGGATCTGGACAGCAAGGGTTACGTGCTGGACCGTGCCAAGGTCAACCCGATGGGCGGCGCCATCGCCCTGGGTCACCCCCTGGGCGCCACCGGTGCCATCCGCGCAGCAACCGTGGTTCACGGCCTGCGTCGCACGGGCGGCAAGTACGGCATGGTGACGATGTGCATCGGCTCCGGCCAGGGTGCCGCTGGCATCTTCGAGCGCGTCGACAGCCTGTGATCGGCTGACGCCAGCGTTGACGATTGAAAAAGCCCGCCACCGTGCGGGCTTTTTCTTCGGCCTTCGCCGATCTCGTCCCAGCCTTTTGATCACCTTTGCCCCAACCGACTCCAGGCCTGTTTTGATGGAATCGTTCCGCGTCCTCACCGCCGATGGCCACAGCCTGGCCGCACGGTGCTTCAAGCCGCATGGCGAGCCGCCAAAGCGCGCGGTCATCATCGCGTGCGCCCTGGGCGTGCCACAAAGCTTCTACACCCGCTACGCCACCTGGCTGACCCAGCAGGGCGTGGTGGCCTACACCTTCGACTGGCGCGGCATGGGCGAGTCCGCCCCCGACAACCTGCGCCAGTACCGAGCCAAGCTCATCGACTGGGCGCTGCAAGATGCCCCGGCCATGATGCAGCTGGTGGCCCAGCGCCACCCGGCCTTGCCCATCAGCTGGTTCGGCCACAGCATGGGCGGCATCCTGTTCGGCGCCATGCCGCAACACCCGCAGATCGACCACGTGGTCACGCTGGGCAGCGGCAGCGGCTACGTCACGCACCTGGCCAAGCCCTTGCGCTATGTCATCGGCGCGTTCTGGCACGTGATCGTGCCGCTGAGCGTGGCGCGCCATGGGTATTACGCCGGCAGCCGCATCAAGGCCGTGGGCGACCTGCCGCGCGGCATCGTGGCGCAATGGAAGCGCTGGTGCGCTTCGCCCAAGTTCGTGCTCAGCGAAGGCGAGCACATCCGCCAGGCCTATGCTGGCGTGAAGCTGCCCATCACCGCGGTGCTCTTCCGCGATGACACCATGGCCAGCCCCGCGGGCATCCGCGCGGTGCACGAGGCCTACACCGGCACGAAGGTGGACTACGTTTTTCTGCGCCCCAAGGACGTTGGCGCGGCCAGCGTGGGGCACTTCAACTTCTTCCATGGTCGCACCGGCCCTCAGGGCTGGCGCCACAGCCTGCCCTGGCTGGGCATGGCCTGACCCCCTCGGACACGGTCACCCCGAAGCCATGAGCGAAGCCTTCGAGCCCCTGACGCTGCGCACCCCCGATGGCCATGAGCTGGCCGCGCGCGCCTACGTGCCCGCAGGCGAGGTGCGCCGCGCGGTGCTGATCGGCGCAGCCATGGGCGTGCCCCAGCGCTTTTATCAGGCCTTCGCCACCTGGCTGGCCGCTCAAGGCGTGGCCGTGCTGACCTTTGACTGGCGTGGCACGGGCGAGTCCGCCCCACGCAGCCTGCGTGGCTTCAAGGCCAGCATCACCGACTGGGCCACGCAAGACCTGCCCGCCGCCGCAGATGCCTTGTGCCAGCGCTGGCCCGATGCGCCGCGCACCTTCCTGGGCCACAGCCTGGGCGGGCAGCTGTTCGGCTGGCTGGCACAAGCCGAGCGCTTCGAGCGCGTGCTGACGGTGGCCAGTGGCAACGGCTACTGGCGCATGAACGCGCCAGCCGTGCGTCGCAAGGCGCCGCTGCTGTGGTGGGTGCTCGCGCCCGTGGGCATCGCGCTGGCTGGCTACTTTCCGGGCAAGCGCCTGGGCGCCGTGGGCGACCTGCCAGCTGGCACCATGTGGCAGTGGCGCCGCTGGTGCCTGCACCCCGACTACGTGGGCGCCGAAGGGCCGGCACTGCGCGAGCGCTACGCCCAAATCCGCCACCCCATCACCGTCGTGCTCATGGAAGACGACGAACTCATCAGCCCCGAGGGCATCCGCGCGCTGTATCGCCTGTACGCTGGTGCCCAGCTTCGTTTCGAGTCCCTGCACCCCCATGCCCACGGGCTGAAACGGTTGGGCCATTTCGGCCTGTTCCAGCCCAACGCTTCGAAGCTGTGGCCGCAGGCGCTGCGCTGGCTCGAAGCCTGACCCCCTTTTGCCCCACTGCCTTTCACAACGAGGAGACACCCATGTCCAACGACATCCTGGCCCACCGCGAAGGCGGCATCCTGACGCTGACCTTCAACCGCCTCGACAAGAAGAACGCCATCACCACGGTGATGTACACCCGCCTGGCCGAAGAGCTGGAGCAGGCTTGCGAAGACGACGCTGTGCGCGTGGCCGTGATCCAGGGCGACGTGAGCTGCTTCACCGCTGGCAACGACCTGGCCGACTTCCTGAACAACCCGCCGAACATGGCCGCCGATGCGGAGCCCGCGCCGGTGGTGCGCTTCCTCAACGTGCTGCGCACCTTCCCCAAGCCCATCGTCGCCGCCGTGGCCGGCCCGGCCGTGGGCATCGGCACCACGCTGCTGCTGCATTGCGACCTGGTCTACGCCGGTGATAACGCCGCTTTCAGCCTGCCCTTCGTGAACCTGGGCCTGTGCCCCGAAGCCGGCTCTGCCTTGCTGCTGCCTTCGCTGGTGGGCTACCCGCGCGCCGCCGAGAAGCTGATGCTGGGCGAAGCCTTCTACGCCGAAGAGGCCGTGGAGATGGGCATCGTCAACCGCATCCTGCCGCCGCAGGAGGTCAATGCCTACGCCCAAGGCCAGGCCACCAAGCTCGCTGCCAAGCCGCTGGCCGCGCTGCGCGCCACCAAGGCCGTCATGAAGATGGGTCAGGTGGGCCTCAAAGCCATCATGGACGAGGAGCTCAAGCTCTTCGGTGCGTTGCTGCGCGGCCCCGCCGCCAAGGAAGCCATCAGCGCCGTGATGGAAAAGCGCAAGCCCAACTTCCAGGGCATGTGATCGGTAGACCGGCCTCTCGGCCGGTCAGCGCAAGGCAGGTGCAGGGGCTTCAAGGCCCCTGAAAGCCACCCTGGCGGAACGTCAGCACCAGGGTGTCGCGCCAGCCATGCTCACCCAGCGGCTGGATGGGCGTGGACTCGTGGATCACGCGTTCGTCGTCAAGCAGCAGCGTGCTCCAGGGCTGGTCAAGCGTGAAGCGCACGCCCTGCGGGCCATCGGCCTCGAACACGCGCGTCTCGCCACCCTTGATGCCGTGGCGGCCCAGCATGATGACGGCCACGAAGTCGACCCCATCGCGGTGCGCGCCTTCGGGCGTCGGGCGGCCGATGCCACCGGTGGTGTCGACGCGGAACTGGTGCGCCTCGATGTACCAGGCTGGCACGGGCTTGACGCCGGCCAGGAAGCCGCCGAGCTTGCTCAGCAGGGCTCGCCACATCGGGTGCTGCGCGATGCCGTCGGGCACGGGCTCGAACCAGCGCTCGAAGCCGCCGTGCAGTGCGTTGTAAGTCACCGGTTGCCAGTGGGCCCGGTGCGGCGTCTGTGTGAGCGTTTGGGCCGCCGTGTCGTACACGAAGCAGCTGTGACGACGGAAGCGGTAATGCCCGCCGTCGCGCAGGTGCGTGTCGGGCGGAAGGTCGTTCCAGCTGGCGTGCAGGGCCTCGGCCTGCTCGGCGTCGGCCGACAGCCAGGGGTAGAGCAGCGAGGTGGGCAGCAGCGCCCAGCCTTCGGACGTCAAGGACGAGGAAACCTCGCCCAAGCTGGCGGGTGCGGCGATGGATCGCATCGGTGATCAGGCCGGTTGGGCAGGGCGAGGGCGCCCGTCGCGGTCGATGGCCACGTAGGTGACGTTGGCCTCGGTGACCTTCACCAGGATCGGGTCGGACGGGCGGCGTTCGGCCCAGACCTCGACGTGCACGGTGATGGAGGTGCGGCCGATCTTCTCGACGCGGGCGTAGAAGCTCAGCAGGTCACCCACCGACACCGCATTGCGGAACACGAACTCGTTGACGGCGATGGTGGCGACGCGGCCGCGCGAGATGCGCGCGGGCAGCACGCAGGCGGCGAGGTCGACCTGCGCCATGATCCAGCCGCCGAAGATGTCGCCGTTGCCGTTGGCGTCTTTGGGCATGGGCATGACGCGCATGACCAGCTCCATCTCGGGATGCAGGTCGGGCGGGGTCATCAGGGCGGGGCTGGTCGGTTGGGTCATGGGCGTGCCAAAGCGGGGTGAGCCAAAGCCGTCGACAATGGACGGTCTCGTTTGTTGGTACGCCATTGTTCCAGAATGCGCCGATTCGCACAGGCTTCAAGTCAAACCCCTGTCACCTCAGGTCCCAACCCGGGGCCCGCCCGCAGCGACCGCGACACGCTCGCCCGGCTGTGGCCCTACCTGTGGGCCTACAAGTGGCGCGTCGTCGCGGCGCTGGCCTTCATGGTGGGTGCCAAGCTCGCCAACGTGGGTGTGCCCGTGCTGCTCAAGGACCTGGTCGACACGCTGGCACCCAAGGCGGGCAGTGCCGAGGCCCTGCTGGCGGTGCCCGTGGGCTTGCTGCTGGGCTATGGTCTGCTGCGCCTGTCTACCTCGGTGTTCGCCGAGTTGCGCGAGCTGGTTTTCGCCAAGGCCACCGAGGGCGCGGCGCGCAGCATCTCGCTGCAGGTGTTCGGCCACCTGCACGCCATGAGCCTGCGCTTTCACCTCGAGCGCCAGACCGGCGGCATGACGCGCGACATCGAGCGCGGCACGCGGGCCGTGCACTCGCTGATCTCGTACTCGCTCTACAGCATCATCCCCACGCTGATCGAGGTCACGCTGGTGCTCTCGCTGCTGGCCATCAAGTTCGACATGGCGTTTGCGTGGATCACGCTGGCCGCGCTGGTGTTCTATGTCGCCTTCACGGTGACGCTGACCCAGTGGCGCACGCGCTTTCGGCGCGAGATGAACGAGCTGGACTCCAAAGCCCACACGCGCGCCATCGACTCGCTGCTGAACTACGAAACCGTCAAGTACTTCAACAACGAAGCCTTTGAAGCGCGGCGCTACGACGAGGCGCTCGAACGCCTGCGCCGCGCCGGTGTCAAGTCGCAGCAGACGCTGTCGCTGCTCAACGCGGGCCAGCAGACCATCATCGCCATCGGCCTGATCGCCATGCTGTGGCGCGCCACCCAGGGCGTGGTCGAAGGGCGCATGACGGTGGGTGACCTGGTCATGGTCAACGCCTTCATGATCCAGCTCTACATCCCGCTGAACTTCCTGGGCGTGATCTACCGCGAGATCAAGCAGTCGCTGACCGACCTCGACAAGATGTTCACCTTGCTCGAGCGCGAGCGAGAGGTGGCCGATGCGCCCGATGCCCGGCCGCTGCTGCTCAAGGGGCCGCCGTCTGTGCGCTTTGATCACGTCGATTTCGCCTACGACCCCGAGCGGGCCATCTTGCACGACGTGAGCTTCGAGATCCCGGCGGGCAAGACGGTGGCGGTGGTCGGCCCATCGGGCTCTGGCAAGTCGACGCTGGCGCGATTGCTCTACCGCTTCTACGACGTGCAGGGTGGGCGCGTCACCATCAACGGCCACGACCTCACCAGCATCACGCAGGACAGCCTCAGGCGCGCCATCGGCATCGTGCCGCAGGACACCGTGCTGTTCAACGACACCGTGGCCTACAACATCGCTTATGGCCGGCCCGAGGCCTCGCAGGACGAGGTGATCCAGGCCGCGCAGGCGGCGCACATCCACGGCTTCATCGCGGCCACGCCCAAGGGCTACGACACCATCGTCGGCGAACGAGGCTTGAAGCTCTCCGGAGGCGAGAAACAGCGCGTGGCCATCGCGCGCACGCTGCTCAAGGACCCGCCCATCCTGGTGTTCGACGAGGCGACCTCGGCGCTGGACTCGGCCAACGAGCGCGCCATCCAGGCCGAGCTGGCGGCGGTGGGCGAGGGCAAGACGGTGCTGGTGATCGCGCACCGCCTCTCGACCATCGTGAACGCGCACGAGATCCTGGTGATGGAGGCAGGGCGCGTCATCGAGCGGGGCACCCACCCGGTGCTGCTCGCGGCCAACGGACGTTATGCGCAGATGTGGCGCTTGCAGCAGGCCTCGGGTGATGCAGCAGGGGCGGTTTGAGCTCAGCCCTGTGCGCGCGCAGGTGCTGTGCGCCGCCTTGGCTCACGGTTGAATGGCCATGCCCAGCACGGTGCCCAGGCGGTCGCGCTCGCGCGCGGGGCCGATCAGGCAGATGAGCTTGGCTTGCCCCGTCTTCAGGTCGATGGTGTAGAGGCGCGAGGTGGTCGAGCCGATGCGCCCGGTCACCAGGTAGGCGTTGTTCTTGACGTCGTCTATGTCCAGCGAGGCGTGGTCGAACGAATGCACGCCCAACGGGCCCACCGTGCGCAGCTCGCCCGTGTTGGGCGAGACCACCGGGGTGGCGCCCTCCGGTGAGCCCTGCATGACCAGGTGGCCTGCCCGCGCGTCGATGGCGTAGTTGGTGGTGATCTTTTCGTTGTCCTTGTTGTAGGTGTAGCCGGCTGCCACGATGCGAGGGGCGCTGCCGGCTTGCTCGTCGCCATCGGCGTAGCGCAGGGCCCCGTCAGGTTGCACGCCGTCCACGTCGGGCTGGCCATCGACCTGTGCACCCGTGTCTGGGTGCAGGCGCAGGTTGTCGCCCCGGTCGCCGACCACGCGGATGCGGTCCACCGTCGGGTTGAAGTCGAAGCCGAAGGTGCGTGCCTGCGGCAGCTTCACGCCCGACCCAATGGCCTGGACCTCGCCGCTGTCCGGGTTGATTCGCAGCAGGCGCCCACGCGTGCTCAGGGCAAACAGCTCTCCGCGTGCGACCCGGAAGTCCATGCCCAGGATGCTCTCGCCGGGCAGCAGGCCTGTCAGGGGCACGCGGCTGAGCAACTCTTCGGGGCGATCGGCCTGGAAGCTGATCAGGCGGTGGCTGGCGGTGATGGCAAGCAGTCGCTCCTGGCGGGGGGTGGCATCGGCCCGGACTTCTTGAGGCTGCTGGGCCTGGGCGCGGGCGGAGGGCTCTGCAGGCTCGCCTTGAAGCCAGCTGGGCAACCATGCGCAGCCACCCAGGCACAGCGTGCCCAGCAAGCTGGCGGTGATCATCAGCGCACGAGCGCGAGGGTGTGGCTGAAACGGTGTTGGCGACAGATCATGCATGGTGTTCCTCGATGAGGTGGGCATCGGCGGTGTGGCGATCAGGCGGCGATGCCTTCGGCCTTCAGGGCTTGGCCGGGTTCAGCTGGATGAAGGGCGTGGCCCCACCCGTGACCTGCGGCAAGTTGCCATCCCATTTTCGGATGGCCTCGCGTTCGTTCTCGATCTTGCGCAGGGCCAGCAGGTCGGGCGTGATCTGCTGGCGTTGCAGGGCCAGGGCGTCGGCTTCGGCCTTGGCGCTGGCGACCTTTTGTTTGGCTTCCACCTCGATGCGCTGCAGGTCGCGTTCGGCCTTGAGCTTTTCCTGCTCGGCCTTGACCTTGGCCTCGATGGCTTCCGAGAACGAGCGAGAGAAGGCGAAGTTGACGATGGCGAACTCGTCGAGCACCAGGCCGTGGCGGATCATTTTTTCGCGCAACAGCGCACCGATGGCGTCACGCACCTCGGTGCGGCGCGTGACCAGCTCTTCGGCGGTGAAGCGCGCCGTGACGGCTTTGACGGCCTCTTGTGCGGCGGGGATGATGATGCGGTCGGCCGCGATGTCGGTGGTCGGGCCGATGTTGCGAAAGACCTCGACCGCGTGCTTGGGGTCGAGGTGGTAGTTGATGGCGATGCGGGTGTGCACCGACTGCAGGTCGCGCGAAGCGGCATCGCCTTCGCCCTCGCCTTTTTGCAGGCGCACGTCCATCACGTGCATGGTCTGGGCCAGCGGCACCTTGAAGTGGATGCCGGGCTCGTAGACGGCGTCATCGGCTTTGCCGAAGGTGGTCTTGATGCCGCGCTCACCGGCGGAGATGACGGTGATCGGGTTGAGGGCCGACAGCAGCACCACGGCGGCAACGCCGAGCACCGCGAACTTGATGACCCGCGACGCACCGGACGCGGGTTGGCCAAAACTGGACATGGATCCTCCCGGGGAACATGGCTTGTGCGGCCATGCTACCCCAGGGGATCCGGCGTCGGATGCCTGGCAACCAGGCGCTTGTGACTCAGCTGCGACGCGAGCGCAGGTGGGTCATCGCCAGGCAGCCAGCCAGCATCAGCGCCAGGGCGCCAGGTTCTGGCACGGCCACGGTCACGGTCGCGAACTTGTAAGCCGGCAGGGTGGCCTCCAGGGCACCGTCTTCGACGAAGGGCTGAAACGTGTTGGCCAAGGGCGTGACCAGGCTCTGGCCCACGTTGAGCGCGGTGAAGTTCAGCGTGGCCAGTTTGACGTCACCGGGCAGCGGGCTGTTGGTGGCGAAGTAGGCGTCGCTGAGCGTGCCCGAGGCGTTGTCGATCAAGCCGCCGTTGCGGGCGAACTCCCAGTTGGCCGGGATGACGACGCTGTCCAGGCGCAGCACGGCCGGATCGAAGCTCAGGCCGAAACCCCCGCCCAGAACGGCGTTGGTGAAGCCCGATGCCATGAGGTTGAGCGAGAACGTTTCGCCCGGCGCCACGGTCAGGGCGTCGAGGTCGAACGACACACTCTGGGCCTGGGCGGTGCTGCAAGCCAGTGCGACGCACAAGGTGGACGCGGCGGTGGCGATGGATCGGATGGCGGTCATGTGGACTCCTGATGGTGTGGTTGAACGTGTGAAAGAGGGGGGCATTGGTGGGTTCAGCGACCGCTGGTGTGCCAGGCCGAGGGGCCGGGGCGCGTGGCAAAGAGGCGGCGCACGGCGCTCAGGTCCAGGCTGTTGACGATGCCGTCACCGTTTTGGTCGCCGGCACGGGCGCTGGTGCCGAAGTCGCGCCGAACGATCGACATGTCGATGCTGTTGACGATGCCGTCGTTGTTGAGGTCGGCATCACAGGCATCGCCATAGCCGTCGAGGTCGGTGTCGCGCTGGTTGGCGTTCTTGACGCTGACGCAGTTGTCACGGCTGTCGGCCACGCCATCGCCATCGGTGTCTGTTTCGGTGCTGGCGACCTGGTCTGCCGTGCCTTCGCCGGCCGCAGCGCGCACGATCACGTTCCTGGGCGGGTTGTCACCCAGGTCGATGCTGGCGTTGCCGCCTTCATCGGCCACCCCGCGACCAACCACCGTGCCCTTGACCGGGTCGATGGCGACGACCGTGACCCAGTCACCCTCTGGGATCGGCCGGTCGTTCGGCTTGAGTCGCACACGCAAGAACTTGCCTTCCAGAACGGCCTGGCTGATGCCCACGGGCCAGGGCAGCAGGCCTTGTGGGCTGACGCGCAGCTTGACGGTCGGGTCGCCCAGCAGGTTGTAGATGTTGAGCTCGTGGCGCAGGGTGGCCACACCGGGCTGGGTGCCGCTCGAGTTCAGCGGGTGGCTGTTGGCCGCCGAGCCCGCTGCGACCTGCTTGATGTAGGTCTTGGCGTAGTTCAGCAGGTCGCCCAGGCGCTTGGACGGCGCTGCGCTGCCATAGGGCAGCAGGCCGGGGAAGATGCCATCGAACAGGCCCAGCGTCATGTGGTTGTTGGCCGTGGTGCTGCTGATGCGGGTGTCACCGATGACGGCCAGCGCCCCGTCCGACTTGCGCAGCAGTGCTTCGGCGAAGTAGGTGCTCAGCATGCTCGGGCCATAGCCTGGCGAGACGAACTGCGGTGCCAGGTCCACCGTTTCGTTGTCGAAGATGCCCGAGGCGCAGTTGATGCTCAGCACCACCGGGAAGCGGTTGCCGGTGACGGACACCGAGGCCACGTCGGTGGTGCTGAAGCCCGGGTGCGACCAGCCTGTCCACCAGCCGTGATCGCGGTGGTAGACCAGGGCGCTGCCGGCATTGATGCTGGCCACCACATCGGCGCTGTTGGCGTTCCAGGGGAAGCCGGGCTTGCGCAGGGCCGCAGGGATGGCCGCGCCACTGTTGTAGAAGCGAGGGTCGGAGCTGTTGGGGGCCCAGTACAGGCGCGCCACGTTGTAGCCCAGCGAGTTCGCGTGGTTGCGCACGATCTCGCTGGTCTCGACGAACCAGCGCTCGTCCTTGATGCCGCTGTCGTCGGCCTGGAAGTGAGAGGCGAAGGTCAGCCGGTTGTAGAAGTCCGAGCCGACAATCGGGTTGACCGGCGGGAACAGCTCGTAGGACTTGACCTTGGAGACGATGGTCTGGGCCTGCGCCAGGGTGTCCACCGGCAGGCGCCCGATGCCGAAGGGCGGCACGGTGAACGCGTCCGCGCCAGGTGCGAACTGGCCGTACCACATGTCGCCTGCGGTACGGGCGTGCTCAGGGAAGACCGGGTCGGTGGAGAAGGGGCTGATCTCGTCGTAGTTGGTCGGGATGAACTCCGCGTCACCCATGAACAGCACCCACTTGGGCCGCACGATGTGGGAGTTGTAGAAGTTGGCGATCCAGTTGCGGATCTGGGTGCGCGTGGCCGTCGGGCTGGCGCCGGTGATCTCGCTGGTGGTCACCACGCGGGTCGAGATGCCAAGTGCCTGCTTGTGGGCCTTGAGGTCGTTGGCCGCATCCAGGAAGTTGGGGTGCGTGACGATGAGAAAGCGCGCGCCGAAGAAGTTCGGGTTCAGGGTCAGGCCCGGCGGCACGCAACGCAGCTCGGCCGCGATCTGCTTGTTGAGCGCGAAGCGCATGGCCGGTTGCGGCAGCGCCTCGATGCGCTGGTCGATCGGGTCGAACCCCTTTTCCTGGCGCGTGGTGACCCATTCCTTGTTGAGCAGGCGGTCGTAGGTGAAGCAGCGGCCCGGGTGCTTGATGGTGACGAGGTAGCTGGGGTACCAGCTCAGCACCTGGTTGGACGGGTCGTAGCCATACGGGGCCAGGCGAAAGCCCTCGACGCGCACGTCGCCCTGGCCGATGGGCAGGTTGCCGCGCGACTGTCCGGGTTTGAACACGCCCTTGCCCCAGGTGTCGGGGTTGAAGACGAAGGGGATCTTGGCGTCTTCTTCTTTCTCGCGTGAGTGCTCTGGCGGCTGCACCGGGTAGATGCGCGCGCTCAGGCGCTGGATGCCGCCCTCGGGCACGATGCTGACGTCGGGTGACTCCTTGAGGTCAAGCGGCAAAGCGGCGGAGAAGCCGCCTGCTGGCAGCTCGGGCAGGCCGGGCTGGCTGTTGTCGACCGCGAAGCCACCTTCACGCAAGGAAAAGCGCTGGAAGGCACCCGAGTCGGTCTGCACGGTTTCGAGCACGGGTTTGGGCACGGTGATCCGCACCACAGTCTGGTCGGCGTTGCTGGAAATCAGCTGCACCAGCGAAGCGGTCTGGGCGTGGGCGGCCCAGGGCAGGGCCAGGCTGGCGGCCAGGGCGATGGGGCGCCAGGTCAGCGCACGTTGGTGGCGGCGGCTCGAGCGGGCCGACTGAGAGGGGCTGGGCATCATGAGGTCCTCGTCTGCGTTGGGTGGACCCGGCCGAGAGGGGGGCGGCGGGTGTGTGCAGACTAGGGCTTCATCCTTTTGGCTGATAGCCCCTGCTCCCTAGCCCTTGGGGTGCGAATTCGCTTCGACTGACGGACCTAGGGGGGCCGAATGGGGGAGGTTTGGCGCGTTGGGTCTTTTCTGGGATTGAGGCCGTGTCCACGACGGGCCATCGCCAGGCACCTCGCTTGCGGCGAAAATCGGGGATTCCTGGCCTCTGGCACCCAACGTGTCAGCGCCCTTGCTTTTTGGCTCCCCCTTGTTCCCCACGACCATGACGAACCTCGCCCAGCTCACCCTGACCCGCCCCGACGACTGGCACCTGCACCTGCGCGATGGCGCCGCCATGGCCTCGGTGGTGCCCGCCACCGCCAAACAGTTCGGCCGGGCCATCGTCATGCCCAACCTGCGCCCGCCCGTGACCACCGCCGAGCAGGCCGTGGCCTACCGCGACCGCATCCGCGCGGCCGTGCCCGCCGGCGTGAAGTTCGAGCCGTTGATGGTCCTGTACCTGACCGACAACACGCCCGTGGACGAGGTCAAGCGAGCCAAGGATGCGGGTGTGGTGGCGTTCAAGCTCTACCCTGCAGGCGCCACCACCAACAGCGATGCCGGCGTGACCGACCTGCGCAAGACGCACCAGGTGCTCGAGGCCATGCAGCGCGAGGGCCTGGTGTTCTGCGTGCACGGCGAGGTCACCGACAGCGAGGTCGATGTCTTCGACCGCGAGAAGGCCTTCATCGACGACAAGCTGATCCCACTGCGCCGCGACTTCCCCGAGCTGAAGGTGGCGTTCGAGCACATCACCACCAAGGAAGCCGCGCAGTACGTGACCGAGGCCGACCGCTTCGTGGGCGCCACCATCACCCCGCAGCATTTGCTCTACAACCGCAACGCCATCTTCATGGGCGGCGTGCGCCCGCACTACTACTGCCTGCCCATCCTCAAGCGCGAAGAGCACCGCGTGGCGCTGGTCAAGGCGGCCACCAGCGGCTCGTCCAAGTTCTTCCTGGGCACCGACAGCGCGCCGCACGCCTCGCACCTCAAGGAGCACGCCTCGGGGTGCGCGGGTTGCTACACCGCGCCTTGTGCGCTGGAGCTGTACGCCGAAGCATTCGAAGCCGCAGGTGCGCTCGACAAGTTCGAAGCCTTCGCCAGCTTCCACGGCCCCGACTACTACGGCCTGCCTCGCAACACCGACACCGTCACGCTGGTGCGCGAGGACTGGGTCGTGCCCGAAGAACTGCCCTTTGGCGAGACCGTCATCAAGCCGCTGCGGGGCGGTGAGACGCTGCGCTGGAAGATGCGCTGAGTCCGGCGCTCACTCGGAGCGATCGCTGGCAGATGCCTGGATGGAGGTGGTCGTCTCCTCGTCACCATCCCGGCCTCGTCGGTCTGCTCGCAGCTCCTGCCGCAACTTGTCGATCTCCTGCCGCAGGGACTGCATCTCGCGGTGCATATCGCGCAGGATCTCGCGCTCGACCTTGCGCTCCTGGGAGCCGACGAACATCGCAGCCACCGATGCCGTCACCAGCGACAGCAGGCCATAGCCCAGCAGCACCACGAACACGGCGAAGATCCGCGACGCGGTGGACGTGGGCACCATGTCACCGTAGCCCACGGTGGCGGCCGTGGAGAACGCCAGCCACAGCCCATCGTGCAGGGTCTTGACGCCGGGGTCGAGCCAGTAAAAGCCGATCCCGCACAGCACCAGCACGCTGGCGCCCATGGCCAGCAGGCGAGCCAGACCGGTTTCGGTGAAGTGCGGCTGGCTGATCTTGAGCAGGCGGTAGAGCATCAGCACCGCGATGACCAGCCGCCAGATCAGCGCCGGCTCCGACTCGTTGCTCTGAGGCAGCACGGCATTGGCCAGCAGGGCCGCGCCCAGGAACCAGTCCAGCTTGAGCTGCATGGGGTGCTCGCCCCAACTGCCGGAATGGGCCCGGCTCGGCTCGTGGGCACGTTGGTGCAGGCTGCGCTGCACCCGCCAGGCCGATGCCAGCAGCACCAGCCCGCTGACCAGGTACATCCACGTCGCCCACGTGGCGGGCGTGGGCATCATCGAGTCGTAGAAGGCCGGCACGCTGGCAACCAGCGCGATCAACATGGGCCAAGGCGAGTTCGCGGCGTCTGAGCGACGGTGCCTCATGCGCTGTGAGCCTCAGGCGGGCAGGTAGCCTTCGACCGACAGGTAGCGCTCGCCCGTGTCGTAGCAGAAGCCCAGCACGCGGCTGCCGGCGGGCAGCTCGGGCAGCTTCTGCGCGATGGCGGCCAGCGTGGCGCCCGACGAGATGCCGACCAGCATGCCTTCTTCGCGTGCGGCGCGGCGGCCGAACTCGCGCGCGTCTTCGGCGTCGACCTGGATCACGCCGTCGAGCAAGTCGGTGTGCAGGTTGGCCGGCACGAAGCCGGCGCCGATGCCCTGGATGGGGTGGGGCGCCGGGCTGCCGCCCGAGATCACCGGCGAGGCCTTGGGCTCGACCACGTACACCTTGAGCTGCGGCCACTTCGCCTTGAGCACCTTGGCGCAACCCGTGAGGTGACCACCGGTGCCCACGCCGGTGATCAGCACGTCCAACCCTTCAGGGAAGTCGGCGAGGATTTCCTGCGCCGTGGTGCGCTCGTGCACCGCGATGTTGGCCGGGTTCTCGAACTGCTGCGGGATCCAGGCGCCAGGGGTTTGCCCGGCCAACTCTTGTGCGCGGGCGATCGCGCCCTTCATGCCCTTCTCGCGCGGGGTCAGGTCGAACGTGGCACCGTAGGCCAGCATCAGGCGGCGGCGCTCGATCGACATGCTGTCGGGCATGACCAGCACCAGCTTGTAGCCCTTGACCGCAGCCACCATGGCCAGGCCCACGCCTGTGTTGCCGGACGTTGGCTCGATGATGGTGCCACCCGGCTTGAGCACCCCGCTGCGCTCGGCGTCTTCGATCATGGACAGGGCGATGCGGTCCTTGATGGAGCCGCCCGGGTTCGCGCGCTCGGCCTTGATCCACACCTCTGCCGAGCCGAACAGGCGGTTCATGCGGACGTGCGGGGTCTGGCCGATGGTCTCGAGGATGTTCTGGGCTTTCATGTCTGGATTCCGGTGTGACGCAGGGTGAATCGTTGAAATGGGCTCGAATCAGCAAGGATACGCCGCCCCGGGGCAGAATAGCTGGATGACGCTCAACAACTCCGACCAGCTTGCAGGGACTGCCCGCCACCGCGCTCGAGCAGACAGATCGCCAACTGCTTGGCGGTTCATGGCGATGGCTTGGTTGATGCTGTGCACCCTGGCCGCCGTCTTGCTGAGCCCGGTGGCGCAGGCCCAGACCTTCCTGCCCGCTGACCAGGCTTTTCGGGTCGAGGCGCAGGCCTCGGGTCCCCGGTCTGTGGAGGTGCGGTTCACGCTGGCGCGGGACGTTTACCTGTACCGCGAGCAGATGAAGGCTTCGCTGCAACCCGCTGGGGGTGCCGAGCAGGCCCTGACCTGGGACCTGCCACCGGGCGAGACCAAATACGACCCGACCTTCGACAAGGAGCTCGAGGTCTACCACGCCGACGTGACCGGCGGCTTGAGCCTGCCTGCCGGGCTCACGGGCGAGGCCGTGCTGACCATCGGCTACCAAGGCTGTGCCGATGCGGGTTTGTGTTACCCGCCGCAGGCCCGCCGCCTTCGCGTGGTGATCGATGACGCGGGTGCCATCGCCAGCATCGAGCCGATGGGCGGTTTGGCGGGCGCTGGAGCAGGTCAGGGCGGGCAGGGCGGTGCGGTGCTCGGTGGGGCCTCGCCCCTTGGCGGTCTGGACGCCGCAGCCGGCTCCGACCGCATCCGCCAGGCGCTGGACTCGGGGCAGCTCTGGACGGTGGTGGGCGTGTTCTTCCTCGCGGGCGTGCTGCTGTCGCTGACGCCTTGTGTGCTGCCCATGGTGCCCATCCTGTCGTCGATCATCGTCGGCCAGAAGGACCGCGTCACCCGGGGGCGGGGCTTTTTGCTGGCGCTGTCCTACTCGCAAGGCATGGCCCTGGTCTACACCTGCCTGGGCGTGGCCGCAGGCCTGCTGGGGCAAGGCCTGGCCGCCTACCTGCAACACCCCTGGGTGGTGCTCGCGTTCGCGGCGCTGATGGTGCTGCTGGCGCTGTCGATGTTCGGCCTGTACGAGCTGCGTCTGCCGGTGGCCGTGCAGAGCTGGCTGGGCGAGGGCAGCAACCGGCTGCCTGGCGGCAAGTTCGTCAGCGTGTTTGCCATGGGCGTGGTCTCGGCCCTGATCGTCAGTCCCTGCGTGTCGGCGCCGCTGGCCGGGGCCCTGCTCTACATCAGCCAGACCCGCGACGTGGTGCTGGGCGCAAGCGCCTTGTACGCCATGGCCTGGGGCATGAGCCTGCCGCTGCTGCTGGTGGGCGTGTCGGCGGGCAGCTTGCTGCCGCGCGCTGGTGCCTGGATGACGGCGGTCAAGGCACTGTTTGGCGTGCTGATGCTGGGCATGGCCGTGTACGTGGCCCAGCCCGCCTGGCCCTACCTCAAGACCCAGGTGCTGGGGCTGGAGTCCTCGGCCTCGGCCCACCGCAGTGTGCTGCCATTCAAGCGCGTGCATTCCGTGGCCGAGCTCGACGCGGCCGTTGCCCAGGCCCGAGCCGACGGCCGCGCCGTGATGCTCGACTTCTATGCCGACTGGTGCGTCTCGTGCATCGAGATGGAGCGCGAGACCTTCACCGACGCGCTGGTGCAGTCGCGCCTCAAGGGCGTGGTGCTGCTGCAGGCCGACGTGACCCTGAACTCGGCCGACGACCGAGCTTTGATGGAGCGCTTTGGCCTGTTCGGTCCGCCCGGCATCCTGTTTTTCAACCCGCAAGGGCAAGAGCAGACCGGTGCGCGCGTCATCGGCTTTCAGAACGCCCAGGACTTCCTCAAGAGTTTGATGAAAGCGGGGCTCTGAGCCGTGCACCCGCAAGCCGATCAGCTCTGGAAAGGGCCGCGCTGGACCATGTCCGTGTTGCTGGCGGCGCTCGGCATGCTCGGGCCCTTTGCCATCGACACCTACTTGCCGGCGTTCTCCGGCATCGCCGCCGACCTGCACGCCACGCCGATCGAAATCCAGCAGACGCTGTCGGCCTACCTGTTTGCCTTCGCCTTCATGAGCCTGTTCCACGGCTCCTTGTCGGACAGCTTCGGGCGTCGCCCGGTGGTGCTCACCGGCATCGTGGTGTTCACCATCGCCTCGGCCGGGTGCGCGCTGTCCCAGACCATCGGGCAGCTGGTGTTCTTCCGTGCGCTGCAGGGCCTGTCGACCGGTGCGGGCATCGTGGTCTCGCGCGCCGTCATCCGCGACCTCTACCCGCCGGCCCAGGCCCAGCGCGTGATGTCGCAGGTGACGCTGTTTTTCGGGGTGGCACCGGCGGTGGCGCCCATCATCGGCGGCTTCCTGTTCGTGCACGCCAATTGGCACGCGGTGTTCTGGTTCCTCACGGGCGTGGGGGTGGTCCTGCTGGCGGCCAACGCCTGGTTGCTGCCCGAGACGCTGCACAGCTCTCAGCGCCAGCCTTTCGAGCTCAAGCACCTGATGCGCGGCTACTGGCAATTGGGCTCCAACCCGCGGTTCTTGCTGCTGGCGCTGGCCAGCGGCGTGCCCTTCAACGGCATGTTCCTGTACGTGCTTTCGGCGCCCACCTTCCTGGGCGAGATCCTGCACCTGTCGCCCACGCAGTTCTTCTGGTTCTTCGTTTGCACCATCGGCGGCATCATGGGCGGCGCGTGGATCAGCGGGCACCTGGCCGGCAGCATCGAGCCGGCGCGGCAGATCCGCATCGGCTTCACCGTGATGCTGGTGATCTCGCTTCTCAACTTGCTGGCCAACGTGGTCTTCACCGCGCACGTGAGCTGGGCGCTCTTTCCCATCGGGCTTTACGCCCTGGGCTGGGCCATGATGACCCCGGTCGTCACGCTCATGGTGCTGGACATCGACCCGGCGCGCCGGGGCATGGCTGCATCCATGCAGGCCTTCGTGGGCAGCGCCTCCAACGGGGTCGTCGCGGGTGTGCTGGCGCCGATGGTGATGCACGGTGCCGTCAGCCTGGCGGTGGCCTCGCTGTTGCTGATGCTGGTGGGCCTGTTCGCCTGGGCCTGGCTGCAGCGGCGATAATGGCGCCGTGAAGTCAGCCAGACCGCCGCTGGTGCAAGGCCCGAAAGGGCGCACTGGAGGAAGGTCCGGACTGCACAGGACGGCGCAGGAGGTAACACCTCTCCACCGCGAGGTGAGGATCAGAGCAACAGAGACGAGTTCGGCCGGGTCCGGTCGGGGTGCTCAGCGAAGCGTCGGCGCAAGCCGACGGCCCATGCGAAAGCAGGGGCTCGCGCGAAAGCGCGAACTGAGCTGCACCTCGGGCGGGCAAAGCCCGGCCGAGGTGAAACGGGCAATCTCTGCGCGCAGCAACACCAAATAGGCACACGTTGACCTGGTTCCGGGGAGTGTGCGGGTAGGTGGCACCGAGCCGCTCTGGCGACAGGCGGCCCAGAGGAATGGCGGTCACGGCTTCGCGTCGCAAGGCGCGGGGCTGCACAGAATCCGGCCTATCGGCTGACTTCACACTTTTCATCGGCTCGGCGACGTCGCGGGGTCGGGTGTCCACGGGCCTGACGGGCCTGCAGGGGCCATGAATGAGCCCTTTTGGGGTCAAGTTTTTCGCATCGTGGCCGATGAGGTGGGTTGATGCGGAGACCGACCATGACCCTGCCCCCCTTCCCCTTGTTTGCAACCTGCCTGGTTTTGGGCCTGGGCCTCGCCCTGGGGCCTGCCATGGCCTCGGATCCGCCGACCAAGGCCGAAAGCAAAACCGACAGCAAGACCGAGGGCAAGGGTGAGATCAAGATCGACCTCAAGCCAGACCTGAGCAAGGCCAAGGTCGAGCGCCGGACCGAACCCGAACCGGAGGCCGAGCCCAAGGGCAAAGCCAAAGCGGAAGCAAAGGCCGATCCCAAGCCTGAGCCCAAGGCCGAGCGAAAGCCGGAACAGAAGCTGGAGCCCAAGCCCGAGTCATCCGCTGAGCCCAAGCAGCCCGTCTCGATGGGTGAGTTGCGCGACATGATCGAGAGCAAGATCAGCGAGGTGCGCGCCACCCGAGGCCCAGCTCCCGTGGTTCGCGTTCAGGCCAAGGGGGGCACACGGCAGGCTGGCAAGGCCCAGGACAAGCACGCCAAGGCGGCAGGGCACGGCCATTGGTCATACCAAGGCGACACCGGCCCGCAGCACTGGCACGAGCTCAATCCGGAGTTCAAGCAGTGCGGCCTGGGCGAGCGCCAGAGCCCGATCGACATCCGCGAGGGCATCCCAGTGGAGCTCGACCCCATCCAGTTCGACTACAAGCTGTCAGCGTTCCGCGTCATCGACAACGGACACACGGTCCAGGTCAACGTCGAGCCGGGCAACCGCATCGTCGTCAATGGCCGGCGCTACGAGCTGGTGCAGTTCCACTTTCACCGCCCCAGCGAAGAGCGGCTCAACGGCCGACAGTTCGAGATGGTGGCCCACCTGGTACACAAGGACCTCGAGGGCAAGCTGGCCGTGGTGGCCGTGCTGATCGAGGAGGGAAAGGGGCACCCGATCGTCCAGCAGGTCTGGAACAACCTGCCCCTGGAAAAGCGCGTTGAACAAGCCGGTTTGCAGGGCCTGGACCTCCTGCAGCTCTTGCCGGAGGACCGCCGCTACGTGACCTACATGGGGTCGCTCACCACGCCGCCGTGCACCGAGGGCGTCTTGTGGATGGTGCTGAAAAAGCCGGTGAGCGTCTCAGCCCAGCAGATCGCCATCTTTTCGCGCCTCTACCCCATGAATGCGCGCCCCGTCCAACCCCAGCGCGATCGACTGATCAAGGACGGGCAATGAAAAAGACCAGCCGAAGCTGGTCTTTGTTCTGGCCGCCAGCACGTGGCGGCTGCGAGATCGCTTGAGCGATCAGGCCTTGCGGCTGCGACGGGCGGCAACGCCACCGACCACGGCCAAGCCGGCCAGCGCCAGGGCGAAGGATTCGGCTTCCGGCACGGGCGACAGCACGGCCGACACGTCAGGGGTGTTGCCAACCTTGGCAAAGGTACCGGTGTAGGTGCCGCCAGTGGTCACGGCGGTGACGGTTGCACCGATGAAGTCCAGGCCCGTGGCGCCGTAGGAGCCGCTGATGGCCGAGTCCGGATCCCACTTGAACTTGAAGGTGTCAAACGTGTTGAAACCGGTGAAGTTGAAGCCGAACACTGCGCCGCTGCCGAAGAACGTGGCGGTGCCGCCTGCGGGGGCGGTGATGCTCAGGGGCGAGCCGTCGATGACGATGTTGCTGGCGTCAACGGTGGTGGTGCCGGAGAAGTCGAAGGTCAGCTGCGTGATGTCGTAGCTGGAGCCGTTGAAGGCCAGGGTTTCGATGTTGAAACCATCGACACCGGGTTCGGTGATGATGATCGAGGCGAAAGCCGAAGCCTGGGCACCGAGGGCCAGGGCTGCGGCGAGGGCTGCTTTGCGGAATTGCTTCATGGTTTGTCCTGCTTGAATTGGGCGGCGGCCGGAACGAGCCACACTCACTGACACATTAGTGACTTTGTTCGCATCCGGCAACCGTGTGTCGGCTTGCTTCCCCAATTCAAGGGGGTCAATAAACGCGACCGGCCTTGATTTGGGCATGTGTGCGACGGTTCAGCTCGGTTTTTTTGGCAATTTGCGCCATCAAGCTGCCCGCGTGGGCGTGGCAGATGGCCAACCCCAGCGCGTCGGATGCGTCGTTGTTGGGCTCGCGAGGCAGCTCCAGCAGGCGCATCACCATCTGGCGAATCTGTGCCTTGGCGGCGTGACCATGTCCCACCACGGCTTTTTTCATCTGAAGCGCGGTGTATTCACTCACGTTCGGCGAGGTGCTCAGCGACAGCAGCCCGGCGATCGCGGCGCCGCGCGCCTGCCCCAGCAGCAGCGTCGACTGCGGGTTCACGTTGACGAACACGATCTCGACCGAGGCCTCCTGAGGCTCGTAGCGGGTGACCACCTCGCGCACGCCTTCGTAGATGATTTTCAGCCGCGTGGGCAGGTCACCTTGCGCGGCTTCGCGGGTCTTGATGGTGCCGCTGGCCACGTAGTGCAGGCGCGGGCCATCGGTTTCGATGACGCCAAAGCCGGTGGTCTGCAGACCGGGGTCGATGCCTAGGATGCGCATCCCCGAGAGGATACCCGGCGCCTGCGCTGCCAACGGCGTCGGCTGCGGCCGCCGGCGGTTTCAGGTTGGCTCGCGCAGGGCCTGTGCCAGCAGGGGCCACAGCGCCTGGTGCGAGCTGCGAAACCAATCGATGTGACCAATGGACTTCAGCCCGTGTTCGCCTGGCGCAATGTGTCGCACCTGCTTGCGCGCGGCGGGGAAGGTGCGCATCAGGTCGGCCACGGTGGTGGGGGTGGCGATGTCGTCGTCGGTGGCATGGAAGACGGTGATGGGGATGCGGATGTCACCATGAAAGTCCAGCTGTGGCCTGCCTTTGACGGCGTTGGTCGCGTAACCGCCAGCCGCGCACCACTGGCCCCACTGCCGGGCAACGGCCGCTGGCAAGTCTTCGCCCAGGCCAACGGCCGCCGTTGGCGCGTAACCCTTGATGAGCGTGCCCAGCGGCACCAGGCAGCGCAGGCCCAGCCGAGCCTTGAGGCGAAAGCTCGGCTTCATGCCGCGGAACCAGCCTGTCGACGCCGCCACGCCCACCAGTCGGCTGACATGGCGGTGGTTGGGCAGCAGGCCGATCATCTGGCCGCCAGCGCTGTGACCGATGAGCAGGACCTGATCGTGGCCCGTGTGGCGCACCAGCCAGTCGAGCGCGGCAACCTGGTCCTGTTGGCCCCATTCGGCCAGCGTGGCGCGGCTGTCTTGGAGCTTGCCCTGCAGCGACAGGCCGATGCCACGGTAGTCAAAGACCAGCACGTCGTGGCCCTGGGCGGCCAGCCAGGTGGCAAAGCGCAGGTAGAAGTGTTGCTTCACGCCCGTGGCTGGGCACAGCAGAACCGGGGCGTGCGTGGCCGCCTGCACACCTGCGTGCGCGGGCAGGAAGTGGCCCTTGAGCAGGGTGCCGTCCTGGCAGGTGATGTCGATGGCCTGCATCGCATCCGTCGGGGTGTGGGTGGACATCTCAGGTTTCCGGTTGATCGATTTGGTCGAGTCGCTGGACGTGGGTGAGCCAGCGAGCGACCGTCTGCAGTTCGGCCTCGGTGAAGCCTTGCGTGAGGCGTGCATTGATGCGGCTGGTGGCCTGCCGGAGCAAGGGCATGAGCTGTTGTCCTGAGGGGCGCAGCCAGACGCGCTGCGTGCGACCGTCATCCGGGCAGGGGTGGCGGGCCACCCAGTCGAGCGCTTCCATGCGCTGGATGAGGCCTGACACCGCCGAGGGCGCGAGATCGAGCGCCTGAGCGAGTTCGCCCATGGTGGCGCCATCGGCCTTGGCCAGGGCGAAGAGCACACCACTTTGCGTTGGCGTGGGGGCTTGCCGATCCGGGTGGCTCGCGGCCTCGGTTTGCTGGGCCATCCACTGCTGCAAGTGGCGCTGGGCGCTGTTGAGCAGGAAGATCAGGCGTGGTTTGTTTTGCATGCGAAACAGTTTACCGCATTTGCTTCGTGTGTGAAATAAATGATGGCCAGGTTTCAGCGCATGGCAGGCGCAAAAAAAGCGCTCCATCGGGAGCGCTTCCAGGGGCCGAGCTGATCAGGCGTCAGAGCAAAGGCGCCAGCGCCCGTTCGGCATCGGTGAGGCTCAAGCCGGTGCGCTGCGCCCAGTCTTCCAACTGGTCGCCCGCGATCTTGCCCACGTTGAAGTAGGCCGCCTGCGGGTGCGCCAGGTAGAAGCCGCTGACGCTGGCCGCCGGCATCATCGCCAGGCTCTCGGTCAGGTGCATCTGGATGTCGTGGGCCTCCAGCACCTTGAACATGTCGCGCTTGACGGTGTGGTCGGGGCAGGCCGGGTAGCCCGGCGCCGGGCGGATGCCGCGGTACTGCTCCTTGATGAGTTGGGCGTTGTCGAGCGACTCGGCCTCGGCATAGCCCCAGAACTCCTTGCGCACGCGCTCGTGCATGCGCTCGGCGAAGGCCTCGGCCAGGCGGTCCGCCAGGGCCTTGAGCATGATGGCCGAGTAGTCGTCATGGTGGGCCATGAACTCGGCTTCCTTCTTCTCGATGTTCAGGCCCGCCGTGACGGCGAACATGCCGACGTAGTCCTTCTTGCCGCCGGCGTCCGGGCGCGGTGCCACGAAGTCGGCCAGCGAGCGGTTGGGGCGCTTGACACCGTCGACCACCGGGCGCTCGGTCTGCATGCGCAGCGGGTGCCAGCGCAGCAGTTCGCTCGTGCGCGATTCATCGGCGTACAGCACGATGGCGTCGTCGTCCACCGTGTTGGCCGGGTACAGGCCGATCACGCCGTTGGCCGTCAGCCACCGGCCCTCGACGATCTTCTTGAGCATGGCCTGTGCGTCGGCGTAGACCTTCCTGGCCTCTTCACCCACCACGGCATCGTCCAGGATGGCGGGGAAGGCGCCGTGCAGGTCCCAGGTCTGGAAGAAGGGGGCCCAGTCGATGTAGGCGGCCAGCTCGCCCAGGTCGTAGTTCTTGAACACGCGGCGGCCGATGAACTTGGGCGCGTCGGGCGCGTGGGTCTCGAAATCGACCACGGCCTTGTTGGCGCGCGCTTCGGCCAGCGAGACCATGGGCGTGGCCTTCTTGTTGGCGTGCAGCTGGCGCACCTTCTCGTAGTCGGCGTTGAGCTCGGCGATGTAGGCGGCTTGGCGCTCGGTGCTCAGCAGCTCCGAGCACACGCCCACGGCGCGCGAGGCATCGGGCACGTACACCACCGGGCCGCTGAAGTTCGGCGCGATCTTCACGGCGGTGTGCACGCGCGAGCAGGTGGCGCCACCGATCAGCAGCGGGGTCTGGCGGCTGCGGAAGTATTCGTCGCGCTCCATCTCGGCAGCGACGTACTGCATCTCTTCCAGCGAAGGCGTGATCAGGCCCGACAGGCCGATGATGTCCGCCCCCTCTTCCTTGGCCTTGTCGAGGATGTCCTTGCACGGGACCATCACGCCCATGTTGACGACTTCGAAGTTGTTGCACTGCAGGACCACGGTGACGATGTTCTTGCCGATGTCGTGCACGTCGCCCTTGACGGTGGCGATCACGATCTTGCCCTTGGCCTTGGCGTCGCCACCGCCTTCGATCAGCAGGCGCTTTTCTTCTTCGATGTAGGGCAGCAGGTGGGCCACGGCCTGTTTCATCACGCGGGCGCTCTTGACCACCTGCGGCAGGAACATCTTGCCCGCGCCGAACAGGTCGCCCACGGTGTTCATGCCGGCCATCAGCGGGCCTTCGATCACGTGCAGCGGGCGCCCGCCTCCAGCCTTGATCTTCTGCCAGCACTCTTCGGTGTCGGCGGTGATGAAGTCGGTGATGCCGTGCACCAGGGCGTGGCTCAGGCGCGCTTCCACCGTGGCGGGCTGCTCGGCCGTGCCGCGCCAGGCCAGCTTGGCGCTGTCGTCCTTGGCGGTGCCCTTGACCTGCTCGGCGATCGCCAGCAGGCGCTCGGTCGGCGTCAGGCTGGTGTCTTCACCTTCTTTGTAGGCGGGCTTGCGGTTGAGCACCACGTCTTCGACCAGCTCGCGCAAGTGCGGATCGAGGTTGTCGTACACGCCGACCATGCCGGCGTTGACGATGCCCATGTCCATGCCCGCCTGGATGGCGTGGTAGAGGAACACGGTGTGGATGGCCTCGCGAACCGGCTCGTTGCCGCGGAAGCTGAACGACACGTTCGACACGCCGCCGCTGATCTTGGCGCCTGGCAGGTTCTGCTTGATCCAGCGCGTGGCCTCGATGAAATCGACCGCGTAGTTGTCGTGCTCCTCGATGCCGGTGGCCACCGCGAAGATGTTGGGGTCGAAGATGATGTCTTCCGGCGGGAAGCCGATCTCGTCGACCAGGAAGCGGTAGGCGCGCTCGCAGATCTCGATCTTGCGCGCGAAGGTGTCGGCCTGGCCCTTCTCGTCAAAAGCCATCACCACGGCGGCGGCGCCGTAGCGCTTGACCAGCTTGGCCTGGTGGCGGAAGTTGTCCTCGCCTTCTTTGAGCGAGATCGAGTTGACGATGCCCTTGCCCTGGATGCACTTGAGCCCGGCTTCGATGACTTCCCACTTGGAGGAGTCGATCATGATCGGCACGCGCGCGATCTCGGGCTCACCGGCGATCAGGTTCAAGAAGCGCACCATCGACGCCTTGGCGTCGAGCATGGCCTCGTCCATGTTGATGTCGATGACCTGGGCACCGTTTTCGACCTGCTGGCGCGCCACCGACAGCGCGTCCTCGAAGCGACCTTCGAGGATCATGCGCGCAAAGGCCTTCGAGCCCGTCACGTTGGTGCGTTCGCCGACGTTGACGAACAACGTGCCTTCGCCAATGAGCACCGGCTCCAGGCCGGACAGGCGCATGGGGGCGACGTGGTAGGCGGAGGCTGGCGTGGTGGTGGCGGGAGGCTGGGAAGGGGAGGTCATCCCGCCATTTTAGTTGGCCGGCCACCTCGTGCCGGGCTGGGGCCAAGGTGGGTGACCGACGGCCACAATAGGAAAGGGCCCGGCGCTTGTGGTGCAGGGCCCCGAGGCGCAGACGCCGCACCCAGGTCAGGGTGAGCGCTGCAATGCCTTGCTCGGTGGTGTGGGGGACGAAGGCCTCAGGCCTTGAGCAGCGCGTAGAGCTCGTCCTTGAGGCTCACGCGGCGCTGCTTCTTGCCTTCCAGGTCGGCAGATGAAGCGTGTTCGACGCCGGTTTCCAGCCGCACGATCTCCTTGTCGAGATCTTCGTACTCCCGCTCCAGGCGCACGAAATGCGCGCTGCTGGTCTTGAGTGCGTGGATGCGGTCCTTCAGCTCGGGGAAGTCCTTGGCCAGCGGGTGGTGTTCTTGGATCATGCGGCTCCTCTCAGTGCTCAACGGGTCTTTCAGGACTTCATGTTGACGCCGATCGGGGCTCGCGGCCTTGCGTCAGATCAAGCCTGCCGTTTGCGCCCCAGGAAGCTTTCCTCGATGTGCAAGCTGCTGCGCACCCCCACGTCGGCGCGGTGGTCCTTCAGCCAGCGGTCTGCCGCAGCACGCCCGAGGTCTCGCAACTGCTCCAGGAAGACCCATTCGGTGTTGAACTTGGTCGAAGGGCCAAAGCCGTTCATGCCTTCGTCGTCGGAGACCATGTGCATGTGCAGCTGCTTGTAGCGCCCCGGGTCCAGCTTGTTCTCGCGCAACAGGCGGCCCACGAAGGCGATGGCCCGCATCTCGCCGATCAGGCTGGCATTGAAGGTGATTTCGCTGAGCCGGTCCATGATGTCCACGCTGCGCGTCGGGGTGCCCTCGCGCTCCAGCGGGTTCAGTCGCACCAGCAGGATGTCGTTGAGCTCGGTGCGGTAGATCAGCGGATACAGCGCCGGGTTGCCGGTGTAGCCGCCATCCCAGAAGGGTTCATCGTCGATCTGCACAGCCTGGAACAGGAAGGGCAGGCAGGCCGAGGCCAGCAAGGCGTCGATGCTCAGTTCCTCGGCGCTGAAGACGCGCGCCTGGCCGGTGCGCACCGAGGTGGCAGTCACGAACAGGGGGATGCCGCAGCGTGCGCAGCCCTCGTGCAGCGACTCGACCCGCACGTGCTTGGCCAGCACGTCCTTGAGTGGGTTGAGGTTCAGCGGGTTGAACTCGTAGGGGCTGAACGAGCGGGTCAGCAGGTTCCCCCACTGCATCAATGCACTGGTGCCCAGGCCAAACGGGCCCAGCATGGCGTCCAGCCCTTGTGTGCCGAAAGGGTTGCTGAACGGGTTGCTCAATGGGCTGAACAGCGAGCCGTGGTGACTGACATCGCGCCAGAAATCGTGCAAGGCCTGCTGGGCCTGGCGTCGGGCCTGTTGGGGCCCGCCTGCTTCGTGCCCATCCACGTAACCCGACAGCGCGACCGCGCCATTGAGGGCCCCGGCGCTGGTGCCGGAGATGCCCGAGATGTCCACGCCATCGTCGTCGAGCAGCCGATCGAGCACGCCCCAGGTGAAAGCCCCGTGAGAGCCGCCGCCTTGCAGCGCCAGGTTGAGTCGGGGGCGGGCGGCGGGGCGGGGGCGCGATTTGGCGCGGGGGCGGGCGGCGGTCATGCGATCCAGTCTAGATGATTTTTGCTGCAGCGCAGCATGGGTGCGGCGGTGTGGCTGTCATCAGCGGGTCCCACCTTGCTCGTTCAGGATGGGCTGCAGGGCCGGCACGACGACCCACCTCAGGGGGCGTGAATCAGGGGGGCGAAAATTTGCGAGCAGGGTACTGTACAAACATCCAGTCTTTGCCATAATCACGGCATTCACTGTCATCACACAGGCCCCGCGCCGGAGATCACCCATGGAACCCAAGTCGACCCTCAGCACCGAAAAGGCCAAGGCTCTGCAGGCCGCCCTCGCCCAGATCGAAAAGCAGTTCGGCAAGGGCTCCATCATGCGTCTCGGTGAAGGCGAGGCCATCGAAGACATCCAGGTCGTCTCCACCGGTTCCCTGGGCCTGGACATCGCCCTGGGCGTTGGCGGCTTGCCCCGTGGCCGTGTCATCGAAATCTACGGCCCTGAATCTTCCGGCAAGACCACGCTGACCCTGCAGGTGGTCTCCGAAATGCAGAAAATTGGCGGTGTTTGCGCCTTCATCGACGCCGAACACGCGCTGGACGCCCAATACGCGCAAAAGCTCGGCGTCAACCTGCAAGACCTGCTGATCTCCCAGCCCGACACCGGCGAGCAGGCCCTCGAAATCGTCGACGCCCTGGTGCGCTCTGGCTCGGTCGACCTGATCATCGTCGACTCGGTGGCTGCGCTCACGCCCAAGGCCGAACTCGAAGGCGAAATGGGCGACGCCCTGCCGGGCTTGCAGGCCCGCCTGATGAGCCAGGCCCTGCGCAAGCTCACGGCCAACATCAAGAAGACCAACTGCACCGTCATCTTCATCAACCAGATCCGCATGAAGATCGGCGTGATGTTCGGTTCGCCCGAAACCACCACCGGCGGCAACGCCCTGAAGTTCTACGCCTCGGTGCGCCTGGACATCCGCCGCACCGGCTCCATCAAGCGCGGTGACGAGGTGGTCGGCAACGAAACCAAGGTCAAGGTTGTCAAGAACAAGGTCTCGCCCCCCTTCAAGACCGCCGAGTTCGACATCCTCTACGGCGAAGGCATCAGCCGCGAAGGCGAAGTCATCGACCTGGGTGTCACCGCCAAGGTGGTCGACAAATCAGGCGCCTGGTACGCCTACAGCGGTGAAAAAATCGGCCAAGGCAAGGACAACGCACGCGAATTCCTGCGTGAGAACCCCGACCTGGCGCGCGAAATCGAAAACAAGATTCGCGACTCCCTGGGTGTGGCCCAGCGCCCGCCCGCAGCCGCCAACGACGAGTACGACGACAAGGCCGCTTGATCCGCCTTGGTGACGTCGTTCCACACTGACTGAGCTTTGCGGGTGCCCCATGACGGACGAAGATGATTTTTCGCCCGATCTCCCGCAAGCGGCCGAAGCAGGTGGGGCGGCTCGCCGAGGCCGCCCGGGTTTGTCTCTGAAAGGGCGGGCCCTCAAGCTGCTCTCCATGCGCGAACACTCCCGTGTGGAGTTGCGCCGCAAGCTGGCGCCGCACGCGGAGTCGCCCGAGCAACTGGAAGCCGTGCTCGATGACATGGCGGCCAGGCGCTTTCTGTGCCTGGAGCGGTTCGCCGAATCAGTCGTGCATCGCAAGGCCGCGCGATTTGGCTCGGCCCGCATCAAAGCCGAGTTGGCGCAGCACCAGTTGCCCTGCCACGTGGCCGAGGCCGTGGTGCGCAGCCTGCGGGACACCGAGCTGGAGCGAGCCCACGAGCTGTGGGCTCGGCGTTTCGGCGAAGTGGCTGCAAGCCCGCAAGAGCAAGCCCGCCAGGCCCGGTTCCTCATGGCCCGGGGATTTGCCGGAGACGTCGTTCGAAGGGTCGTCCGAGGCGACGGGTTCCCGGACCCCGACGAAGAGTCGCTCGGCTGACGCCTCATCTCCGTGCAAACCCGAGTCTTGCCGAGGGGGCACCCCACCGCATCCGAGGGGTGGCGGTGCTATGCTGACTGCTGCAGTGCAACCAGGCCCAACCGGCCCCGCGCTTGCACCCGCCACTGCCCGATCGGCGGTGGTGGGTTCTGTCATGTTCGACCCGAACGCATCACCCACATCGCGAGATCCCCATGAAGATTCATGAGTACCAAGGCAAAGAGATCCTGAGCCGTTTTGGTGTGCCGGTCCCAAGAGGCATTCCGGCGTTTACCGTAGAAGAAGCCGTCGCAGCGGCTGAGAAACTCGGCGGCCCCGTCTGGGTCGTCAAGGCCCAGATCCACGCCGGTGGCCGTGGCAAGGGCGGCGGCGTCAAAGTGGCCAAGAGCCTGGACGACGTCAAGAAGCTGGCTGGCCAGATCCTGGGCATGCAGCTCAAGACCCACCAGACCGGCCCCGAAGGCCAGAAGGTCAACCGCATCTACATCGAAGACGGCGCCGACATTCAGAAGGAATACTACGTGTCCGTGGTCACCGACCGCGGCACCCAGAAGATCGCCTTCATCGCCTCCAGCGAAGGCGGCATGGACATCGAAGAAGTCGCCCACAGCACGCCCGAGAAGATCATCACCGTCTTCATCGACCCGCTGGCCGGCCTGACCGACGCGCAAGCCCAGCAGATCGCCGACGGCATCGGCATGCCCGCTGATTCGCAAGCCCAGGCCAAGGACATCTTCAAGAAGCTGTACCAGTGCTACATGGAGACCGACGCGTCGCTGGTCGAGATCAACCCGCTGAACCGCGACAGCAAGGGCAACGTCATCGCCCTGGACGCCAAGTTCAACTTCGACAGCAACGCGCTGTTCCGCCACCCTGAAATCGTCGCCTATCGCGACCTGGACGAAGAAGACCCAGCCGAAGTCGAGGCCTCGAAGTTCGACCTCGCCTACATCCAGCTCGACGGCAACATCGGCTGCCTGGTCAACGGCGCCGGCCTGGCCATGGCCACCATGGACACCATCAAGCTGTTCGGCGGCGAGCCGGCCAACTTCCTGGACGTGGGCGGCGGCGCCACGGCAGAGAAGGTCACCGAAGCCTTCAAGATCATGCTCAAGAACCCCGACGTCAAGGGCATCCTGGTCAACATCTTCGGCGGCATCATGAAGTGCGACACCATCGCCGATGGCGTCATCACCGCCTGCAAGGCCGTGAACCTGAACGTGCCGTTGGTGGTCCGCATGAAGGGCACCAACGAAGACCTGGGCAAGAAGATGCTGGCGGACTCCGGTCTGCCCATCATCAGCGTCGACACGATGGCCGAAGCGGCCACCAAGATCGTCGCCGCCGTCAAGTAACGCCCCAGGAAAGAGACATCATGAGCATCCTCATCAACAAGGACACCAAGGTCATCACCCAGGGCATCACGGGCAAGACCGGTCAGTTCCACACCCTCGGCTGCCAGGCCTACGCCAACGGCAAGAACGCTTTCGTGGCGGGCGTGAACCCCAAGAAAGCCGGCGAGAAGTTCTCCGACATCCCCATCTACGCCTCCGTCAAGGAAGCCTCGCAGCAAACCGGCGCCACCGTGTCCGTCATTTACGTGCCGCCCGCTGGCGCCGCTGACGCCATCTGGGAGGCCGTTGAAGCCGACCTGGACCTGGTGATCGCCATCACCGAAGGCATCCCCGTGCGCGACATGCTGATGGTGCGCAACAAGATGAAGGCCAAGGAAGCGGCTGGTGGCAAGAAGACCTTGCTGCTGGGCCCCAACTGCCCCGGCCTGATCACCCCCGAAGAGATCAAGATCGGCATCATGCCCGGTCACATCCACCGCAAGGGCCGCATCGGCGTGGTCTCGCGCTCCGGCACGCTGACGTACGAAGCCGTGGCGCAGCTGACCGAGCTCGGCCTGGGCCAGTCCAGCGCCGTGGGCATCGGCGGTGACCCGATCAACGGCCTCAAGCACATCGACGTGATGCGCGCCTTCAACGACGACCCGGACACCGACGCCGTCATCATGATCGGCGAGATCGGTGGCCCGGACGAAGCCGAAGCCGCACAATGGTGCAAGGCTCACATGAAGAAGCCCATCGTCGGCTTCATCGCAGGCGTCACCGCCCCCCCGGGCAAGCGCATGGGCCACGCCGGCGCGCTGATCTCCGGCGGTGCCGACACGGCCGACGCCAAGCTGGCCATCATGGAAGAGTGCGGTTTCAAGGTCACGCGCAACCCGTCCGAGATGGGGCGCATCCTGAAGTCACTCATCTGACGCGAACCTGAACTGCGTGAACACCCGTGTGCCTGCGCGCACACGGTGCCACTCGAAGGCCCCCCGGGGCCGCCTCTCAGCCCCTACACTCAGGGGCTGATTCCTTTTTTGAGACATGGAAGCTTTCCTGACCCCCGAGTTCTGGCTCGCCGTCGGCCAGATCATCATGATCGACATCCTGCTGGGTGGTGACAACGCCATCGTCATCGCACTGGCTTGTCGCAACCTGCCGCCCGAGCTGCGCCGCAAGGGCATCCTCTGGGGCACGGCAGGCGCCATCGTGCTGCGGGTGATCCTGATCTTCTTCGCCATGTCCTTGCTGGCGCTGCCCTACCTCAAGCTGGTGGGCGCCGCCTTGTTGATCTGGATCGGCATCAAGCTGCTGGTGCCCGAAGACGATGAACACGGCGACCTCCAGGCCAGCGACAAGCTGCTGGGCGCCATCAAGACCATCATCGTGGCCGACTTCGTGATGAGCGTTGACAACGTCATCGGCATCGCGGGTGCGGCCCAGACGGCCGGCCACGAAGGCCACCAGATGCCATTGGTCATCTTCGGCCTGCTGGTGAGCATCCCCATCATCGTGTGGGGCAGCAGCGTGGTGCTCAAGCTCATGGACCGCTTCCCGGTCATCATCGTTGCCGGTGGCGCCCTGTTGGGCTGGATCGCTGGCACGCTCGCGGTGGGTGATCCGGCCATCCAGGGCTACCTGCCCCAGGCCGAGTCATTGCGTTACCTCGCTGGCGGGCTGTGCGCCTTGCTGGTCGTGGCGGTGGGCAAGGCCCTGGCGGCCCGGGCCCCCCAGGCCAGCTGAGGCGGAGGCCGAACGATGTCGCCGGTGGTCGGATGGATCCTCCTGCTGGCGGTCTGCGTGATGGGCGCAGGCTGGTGGTTCACGCGCCGCCGCAACGGTGGCCGTGGGGGTGATCGCTCCGCTGGTGGTGCGCGCAGCACCCAATGGGCCGATTTTTCCGACACCTCACCCCTGGCCGACAGCGCCGCTGAGTTGCAGCGGCGCAAACGCCAGGCCTTGCAGGACTTCGTCGACTCGCGCGACGACAACCGCCCCCCATCGCGGTTTGCCGACACCAGCCCGGTCGCGTTCCACCCCCGCTTTCAGCGCTCCGGCCCGGTGCCCTTGTCTTCCGCGCCCGAGGTGGTGCCCATCGCCTCCATGCCGGCGCCCACGCCGCCCAAGGCCCCTGCGGTGACCATCCAGTTGCCCTCTGACCCGGGTCGCCCGAGCGGGCGCCCACCGCTGGACAGCTGGTTCGACGACATGACGGCGCCAGCCTCCATCACGTCGCCGTTGAACACCTTGCCCGGCGACGTGGTGTCGGCCCTGGGCGCCGAGGCTGCCTCATCAGACGACCCGGTTGCCGACCCGGTCGCCGACCCCAACGCCGAGCGCATCCACCGCGCCTTGCTGACCCTGGGCGATGGGCCCGTGGACCAGGCATGGGAGGCCCTGCGCGGGCACCTGCCCCCCGAGGGGCTGAAGGTTGCCACGCTGGAAACCTGCGACCTGATCGCGGCCGCTTTCGAGGCGGAGCAACGTTTCGATGCCGCCCGCAACGTGTACGAGCACATGGCCGACCTCGACCCAGACTGGCGCGACGTGCGCCAGCGCCTGAGCCGCGCACGTGGCAAAGCGCAGGTCCAGGCGGTCGAGTCCTGGGGCTCGGTCGAGGCGCGGCCGGCGGCGCATGGCGGCCTGTCGATGCTGGGCAAGTTCGTGCTCGACAAGCAACTGGGCCAGGGCGCAATGGGCGCCGTCTACCTGGCCCACGACCCCGCCACCGGCCAGCATGTGGCCATCAAGACCATGGCCCTGGCGCGCGAGTTCACGGGCGACGACCTGGTCGACGCCCGCAGCCGATTCCTGCGCGAGGCCGACATGGCCGGTCGCCTGCAGCACCCCGACGTCGTTCAGATCCTCGATGCCGGCGAAACCGATGGCCTGGCCTGGATCGCCATGGAGCTGATCGACGGCGCGGACCTGGGTCAGCACACCCAGCCCGCCCGCCTGCTGCCGCTGCCCGTGGTGCTGCGCGCCATCGCCCGGGTGGCCGATGCGCTGGCCTACGCCCACACCCGGGGCGTCACGCACCGCGACATCAAGCCCGAGAACATCATGATCGACCTGCCCCGCGAGGGCGTGAAGGTGATGGACTTCGGCGTGGCGCGCCTGGCCGACGCCTCGCGCACCCGCACGGGTGTCATCCTGGGCACGCCCACCTACATGTCGCCCGAGCAGCTCTCCGGCCAGCACGTCGACGGTCGCACCGACCTGTATTCCCTGGGCGTGACCCTCTTTCAGCTGCTGACCGGCCGCCTGCCCTGCGAGGCCGACTCGCTCGGTGCCCTGATGCGCGCCATCGCACGTGAAACGCCGCCCAACGTTTGTGAGCTGCGCCCCGAGTTGCCTCCTGCGCTGGGTGACGTCGTGGCCCTGGCGCTGCAGAAACACCCGGCCACCCGCTACAGCTCGGGCGAGCAGATGGCCGAAGACTTGCGTGCGGTCTTGAAGATGCTGCCTGATGCTGGGTCCCCCGGCGTCGACATCTCCCTGGCCTGACGACATCCCTGTGCCCGCCCCCTGACCAACCCGGCGACAATTTCCCCCCATGGAGTTCGAGTTCTACAGCCAGACCGACACCGGTCGCGTCCGCAGCAACAACGAGGACAACGTCGCCATCGACACGTCCTGCTCGCTGGCGGTGCTCGCTGACGGCATGGGCGGCTACGCGGCCGGCGAAGTCGCCAGCGGCATGGCCTGCGAGTTCATCAGCGCCGAGCTGGGGCGCTGGCTGAACGAGGCCGCGCCCCAGGCCAGCGACGGCGACGTGCGCCGCGCCATGGACATCTGCGTCGACAACGCCAACCGCGCCATCTTCGGTGCGGCCAACTCCAACCCGATGTACGCCGGCATGGGCACGACCCTGGTGCTGGGCGTCTTCCGCTCAGGCCGCCTGTTGCTGGGGCACATCGGCGATTCGCGCGGCTACCGGCTTCGCGCCGGGGTGTTGCAGCAGGTCACGAAAGACCATTCGTTACTGCAAGAGCAGATCGACGCTGGCATGCTGACGCCCGAGCAGGCGCAATTTGCCGCCAACAAAAACCTCGTCACCCGCGCCCTGGGCGTCGAGGACATGGCTCAGCTCGAAACCCACCAGCACGAACTCCAGTCGGGCGACATCTACCTGATGTGTTCGGACGGCCTGTCCGACATGCTCCGAGACCACCAGATCGCCGAAGTCATGGCCCAGCATCAAACGCTCCCCGAGATGGGCGCCGCCCTGGTTGCGGCCGCCAACGAAGCGGGCGGGCGGGATAATATTGCGGTCGTGCTGGTGCGCGCCCAGGGAGTGGCGGATCCTGCACCCAGATCCTGGTGGCCTTTCAGGCGCTTTGCTGGGCTGGGCTGAACGTCTCAACACACACACAAGATCCATAAGCAGAGGTTCCGCATGGGAAAACTGGTCGTCTCACTCGATGGCGTGGTGATCAAGGAGGTCCAGGTCACGAAGGACCGCACCACCCTCGGTCGTCGCCCGTACAACGACATCGTGATCGACAACCTGGCCGTCAGTGGTGAGCACGCCGTGTTGCAGCTGCTCAGCGGCAGCGTTTTCATCGAAGACCTCAACAGCACCAACGGCACCTACATCAACGGCAAGGCCGTCAAGAAGCAGCTGCTGCAGCACAACGACACGGTCGAGATCGGCAAGTACAAGATCAAGTTCCTGGCGGACGAAGGCTCCGACTACGAAAAGACCATGATCATGCGGCCGGGCACGCCGCTGCCGACGGCGCTGGGCGCGCAAGCCCACGCGGCTGCAGCCACCCCGACCGGCCCTTCCACCACGCCGGGCGCTTTCGGTGCGGCCATGGCCCAGGGCCCCAGCGGTTTCGGCAGCCTGCCCAGCCAGAGCCCGGCCTCCATCAAGGTGCTCAACGGTGCCGCAGCCGGCCGCGAGGTCGCGCTGACCAAGGTCGTCACCACGGTGGGCAAGCCTGGCGTGCAGGTGGCCTCCATCACCAAGCGCCCGGGTGGCTACGTCTTCGCGCACGTCGAAGGCTCGGCCCGCCCCACGGTCAACGGCTCGCCTGTGGCGGCTGACCCGGTCCACCTCAAGAGCGGCGACGTGATCGAGCTGGCCGGCACCCAGATGCAGTTCGTTCAGGCCTGAACGAGCGGGCTCAACCCCACGAGCCAGCACCATGATCCGCGTCCTCGGCTGCTTCGGCTCGATCGCGGCGCGCTGCCACACCACGGCCTTCCTGCTCGATGACGACATCCTCATCGACGCGGGCAGTGGCGTGGGCGAGTTGCGCCTGGACGAACTCGCCCGCATCGACCACGTCCTGATCACGCACAGCCACCTGGACCACGTGCTCAGCATCCCGCTGCTGGCCGACACGGTCATCAAGTTGCGCATGGGCGCGGGCCTGAGCAGCTTGCGGCCCATCCACGTCCATGCCCTGCCCGAAACGCTGGCCGCCTTGCGCGCCCACATCTTCAATGGCGTGATCTGGCCCGACTTCACGCGCTTGCCCAGCGCCCAGCACCCGGTGCTGGTTTTTCACGAGTTCCAGGTGGGTGAGGTGCTGCGCTTTCCTGCGCGCGGCGGTGTCGACGACCGGCTGGTGCACGTGCTGCCGGCCGCGCACACGGTGCCGGCGGTGGGCTTTGGCATCGAGACGCCGCAGGGCTGGTGGGTGTTCACGGGTGACACGGGCCCCAACCCGGCCTTGTGGCAGGCGCTGCAGGGTGAGCGCATTGCTCAGTTGGTGATCGAGACCGCGTTTGGCAACGAAGAGGCGCACCTGGCGAACATCAGTGGGCACCTGTCACCGCAGACGCTGGCCCAGGAGCTGGCGCAGTTGGATGGCGAGGTCAGCGTCTACATCACCCACCCCAAGCCCGGCGAGGTGCCGGCGGTGCTGTCGCAGGTGCGGGCGCTGGACAGCCGGCACCGGATCGAGCCGCTGCGCGAGGGGCTGCGGTTTCATGCGCCTGTCGAAGAGTGACGCTTGACGTGCTCGGCTCGGTTGGCTTAAGTTGAACCATCATGTCTTTGCAGCACTCAGACCTTGACCGCCGCAGCCTGGCCATCCACCGCCTTGCCGTGGAGAAGCTTGAACGCGAGCCGGCGCTGCTGTCGCGCGCTCGCGCCATCCTGGCTCGCTGGCGCGCGGCCTCGTCTGCTCGCACGGCCCCCGATCTGGATGAGTGGCAGCGCCTGCTGGATACCGATGGTGGCAGTGGCGTGCTGACGGTGGCGCTGGAGGACACAGAGCGTGCGGCGCAACTGCGCCAGAGTTCGCCCCTTGCCTGCCTGCTGACGTCACAGGAGCGGTTCGCGATCATCAAGCAATGGCGGAACTCGCATGCAAAGGCATGAGCTGGAGCATCTGATTCGGGCTGCGTCGGCCATCACCAACGACTACGAGGTGGTTGTCGTTGGCAGCCAATCGATTCTGGGCGCGGTGCCCAACCCTCCGGATTCGCTGACGGTCTCGATGGAGGCCGACATCTACCCGGCCAACATGCCTGAGCTGGCGGATTTGATCGATGGCGCCATCGGCGAAGGCTCGCCATTTCACGAACGCTTTGGCTACTACGCGCAGGGCGTGGGGCCGGAAACCGCTGTGCTGCCTGACGGCTGGCAAGGGCGCTTGGTCCGACTGCAGAACCAGAACACCGACTTGAAAGTCGGGTTGTGCCTGGACCCAGCTGATTTGTGCGCGGCCAAGCTGGCTGCTGGGCGCGACAAGGACTGGGTGTTCGTGCGTGAGGCCATGAAGCACGGCATCGTGAATGCTGAAACCTTGGCAGCGCGGGTTCGCGCATTGCCGATCGAACCCGGCCAGCAAACGCGCTTGCTGGCGTGGGTGTCGGCGCAAGGCTGATCAAACCTCCTGGAACAGGCAATCGAGCGCAGCGACCACGTGTTAAGAGCGGTGAGCAGGTTGGGCCGCCCGTCCATCAGGTAGCCGGGGCCTTCCGGGTTGGCTTAGACCGAAAACCGGGCCATCAGAACTGCCTGTGCCGGGCGAGGGGCAGCCTGTTGCGTTCCACGTGGGCGTTGGAACTCTCAAGCGCTTCGAGGTTGGCCTGCAGCCACAACTCGGCGCGTTTGGCCGCCACCGCCTGACTCAGGCCCGCTTCTGCCGCCTGGGAAATGTTGATGCGCAGCGCCTTGGCTTCGTCCAGCAGGTTGGCGCCCAAAGAGACGTTGGTGGCCTTGCGGGTGGATGGGGGTGGATCAACAAGGGTCATGCGCATGATGTGTCTCCATGGAGCATGCGCAAATGTTAGCGAGGGTGTGCTTGAAGGCAAGCCTTTGCGAAGATGACGAAAATTGTCAGCTCAGACCTTTGGGTGACGTTTTTCGGCTGACGCCTTGAAACACAACCGACCAAGCGTGTTGGTTGGGTGGGGTGGTTCGAGGGAAACCGAGCAGGAAATCACGTTTTTTCGAGCTCTGAAAGCTGGCACGCCGGCTGCACCATGTCTGGTGTGCGGTCGGCGAAGTCGGTCGCGGATTGCAAACCGTTTTTACCAGTGGCCCGTGAGGCCGAGGAGTTCAACATGAAGCGCGTTCAACAAGGTTTCACCCTGATCGAACTGATGATCGTCGTGGCGATCATTGGTATTTTGGCGGCTGTGGCGCTGCCGGCTTATCAGGACTACACGCGCCGGGCTCGCGTTTCCGAAGGTCTTGCCCTCTCTGATGACCTTAAAATTGCAGTGGCTGAGAACGCCGCTGCTGGTACAGCCGCTGCAAACGGAGGTTTTGTTGCAGGTGCGAGAACTGGTACGGCTGCTGCCCCTACCACCTGCAATGCCGCAGGCACCTGCACCTACACCATCAACTCTCCGAATGTCACCTCGGTTGAGGGTGATACCGCTACCGGCGTCATCACTATTACGTTTACCGGTGCGGTTTCTGCTGCAGGTGCCAATACGCTCGTGATCGCCCCCTCGTTTAACGGGGCGGCTCTCGCCGCTGGTACGATTCCAGAAGGTCCGATCGTATGGACTTGCTACGCTGCTGGTCGCGCTGACTCCAACGGTTATACGAACGCTGCTACGTTGCCTGCAAACTTGGCTCCCGCTCCTTGCCGCGGTTGATATCGAGCTGAAGTCAGCCTAGTTTGTTTGGACAGCCCGCAGACTCGAAGTCTGCGGGCTTTTTGTATTGAGTTGTCCAAGGCAGTAACAACGGGCAAGTCGATTGCTGTTTTCGTGGTTGCTCCATGGTCTGTTTCAGACAGCTGACATAAGTGGCCTACCACAGTCCTCCTCTCCGCGCCAGGTCCCAACCCACCCAAAACATCACCGCCATGGCCAACGCCATCCGTGATCTGTCTTGTCTTGCGCCGCTGATTTATTCGTCATGTGGCCAACATGACCCGATCAGCCGGATCGATCGAGGCCCTACCAGGGGTGCTGGTTGCCCCATCATTCGCGCCCCAGTGCCTGCGCAAGCTCCGGCGCCACCTTCTCCAACGCCTTCGCGCCCTCCAACGCCCGCTTCCGCCACCCCGGCCCCCTGCTCAACGCATCGGCCCATGCCTCCTGCAAGGCATCCGGGTCGTTGGCCGCAAAGTAGCTCATCAAGGCCGCCGCCTGCGCCAGGTCTTTGCTGATCTTGGCCTTGAACGCCCCAGCGCGCTCGCCGATGATCAGCAACTTGTGCACGGCGTAGCGCTCGGGTGCCGGCAGGTTGACCACCACGCAGCGCCCAGTCGAGTCGAACAGCGTGGTTTGCTGAACGCCTTCCAGTGAATACTCCATGAACCGCAGCGGCTGCAAAGCCACGTCGAGGTTGTCGATGTGGATGGGTTCTTCGCTGTCAGAGGTTCGCGTCGTCAGGAAGTCAACCTGAAACTCGGGTTCGTCTTTGTGCTTGTACGACGCGCCTGCGCTGCCTCGGTACTGCACCAGCGGCAAGAAGCCGCCGTCCATCGTGGTGAGCGCCGAGTGGGGTTGAGCGTCAATCGTGGCGGGCAAGGCAATCGACACATTGCGCCCTGCATGGGCAAAGTCGATGTCCGAGGTCTGGTCGGGGCTGTTCCAGCGCACGCCCAATTGGTTGGCATATGCTAGGAATGCATGCGTGCCGATGAGCACGCCGCCCGCCCTGAAGAAACCAAACTCGTTGAGCCGCAGGATGACGCTGAGGTGTTTGCGCTGGATGGGCGCGCAGCCCAAGGCCAACGCGGATTTGGCAAGGGGTTTGAGTTTTTCAAGCGGGGCTTGCTGGCGCGCCCTCTCGATCACGCGCTGCACTTCTTCGTTGTCCGGCCCCACGTAGATCTGCCTGACCGAGTGGGTGTTTTCGCGGTAAGCGAAATACCACTGCCGGGTCCCTTTCACCAACTTGGTCGAAAAGCTGCCTTGCAGGTGTGAAACGTCTCGGGCCAGTTCAGCCGCCATGGCGGCGGTTTGCAGTTGTGCGAACGCCGTGGCGGCGGAGACGGGCAGGTCGGTGAAGTGCTCAGGCATGCGGAGTTATACAACATTTTTATTTTTGTTGTATAGGCCGCATCAGGAAAGCCTGCCAACCGTTTGGCAGGCCCAGCCATGTCGTCGTCCACACCAAGCTAAAATCCAAGGTTTCCCGCAGCCCAACCCCCTCTGCCCGCCATGTCCCACTCCACCAAAAACATCACCGCCATGGCCAACGCCATCCGTGCGCTGGCCATGGACGCCGTCCAGCAAGCCAATTCCGGTCACCCTGGTGCACCGATGGGCATGGCGGACATGGCGGTGGCCCTGTGGAGCCGTCACCTGCGTCACCACCCGGCGCAGCCTCAGTGGTTCGACCGCGACCGCTTCGTGCTGTCCAACGGCCACGCCTCGATGCTGCTCTACGCGCTGCTGCACCTGTCGGGCTACGACCTGTCCATCGACGACCTCAAGGCCTTCCGCCAGATGCACAGCAAGACCCCGGGCCACCCCGAGGTCGGCATCACCCCGGGCGTTGAAACCACCACCGGTCCGCTGGGGCAGGGCATCACCAACGCCGTGGGCATGGCGCTGGCTGAAAAGCTGCTGGCCGCCGAGTTCAACCGCCCCGGCCACGACATCGTCAACCACCACACCTACGCCTTCCTGGGCGACGGTTGCCTGATGGAAGGCATCAGCCACGAGGCCGTGGCCCTGGCTGGCGCCTGGAAGCTCAACAAGCTGATCGCCCTGTACGACGACAACGGCATCTCCATCGACGGCCAGGTCACGCCCTGGTTCATCGACAACACGCCCCAGCGCTTCGAGGCCTGCGGCTGGAACGTCATCGGCCCGGTTGACGGCCACGATGTGGACGCCGTCGACGGCGCCATCGTCAAGGCCAAGCTGTCTGCTGACAAGCCGACCCTGATCGTCTGCAAGACCCACATCGGCAAGGGCTCGCCCAACCGCGCCAACACGGCCAAGGCCCACGGCGAGCCGCTGGGTGGCGACGAGATCAAGCTGACGCGCGAAGCCATCGGCTGGTCGCACGAAGCCTTCGTGATCCCCGAAGAAGTCCGCGCCGACTGGGATGCTCGCGCCGACGGCGAGCTGCTGGTGGCCGACTGGAACCAGCGCTTCGAGGCCTACAAGGCCCTGTTCCCCGCTGAGGCCGCCGAGTTCGAGCGCCGCATGAAGGGCGAGCTGCCCGCCAACTTTGCCGAGATCGCCGTGGAAGCCGTGGCCTCTGCCCACGACAAGGCCGAGACCGTGGCCAGCCGCAAGGCCAGCCAGATCGCGCTTGAGTTCTTCACCGCCGCCGTGCCCGAAATGCTTGGCGGCTCGGCCGACCTGACCGGCTCGAACCTGACCAACACCAAGAGCACGCTGGCCTTCCGCGTGGGCGACGACGGCAAAGTGGTCACCACCGATGGCAAGCCCGGTCGCCACATCAACTACGGTGTGCGCGAGTTCGGCATGGCCGCGATCATGAACGGCGTGGCCCTGCACGGTGGCTACATCCCCTACGCCGGCACCTTCCTGACCTTCAGCGACTACAGCCGCAACGCCATCCGCATGGCCGCGCTGATGAAGCAGCGCGTGATCCACGTGTTCACGCACGACTCCATCGGCCTGGGCGAAGACGGCCCGACCCACCAGTCGGTGGAGCACGCAGCCAGCCTGCGCCTGATCCCCGGTCTGGACGTCTGGCGCCCGGCCGACACCACCGAAACGGCCGTGGCCTGGTCCATGGCCCTGGCCAACAAGAACCGCCCGTCGGCCCTGCTGCTGTCGCGTCAGAACCTGCCCTACGCGCCCAAGTCCGACGCCGACGTGATCACCCAGGGTGCTTACGTGCTGGCCGAGCCGTCGGAAGTGGGCCTGAAGAAGAAGGCCGTGGCCGTGATCGTTGCCACCGGCTCCGAGGTGCAACTGGCCCTGCACGCGCAGCAACAGCTCGCCGAGATGGGCGTGCCCGTGCGCGTCGTGTCCATGCCCTCGACCACCGTGTTCGACCGCCAGGACGTGGCCTACAAAAAGTCGGTGCTGCCCGCCAACCTGCCCCGCGTGGCCGTGGAAGCCGGCGTCACCGACGGCTGGTGGAAGTACGGCGTGGACGCGGTCGTCGGCATCGACACCTACGGCGAGTCGGCCCCGGCCGGCGTGCTGTTCAAGCACTTTGGCTTCACCCCCGAGAACGTGGTGGCCACCGTGCTGAAGGTGCTCAAGAACCGCGCCTGAAGCCTAAAATCGCGTGTTTCCAGCAGCGCCTGGGTCACCACCTGGGCGCCGCAACGGCCAGGCCTGCCTCGCCGAACCCGCTGAGCAGACCCTTTTCACCCACTTCTCAAACCTTCACAAAAGGTCTTTCCATCATGGCGATCAAGATCGGTATCAACGGCTTCGGCCGCATCGGCCGCATGGTGTTCCGTGCAGCAGTCCAGAACTTTGCCAACGACGTCGAAATCGTCGGCATCAACGACCTGCTCGAGCCCGACTACCTGGCCTACATGCTGAAGTACGACAGCGTGCACGGTCGCTTCAAGGGTGAAGTCGCCATCGACGGCAACAACCTGATCGTCAACGGCAAGAAGATCCGCCTGACCGCCGTCAAGAACCCGGCCGAGCTGAAGTGGGACGAAGTCGGCGCCGACGTCGTCATCGAATCGACCGGCCTGTTCCTGACCAAGGAAACCGCCGAAGCCCACATCAAGGCGGGTGCCAAGAAGGTCATCATGTCGGCCCCCTCGAAGGACGACACCCCGATGTTCGTCTACGGCGTCAACGACAAGACCTACGCCGGCCAGACCATCATCTCCAACGCTTCGTGCACCACGAACTGCCTGGCCCCCGTGGCCAAGGTGCTGAACGACACCTTCGGCATCAAGCGCGGCCTGATGACCACCGTGCACGCCGCCACCGCCACGCAGAAGACCGTGGACGGCCCGTCCAACAAGGACTGGCGCGGCGGCCGCGGCATCCTGGAGAACATCATCCCCTCGAGCACTGGCGCCGCCAAGGCCGTGGGCGTGGTGATCCCCGAGCTGAACAAGAAGCTGACCGGCATGGCCTTCCGCGTGCCCACCTCTGACGTGTCGGTGGTTGACCTGACCGTCGAGCTGAACAAGGAAGCTTCGTACGAAGACATCTGCAAGGCCATGAAGGCCGCTTCCGAAGGCGCCATGAAGGGCGTGCTGGGCTACACCGAAGACAAGGTCGTGGCCACCGACTTCCGTGGCGAAGTCTGCACCTCGGTGTTCGACGCCGAAGCCGGCCTGGCCCTGGACAGCACCTTCGTGAAGGTCGTGTCCTGGTACGACAACGAGTGGGGCTACTCCAACAAGTGTCTGGAAATGGCGCGCGTCATCGCCAAGTGATCCCTGCTGCCTCGGCGTGACCTTTGTCACGCCAGTTCGGTGGCTTCGGTGGTTTTGTCCCCCGGATCCGTCGACTTGTGCCGCTCAAGGCCCCTTCATGGGGCCTTTTTCATTTGATCCCATGTGCAACAGTGCCGACAACAGGATGCTGAGTTCGTCTTGTCGCTGCGGTGCTGGGGTGGCGTCGAACCATAATCACTTTTCCGGATCTGGTGCAGGAGCACGGCGTGAGTACCTCTGTTGACAGCCTTGGCAGCAAGCATCCCCTTCGTTCGTGGCGCCGAGCCGTGTGGTGGGGGTGCGTGGCCGCTTTGATGGCCACCAACCATGCCAGCGCCGCGCCGACCCTGCCCGAGGGGGCTGCTCCGCAGGCCATGGGGGTCATCGTCAAGCTCAAGGATGGGCGGGTGACCACGGCCGACGGGCGTGGCATGGCCAGGCCCTCTTCGCTCAACCCCGAGGGATCCCAGCGCCGCCGCCTGCAAGTGGCCCAGGTGGCGCAACGCCAGCGAGTGAGCTACCTGGTCCAGAAGGACACGGCGTTTGGCGCCCAGGTGCTGCACCGTGGCGAGCCCGTGGCCTTGACCGATGCCGAGGCCGAGGCCGCACGCTTGCGCCAGGACCCGGACGTCGAATGGGCCGTGCCCAACGAAATCATGAGGCCGGCCACCACCACGACCGGCCAGACTGCGCCGTCTGTGGACTACACCTACACCGGGCGCTTCTGGATGCGATCCCGCGCCGCCGCTGGTGCGGGCGTGGCGGATTTTCCTGCCGCCTGGACTTTCCTGGCTGGACGCTCCTTGAATCCGGTTGTCACCGCGGTCCTGGATTCTGGTGTCACCGAAGCCACCACCCACCCTGATTTCGTCGGGCGCCTGTTCACGGGCCACGATTTCGTCACCGACCCTGCCGTGGGCAACGACGGCGGCGGGCGCGACGCCGACGTCAGCGACCCCGGTGACTGGGAAACGGGTTGTCCTGGTGACCTGAGCAAGTGCAGCTCCTGGCACGGCACCTCGATCACCAGCATGCTGGCAGCGCCTGGCAGCAGCACGACCACCGGCTCGCTCAACAGCTCTCAACAAATGGGCCCGGGCATTTTTGCCTCCATCGATGGTCAGCCCGTGGTGCTGCCCATTCGAGTGGGCGGCACGGGCGGTGCCAGCTCCAGCGACATCATCGACGCCATGTACTGGGCGGCAGGGCTGTCGGTGGCCAACGCCCCGCCCCCTCCCAACCCGGGTGCCAGGGTCATCAGCCTGAGCTATGGCTCGCTGGGCAATTGCCAGGGCGGCTCGAACACCGTGGACGCGCTGTACCGCAACGCCATCGCCACCCTTCGCTCTTTGGGCGTGGTGGTCGTGGCGTCGGCAGGCAATGGCGATGGCTCTGGCACGTTGGGGTACTCGTCGCCGTCCAAACCCGCGAGCTGCCAGGGCGTCATCGCGTCCACCGGGCTGCGCGCCAATGCCTCGAAGGCGGCGTATGCGAACCTGGTCAATGGCAGCCGCGCCAGCCAGTGCTATTTCGGTGTGGCCGTGGCCAGCGGTGATTCTGGTCAGAGCATGTCCATGCTGGGCAACTCCGGCACCACCTCACCCGGTACGACGAACCTGCAAGGCGGCATCGAGGGCACCAGCTTCGCGGCCCCGCAGGTGGCCGGCGTGGCGGCCTTGATGCTGGCCGTGAACCCCGCGCTCAGCTCGGTCGACGTGGCGTATCGGATCATGCAGTCGGCATCGGCCTTCCCCACCTCGGGCTCGCCGACCAATCTGTGCAGTGCCAGCAGCCTGGGCAACTGCCGATGCACCAGCGGCACTTGTGGCGCGGGTGTCCTGGATGCAGCCGCGGCGCTCAACGCTGCGCTGAGTTCCCCTCTGTTCGCCGAGGGCGTGTGCCCTGCACCTGACGTGACCACGTCTTCGTCGGGCGGCAGCAGCGGTGGCGGTGGCGGCGGTGCCAGCGACGCAGGCATGCTGGCCTTGCTGGCAAGCATTGCAGCCTGGATGCTGGGTGCTGCGTGGTGGGCCCGCCTGAGGCGCAATCAGGCCATCAGGGCAACCGCCCAGATCATCAAGACCGGCAAGCGGTGAACGACTTGCCTTGGGGCAGCTTGAGCCCCGAGAGCGTCACCTGCATCGACTCGTTGGCTTGGGCCACGCGCAGGTAGTGCACTTGACCGGCCGGGCGGATCGTCACCACGCGGGCGGTGCGGATGCCGCGTTGCTTGAGGCCACCCAGACGGGTTTCGGCATCGGCTTCGCTGGCGAAGCGGCCCAGTGACAAGCCTCGCGCATACGTGCCGTTGCGCACTTCGTCAAAGTTCAGCCCCTTGATGCGCTTGAGCTCCGTGACCTTGCGGTCGTACAGCTCTTCGTCGTTGTATGGGCCCATGTAGACCATCCACTGCCCGCCGATGGCGATGCTCTGGCGCGTCCAGCTGCCTGCCTGCAGCAAGGGCCGCAGGGTCTTGTCGACGGCGGCGGCGTCTTCCGGGTTGAACGGGCCGGCCTCGACGCACAGGGCCGGGGTGGCTGCGGCCTGCTGCGCGGTGGCGCTGGATGCCGCAGAGGTGGCTTCGGCCGCGCTCGCTGCGCTGTCCGGGGTCGATGCGGCTTCGGCTGGCGGCGTGCGGCGGCGCAGCGCGTGGTTTTGCGCTGTGTCACCCGGCTGCAGCACCTCGATTTGCTCGGCATGCAGCTGCGCGCTCAGGCGCTGGGGCTCGCGTTGCCCCTCGGCGGGCATGCCTGCCCAGGCCTTCAGCCAGCCGTGGGTCCAGGCAAAAAAGCCAAGGTTGACGATCAACAGGGCGAGCACCAGGGAGCGGAGCATGGGGCGTGCAGGGGTCAGGTGAGGGGGGCTGCAAGGGCTGGGCGCACGCTGACTTCACCACTGCTCCAGCGTTGCAGGCCGCCTGCAGTATGCACGAGCAGTGCACCCGACTCGTCCACGCCTTGGGCCGTGCCGCTGGCGTCGGGGGGCGTCTGGGCGTCGGGCATGTGGCCGGGCCGGGTCCACAGCGACACCTCCTGGCCTTTGAGCACATCGCGGTCAGACCAGGCGGTCAGCAAAGGGGCGAAGCCCGTGGCTTCAAAGCGATGCACGGTGTCCAGCAGGTCGGGCAGGATCCATGACCAGGCTTGGCCAACGCCGAGCGGGTCGTCTGCGTTGCGGGACAGCCATGCCGAGCCTGCGGGTGCCTGGCCTGGCCGCACGTTGATCCCCACGCCGATGACGACCCAGCGGCTGCCGTCGGTGTCGTCTTTGCCGTCCGGTCCGCTGGGCAGGCCCGGAGCGGGTGTGGCCTCGATGAGGATGCCGCCCAGCTTGCGCGACCCGAGCCACAGGTCATTGGGCCATTTCAGGCCGATGGGGGGCAGGGCGGTGCCCAGGCCGCTGGCGTGACGCGCTTGCAGGGCGCGGTCGAGCGATTGGGCCAGGCTCAGGCCCACGGCCAGCGACAAGGCGCTGCCACCTCCGGGCACGCCGCCGAGTTGCAAGGGCAGGCCCAGCGAGAAGGTGAGGGTGTCGCCAGGGTGGGCGGTCCAGCTGCGGCCTCGGCGTCCCCGGCCGGCGGTTTGGCTGGCGGCGACCAGCGCCGTCGGCCAGGTCTGACCGCGACGGCCGCGTTCCATGAGCTCGGTGTTGGTCGAGCCCACCTCGGGCAGCACGTCCAGGCTCAAGTCGGGCCAGCGGGGGGAGCAGGCCTCCCAGATGCGCTCGGCCGCAGCGTTCAGGTCGGCCAGGACCGGATCGATCGGGGGCGTCTGCATCCCGGGCCTTGTCGGTGAGTCGAGCGAAGGCTTCAGCGGCCTCGGCCCTTGGGCGCCAGCATGGTGCCTCGGCAGCTCGCCGCACCGCACCAGCACGCGTATTCCTTCTTGAGCTTGGCGGTCATGCGCTCGTCGATGACCAGGCCGTAGTCGAAGAAGAGCTCTTCTTCGGGCTCGATGTCGCGCAGGGCCATCAGGAAGACACGGTTGCCCACCTGCTCGGCTTCGAGGTTGGGCTCGCAGCTGTGGTTGATCCACTTGGCCGAGTTGCCCTGGTGCTTGCCGTCGATGACATGGCCGTCGTCGAGGTGGAAGTAAAAGGTGTGGTTGGGCTGGCTGGGGTCGTGCGGGTGGCGGCGCAACGCTTCCTTCCAGGTGATGATCTCGCCCTTGTACTCCAGCACCTTGTCGCCGGCGCGCAGCGGGCGGATGGCGTAGACGCCCTTGCCGTGCACGCCCGATTCACGCACCTGGGTGCGGCGGCCGCTGCTGGGTGCTTCGGCGTGGGGGCGGGCAGTGCGCACAGCCGGGCCGTGTGACGATGAGGGGACCGGGGCCGACTTCGGTGAAGCTGGGGCGGAAGTCCGGGTTTTCTTGGCGGCTTGCGTCATCGGCCAGTTTGGGTACATTGAATTGGTGGGCGCGCGCGTGTGCGTGTGCGCACCCGTGTGCACGCATGTGTGTGCGCGCGAGAGGCCGATTGTAGTGACGAACCCGGCCAACCTTTTCGACAAGACATCAAACATCGCTCATGAGCAAAGCCCTGGTCATCGCAGAGAAGCCCTCCGTGGCCCAAGACATCGTCCGCGCCCTGACGCCCGTCGATGGCAAGTTCGAGAAGCACGACGAATACTTCGAGTCCGAGCACTACGTGGTCAGCTCGGCAGTCGGCCACCTGGTCGAGATCAAGGCCCCCGACGAGTTCGACGTCAAGCGCGGCAAGTGGAGCTTCAACAACCTGCCCGTCATCCCGCCGCACTTCGACCTCAACCCGATCGACAAGAGCAAGGGCAGGCTCAACGCCCTGGTCAAGCTCATCAAGCGCAAGGACGTCGAGACCCTGATCAACGCGTGTGACGCGGGGCGCGAGGGTGAACTGATCTTCCGCCTGATCGTGCAGTACGCGGCCGACAGCACGGCCACGACGCGCGCCAAGGGCCTGGGCAAGGGCGTCAAGCGCCTGTGGCTGCAGAGCATGACGCCTGCGGCCATCCGCGACGGCTTCGAGCAGCTGCGTTCCGATGAGCAGATGACGCCGCTGGCTTCGGCGGCACGTTGCCGCTCCGAAGCAGACTGGCTGGTGGGCATCAATGGCACGCGAGCCATGACGGCGTTCAACTCGCGCGATGGCGGGTTCTTTTTGACCACCGTGGGCCGGGTGCAGACGCCGACGCTGTCCATCGTGGTCGAGCGCGAAGAGAAGATCCGCAAGCACGTCTTCCGCGACTACTGGGAGGTGCGCGGCACCTTCGGCGCGCAGGCCGGCTCGTACGAAGGCAAGTGGTTCGATCCGAACTTCAAGAAGGACAAGAACGCTGCCGAAGGCTCGGCCGAGGCCGAGTTCAAGGCCGACCGCATCTGGTCGGCCGCCGAGGCGCAGGCGATTGCCGACGCGGTGCAGGGCAAGCAGGGCACGGTCACCGAAGAATCCAAGCCCAGCACGCAGGCCAGCCCGCTGCTGTATGACCTGACCACGTTGCAGCGCGAGGCCAACTCGCGCTTTGGTTTTTCTGCCAAGACCACGCTGGGCCTGGCCCAGGCTTTGTATGAAAAGCACAAGGTCCTGACCTACCCCCGTACCGACTCGCGCGCGCTGCCCGAGGACTACATCCCCGTGGTCAAGCAGACCATGGAGATGATCGCCGATGACGACCTGCCCGGGCCGCTGCGCGAGTTGTCGCAGCACGCGCGCAAGGCGGTCAACGACGGCTACGTCAAGCCGACCAAGCGCGTGTTCGACAACACCAAGGTGTCGGACCACTTCGCCATCATCCCGACGCTGCAGGCGCCGCGCAGCCTGACCGAGGCCGAGGCCAAGCTCTACGACATGGTGGTCAAGCGCTTCATCGCGGTGTTCTACCCCTCGGCCGAGTTCCAGGTCACCACGCGCATCACCAAGGTACCCGCCGCCGGCAAGGAACACTGCTTCCAGACCAACGGCAAGGTGCTGGTCAAGCCGGGCTGGCTGGCCGTCTATGGCAAGGAAGCGGCCGAAGAGGGCGATGACGCCCACCTGGTGCCCGTGGAAGCCGGCGAGTCGGTGGCCAACGAAGACATCGCGGTGTCGGCCCACAAGACCAAGCCGCCCGCCCGCTACACCGAAGCCACGCTGCTCAGCGCCATGGAAGGCGCCGGCAAGCTCATCGACGACGAAGAGCTAAAGGCCGCGATGCAGGAAAAGGGCCTGGGCACGCCAGCCACGCGCGCGGCCATCATCGAAGGCCTGCTGACCGAGAAGTACATGCTGCGCGAAGGCCGCGAGCTGATCCCCACGGCCAAGGCCTTCCAGCTGATGACGCTGCTGCGCGGCCTGGGCGTGGTCGAGCTGACCAAGCCCGAGCTGACCGGCAACTGGGAGCACCAGCTGTCGGAAATGGAGAAGGGCCGCCTGAGCCGCGAGGCCTTCATGGCCGAGATCGCCGCGATGACGCAGCGCGTGGTGCAAAAGGCCAAGGAGTACGACCGCGACACCATCCCTGGTGACTACGCGACCCTGAAGACGCCCTGCCCGAACTGCGGTGGCGTGGTGAAAGAAAACTACCGCCGCTACACCTGCACCGGCTCGGACGGCCAGGGCGAAGGCTGCGGCTTCAGCATGACCAAGATCCCCGCAGGCCGCAGCTTCGAGCTGGGCGAAGTCGAGACGCTGCTGAGCAAGCACAAGCTCGGCCCGCTGGAGGGCTTCCGCTCGAAGGCGGGTTGGCCCTTCACTGCTGAGCTCAAGATGGTCAAGGACGCCGAGCTCAACAACTGGAAGATGGAATTCGATTTCGGCGAAGACGCCAAGAAGGACGAAGAATCCGGCGAGGCGGTGGACTTCAGCAACGCGACCACGCTGGGCGCCTGCCCCAAGTGCGGCGGCAGCGTCTACGAGCATGGCGCGAACTACGTGTGCGAGCACACGCTGGGCGCGGGCAAGGCCAAGTGCGACTTCAAGAGCGGCAAGATCATCTTGCAGCAGGCGATCACGCCCGAGCAGTTCGGCAAGCTGCTGGAGACCGGCAAGACCGACCTGCTCGATGGCTTCGTGTCCAACAAGACGCGGCGCAAGTTCAAGGCCTTCCTGAGCTGGGACGTCAAGGCGGGCAAGGTGGGCTTCGAGTTCGAGCCTCGGGCGCCCAAGGCTCCGGCTGCCAAGAAGGCTTCCGCGAAGAAGGTGGCTGCCAAGAAGGCGGCTTGACATCGGTCGGGTGCGTGAGCGGGCGCACATCCGTGCACCGCTTGCTTCCCTGCCCGATGCGCGAGGGTGGCCAAAGCCCAGAACAAGGGGCCTGACGCGGCATGGATGCGACAGCGCCCCCCTGGCAATGGGCGCACAATGGTTTGCAAGCTGACTGCCGGCAGACTTGCCCAGACCTCACATGGCCGCCCCGAAGTTCACCACCCAGCGTTTCGACCAGGCCGACGCGGCCCTCGCGTACGTCACCCAGCTCTACGACACGAACATCGCGTACCTGCGAGACAGCTTGCAGCGCTTCGTGGCCGGCGAGAACTTCCGTCACCCGGTGCGCGCCAAGTACCCCTTCGTGCGCGTGCACACCGAAACCGTGGCCCGGGCCGATTCGCGCCTGTCCTACGGCTTTGTCGCGGGCCCTGGCACCTACGAGACCACGCTGACGCGGCCCGACCTCTACGCCGACTACTACCGCGACCAGTTCCAGCTGCTGCTGGACAACCACGGCGTGGCGCTGGAGATCGGCCTGGGTGGCGAGCCCATCCCTGTGCACTTCAGCCTGGACGAGCACCAGCACCTCGAAGGCCAGCTCACGCCCGAACGCCGCATGCTGCTGCCCGACTTCTTCGACCTGCCTGACCTGGCGCGCATGGACGACGGCATCGCCAACGGAACCTACGAAACGCGTGGCGGTTCGCGACCGCTGGCGCTGTTCACGGCGCCGCGCGTGGACTACTCGCTGCACCGCCTGCGTCACTACACCGGCACCACGCCCGCGCACTTCCAGAACTTCGTGCTGTTCACGAACTACCAGTTCTACATCGACGAGTTCGTGCGCATGGGCCACGAGCTGATGCAGCGCGCGCCCGACCCGGCCAACCCGCGTGACGACGACGACTGCATCGCCTTCGTCGAGCCAGGCAACGTGGTCACGCGGCGCGTGGGCCAGAGCGCCGAGCCGCTCGACGCCCTGGGTGCCGTGCCGCCGCGCCTGCCGCAGATGCCGGCCTATCACCTCATCAGGAAGGACCGCACGGGCGTGACGATGGTCAACATCGGCGTGGGCCCGGCCAATGCCAAGACCATCACCGACCACATCGCGGTGCTGCGCCCGCACGCCTGGATCATGCTGGGCCACTGCGCTGGCCTGCGCAATTCGCAACAGCTGGGCGACTACGTGCTGGCCCACGGCTATGTGCGCGAAGACCACGTGCTCGACGAAGACCTGCCGCTGTGGGTGCCGATCCCTCCGCTGGCCGAAATCCAGCTGGCGCTCGAGGGCGCTGTGGCCGAGGTGACCCAGCTGCACGGCTACGAGCTCAAGCGCATCATGCGCACGGGCACGGTCGCGTCGACCGACAACCGCAACTGGGAGCTGCTGCCCCAGCGCGAGCCCGAGCGGCGCTTCAGCCAGAGCCGCGCCGTGGCGCTGGACATGGAAAGCGCGACCATCGCGGCCAACGGTTTCCGATTCCGGGTGCCTTACGGCACGCTGCTGTGCGTGAGCGACAAGCCGCTGCATGGCGAGCTCAAGCTGCCGGGCATGGCCAATCAGTTCTATCGCGAGCGCGTGGACCAGCACCTGCGCATCGGGTTGTGCGCCATCGAGCGCTTGCGCAGCAATGTGCAGGGCCAGTTGCACAGCCGCAAGCTGCGCAGCTTCGCCGAAGTGGCCTTCCAGTGACCTGCCAAGGCAGGTGTCTGAGCGGGCGCAAGGAATGTTGAACGCCAATCAGTGATCGGCTGGCGTCTTACCCTTGTGGGGGGTGGGTCGGGCGGACGCAATCAGGCGAATCGGACACGCCTGTGTCCACCCGGGATGTGCTTCAGGCTGCCGCCAGCACCGGTGTGGAGGCCGCAGTGCCCGCCTTCGGGGGCAAGGATTGCAGCGTGGCGATCTCGCGGCGGATCTGTTCACCCGCTTGCTCTTCGGCCACGCGCAGGTCGTAGGCCGTTTGCAGGTCCATCCAGTACTGGGCGGTGGTGCCGAAGAATCGGGCCAGACGCAAGGCAGAATCGGGGCTGATGCCACGGCGCTCGCGCACGATGTCGTTCACGCGGGGGGCGGGCACGTGCAGGCGGATGGCCAGGCCACTCGCCGACAGGCCGTTGCGTTCCATGAACTGGGTGCGCAGGATGGCGCCGGGATGGACTGCTTGGCTCGAGCTCATAGGACGATGTGGGTTGTCGTGAACAATGTCCGAATCGTAGGACGTGTGCGGCCATGATATTGTCAACAAACAGACAGTTGTACGTGCCGCATCTAACCCATGTGGGGGGTGTCGCCCCTTGCTGCCTTATTTTTTGCCCGATGACACATGTCCCGTCGCGTTGACGCCACCCCAGCAGCCCTCCTGCCAGCCCTGCGCACCCACGTCTGGTTTGGCGCTTGTCCGACCGTCATGCAGGAGGCGCTGGTGGAGCGCGCCCGCTTGATTCACCTCGCCGCCGGGGAGCCGCTGCGCGACGACGCGCAGGACGGGCTGTGCTGCGTCATCGCCGGGGCCCTGTGCATGGGCTCGACCCACCCCGAGCACGGCACACAGCGCCTGACCTGGTATGTCGAGCCATATCACTGGTTCGGCGAGGTCAGCCTGATCGACCGCATCCCCCGGGGCATGGCGGCCGTGGCCGACACCGACAGCACCGTGATGAGCGTGCCCCGCTCGCTCATCGAGCCCTGGCTGGATGCCAACCCGGTCCATTGGCGCGACCTGGCTCGGCTGGCTTGCGGTCAGTTGAGGGTGGTCACGACCGCTTTGGAGGACAGCGCTTCGCTCACCCTGCAGCAACGTTTGTCGCGCAGGCTCTTGTTCGCGGCGGTGAACTACGGGCAAAGCGCCAAATCAGGGCTGCGCAGGCGCTTGCGGCTGCCCCAGGACTACCTGGCGCAGATGCTGGGGGTGTCGAGGCAGACGGTGAACAAGGCGCTGCGCGACCTCGAGCGTGAGCAGGTGCTGTCGCTGCACTACGCGGAAATCGAGCTGCTCTCGCTGGAAGGGTTGCTCGCCCGCGCGGGCCGGCTCGATGCGCAGTTGCGCTTCATGCTGGCGGGCACCGCCCCGATCCTGCTGGCCGCCCACAACGAAGCGCAGGCCGGCGGCGGGACTTGAGCTGCGCCAGTGTGGCCGTTCGGGGCGGTCCAGGGCGGTTCAGGGCCCTCAGCTGCGGGCGCGCACCGTCACCTTCGCTGCGGCCTCGCGAGCCTTGGCGCGTGCGCTGTCGACGTCGGTGCTGGTGGCCACGGCCACGCCCATGCGGCGCTTGACGAAGCTCTCGGGCTTGCCGAACAGGCGCAGGTCGGTGCCGGGCTCGGACAGGGCCTCGGCCACGCCTTCGAACCGCACGTCCTGCGTGTCGACGCCACCGTAGATCACGGCCGAAGCACCCACCTGGCGCAGCGTGGTGTCCACCGGCAGGCCCAGGATGGCGCGCGCGTGCAGCTCGAACTCGCTTTGCACCTGGGTGCTCAAGGTGACCAGGCCGGTGTCGTGCGGGCGAGGGCTGACCTCGCTGAACCACACCATGTCGCCCTTGACGAAGAGCTCCACACCAAAGAGGCCCTGACCGCCCAGGTTGTCGGTGACGGCCTTGGCGATCTCGCGTGAGCGCTGCAGCGCCACTTGTGACATGGGTTGGGGCTGCCAGCTCTCGACGTAGTCGCCGCTGACCTGCTTGTGACCGATGGGTTCGCAGAACTGGGTGACCACCTCGCCCAGCTGGGCACCCTGGCCGGCTGCGCGCACGGTCAGCTGCGTGATCTCGTAGTCGAAGTCGATGAAGCCTTCGACGATGACGCGACCATGGCTGACGCGGCCACCTTCCATCGCAAAAGCCCAGGCCTTGGCGACGTCGGCGGGGCCGTCGATCTTGCTTTGGCCCTTGCCCGATGAGCTCATCACCGGCTTGACGATGCAGGGGTAGCCGATGCCTGCGTCGATGGCGGCTTGCAGCTCGGCCAGCGAGTCGCAGAAACGATAGGGGCTGGTGGGCAGGCCGAGTGTTTCGGCGGCGAGGCGGCGGATGCCTTCGCGGTCCATGGTCAGGCGTGCAGCGCGCGCCGTGGGGATGACGCGCACGACACCAGCGGCCTCGAGCTCTTCGAGCACGGGCGTGGCGATGGCCTCGATCTCGGGCACGACGAGGTGGGGCTTTTCGGCTTCGATGAGGGCGCGCAATTGGGCCGCATCGCTCATCGTGATCGTGCGGCTGTGGTGCGCCACCTGCTGGCCCGGGGCGTTCTCGTAGCGGTCGACGGCGATGGTCTCGACGCCCAGGCGCTGCAGGGCGATCAGCACTTCTTTGCCCAGCTCACCCGAGCCCAGCAGCATGACGCGCAAGGCCGATGGCGACAGGGGGGTGCCGAGGGTGAGGGTCTGGACGGGGGTGCTCATGTTGGCCTGCAGGTGGGGGGGCGAGTGGGGTGGGTGGGGCGTGGCAGCGCTCATTGTGGCGCGGTCTGCGAGGGGCTTGCCTGTGGGCCCGATCCAGGTGTAGGGGGCGGAGGTTGCACGGGCAGCCTGACCAGGAAGCGCGAGCCTCGGTCCGGGGCGCTCTCAACGGCCATCTCGCCACCCAGGCGGTCGACCAGGCGGCGGACCACGGCCAAGCCCAGGCCGCTGCCTTCGGTGCGGGGGAGTTTGCGGTCTTCCAGGCGCACATAGGGCTCGAAGATGTGCGGCATGGCCTCGGTGGCGATGCCCACGCCGGTGTCGATCACCTCCAGCTCCAGCCACGAAGGCTGCAGCGGGGTGGCTGCATCGTGTGATTCGGACCGGGACGCCAGCCGCACGGTGATCTGGCCCTGAGGCGTGTACTTCAGGGCGTTGTTGAGCAGGTTGTCGAGCACCTGGCGCACCCTTTGGGGATCGATCTCGACCTCGCGCAAGTGGGGGCTGTCGTCGATCTCGACCACGAGGTTGAGTCCTTTGGCGCGGATGCGCGGCAGGTGCTCGTCGCAGATGTCTTCCACCAGGCTGGCCAGGTCGATCCACTCTGGCTGCAGGCGCCAAGCCGGGTTGTCCATGCGGGCGTACTCGGTCAGGTCGCGCAGGTGAGCGGTGAGCTGGTTGGCGATCTGGCGCAGGCGGTCGACGGCGCGCCGCTCGCCACCACCATGCACGCGCAAATCGAGCAGGTCGATGGAGCCCAGCATGCCTTGCAGCGGTGTGCGGATTTCGTGCGAGAGCATGGCCAGGAAGCGCTCGCGCGAGGTGTGCACCTCGACCTCGGCGCTGTTGAGCCGCGTGTGCAGCACGCTGACGTAAGACAGCGCCAGGATGAAGATCGGGTGGGTGATCAGCAGCATGAACCAGAAGTGCCCGATGTGGTCACCACCTGGTGCGCCATCGGCCCCATACAGCCACAGGTAGGACAAGGCGGTGGCGACGTAGGTCAACCAGCTCAGCCGCGCCGCGCCCCGCGTCATGGTGACGAAGGCACTCAGGTAGAGCAGGGGCATGAACTGCGCGTTGGAGGCCACCTCGTACAAGCCGTCCGGCCCGCCAGCTTCTGTGGTGGTGATCAGCGAGCCGATGAAATAGGTTGCCACCGAGGCATTGCACAGCGCCGCAGCCTGGTTGTGCCGGTGAGGGCGAAGCCAGATCACGAGACCGCCCAGCACCAACCCGGCGGCGATGATCGGCACGGCGACCGTTGCCCAGGCGCTGTTGAGGCCATGGGAGCCGTCGTACCACCACACCAGCATGCAGGCGATGGCCGACAGCGCGGCCAGCCACAGCGTGAGCCGCCGGCGCGTGGCTTGGAGGGCCGAGAAGGGCTCGGTCTCTTCCGGTGGCGGGACACGGTAGAGGCTCATGCCGCCGGCTTGAGCTGATCCAGGCTGTTCTGGATCGCGGCGGTGATCATGACCGGGCGGACCGGTTTTTCGAAGAAGGTGACGCGGTGGGTGCGCAGCAGCGCGGCCAGCGTGCTTTCGGATGCTTTGCCGTCGCGCAATTGCCCCGTCAAAAGGACAATGGGGGCGTCAGGTTGCTGACGCCGGATGCGCTCGACCATCGCCTGCGAGGTCTGGCCGCCTGAGAGCACGAGGTCGAGCACGTAAGCGTCGAAGCCTTGGGGCAGGTCTTGTTCCAGCGACTCGGCTCGGGTGTAGCCCTGCGCGAAGTAGCCGAGTTGCTCGAACCAGTCGACCAGCGCTTGAGCCGCCGATTCGTCGTCGTCGAGCACGGCGATGCGGGCGGCGGCCGGAGGCTCGGGTGGGGTGGTCTGCAGCAGCTCGACCAGGTGGCGCGTGCCGGTGGCACCGAGGGCGTCCAGGCGCGCGGCGGTGCCGACCAGCCAGCGTTCACCCACGCGGGTGGTCAGCAACGCCGAGGCTTCGCCCGAGGCAGGCGGGCAGATGGCGCCGGCGCGAACCTGGCAGGGCAACTCCAGGCCGTCGATGAGCAGCACGCCGGCTTGCCCCGGTGCGCCAGGGCCGTGCTCGGTGCCGAAAACCGCTTCGAGCGACTCGCCGTGGTGGCGGCACAAGGCCAGCACCTCGTTGAACAGCCAGACGGCGCCGCGCAGTTTGCGCCGGGCTTGGCTGACAGAAATCGCGCAAATTTGCGCGATTGCAGTGGCTTGGTGGCGTGGCGGGACCCCATGGCGCGACATCAGGCTGGCGACGCAGGCGGCCACCCACGAGCCGCTGGCGTCGTAGGGGATGCTGTCATCATCCTGTGAAAAAGAGGCGTCCATGGAGCGCAATCAATCGGGGAGAGTGGGGGCGAGTAGAGACCCGTCTCAAATCGTAACAACGGGTCATATTTGATCGTCCGTGCAATTATGCACGTTACAATCTGTCGGTGCGCTCGATCCGTGTCAACGGATTGTCCAACCAACATCACTCCGCGCCGCTCAGGGATTTCTTCACTCAAGCAGCGATGTCGTTTTGCGGCATCGCACAACCGCCGGTCTTGAGCCGGTGGTTGGTGCCGCAAGGCTTTACCAAACCACCCCCCGGGGTGGTTTGTTTTTGGTGGGTGCCGAGGGCGTGTTGACAGGGGCTCGGCAAGGACTCAATGCCCCTGGCTGCCGCGGTGGGCCCAAACGGTGGTGCGCTTCTTGATGACCGAGAACAACTCGTACATCACCATGGCCATGGCGCCCACGACCACGAGGCCGCCAAAGGCCAGCCCCATCTGCATGGACGAGCCAGCGCTGATGAGCAGGTAGCCGATGCCTTCGTTCGAGGCCGTCATCTCCGACACCGTGGTGCCGACGAAGGCCAGCGTGATGGCGACTTTCAGCGAGCCGTAGAAATAGGGCATGGAGCGCGGCAGGCCGACCTTCACCAGCACGTCCCAGCGCTTGGCGCCGAGCACGCGCAGCACGTCTTCGAGCTCGGGCTCCAGCGTGGCCAGGCCGGTGGCGATGTTGACCGTGATCGGGAAGAAGCTGATGAGGAAGGCCGTGAGCACGGCCGGCCCCACACCGATGCCGAACCACACCACCAGGATCGGGATGAAGGCGGCTTTGGGCAAGGCGTTGAAGGCCGTCATCAAGGGGTAGATGGCCGCGTAGGCCAGGCGTGAGCTGCCGATCAGGAAGCCCAGCAGCACGCCCACCACGATCGCGATGCCAAAACCCACCATCGTCACCCACAGCGTGCGCCAGGCGTGCTTGAGGATCTCGGCGTGGAACTCCACCAGTTGCTCGGCGATGCGGGCCGGGCTGGGGAAGATGTACTCGCTGACGTTGAAGGCGCTGCAGACGGCCTGCCAGATCAGGATGACCAGCAGCAGCAGGCCCCAGGGGGCCCAGCGTTCGAGGTGCTTGGTGTGGCTCGTGCTCATTGGGCGATCTCCACGGGGGCGCCCAGCGTGGTGGGCTTGCGCAGCGCACCGATGTGGCCGCGCAGCTCGTGCACGACGGCGGTGAACTCGGGGGTGTAGGTGACTTCGAGGTCGCGCGGGCGGGGCAGTTCGGCCTCGCTGATTTCTCGGCGCGCGAGGATGCGGCCCGGGCTCTTGCTCATCACGTAGACGGTGTCTGCCAGGAACACCGCTTCGCGCAGGTCGTGCGTGACGAGGATGACGTTGAAGCCGCGCGCGGCCTGCAGGTCGCGCAGCGCGCACCAGAGTTCTTCGCGCGTGAAGGCGTCGAGCGCGCCGAAGGGCTCGTCGAGCAGCAGCATCTGCGGCTCGTGGATGAGGGCGCGGCAGATGGAGGCGCGCTGCTGCATGCCTCCGGAGAGCTGCCAGGGGAACTTGTCCTCGTAGCCGCCCAGGCCGACGCTTTGCAGCAGGGCGCGCGCCTTGGCTTCGTACTCGGCGCGCTTGGCCTTGAAGGTGGAGCGGTAGGGCTCGACGATCTCCAGCGGCAGCAGCACGTTGTCGACCGTGGTGCGCCAGGGCAGCAGCGACGGGGCCTGGAAGGCCATGCCGGTGATCTTCAAGGGGCCGGTCACGGGCTGGCCGGCGATGGTCACCTTGCCTTTGGAAGGCATCTTCAGCCCGGTGGTGAGCTTCATGAAGGTGGACTTGCCGCAGCCCGAAGGCCCGACGATGGCGACGAATTCGCCCTGGCGCATGGTCAGGCTCAGGTCTTCGACGGCGAACTGCCCATTGGTGAGCAGCTCGTCGTTGTAGGCCAGCCAGACGCCCTGGAAGTCGACGTAGGCATCCATGGTGTGGTGTTCCTCAGCGGTGGTGGGTCTCAGCGTGTGCGTTGCCGATTCACTTGGCGGGCGGCAGCACGTTGAGTTCGGCCGCCGTTGGCAGGAAGCTGCCGTTCCACACCGCGCTCGGGTTGATGCGGGTCTTGGTGGCGTAGGCGTCCGACACCTGCGAAGCCATCAACGACAGGCGGCCGGCGTTGACCTGGCCAAAGCCTTCGGCGCGCGCGTCCGGGCTGGCGACCACTTGCTCGATGGCCATCTTCAGGCGGCGGGTTTCGAGGTCGACGTTGATGATGCCGTCGCGCGCCTTGACCGCGGCGATGCCGACGGCGGGCTGGGCCAGCACTTCCTTGGCGCCCTTGGCGAAGGCCTTCAGAAAGGCCTTGACCGCTTCGGGGTTCTCCTTGAGCAGCTTGGGCGAGGCGATGATGGCGTTGCCGTAGAGCTTCACGCCGAACTGGGCGTAGGGGAACATCACCACGTCGGCCGGCTTGGCGCCGCGCGCTTCGAGGTTGAGCAGCGAAGTGAACGAGAAGCCGGTGATGCCATCGACGTCGCCTCGAACGGCCATGGTCTCGCGCAGCGGCGGGTCCATGCTGACCCAGGTGACGGGGCCGATCTTGTTGGCCTTGGCAAACAGCGTCCAGGCCTTGCGACCGGCGTCGAACACGGGGGCGCCCATCTTCTTGCCGGTGAAGTCGGCCGGGGTCTTGATGCCGCTGGACTTGAGCGCGAAGGCCGCAGCCGGCGTGTTGTTGTAGACCATCATGATGGCCACGGGCTTGTTGGGCGCGTCGGGGTTGTTGGCGTGGAACTCCATCAACGCGGCCATGTCGGCAAAGCCCAGGTCGTAGGTGCCCGAGGCAACGCGCGTGACGGTGCCGCCCGAGCCGCTGCCGGCGTCCAGCGTGACGTCCAGGCCGGCCTGCGTGAAGTAGCCCTTGGCGATGGGGTGCAAAAAGAGACCGGCCGGGCCTTCGAAGCGCCAGTCGAGCTGGAACTTGATGGGCGTGGCGGCGTGCACCGACATGGGGGTCATGGCGCACAGGGACAAGGCGGTGGCGGCGGCGATGCGCGCGAAAACGGTGCGGCGGGTGGGCTTCTTGGGAGGCATTTGGGTGGACATGCGAGCGGGCTCCTGTTGCAAAACTGTATGCAAATCAGCTGTAAAACTGTATGCAGTATTGCAATGAACGCAAGAAGCGTGCGCGCTTGAAAAGGGCGGTGTGGGCATGGAACCTGCAATCGAGGGCCGCTGTTTTCAACAACAGGTGCCGATGCACCAAACCTGGAGTGCCCATGTCCATTCGCAATTTCGCACTGTCTGTGCTGGCGCTGTCCGCTGCAGCCGCCGCGCAGGCCCAATCCAGCTACAACGTCTATGGCGTCATCGACCTGAGCGTCGGTTCGATGCAGTTGAGCGGCCTGCCCACCGCGGCCGCCAACAAGCGCATCACCAAGGTCGATGGCAACAACATGGTGAACAGCTACCTGGGCTTCAAAGGCCTGGAAGACCTCGGCGGTGGCCTCAAGGCCGGCTTCGTGCTGGAAGCGTTCCTGCGTCCTGACACGGGCGCCTCGGGTCGCAGCGATGCGAACGGCGCGGTACCGGCTGACAACTTCTGGGGCCGTGCCGCCAACGTCTACCTGCAGAACGACTTCGGCAAGCTGACCATCGGTCGCCAGGGTAACCTGCTGTTCTCGCACGTGGTGTCGTACAACCCGTTCGCAGGTTCCTTCGGCCTGTCGCCCGCCGTGCGCCTGACCTTCCAGCCGGCGTGGGGCAACGACCGCGGAGATTCGGGCTGGAGCAATGCCATCACCTACGCCACGCCTAACCTGGCTGGCTTCACCGGCTCGGTTTCTTACCAGGCTGGTGAGGACACCACCCAGTCCGAGCGCAACAGCTACGCCCTGAGCCTGAACTACGCCAACGGCCCCTTCGCCGTGGGCGGTGCCTGGCAGACCGTTCGTTCGGCCGAGGCCCCCAAGGTCAACCTGACCCAAGGCCAGCGCCAGAACTTCGGCATGGTCAGCACCAGCTATGACTTCGGCGTGGTCAAGCTGTTCGGTCAGTACGGCGAGTTCGCCAACAGCGGTTACGCCGCCGGCCTGCGCATCGACACCAAGCTGTACCAACTGGGTGCTTCGGTGCCGGTCACCAAGGTCAGCAAGGTGCTGCTGTCGTACGGCGAGAGCAAGGAATCGCCAGTGCAAGGCGGCACCACGCCAGTGACCAAGCACCGCATCACCACGCTGGCCTACGATCACTTCCTGTCCAAGCGCACCGACGTGTACGCGGCCGTGATGGTGGACAAGGAGCAACTGGCCAACTTCGAGTCGGGCACCAGCGTGGTGTTCGGCCTGCGCCACGCGTTCTGAGCCCAGGCGCTGGGCGTCGGTGGGATGATGGCGGGATGTGCCCCGCTTCATCCCTCGACGCTGTGGTGTCACCGGTCTCCTCGAGCCGGTCTCATCGCGCAACCGACCCAGGCCCTGTCGGGCCGATCGGCCTGATGGCCGCCATGCCGCAGGAACTGCAGGCCCTCATCGACTTGATGCCCGATGAGACCTCGGTTCGCTGCGGCGCTCGCGTTTTCTGGCGAGGCCACCTGCATGGGCGCGAGGTGGTGGTGACCCTCTCAGGCATCGGCAAGGTGGCGGCAGCCATCACGGCCACCTTGCTGGCCGATGCTTTCGGGGTCTCGCAGATCTGGTTCACCGGGGTGGCCGGTGGCCTGGGAGCCGAGGTGCGCGTGGGCGATGTGGTGGTGGCCGACGCCCTGGTCCAGCACGACATGGATGCGTCGCCGCTGTTTCCTCGGCACGAGCTGCCAGGGCTGGGGCGCAGTCGCCTGCACCCGCCTGCCGAGTTGACCGAGTGGGTGCACCAGGGCGTTGAGCGAGCGCTCGTCGACGTGCACCAGCACGTTCCCTTGCGTGCACTGGGGCTGCCCCAGCCCCGTGTGCACCGGGGGCTGATCGCCAGTGGCGATCAGTTTGTGGCCTCGGCGTCGGATGCCGAGACCTTGCGCCATCACCTGCCCGACGTGTTGGCCGTGGAGATGGAAGGGGCGGCGGTGGCCCAGGTCTGCGATGCGTTCGGTCTGCCCTTTGTGGTGCTTCGCACCATCTCGGACCGAGCCGATGCGTCGGCGCACCTGGACTTCACGCGTTTTGTGGAGCAAGTGGCCAGCCCGTATTCGCTGGCCATCGTTTCGGCGCTGCTCAAGGGCGCCGCCCAGCGGTAACCGCGACCCCGCTCCGTCAGCAGGGGCACCCGCGTCACACCGGCGTCGTGCAGCTTGCGCCGCAGTCGTGACACGGCCAGGTCCACCACATTGAGGTGGCAGCCCTGCTGACCCAGCTTCGAGCGAGCCATCAGCTCGGCTCGAGACATCACTGCGCCTGGCTGCACCATCAAGGCCTGCAGCACCAGGCTTTCGCTGCGCGAGAGTGGCACGCTCAAGGGGCCGTGTTGCAGGCGTTGCGCGGACTCGTCCAGCTCCCATTGGCGTTGGTTGCCATGCGTGGGTTTCCTCCTGAGCAGCGCTCGCAGGCGCGCTTCGAGCTCTCGTTCGCTGATGTGATGGGGGTCGACCACGGCGTCGGCGCCCCAGGTCAGGGCCAGCACCTGGTCAACCGCCTCAGGCTTGTCCATGAAAACCACCACGCGGGCGTTCCAGGCCTGGCGGGCCGCTTCGCACACCTGAAGCTGTTCGCGATCGGCATGGCGCACACGCGCGAGGACCAGGTCCACGCCCGGGCCGGCGAGCACGGCGGGCAGGCGGCTGGTGCGGGCCACAGACAGGGACAGCCTTTGCAGGCTGCGCGCGATGGCCTCGTGCAGGTGGCCTTCGGGGTCGATGATCAGGCAGTCACTCATGGTGGCGCTTTAGGTTGGGGAGGGGGCGCAAGGGCTTCACCAGACGGTCAGGGTTTTGGTCAAAACGCCTTGCAACCACGAGCGCGAAGCGGCTTCGGAGATGTCGCCTTCGCCGGCCGTCTCCAGCCGAGCGTTGACCACGTCGGACGAGGCCACGAGGTTGCCGGCACGGATGTCGCTCGGGCTGACCACGCCTGAAAAACGCATGCGCGTCACGCCCCGGTTGAAGGCCACCGCGCGCTCGCCGGCGATGACGAGGTGTCCGTTGGGCAGCACGTTGATGACTTGCACGGCGATCTGGCCGGTGAACTTGTTCGACTGTTCGGTGTTGCCATCGCCCTTGAAGCCGTCGCTGCCTGCGGCGCTGGCGTTGAGGTCGAGCAGCTCGCCGAAGAAGCCCCCCACCGACTTCGCGCCTTGCCCGGGGCCTTTGCTGGCCACGGCGTTCTCGCGGCTGTGATCGGTGGCGACCTTGCTCTGGCTGGCGAAGGACTCGGCGATGTCGACCTTGAGTTTGTCTCCCACTTGCCTGGCCAGCTTCTGACCCGAAAACAACGAGGCGACGGGCGCATCGGGCTGGAACAGCGAGCCCGGATTGGTGCGCTCTAGGTAGCTGGGGGGCATGACAGGCGGCACGCTGAGCGGCCCTTGCACGATGCTGGGCGGGGTGTTGCAGCCAGCCAGGCTCAGCCAGCAGGCCAGTTGGGTGGTGAGCGCGATCGAACGTGCGGCGCCGCGTGGCGCGCGCGCGGCGTGCTGACCATGCCTTGGAGATGAAGCGGTGGCTTTCATGAATCGTGTCCTCCTTGGGATGGCGCGTCAGCCACCGAAGCCAGTCAGCAGGGCCTGAACCACCGGCGAGAGCTTGTCCTGCGTGGTGGCCCATTTGCTCGACTCGAAAAGCCCATCGATGCCATAGGCGCTGTTGGCCAGCACCTCGCCGTGCATCGAGCGAAGCGTCAACTGGGCCGATGCCAGGTAGGCGCGTTGTTCGCTGCGAAACGGTGGTGCGTCCCAGGTGACGGTGCCGCTGTAGAGCAGCCAGACGGGACAGGCCAGCGGTGTGGTGTCGGCGGCGTAGACGCGGCTGCTGACACCCGCTTGCGCCAAGGCGGTTTGCAAGGCGGGCACCACCTCGCTGGACGGCACCATGGGGTTGTGCGAGATGCACACCGCACTGGGGCGCGGCCCCGAGTGGTGCACGGTGTCGCTGGCGCGGCCTGGGGCCGTCGAGACCACGTGGCTGACCGCCAGGCCGCCGGCTTTGACCAGCTCCATCGCGGGCTCAAAGCTGAACAGCGCGCAAGCGCTCAGCGCCTGGCTGAGGCCAACCGCGGTCAGCAGGGGCAAGGTGCGGGCGTGCATGGCTTGGCCTCACAGCAAGGAGGCGATGGTCTGCGCGCCGGCTGTGAGCCCCGAGCGCACGCTGTCTGCGGCGTCGCTCAAGGCGTCACCCACCTGGTCGATCGCGTCGTCGGCCAGCTGGGCGCCCTGGTTCGCATAGCGCGCACCAGCCTGGATGAGTTGGCTGATGTCATCGACCACGTCACCCACGGCTTCGACGCCTTCTTGTGCGGTGCTGCCCAGGCTGGAGAGGGCCTGGCCACCTGCCGATGCGGCATCAGTGATCACGTCGGTGGCCGCGTCGGTGATGCCGATGACCGATGCGGCCACGGGCCCGAAGGCCGCCGAGTTCTTCTCAAACTGACTGCGCGGTGCTTGTTGACACAGCTTGCGATCGATCGCGTGGCTTGAAGCGCTGGGGAAACCGATGTTGCTCATGGTGGACCTTTCGGAGATGGTGTGAGCCCATCGTAGGCAGGCTGGTCGCTGGGCATGCCCCCGAAGATCGAGACCGAATCGGCCTTGCAAGCCTGTCCCGGTTTGATCGTTCATGTCGGCTGTGTGTCGAGGGCCGACAGGTCGAGCCGATACCCTCGCCCACGCACCGTCTGGATCAGGGGCTGAAAGGGGTTGCGGGCATGCAGCTTCTGTCTCAAACGCGAGACCAGCAGGTCCACGGCCCGGCTGTCCGTGGCCCGATCGCGCAGGGGCAAGGCCGCGGTGAGGTCCGCGCGCGAGAGCAGTCGGCCGGGTTGGCTCAGCAAGGCCTGAAGCAAGCGGCACTCGGCCCGTGTCAGCGGAACCGGGGGCTCGCCATGTGCTTGCAACTGCTGTCGCAATGCATCGAACTCCCACTGACCGAGGCGGGCTTGATGGCGAGGTGTCGTGCTGGGTGGTCGCATGCGCCGGATGGCGGCACGGATGCGCGCGGCCACCTCGCGCGCGTCCGATGACTCGTCCACGCAATCGTCGGCGCCACTCTCCAGCGCCAGGATGCGGGTGGTGTCGTCGCCGTTCGGGGTCAGGGCCAGGATGGCCGTTTGCCCCTGCTCATGCAGCCAGCGGCACATCCGCAGCACAGGCTCGCAGGCATCGAAGCTGGCAATGAGCACCGCAGCCACGTCGTGTTCGCGCACGGCCACTTCAAGTTCATGTTCTCGGACAAGGCAACGCAGGTCGATGCCATGCCGGGGCAGTTGCGCCACCAGCGCAAAGGGTTCAGCGGTGGCACAGGCGGCCGGCCGCACGAGGATGCAACGGGGTGCGGTCATGTCGCAGGACTTCAAGGTGCAAGGCGACTTTCATCCTAGGCATTCGTGCGCACCGTGGGCCGCGGTGTGTGTCAAGGTGGGTAAAAGTCGGGTGCCTGATCAAGCGACAGCGCACGCCCGAAGCGATACTCGCGGCGCGATGAAAAAAATCCTGCTCGTCGATGACGACATCGAGCTGACCGGCATGCTCGCGCGCTACCTCAAGCGCGAGCAGTTCGAGGTTGAACTGGCCCACGATGGTGAGTCAGGCGTGCGCCTGGCCCTTCAGGGCGGCCATGCGCTCATCGTGCTTGACGTGATGATGCCCAGGCTGTCAGGCATGGAAGCCTTGCGCCGCATTCGCGCCAACCGGCGCACGCCCGTGATCATGCTGACCGCTCGTGGCGACAACGTCGACCGCATCGTGGGCCTGGACATGGGGGCCGACGACTATGTGCCCAAGCCGTGCACGCCAGGCGAGCTGGTGGCACGCATCCGGGCCGTGCTCCGGCGCACCGATCCCCCGCCCGAAGCAGAACCGTCACCCCCGTCCGCGGACGTCATCGAAGCCGGCTTGCTGAGCATGTGGCCCGGCCGCCGCGAAGCCACCTGGCGTGGCCAGGTGCTGAGCTTGACCGGCACCGAGTTCGTGCTGCTGCTGACGCTGGCTCGGCACGCGGGGCAGCTCATGCCCAAGGCCGATATTTCGTTGCAGGCATTGGGCCGGCCCTTGACGCCTTATGACCGGCGCATCGACGTCCACCTCTCCAGCGTCCGGCAGAAGCTGGGCCTGCGTGCCGATGGCCAACCCTGGATCCAGAGCGTGCGTGGCCTGGGCTACCAATTGCTGAAAGACTGAGCCATGTCCTGGTGGCCCCGATCGCTGTTCCTCAAGTTCTTCCTGACCTTCTGGGTCGCGACCTTGCTGGCTTTCGTGGCCGGTCGCTTCGTGATGGACTGGGCGGGTTTCGGGGCGCCGCACAAAGACCGATCTGGCGTGATCGACGTGCGGCCGCCCGGTTCTCAGGTGCCACCACCCCCTTGGCCCGGCACCTTGCCTTCGGCCCCGATGGTGGTCCCGAGTGAGGCCCGGGGTGAGGCCCGGGGTGAGGCATCGGGCATCGCCTCGAGCGGGCCTGCGAGCGCCACGTCCGTCGCCCCTGTTGCACCCGGCAACCATTGGCCAGCGCCAGGCATGCGGCCCAGGCCGCCGGGCCCACCGCCACCAGGCCCAGGCAGCCGCTACTTCTTCCTGGTGCCCATCGTTTCTGGCGTGGTCAGCAGCCTGCTGGCCAGCCTGGCGCTGGCCTGGTACCTGACCAAACCTTTGCGCCAGCTGCACTGGGGCGTGGACCGCGTGGCCGCTGGCCGCTTTGACACCCGCATCCGCCCGCTGATGGGCCGCCGCAGCGACGAGATCGTCGACCTCGCCGATCGCTTCGACCGCATGACCGAGCAACTGCAGCAGCTCACCGAAGCGCGCACGCGTCTGTTTCATGACCTGTCACACGAACTGCGCTCGCCGCTGGGGCGCATGCGTGCGGCCATGGGCCTGCTGCGCCAGGACCCGAGCGAGGCGGTCACCATGGTCGAGCGCATCGACCGAGAAATCGAGCGACTCGATGGCCTGGTCAACGAACTGCTGACGCTGCACCGCTTGGAGGCCGGCGCCAGCCATCAGCGCAACGACCACATCGACCTGATCGAGCTGCTGCAAGGCATTGCCGAGGACGCCAGCTTCGAAGCGGCCTCGGCTGGCAGGCGCCTGGTGCTGCAGGCGCCAGGGCGCTTTGTGGCGCAGGTGGATGGCGAACTGCTCTACCGTGCCTTTGAAAACGTGGTCCGCAACGCCATCAAGTTCACCGCGCCGGACACAGCCGTCGAAGTGAGCGCCAGCGTCATCACCGATGAGGCTGGGCGGCGCCTGAAGGTGAGCGTGGCCGACCGAGGGCCGGGCGCATCGGATGCCCTGCTCAAGGCCATGTTCGACCCCTTTGTGCGCGGCGACAACGGCACCCAGGGCGTGGGCCATGGCCTGGGCCTGGCCATCGCGCGGCGGGCGGTGCGTGCACACGGTGGCGACATCGCCGCGCGCCGCCGAGACGGCGGTGGGCTGGTGATCGACATCGTGCTGCCGCAAAGCATCAGTGGCCACGACCCTGTTGACCAGTCAGGCTCAACCGGGGGCGCAGGCGTGCCGTCTCAGTCCGCCTGAGCCAGCGCCACGCCCTGCTTCAGCCCTTCATCAACTTGGCCGACAGCCACACCGAGCCCGGTTGGTACCACGAGCCCAGCAAGCGCACGAAGAAGTCCATGATCTTCGCGTCAGGGCCCACCAGCACGCGGCGCTGGTTGCCCTCGACCGCGCGCAGGATCTGCAGCGCAGCGCTCTCGGCGGTCGTCACGTTGAGCATCTTGTCAAAGCGCGAACGCGCGGCTTCGGCCTGACCGCCGGTGGCCTTGTTCATGCTGTCGTCCATCTTGGCCGCCCGCGCGATGTTCGTGCGGATGCCACCCGGGTGCACGCAGGTGGCGCTCACGCCGCAGGCGGCCATGTCGAGCTCCTGTCGCAACGCTTCGGTGTAGCCGCGCACCGCGAACTTGCTGGCGTTGTAAGTGCCTTGCGTGGGCGAGGCCAGCAGGCCGAACAGGCTGGACGTGTTGACGATGTGGCCCTCACCGGCGCGCTTGAGGTGCGGCAGGAAGGCCTGCGTGCCCCACACCACGCCCCAGAAGTTGATGCCCATGATCCACTCGAAGTCTTCGGGCTTGACGGTCTCGACGAAGGCACCCAGCGCCACCCCCGCGTTGTTGAAGATCAGGTTGAGCTTGCCGTGGTCGCGCACCACCTCGTCGGCCCAGGCGAAGACGGCCTCGCGGTTGGCCACGTCCAGCTTCTTGGTCGTCACCTTCACGCCCAGCTTGGCCGCCAGCTGCGCTGTCTCGGCCAGGCCCTTCTCGTTGACGTCGCTGATGGCCAGGTGGCAACCACGGCGCGCCAGTTCCACCGCCAGCGTGCGGCCCATGCCCGATGCGGCGCCCGTGATGGCCGCGACCTTGTTCTGGAAGTCCTTCATGCTTGTCTCCTCGTTCTGCTTGTGTGTCGATCAGGTCGCTTCAGCTGAAGCGGTGGTGGCCCGGCTTGAAGGCCTTGGCCATCTGGCGGAAGGTGAATGAAAAGCCAGGGAACATGGCGATCACGTGGCCGCTCTTGCTCTGGTACCAGCTGTGGCAGCCACCCGATTGCCACACCGTCTGCTTCATCTCGCGGTGGATCATGCCGGTGTAGTCGGCCTCGGCTTCGGACTTGACCTCGATGGCCTTGGCGCCTTGCTTCTGCGTGGCCGAGATGGCGCGGCGGATGTACTCCATCTGTGCCTCGATCACGAAGATGGCCGAGGTGTGGCCAATGCCGGTGTTCGGGCCGGTGACCACGAACAAGTTGGGGAAGCCCGGCATGGTCGTGCCCAGGTAGGCGCGCGGGAACTCGGCCCAGAAGTCCTGCACCGACTTGCCACCCTTGCCGATGACCGGGTAGGAGATGACGCCGTCGGTGGCGTCGTAGCCGGTCGAGTACACGATGCAGTCCAGGTCGACCTGCTCGCCCTGGGCGGTGAGGATGCCGCGCTCGTTGATCTCGGCAATGCCATCGTCCTTGGGGTGCAGCTTCACGTTGGGCCGGCACAGCGCCGGGTACAACGTGCTCGACAGGATGATGCGCTTGCAGCCGATCGTGTAGTCGGGCGTGACGGCGGCGCGCAGCTTCGGGTCGGCGATCTGCTTCTTGATGTGGTGCTCGGCCTCGCGCTGCGCCACCAGCTTGAGCATGGTCTGTGAGTACTTGAAGCCGATCACGCGGCTCTCCAGGCCCCAGTAGATGGCCGTGCGCAGCAGCTTGTAGAGCAGCTTGGACTTCAGCAGCGTGCGCTGGAAAGGCGTGAACTTGCGGTCGGGGCGCGGCAGCACCCAGTGCGGTGTGCGCTGGAACACGTGCAGCTGCTTCACATCGGGTGCGATGGCCGGGATGACCTGCGCCGCGCTGGCCCCGCTGCCGATGATGGCCACGCGCTTGCCCGCGTGCTGGTAGTTGTGGTCCCAGCTGTTGGTGTGGAAGGTCTTGCCCTGGAAGGTGTCGCGGCCCTTGAAGTTGGGGATGACCGGCGTGCTCAACGGGCCCGAGGCGTTGATCAGGTACTTGGCCAGCAGCGCGTCACCGCCTTCGAGGCTGACCTGCCAGAGCTGGCGGGCCTCGTCCCATTGCACCTTGGTAACGTTGGCGTTGAGCCGTGTTTGCTCGCGCAGGCGGTACTTGGCCAACACGTGGTTGGTGTATTCGACCAGCTCGTCCTGCTCGGCGAACATCTGCGACCAGGGGTAGGGCTCGAAAGACAGCGAGTACAGCGGTGACTGCACGTCCACCGCGGCGCCGGGGTAGCTGTTCTGGCTCCAGGTGCCGCCCATCCAGGGGCGACGCTCCAGGATCAGGAAGTCGTCGATGCCGATGCGCCGGAGGTTGACGGCGGCGGCCTGACCGCCGAAGCCGCTGCCGATGATGATCGCGGTGAACTGCTGCATGGTGGAGGGGAACGCCTGTGGCGCACCAAGTGAAGATGCTTGTCGTCAGTTTACAAGTGAAGACGATTGTCGTCAAATACGGGGATGACCCGATCCCTTTCCGAACTCGCCGACGCCGGGGCGCCCGCCGTGGGTGGCGCGCCAGCTGGACGCGCCTACGCGGGCGAAAGCCAGCTCGAACGAGTCGCCCGGCGCCGACTGCAGTTCCTGGACGCCGGCCTGCAGGTGTTCGGCACCTCCGGCTACCGAACCGCGACGGTGCGGCAACTGTGCCGCCAGGCCGAGCTGACCGACCGATATTTCTACGAGTCCTTCGAGAACACCGAAGACCTGCTGGTGGCCGTCTACGAGCGCGAGTTCGACCACCTGCAGCAGGCGGTGCTGGCCGCCCTGGCCGATGAGGCCGCGCTGCGCGACCCCATGGTGGCCGTCGAGCGCGCCTTGAACGCCGTCTTCGAGATGGCGTCCGAGCCCCGCGTGGCCCGGGTGTGCTGGTTGGAGGTGCTCGGCGTGAGCGACCGCGTCAACAGCGTCTACACCCGCAACATCGAGCGCTTTGCGGCCATGGTGGTGGCCTTTGCGCGTCGGCAATTCAGCACCGAAGAGATCGACGAGACCGAGTCGCGCATGCTGGGCATCGCGATGATCGGTGCGGTCAGCCAGCCGATCGCGCACTGGCTGCTGGGTGGTTACCGCGAAGACCGCGCCAAGCTGGTGGCCGCCACGTCGAGGGTGTTCCGGGGCGTCATCGACGGCTTGCCCTCCGAGCCAGGCGTTTGATCCGTCGGGTTGACACCCGCGTGACGCGTGCCAAGAATGCGTCACACCCGCATGCGAACATGCGGCATCAAAACGATGGGAGCGTCGATCCATGAAAGCGTCATTGGCTGAATTCCTGGGCACCTTCTGGCTGGTGCTGGGCGGTTGTGGCAGTGCCGTGCTGGCGGCCGCATTCCCAGGCGTGGGCATCGGCCTGCTCGGCGTGTCGCTGGCCTTTGGCCTGTCGGTGCTGACCATGGCTTACGCCGTGGGGCCGATCTCGGGTGGGCACTTCAACCCGGCCGTGTCGGTGGGCCTGTGGGTGGGCGGGCGCTTTCCCGCCGCCAAGCTGCCTGTCTACGTGGTGGCGCAGGTGCTCGGTGCGGTGACCGCCGGCGGCGTGCTTTACGTCATTGCGTCGGGTGCCCCGGGTTTCGAGCTTGCCAAGGGCTTTGCTTCCAATGGTTATGGGCCGCACTCGCCCGGTGGCTACAGCATGCTGGCCGGCGTCATCACCGAGGTCGTGATGACCGCGTTCTTCCTGATCATCATCCTGGGCGCCACGGCGGCCTACGCGCCCAAAGGCTTTGCCCCGATCGCCATTGGCTTGGCGCTCACCCTCATCCACCTGGTCAGCATCCCCGTGACCAACACCTCGGTGAACCCGGCGCGCAGCACCGGTGTGGCCGTTTACGTGGGTGGCTGGGCCATGTCCCAGTTGTGGGTGTTCTGGGTGGCGCCGATGGTGGGCGCGGTGCTGGGGGCTGCGGCCTACAAGTTCATGGGCCGAGATCAAGCACCGGTTTGACATCGCTTCGCCACAGAGACCTGCTCATGCGCACCTGACGCACCTGGACCGTTTCAGCCTGCCTGCTCGCGCAAGCACGTGCGCATCTGGTGAGCTGGCTCAAGCCCCAGCAGCAGGCGTCATCGCGAAGGGCCGCACACCGATGAGGGCCGCGTGGCCCCACATCGCGAACGCGGCCCAGGCGCTCAGGCCGATGGCCACGGTCAAGGCGGTGGCCAGGGGTGAAGCTGGCCCCGCCGCAGGTGCCACCTCACGGCGCCGGGCCGAGCGGAAGCTCAAGATCGCCCAGGCCAGGAAGCTGCCGAACAAGACCACGTCGGCCAGCGTGCCATTGGCCAGCAGGTGAGCCAGGGCCCACACCTTCACGCCCAGCACCATGGGGTGCTTGAGGCGCAGCTTGATCGCGTTGCCGGGCACGTACGCTGCGGTCAACAGCACAAAGGAAAACAGCGTGAGCAAGGCCGCCAGGTGCGCCGCCCAAGTCGGGCTGACCCACAGCAGCGTGGGCGACAGGCGAGCCTCGCCGTAGCCCTTGACGATCAGCACCAGCCCGATCAGCGACACCACCGAGTAAACGCCCTTCCAGGCCAGCTCACCCATGGCGGCCAGGCGCGCGTTGCGCCAGCCCTCGGCAAAGATGCGGACGGAGTGAACGCCCAGGAAGATCGCCAGGCCAAGGATCAGGAGTTGCATGGGGTGCGCTCGGGTGTGGGGAGGTGCCGGCATCTTAGCCAATGGGCGCAGCCGAGTGGGCAGGTGTGGCTTGCACCTCCCAGGCGCGCTGGCGTGATGGGTCGCCGCTGAGTTGCCATTGCCACTCATGGAAGGCCGCCACACCCGGGCGGTGCGCGATCGAGATCAGCGCGCCGTTCTGCGCGGCCACCAGCTCACGCAAGCGCTGGTACAGCACGCGCTCGGCCTCTTCGTCGAGCGCGCTGCTGGCCTCGTCCACGAACAGCCAGCGCGGCTGCTTGAGCAAGGCCCGCGCGATGGCCAGGCGCTGCTGCTCGCCGCCCGAGAGCTTCTGGCCCCAGGCGTCCTCGCGATCGAGTTGCTCAACCAGTTGCGGCAGCAGGGCGTCGCGCAGGGCCTGCTGCATCTGCGCCTCGGTGTAGCGGTCGGGCGTGGCGGGGTAGGCCAGGGCCTCGCGCAGCGAGCCGTTGGGGAAGTAGGGCCGCTGCGGCAGGAACATGGCGCGCTGCTCGAAGTCGGCCGGGCGGGCCAGCTTGGCGCGTGCCCACGGCCAGATGCCCGCCAGCGTGCGGAACAGCGTCGACTTGCCCGAGCCCGACGGGCCCTTGACCAGCACGTGCTGACCGGCGTGCAGCACCAAGCCCTGGACGTGGATCAGCGGTGTGCCGTCGGGCAGGTTGATCTCGGCTGAGTCGATCAACACCGAGTCGGCATCGGGGCTGGGGTGCCACTCGGTGGTGCCGCCCGCATGCCGAGCCAGCGCCGTGAAGCTCTCTTCGAAACTGGTCAGGCGGTCGGTGGTGGCGCGCCAGGCGGCCAGGCTGTCGTAGTTCTCGACGAACCAGGACAGCGAGTCCTGCACCCGGCCAAAAGCCGAGGCCACCTGCATCAGCTCACCCAGTTGAATCGCACCGCTGAAGAACCTGGGCGCCGCCACGATGAAGGGAAACACCACCGCCGCCTGCCCGTAGCCCACGGTGAACCAGGTCAGCGCCTTCTGCCGCTTGAGCAACTGAAGGTAGTTGGCCAGCACCTCGCCAAAGCGCAGCCCGATCTGCTGGCGCTCCACCGGCTCGCCCTGGTCCAGCGCGATCGACTCGCTGTACTCGCGCACCCGCACCATGTGGTGGCGGAAGTCGGCCTCGACGCGCTGCTGGCGGAAGTTCAGCCCGATCAGCGAGCGGCCCACGTAATGCGCGATCACGCTGCCGGCCAGCGCGTAGGCCACCGCCATCCACACCATGAAGCCGGGGATGACGTACGCCTGCCCGTCGAAGTGAAAGCCGAAGCTGCCCGACAGCGACCACAAGATGCCCACGAAGCTCGCCAGCGTGACCACGGCGTTGAGCAGGCCCATGGTCAGCGTCACCGAGTAGCTGGTGAACTGGTTGACGTCTTCGGCGATGCGCTGGTCGGGGTTGTCGGGGATGGCGCCGTCGTGCCGGGAAAAGCGCGCCAGCTCCAGGTGGTAGAAGGCCTTGTTGGCCAGCCAGCGGTCGAGGTAGTGCGCCGTCATCCAGGCGCGCCAGCGCACCTGCAAAAGCTGCGTCAGGTAGAAGCGGTAGACCGCGATGACGATGAAGCCGAACGCCAGGTAGGTGAAGCGCCCCAGCTCGTGCCAGAAAACCTTGGCGTCCTTGTTCTGCAGCGCGTCGTAGAAGACGCGGTTCCAGTCATTGATGAGCACCAGCATGTAGACCGCGCCCAGGTTGAGCGCCACGATGGCGGCCAGCAGGGCCCGGGCCTTCCATTTCTCTTCAGAGCGGAAGTAGGGCAGGGCCAGCGCGGCCACTTTGCGCACGAAGAGCTGGAAGCTGCGGAGTTTGGAGGTGGGTGCGGTCATGGTGGGGGCCCTGGTGTGACCACTGATCTTATCGGGGTGGCTTGGAGGTTTTGGGGGCCGGTTGGCGGCGGGTTTGCAGCGATGGCAAAAGCGCAGCGGCGAAGCTCGGATCGTCTGATCGTGCGACCATGCACGTTGTATCGTCACCTCCCCCCTCACCAGCCCGACACCTCATGAGTGGACTCACCCGCCGACAGCACTATGTACCTCGTGTCTACTTGGGCCGCTGGGCACCTGATAAGACAAATCTGCTGGTCACCGACAAAGAATCGGGGGACACCAAGCAGATGAGCATACGAGATTCAATGGTGCAAAGCTGGTACTACGAGAATCCCAACGAAGAGCGCAACAACGAGCTGGAGAGGGCGTTTCATGAGTACGAAGGCCCATTTGCTAGCGTCATGAACCTGTGGGATTTCGTTCTGGGAAACACCGCCCAGCTTCAACAAGATCCGGTGGAGACCATGACAAGCATGCTCACGGCGCTTGAGGCTCGGCGTGAGCAGCTCGCCCGATTCGCGGCAACTCTCTATTTCCGAACGCCGGGTGCGCTGGAGGCCAAGCGGCGCGAGGTGCAAGCAGCGAGCACATCTCTTCCGGGCCTTGGCGCCGCTGTGCGGAACGCCTACGAGTTCAATATGGAAGGTTTTAACTCGACGATCATCGCTCGGCTGATGGCGATGAGACTGAGCCTGATCCACAGTGCCACAGGGTTCATCACATCCGATCGTCCCTGCTTCGACCTCGAGCGTCGGCTTGCTCGCGTTCCACGTCTAGGAGATGAAATCGGCGTCCATGAAGACGTGGTCTGCTTGATGCCGCTCACTCCGCAATGGTTGGCCTTGTTTATCCCCGTGCACAGTGAAGGGGGAGGCGAGTCCGTCCGCGGCATGCAACTTGATGCTCCGCAGACTCAAGCCTTCAATGAACTCATCCGAGAAAACGCGCACCGCTGGATAGTCGAGCTCCCATGATGTAGCCCATGTGGTGAGCATCAGGCGCCCGCGCGGACGCCTGCTCTGCAGCGGGTGCGGCCTATCGGCGAGCTATCCACGAGAGTCCTCTCTCGGCCAGGAGCAGTCGTCTACAGGCGGCAGCTTTCGGGGTATCTGCAGGTGACGGAGCGTCAGCCCCGCATCTCGGCCTAGATCCGGCAGAGGGGCGCGCCCGCGCGGGCCATTGTCTGCGTCCGGGTCGATAGGAGCAGCCTAGTCTGGGACCTGGAAGGCCCTGCGCGCTTGAGCCACGCGGTTCGCCACCATGCAGCCGACGACATGGTCGTTGACCAGGCCCATGGCCTGCATGAAGGCGTAGGCTGTTGTTGGCCCGACGAACTTCCAACCGCGTATCTTCAGATCCCTTGACAAGGCCACGGCCTCGGGTGCGGACGACACCGTCTGGGGCCGTGCGGCATGGGCCGGATCCACTTCGAATTGCCAGAAGTAGGCCGCAAACGATCCGACCTCGGCTTGCAGGGCGATGGCCCGGCCTGCGTTGTGGATGACGGCTTCGATCTTGCCTCGGTGGCGGACGATGCCATCATCCCGCATCAGGCGTTCGACCTGCTTCTCGTTGAAGCGCGCCACGCGGTGAAAGTCGAAGCCGGCGAAGGCCCGCCGAAAGTTTTCGCGCTTGGCCAGAATGGTCCGCCAGCTCAGGCCAGACTGGAAACTCTCCAGACAGAGCTTCTCGAACAGGCGGACATCATCGGCAACCGGGAAGCCCCATTCCAGGTCGTGATAGGCCTCGAATTCAGGCGCGGCTGCGCACCAGCGGCAGCGAGGCTGGCCGTCACTTCCGATCACCGTCTGGTCCATGCTCACAACGCGTTCTGCCCAGCCTGGCTGCGCCGCATCAGCGACGCCAAGTCCTCTGACATCAGCGACGGGGCGACGGCATGGACTTCAGCAGACACGACGCCGTGAATCACGAAGGGGTCTTGTGCGACCCTCGCATGGAGCGCGTTGCTATCCTGACCTGCGGCGATCACCACGCCGCCCTGGGCATTGTCGAGCGAGCCCGCCATCAGGAAGCTCCCGTCGGCGATGCCATCTTGTATCCACTGCTTGTGCCCGGCCATCCACTGGCCAGCTTGGGATCGATTCGGACCGAACCTTAGGAAGACAAAAAACAGGGTCATACCGGTGTGAGTCATGGGGTGTTCCTTCGACGCAGTCGCTGCGCAACGACCGCCTTTGGAGCGAGTGAGACCAGCCAAGTACCAATCAGATCGACTTCACGGCGGATGAAGGATTCGTCGTGAAAGGCATGGGCCAGCGCGGCGATGCCCTGGCTGCGCGAAAGAAGGTGCATCGCCAGGGTGTCAGCTTGCTCGCCCTGGCCCATGGACTCGAACTGGGCACGCAGCCACTCCCGGAACTGGCCGAAGATCATGCTGGCGCCCCCTTGAGCGGGGTGATTCAACTTGGCAAGTTCGGCGCACAGCGTCCCCACTGGGCAGCCGTAGCGTTGGATCTCCTGGCGGTTCTGGATGAGCATCTCTGCAAAGCACTGCAGTCTCGCCATCGGCGTAGTGGCGTTACGCGCCCATGCCTCCAACATTGACTGCGTGCGCGCAGCCCGAAGGGCTATCACCGCAGCGAGGATGGCATCCTTGGTCTTAAAGTGGTAGTAGAAGTTGCCCCGCGAAAGTTGGACGGCATCAGCAATGTCTGCGAACGAGGTCTTCTCAAAGCCCTGTTGGTAGAACAAGGCATCCGCAGCTTCGACGATACGGTCACGCGTGCTGGGCTCGGCCACAGGATTTGTCATGTTGTATGCGCATTGGCAGCTTCATGGATGGCGTAGTCGGTGTATCCGGTCTCGCCACCGACGTAGAAGGTTTGGCCATCCGGTGCGGTCAATGGCCAGTCGTTCCGAAGGCGATCGACCAGATCCGGGTTGGCGATGAAGGCCGTACCAAACGCGATCAGATCGGCATCGCCGCTGCCCAGCGCAGCGTTGGCACGGGCTTTGTCATAGCCGTTGTTGGCGATATAGATCCCACCGTAGCGCCGGCGCAGCGCTGCGTAGTCCACTGCGCTGGTACGGGTCATCATGTCGCCCTCCAACACATGCAGGTAACCCAGACGGGCACGCCTCAGCTCAGCGGCAAACCCACCGAAGTGGACCGCCGGGTCGCTGTCCGCCATGTCGTTGAAGCGGTTCTCCGGGCTAAGCCGAACGCCGATACGATCCCGAGGCCAGACCTCGGCAACGGCATCGATGACCTCCATCAACAGCTTCAGCCGCTTCATTGGCGAGCCCCCATAGGTGTCCGAACGATGGTTGCTCCCATCGCGTAGGAACTGGTCGATCAGGTAGCCGTTGGCGCCGTGAATCTCCACGCCGTCGAAACCCGCCGCCTTCGCCTGCCGTGCGGCGTACCGGAACTGATCGACCACGACCACAATCTCTTCCGGCTGCAAGGCACGAGGCGTGACGAAGTCCTGCATGCCCGCGTAGGTGACGGCCTGTCCAGCCGGGCGGATCGCCGACGGTGCGACCGGCAGCTGACCGTCGGGTTGAAGACTGGGATGCGATATCCGGCCACAGTGCTGCAGTTGGGCAAAGATGCGCCCTTCTCTGGTGTGAACAGCCTCTGTCACCAACCGCCAACCGAGCATCTGACGCTGCTCGTGTAGCCCCGGTGTGCATGGGTACCCCACGGCTTGGGCAGAGATCGGTGCGGACTCTGACACGATCAAGCCTGCGCCGGCCCGCTGGCCGTAGTAGCTCGCCATCAGGGCTGTCGCGACTCCTTGGTTGTCAGCGCGATTGCGTGTCATCGGCGCCATGACGACGCGGCTGGAAAGCAGTAGATCGCCAAGGGTCAGCGGGTCGAAAAGTTGAGTCACAGAGATGTCCAATGCTGATTAGGTCAATCGTCCTAAGTAGTATAGGACGCTTGACCTATCGTTGGCAACTGCTCTCGTGTTGACGTTTGCACCTGTGCCATTGAAGGCTGGCACCATTCCCGCGGCTGTCTCTTGCATGGCCACTGGGCTGGCGGGATCGCCTGTGCCCGAGCGCTGAAGGTCAGCTCCTCGGGAACGAAATCAGGTTGGCGTATGTCGGTTCAGGGTCGATTGCAGGCGCTCGTTGCGCCTGACCTTTCGGATTGCTCCCAGCCTGAAAGGCCCATCCAGCCCACACCACTCACCCCCTGAACACCCGAACCTCCTCATCCCAGTGAAAAACCTTGGCAATGACCTGCCAGCGACCATCCACGTGAATCAGGGCGTGAGGAAGGCCTGCAGGTGCGTCAGGTGCGCGATGTCGAGCTTCACGAATCGGGCCCAGCCCAGCACGACAAACAGGTAGGCGTCGGCAGCGGTGAAGGCCTCGCCGGTGAGGTAGGGGCCGCGCGCCAGCTGCCCGTCAAGCCAGGTCAGCTTTTTGATCAGCACGGCAGCCAGGGCTTGCTTGGCGTTCGCGTCGACGTCGTCGTGAAACAGCGGTGTGAAGGACTTGTGCAATTCGCTGGCGATGTGGTTTTGCCAGGCCATCACTCGGTAGCGCGCCAGGGTGCCGGCTGGGGGCATCAGCGAGCTGGCACCCGCCTTGTCAGAGATGTACTGCGCGATCACAGGCCCTTCGGTCAGGCGCTCGCCGTCATCGAGTTCGAGCACGGGCACCTGGCCCTTCGGGTTCACTGCGTAGAAGTCACCACCATCGGCCGTGAGGTGGCGGTGGGTGTCGACCTTGGCGAGTTCAAAGGTCAGGCCTGCTTCGCGCAACACGATGTGTGGTGCGAGCGAGCATGCAGCGGGGGCGTAGTAGAGCTTCATCATCGGGAGTCCTCTGGCGCGGAGCGCGTGTTGGGGTTCGATGGAATTTATTGAGGATGTGAAGCGCAATAAACTGGCTGTCGTTCAATTCATTGTTTACATGGAAGTAGCCAATGCCCCGCCAGTTCAGCGACCTGCAGCTCGGCAGCATCGAGTTGTTCTGCCTCACGGTGCAACACGGTGGCTTCACGGCCGCTGCCAAAGCCGCGGGCCTGACCGCAGCGGCCGTGAGCCGCTCGGTGGCCAGGCTGGAGACGCGTCTGGGTGTGCAACTGTTGATGCGCACCACGCGTCACGTGCGGCTCACCGATGCGGGCCAGCGTTACCACGAGCAGTGCCGCCAGGCCTTGGGTCAGTTGATCGAGGCTGAGCGGGAAGCTTCGGGCCAGCAGCAAACACCGTCGGGACAGGTTCGCGTCAGCCTGCCCACGTCATACGGTCACCACCGCGTGTTGCCCTTGCTGCCAGCGTTCGCCAGGAAGTACCCCGCCATCGAGCTGGATTTGCAGCTGACCAACCGCAATGTCGACTTCACCGCAGAGGGCTTCGACTTGGCTGTGCGCGCCCGCACACCACCCGACTCGGGGCTGGTGGCGCGCAAGCTCGAAGACGCAGCGTTGGTGATCGTGGCGTCGCCCGCTTACCTGCGCGGCCGGCGCAAGCCTCGAACTGCCGAGGACCTGAAGCTGCACGAGTGCCTTCCCTTCGTGCAGCCCAACACCGGTCAGCCTGTGCCCTGGTTGGTTTGCCAGGATGGCCAGATCGTCGAATTGGCGATCACCGGCAGGCTGCGCTGCACGGACGACGTCCTGGGTCCGGTCACGCTGGCCCGCGCAGGCGCAGGCGTGTTGCAGACCTACCGGTTCCTTGTCGAGGACGATCTGCGTGAAGGCCGCCTGGTGGAGCTGTTGCCAGAGTGGAGCGGGGCATCGAGGCCGTTCTCGCTGCTGTATTCTGCCGACCGCCACAAACCCCTGCGGGTGCGCGTGCTGATCGAGTACCTGGTGGCGAAGCTGTCGACCCGGTGAGGCATTGCTTCGTCACAGCCCCCGCGTTCGGCAGAAAAAAAGCCCCAAGGCGACATGCGCTTGGGGCTTTTCTTTCTCCTGAGTCACCTCAGGAAGCATTCAGATCAGAACGGGATGTCGTCATCCATGTCATCAAAGCCGGTGGCGGACTTCGGTGCCGGGGCCGGAGCAGGCCGCAGAGCCGGTGCGGGGCGCGGTGCCGCAGCACGCGGGGCGGCCGAGCGGGCTGCCGGAGCTTCACCGAACTCGTCGCCACCAGCGGGGGCGCCGTAGCCACCACCGCCGCCGCCACCTTCGCGGCCACCCAGCAGTTGCATCTGCTCGGCCACGATTTCGGTGGTGTAGGTGTCCTTGCCGTCCTTGTCTTGCCACTTGCGGGTCTTCAGGCGGCCTTCGACGTAAACCGAGCGGCCCTTCTTGAGGTACTCGCCAGCGATTTCAGCCAGGCGGTCGTAGAAGACGACGCGGTGCCATTCGGTTTCTTCGACCTTGTCGCCCGAGTTCTTGTCCTTCCAGTTGCGCGTGGTGGCAACGGACACGTTGCAGACGGCGGCGCCGTTGGGCGTGTAGCGGACTTCGGGGTCGCGGCCCAGGTTGCCGATGAGGGTGACTTTGTTGACGGAGGCCATGGCAGGGTTCCAGAAAAAGAGATGGTTGGTTAAAAAGGGTGCCGTTTGTTAGCGGTAGCGATTATGACCTCCGCCAACCCGGCCGGCCAGCCGCCTGAACCCCCATCGCGAACGCCTCCTCCCGGGGGATGAAACCCGCCCGGCGCCTACACTCGGGGGCTGCGTGCTCGGACCTTTTCGGCGCAGCCTTTGCGGAGTTTTTTCCCATGTGCCAGCTGTTGGGCATGAGCGGCAACCAGCCCACCGACATCGTTTTCTCGTTCTCCGGTTTCGCCACGCGCTCGGCCGAGCACGCCGACGGCTTCGGCATCGCGTTTTTCGAGGGCCGGGGCCTGCGCCATTTCGTCGACCACCTGCCGGCGGCCGAGTCGCCTGTGGCCGATCTGGTCAAGCGCTACCCGATCAAGAGCCAGCAGGTGATCGCGCACATCCGCAAGGCCACGCAAGGCGAGGTGCGGCTGGAGAACTGCCACCCCTTCGTGCGCGAGCTGTGGGGGCGCTACTGGGTGTTCGCGCACAACGGCAACCTGGTCGATTTCAAGCCGAAGCTGCACGCGGCCTTCAGGCCCGTGGGCGACACCGACAGCGAGCGCGCCTTTTGCTGGCTCATGCAGGAGCTGGCCAAGAGCCACGCCAGCCTGCCCGACGTGGACGAGCTCACGCGCACGCTGGCCGAGCTGGTGCCGCAGGTGGCGAAGCACGGCACCTTCAACTTCATGCTCAGCCAGGGTGATGCGCTGTGGGCGCATTGCAGCACGCACCTGCACCACCTGGTGCGCCAGCACCCCTTCGGCGTGGCTCGCCTGCAAGACCAGGACGTGGAGGTCAACTTCGCGGAGCAGGCTCAGCCGGGTGACCGCGTGGCCGTCATCGCCACGCAGCCGCTCACGCTGGACGAGCCCTGGGTGGCGATGCAGCCCGGTCAGTTGCTGGCTTTTGTGGACGGCTTGCCCAGGGGCTGATCGCAGGCTGGGGGCGCGGCAGTGGCTTTCATCCCGCCGACCGAGGCCTGCAGCACCGCAGCGATGAGCGCATCGTGCTGGTTGCCCTGGGCGCCGAACAGCCCGAGCTGGCCTTCGAGCAGCAGGTGGCTCAGGCCGTGAACCAGGCTCCAGCGGGCGATGGCCAGCATCATCGTGGCTTCGTCGATGTCGCCGGTCTGGCCTGGTGCGCGCGAGTCTTGCAGCAGTTGGCCGAAGGCGTCGATGGCGGCTTCTTGCAGTTCGGCGTCCTCGTGCGAGCGGGTGAAGCTGCCAAACATCAGCCGGAACAGGGCGGGGTGCTGCTGCGCAAAGTGCACGTAGCCCATGCCAGTGGCCAGCGGGTCTTGCTCGGACTTGGCGCGCGCTTCGGCCTGGGCCCGCGCGAAGCGCCTGAAACCTTCGGCGGCCAGGGCGCTGAGCAGCGCCTCCTTGTCGGCGAAGTGGCGGTAGACGGCGTTGGCCGACACGCCCAGATAGCGTGCCAGCGCCCGCAGGCTGAGCTCGGAGGCGTCCTGCGACGCCAGGGCGCTCAGGCCCGCCTCGATGAGGGCGTTGCGCAGGTCGCCGTGGTGGTAGGCGCGTTCGGACTTGGGTGAAACCATGATGTTGACATTGTCCACATATCGTGGTGTCATGCGCATGTTCACGCTGTCAATATCTGGAGACCCAAACATGTCGCTGACCTTGCCCTGGATCGGCTCACGCCCCGCCGAGCCCGCCACGCCCACCTTCCTGGACGATGTTTTCGCGCCGGTGGCCAGCGAGACGGAATCCACCGCGCTGCGCGTGAGCGGTTCGCTGCCCGAGGCGCTCAACGGCCTGTACGCGCGCATCGGCCCGAACCCGATCAAGCCCCAGCCCAGCCGCTACCACTGGTTCATCGGCGACGGCATGGTGCATGGCTTGCGGTTGAAAGCCGGCCGCGCCGAGTGGTACCGCAGCCGCTACGTGGGCAGCAACTCAGCGCACAAGGCCTTGGGCCGCCCCATCCTGCCCGGGCCGCGTGCGGGGATGAGCGACGTCGTCAACACCAACGTCTACGCCCACGCCGGTCGCGTGTGGGCGTCGGTGGAGGCGGGGGCGCTGCCCGTGCAGCTCGATGCCCGGCTGGAGGGCATTCGCCACGGCACCTTCGACAGCCCGAAGAAACAGCCCTTCACGGCGCACCCGCACCGCGACCCGCGCACTGGCGAACTGCATGCCATTTGTTATGACGCGCTCAAGCGCCACAAGGTGCAGTACGTGCGGGTGTCAAAGGAAGGCGAAGTCAGCCGCGTGGTGGACATCCCCGTGCAGCACGGGCCGATGATCCACGACTGCGCCATCACGCGCAGCCGGGTGGTGGTGCTGGACTTGCCGGTGACCTTCTCGTTCAAGCGCTTGTTCACCAGATCGCCGTTTCCGTATGCCTGGAACGACCGTCACCAGGCGCGCGTGGGCCTGCTGCCCAGGGACGGCGAGGCCAAGGACATGCGCTGGTTCGACGTGGACCCGTGCTTTGTCTTTCACCCCTGCAACGCATTTGACCTGCCCGATGGCGGCGTGGTGATGGACGTGGTGGCGCACCGCCGCATGTTCGACCGCTCGCGCCAGGGGCCGGAGTTGGACACCGGCGCGCGATTCGAGCGCTGGACGATGCCGGCTGGCGGTGGCCGCGTCGTGCGCGAGTTGCTGCACGACGTGCCGCAGGAGTTCCCGCGCTTTGACGAGCGCCTGGCGGGTGAGCCTTACCGTTATGCCTACGCCGTGGGTTTCAAGCCGGGGCTGCCGGGCGGTCAGGCGCTGTACCGCCATGACCTGCAGACGCGCCAGACCTCGCGCCACGACTTCGGCGCCGACGGGGTGCCGGGCGAGTTCGTCGTCGTGCCCCGCCAGGCCCAAGGCGCCGAGGACGATGGCTGGCTGGTGGGCCTGGTGCACAACCGCCAAAGTGGCACCGCCGAGTTCCACGTCATCAACGCCGACGACTTCACCGGGCCGCCCCAGGCGGTGGTGCACATCCCGGCGCGCGTCCCGGCCGGCTTTCACGGCAACTGGATCGCCGATGCCGACTTGCGCTGACGTGCAGCGCTGATTTGGCGCCTTGAAATGACTGCGGGCCGCAACGCCAGGTTTGGCGTGCGGCCCGCGGTCGCGCGTTCAGCGCGTTCAGTGCTTTTCAGCCCGTGATGAGATCAGTGGGCGGCCTGGTACAGCGCGGCGCCAGCTTCCATCGGGTCACCGGTTCGGTCGTAGGCTTCGACCCAGGCGTCGTAGTTGTGGATGGCTTCTTGCTGCCAGGGGTGGAAACCGGGCTTGAAGTAGGCCAGCAGCGTGCCCAGGTGGCTGGAGAGCACGCCCTTGTAGCCGAACAGCCACCAGCGCGACTTGGCCATCATCCACATGCGTTGACCGAACGAGAAACCGTCGTTCTTGAGCAGGCGGTTGGTGAAGCGCATGGTCAGCAGGCTCAGGAACAGGATGACGTGCACCATGGCCGCGCAACGCTTGAAGTAGCCCACCTTGGCGACTTGCTGCATCACGTCGTAGGCCACGGCCTTGTGCTCCATCTCTTCGACGGCGTGCCAGGCCATCATGGCGCGCAGCTTGGGGTCGGCGTTGGCCATGGTTTCCTTCTTGACGAAGAAGATCTCGGCGAGCATGGCGGTGAAGTGCTCGAAGGCAGCGGTCAGCGCCAGGTTGTATTCCTTGGAGAAGTGCTTGTTGTGGAACTCGTTGTTTCGGTTGATGAAATCAACGATGGCGTCCACGTCCATGCCTTGCTCGCGCAGGCGCTGGTTGTACTTGGAGTGCACGATGCCGTGCTGGCCTTCCTGGCGGATGAAGGTCTTGATCTCGGCTTGCAGCTTGGGGTCGGTGGTTTGCTCACGGAAGGCGCGAACGCACGAGATGAAATAGCGCTCGCCATCGGGGAAGGCCGCTTGCAGGGCGTCGATCAGGCGCGACTTGTAGGGGTTGTTCTCGTACCACCAGCGCGGCAGGTCGCCGTCCAGACCGAAGTCAAGCTTCTCGCGGGCAACGAGTTCCTTGGCGTTGTTCAGGGCTTGTTGGCTCATGTCTGTCTCCGTGTCGCGGACCCGTTTGGGTTCCAGATTTGATCTGGGTTGGATCGTAGGGGTTCGGGGGGCACCCCGAGGGCACCCTGTGCGACAGGAGGGCACTCAGGGCGTCATGACGTGGCATTGAACAGCTCTCGGCCGATCAACATGCGTCGGATTTCGCTGGTGCCGGCCCCGATTTCGTAAAGTTTGGCGTCGCGCCACAGGCGCCCGAGGGGGTAGTCGTTGATGTAGCCGTTGCCGCCGAAGATCTGGATGCCTTCGCCGGCCATCCAGGTGGCTTTCTCGGCCGTCCAGAGGATGAGCGCTGCGCAGTCCTTGCGCACGTGGCGGGCATGCTGGCTGCCCAGGGCGTCGAGGTTCTTGGCCACGGTGTAGGCCAGCGCCCGACCGGCTTGCTGCACCGTGTACATGTCGGCGAGCTTGCCTTGGAGCAGCTGGAACTCGCCGATGGCCTGGCCGAATTGCTTGCGCTCGTGGACGTAGGGGATCACGTGGTCCATGACCGATTGCATGATGCCCAGCGGCCCGCCCGAGAGCACGGCGCGCTCGTAGTCCAGGCCGCTCATGAGCACCTTGGTGCCGTTGCCTTCGCCGCCCAGCACGTTCTCGGCAGGCACCTCGCAGTCCTCGAAGAACAGCGGGTAGGTGTTGGAGCCGCGCATGCCCAGCTTGTCGAGGTGTTGGCCTTTGCTGAAGCCCTTCATGCCTTTTTCGATGAGGAAGGCGGTGATGCTCTTGGCGCCGGCACGCCCGGCCGCCCGGCCGCCCGAAGGCGGGCGAGCCCCCTCGGGGGGCAGCGAAGCGTGGGGGTCGTCATGATCCGGGTCGGTCTTGGCGTAGACGACGAGCACATCGGCATCGCCGCCGTTGGTGATCCACATCTTGCTGCCGTTGAGCACGTAGCGGTCGCCCTTCTTGTCGGCGCGCAGCTTCATGCTGACCACGTCGGAGCCGGCGTTGGGCTCGCTCATGGCCAGCGCACCCACGAAGTCGCCGCTGATGAGCTGGGGCAGGTATTTGCGCTTTTGCGCCTCGGTGCCGTTGCGGTGGATCTGGTTGACGCACAGGTTGGAGTGCGCGCCATAACTCAGGCCCACCGAGGCGCTGCCGCGGCTGACCTCTTCCATGGCCACCATGTGGGCCAGGTAGCCGAGGTTGGTGCCGCCGTACTCCTCGGACACCGTCAGGCCATGCAGGCCGAGGTCGCCCAGCTTCTTCCACATGTCGGTGGGGAAGAGGTTGTCGCGGTCGATGTCGGCGGCGCGGGGCGCGAGCTCTTTGTCGACGAAGGCGCGAACGGCTTCGCGCAAGGCATCGATGTCTTCACCCAGGTGGTGGTTCAGGCCGGGCAGGGTCATGGTGAGTCTCCTCGGTGTGATGCGGTGAACTTCGCGGGTCGCTGTTTGCCGTTCGGTTTGTGGTGAACGGGGCGGGCGTGGTCGGTGGATGGGGTGGTTGGTGCGGGCGGGGAGCGATCGGCGCAGATCAACTCGCGCCGACTTGCCTTGAGCGCTTGGCCAAGGTGGCGCGGGCCACGCGCGAGGCCGTGGGCCGCCCCAGCGCCTGCGAGATGAAGGCCCCCGCGTCCACCAGCTTGTCCAGGTCGATGCCGGTCTGAATGCCCAGCCCATGCAGCAGGTAGACCACGTCTTCGGTGGCCACGTTGCCGGTGGCGCCCTTGGCGTAGGGGCAGCCGCCCAGGCCGGCCACGCTGGCATCGAAGGTGTGCACGCCCAGCTGCAAGCAGGCCAGGATGTTGGCCAGCGCCTGGCCGTAGGTGTCGTGGAAGTGGCCGCTGAGCTCGGCCAGGGGCACGCGCTTCATGGCGGCTTCCATCACGCGCTGAACCTGGCCTGCCGTGCCCACGCCGATGGTGTCGGCGATGCCGATGTGGTGGCTGCCGATGTCTTGAAGGCGTTGCACGACGTCGTCCACCGCCTCGATGCTGACTTCGCCCTGGTAGGGGCAGCCCAGGGCGCACGAGACGGCTGCGCGCACCTTCATGCCGTGGGCGCGCGCGGCCTCGGCCACCGGGCGGAAGCGCTCGATGGACTCGGCAATCGTGCAGTTGATGTTGCGCTGGCTGAAGGCCTCGCTGGCGGCCGCGAAGATGACGACTTCATCTGCCTTGGTGGCCAGCGCACCTTCGAAGCCTTTCATGTTGGGCGTGAGCACGCTGTAGCGCACGCCGGCCTGGCGCGTGATGCCGGCCATGACCTCGGCGTTGTCGCCCATCTGCGGCACCCACTTGGGGCTCACGAAGCTGGTGACCTCGATCTCGCGCAGGCCGGCCGATTGCAGGCGGTGAACGAGCTCGATCTTGGTGGCCGCGGGCACGGGTTGGGCTTCGTTTTGCAGGCCGTCGCGCGGGCCGACATCGACGAGGGTGACGTGGGTGGGCAAGGTGCTCATGGCGGTTTTCAGTCGGATTCGATGCGCAGCAGCTCGGCGCCTTCGGGCACCTGGTCGCCGACGCGGCACAGCAGCTCGGCCACGCGGCCGTCGCGCGGGGCCGTGAGGGTGTGTTCCATTTTCATGGCCTCGGTGACGACCAGTGGCTGGCCCGCTTTGACCTCGTCGCCGATGTTGACGAGCAGGGCCACCACCTTGCCGGGCATGGGCGCGGTGACCTGGCCCGCGTGGGCGGCGTTGTCATCTTGTTGCTGCAGCGGGTCGAGCCAGCGCAGCGTGGCGTGGCCATGCGCGGTGAAGGTGTCGAAGGTGTTGCCGTGGCGATCGACGTTGGCTTGCCAGCGTGGGGCATCGGCCGGGTTGAACGTGTCTGCGCTGTTGGACGCAGGGCGGGCTGCGTGCCGACCGCCGTTGCGCTCCAGTGTGATGAGGTGCGGGCGCTGCGGGTCGGGGCGCAGATGCCCCAGCTCGCGTGCATGCTTCAGCGCAGCGGGCGCTTCGTGCCAGCGCAGTGACAGCTGGCCGCCTCGCTGCTGCGTGATCGACACCGTGGCGGTTTCATCGCCGAGCTGCCAGCGGAGCACGCGGGTCTGCGTGCCGTGCAAGGCCCACCCATCTGCGCGCGACCACGGCTCAGGCTGCGATGTTTGCGATGCGGCAACGTGGTCCTGCCACCAACGCAGGCTGGCTGCGGTGAGGGCATCCAGTCGCGTGGCATCGGCATGGTGAGGCGCTGCGCCGAACAGCACCCCGTGCTCGCGCTCGATCAACGCGGTGTCCAGCCGAGCCTGGCTGAACGAGTCGGTGCGCACGAGCTTGCGCAGGAAGGCCACGTTGTGGTGCAGCCCGGTGATCTGCAGCTCGGCCAGCGCCTGGCTCATTCGGGCCAGCGCCTGCTGGCGATCGGCGCCGTGCACGATCAGCTTGGCGATCATCGAGTCGTAGTGCGGCGAGATGGCGTCACCCTCGGCCACGCCGCTGTCGATGCGCACCGGCGCGATGCCGAAGCGAGCGGCCTCGGGCGTGCGCAGGGTGCGCAGGGTGCCGATGGCGGGCAGGAAGCCGGCTTCGGGTTGTTCGGCGCAGATGCGGGCCTCGATCGCGTGGCCGGTGAACTTGATCTGATCCTGCTTGAGCGGCAGGGGCTCGCCAGACGCCACCCGCAGTTGCCACTCGACCAGGTCCAGGCCGGTGATGGCCTCGGTCACCGGGTGCTCGACCTGCAGGCGCGTGTTCATCTCCATGAAATAGAAGGCCGAGACGCCTGCACCACCCACGCCGGCGCCACCCGCTTGTTCACAGATGAACTCGACCGTGCCCGCACCCACGTAACCCACGCTCTGGGCGGCGGCCACGGCGGCGGCGCCCATCTGCGCGCGAAGTTCGGGCGTCATGCCGGGGGCCGGCGCTTCTTCCAGCACCTTCTGGTGGCGGCGTTGCACCGAGCAGTCGCGCTCACCCAGGTGCACCACGTTGCCATGCGCATCGGCGAACACCTGGATCTCGATGTGCCTTGGCTGCGTGACATAGCGCTCGATCAGCACGTGCTGGTCACCGAAGCTGGCTTGGGCTTCACGTTGGCACGAAGCCAGCGCAGCCGCGAACTCATTGGCCTGTCGCACGATGCGCATGCCCTTGCCACCACCGCCCGCGCTGGCCTTGATCAGCACCGGAAAGCCGATGGATTGGGCCTGTGCGAGCAGGAAGTCGCTGTCTTGCCTGTCACCGTGGTAGCCGGGCACCAGGGGCACGCCGGCCTTTTCCATCAGGGCCTTGGCGGCCGACTTGCTGCCCATGGCCGCGATGGCCGAAGGCGGCGGGCCGATGAAGGCGATGCCGGCGTCGGCGCAAGCTTGCGCGAAGCCTTCGTTCTCCGAGAGGAAGCCGTAGCCGGGGTGCACGGCCTGTGCGCCGGTGGCTTGGGCCACTTCGAGGATGCGGTCGGCGCGCAGGTAGCTCTCGCGTGGGCTGGCCGGGCCGATGCAGACGGCTTCATCGCAGGCCATCACATGGCGCGCGTGGGCGTCGGCCTCGGAGTGGACGGCAACGGTGCGGATGCCCAGGCGGCGTGCGGTCGCGGCCACTCGGCATGCGATTTCGCCTCGGTTGGCGATGAGGATTTTGGTGAACATGGTGCCTCGGGCTCGGTCGTGCGGGGTGGGCGTCGGCGCGGGAGTGGTGTTCACTTCGCCTCAGGCGCCACCACCCACGGCGGCGTGCCGCGCGTGAGGAAGGCGTTGAGTCCGGCCATGCCCTCGTCGCTGGCTCGCACGTCGGCGATGCGGCGGGCGGTCACGTCGCGCAGCTCGTGCGTGATCGGTCGGCTGCCGATCTCGCGCACCAGCGTCTTGCACTCGCGCACGGCGTTCGGGCCGTTGCGCAGGATGGACTCGACGATGCCTTGCGTGGTGGCGCTCAGGGCATCGCGTGCCACCACCTCGTGCACCAGGCCCATGACCTGGGCGCGCTCGGCCGAGAAGCGCTCTGCCGTCACGAAGTAGCGCCGCGCGGCCCGCTCGCCAATCGCGTGGATCACGTAGGGGCTGATGGTGGCCGGGATCAGGCCCAGCTTGGCTTCCGACAGGCAGAACTGAGCGGACTCGGCCGCCACCACCACGTCGCAGCAAGACACCAGGCCCACGCCGCCGCCGTAGCAGTCGCCCTGCACCTCGGCGATCACGGGCACGGGGCAGCAGGTCAGCGTCCACAGCATGTTGGCCAGGCGCGAGGCGTCGCGGTGGTTGTCCACCCAGCTGTAGTCGGCGGTCTGGCGCATCCAGTTCAGGTCGGCGCCCGAGCAAAAGGCCACGCCCGTCGAGCCCAGCACCACGGCGCGCAGCTCGGCATCGTCCTGGAACGAGGCGAAGACCCGCGTGAGCTCGGCCACCGTGTCGGCGTGGAAGGCGTTGCGCACATCCGGGCGGTTGAGCCGGACGGTGGCCACGGCACCCTGGCGGTGAACGTCCAGGTGCTGCAGCGACGAAACATCCAATGAAGCGCTCATGCGCATCTCCTCACATGCGGAAGACGCCGAAACGCGTCTCGGGGATGGGGGCGTTCAGGCTGGCGCTCAAGGCCAGGGCCAGCACGCGGCGGGTGTCAGTGGGGCGGATCAGGCCATCGTCCCACAGGCGGGCGGTGGCGTAGTAGGGGTGGCCTTGCGCTTCGTACTGTTCGCGGATCGGGGCTTTGAAAGCGGCTTCTTCGTCGGCGCTCCACTGCCCGCCCTTGGCCTCGATGCCATCGCGCTTGACGGTGGCCAGCACCGACGCGGCCTGCTCGCCACCCATCACGCTGATGCGCGCGTTCGGCCACATCCACACGAAGCGCGGGTTGAAGGCGCGGCCGCACATGCCGTAGTTGCCCGCGCCGAAGCTGCCACCGATGACGACGGTGAACTTCGGCACCTGCGCACACGACACGGCCGTCACCATCTTGGCGCCGGCCCGAGCGATGCCCTCGTTCTCGACCTTTCGGCCCACCATGAAGCCGGTGATGTTCTGCAAGAAGACGAGGGGCACCTTGCGCTGGCAGCACAGCTCGATGAAGTGCGCGCCCTTGTTGGCCGACTCCGAAAACAGGATGCCGTTGTTGGCCACGATGCCCACGGGCATGCCTTCGATGTGGGCGAAGCCGCAGACCAGGGTGGGGCCGTAGCGGGCCTTGAACTCGTCGAACTCGGAGCCGTCCACCAGGCGGCCGATCACCTCGCGTACGTCAAAAGGCTTGCGCGTGTCCGTCGGGATCACGCCCATCAGCTCGGCGGGGTCGAGCAGGGGCGGGCGGGGCGTGACCAGCGACAACTCGGGCACCTTGCGCCAGTTCAGACGCGCCACGCATTGCCGAGCGATGGCCAGCGCGTGCTCGTCGTCGCGCGCCAGGTGATCGGCCACGCCCGACAGCCGCGTGTGCACGTCGCCGCCACCCAGGTCCTCGGCCGTGACCTCTTCGCCCGTGGCGGCTTTGACCAGGGGCGGCCCGCCCAGGAAGATCGTGCCCTGGTTGGCAACGATGATGGTCTCGTCGCTCATGGCCGGCATGTAGGCGCCACCGGCCGTGCACGAGCCCATCACCACCGCGATCTGAGGGATGCCGGCCGCGCTCATGTTGGCCTGGTTGTAGAAGATGCGGCCGAAGTGGTCGCGATCCGGAAAGACCTCGTCCTGGTTCGGCAGGTTGGCACCGCCCGAGTCGACCAGGTAGATGCAGGGCAGGCGGTTCTGCTGTGCGATCTCTTGAGCGCGCAGGTGCTTCTTGACGGTGAGTGGGTAGTAGGTGCCGCCTTTGACGGTGGCGTCGTTGCACACCACCATGCATTCCACGCCAGCCACCCGGCCGATGCCAGCGATCACGCCCGCGCAGGGCGCCGCGTTGTCGTACACGTTCAAGGCGGCCAGCGGGGCCACTTCCAGGAAGGGCGATCCGGCGTCGAGCAGCTGCGCCACGCGGTCGCGCGGCAACAGCTTGCCCCGGGCCAGGTGCTTGGCGCGCGGGGCCTCACCGCCGCCCAGGGTGACGACGTCCAGTTGGCGTTCCAGGTCCTCGACGAGGGCCTGCATCGCGGCGGCGTTGGCCAGGTGGGCCTCGCTGCGCGGGTTGAGCTGGGTGTTCAGCACGGGCATGGGGTCTCCGTTCAGCGGATGGACGGCGGGGTTTCGGTTTGTCGCAAGGCCGCCGCCACCTCGTCGCGCAGGCGCCGCAGGGCTTCCAGCGAGGTGTCGCGCGGCATCACGGCCGACCAGATCAGCTCGGTCAGCTGCTCGGCCGTCGTGTCGATGCGTGGGCGCTTCTGGGTGGTGATGGCGTCCCAGAGCACGTGCTCCATCGAGCCGTAGACCAGGTCGCGCAGCAGGCGCAGCGGCATGTCGGCGCGCACATCGCCCGAGGCCTGGCCTTCTGCCAGGGCCTGCATCAGCGGTGCGGTGTAGCGGCGGCGGCACTCGGCCAGCACGGCGGCGAGTTCGGGGTCGGCGGCGCGGCCCTCGCTGAGCACCAGGGCGCACAGCCCCGAGCCGTCGGCCAGCAGGGTGAGCAGGTGGGCGCGCACCACGTGGGCCAGCTTGGCGTGCACGCCTTGCAGCTGGGGCAGGTCGCGCTCGAGCTCGGTGCTGATCTCGTCGTACCACTCGGTGATGACCTGGATGCACAGCTCTCGCTTGCCCGGGAAGTAGGTGAAAACGGTGGCTTCGGACACCCCGGCCAGCTCGGCGATGTGGGCCATGGTCGCGCGCTGAAAGCCCTGCGCCGAAAACACCTGGCGGGCGGCAGAAAGGATGGCCTGCACGCGGTGGGCGGAGCGGGCCTGTCGGGGTTGGTGGCGTTGCAGCGTGGCGCTCATATTGAGTCTGACTCAAGAATTGAGTCCATCATGCCACCCGAATGGCCAGACGTGAGTCGGGTGTTCTCAGGGTTTGACCGGATGATTTGTCAAGTTCAACTCAAGATGTTGGCCGGGTGGGGCGCATCGCGGTGGCATCATCGGCCCCTGCCACCCCAACCGCGATCCGCGCCACATGTCTGCCAACGACCTGAGCACCTTGAGCAACCTGCCCTGGGACCGCCCGAACCCGCACACCCTGGTGGTGACGGTGTCGCCCGAGCACATCGACCTCATGCGCCACACCAACAACGTGGTCTACCTGCAGTGGCTCGAAGACATCGCCTGGGCGCATTCCACCGCGCTGGGCCTGGGCCCGGCCGAGTACGAGGCCCTGGGGCACGGCATGGTGGTGCGCCAGCACGAGCTCAACTACATCCAGGCCACCCGCCTGGGCGAGCGCATCGCCCTGGGCACCTGGTTGACCGGGGCCGACAAGCTCACCTTGCAGCGCCACTACCAGTTCATCCGAATCGACGATGGCCAGACGGCCTTTCGCGGCCGCAGCGAGTTCGTCTGTGTCGACATCGCCCAGGGCAAGGTGCGCCGCATGCCCTCTGCTTTTGTGCAGGCTTACACGAATGCGGTGGTGCCGGCCCAGGCAGGCTGAGCCCATTTGATCCGTTCGGCCCCTCAAGCCGAGCGGCCTTCCCGCCGAAAAGCTGACATCCCCTTATGCCGGGGCGGCGCAGCAGGATCGCAGCCGGGGGCCGGCATCCATTGCCGAGCCTGTCCACCGGAGGGATCCATGTCGCTCAACCAAATCTCCATCGGCGCGCGCATCGCCGCGCTCGCCGCCTTGCTGCTGCTCATCACCTTGCTGGTGGGCGGGCTGGGCTGGATGGCGATGCGCAACAGCACGCACCACATCGAACAAGCCCACGCGATGTCGCAGGAGCACGCCCGCGCCATCGACCTCGCCCGCAGCGCTCAGGTCAGCTTCAAGATCCAGATCCAGGAGTGGAAGAACCTGCTGCTGCGAAGCCACCAGGCCGAAGCGCATGACAAATACCGCAAGGCCTTTGAAAAGGAGGGCGGCGAAGTGGCTGCCCGCCTGACCGACTTGGAGGCGCTCTATGGCCAGATGGGCCTGGACACGGCGCCGGTCAAGGCCTCGCGCGAGTCGCTCGCCGCCTTGCAGCAGACCTACCTCGCGGCCTTGCAGGCGTTTGACTAGGCGGACCCCTCGGGCAGCGCCCAGGTGGTCGACAAGGCCGTCAAGGGCAAGGACCGCGAGCCCACCGCGCAGCTGGACAAACTGGTTGCCGCCGTCTTCGAGCTCAGTCAGCAAAGGGAGTTGGCTGCCCAGGAGCGCGCGCAGGCGGCGTCCTCGCAGGTGCTCTCAGGCATTGCCTTGCTGCTGGCCATCGGGCTGGCGGTGGGGGCGGCGGCCAGTTGGTTGATCCTGCGCAGCATCACCCGCCCGCTCGGTGAGGTGCTGCAGGCTGCCGCCGACGTGGCCGCCGGCCGGCTCGATCGCCAGCTCAATGCTCAGGGTCGCGACGAGCTCAGCCACCTCGTGTCCACCGTCATCCGCATGAACGAAAGCCTGCGCGGCGTGGTCTCGCAGGTGCGCACCTCGGCTGAAACTGTGGCGCACGCTTCGTCCGAGATCGCGTTGGGCAACCAGGACCTGTCCTTGCGCACCGAGCAACAGGCTTCGCGCCTGCAGGAAACCGCCGCCTCGGTCGAGCAGCTCAGCGCAGGCGTGCAGCAGTCGGCCAGCCACGCCGCCCAGGCAGGTCAGCTGGCCGATCAGGCCACCGTGGTCGCCGAGCGAGGTGGTGCGGTCGTCGGCCAGGTGGTCGAAACCATGGGTGCCATCCACGCCAGCTCGCGCAAGATCGCCGACATCATCAGCGTCATCGATGGCATTGCCTTCCAGACCAACATCCTGGCTTTGAACGCCGCAGTGGAGGCAGCCCGCGCAGGCGAGAACGGCCGTGGTTTTGCGGTCGTGGCCTCTGAAGTGCGGGCGTTGGCCCAGCGCAGCGCCACCGCCGCGCGCGAGATCAAGGACCTGATCCAGGGCTGTGTCAGCAACGTCGAGCGTGGCAATGGCCTGGTGGCCGAAGCCGGCCAGACCATCCAGGACGCCGTCGAGGCGGTGCGCCGCGTGCAGCAGGTCGTCGCCGAGATCACCTCTTCGGCGCGCGAGCAGGCCACCGGCATCGGCCAGATCAGCGAAGCCGTCAGCGCCATCGACGAGACCATGCAGCAAAACGCCGCCATGGTCGAAGAGGCGGCTGCGGCGGCGGCCTCCTTGCGGCAGCAGTCGGAGAGCTTGCGCGGGGCGGTGGCCTTCTTCCAGGTCTGATCAGGGCCTGCCCTCTGCGAGAAGGGATCGGCGGCGCACATCAGGTCGGGCGCCCGCGCGAGGCGGCCCCCTCCACGGCGGTCGTTCCGACGAGGGAAGACAGGCCGGTGCGCCAGGGGGCGCACAGCGGCGACAATCGGGGGTCTGTCTGAAGCAGGCCCGCCGTGGCCGCTGGTGTGCGGACAGCCCCTTGCCAGCCTGTTTTGACTGTCCGCGTGTCCGCTCTGCCCGAATCCCTCTCAGCCTCCCCGTCGGCCACCTTGTCCGCAGACCCCTTGCGCATCCTGCAAGAGGTCTTCGGCTACCCGGCTTTCCGAGGCCAGCAAGCCGCCGTCGTCGAGCGGGTGGCTTCGGGTGGCGACGCCCTGGTGCTCATGCCCACGGGTGGCGGCAAGAGCCTTTGTTATCAGGTGCCGGCCATTTCCCGCCACCGCCGGGGGCTGGGCGTCACCGTCGTCGTCTCGCCGCTGATCGCGCTCATGCATGACCAGGTCGGCGCCCTCGAAGAAGTCGGCGTGCACGCGGCCTTCCTCAACAGCACCCTGAGCAACGACGAGGCCCAGCACATCGAGCGCGAGATGATGTCTGGCCGCCTGGTGATGCTCTACGTGGCACCCGAGCGGGTCACCCACCCGCGTTTTCAGGCCCAGCTGGCCAGCCTGCACGAGCGCGGCCTGCTCAGCCTGTTCGCCATCGACGAGGCCCACTGCGTCAGCCAGTGGGGCCATGACTTCCGCGAAGACTACCTGCAGCTGAGCCTGCTGCACGAGCGCTACCCCGACGTGCCGCGCGTGGCGCTGACCGCCACCGCCGACGACCAGACCCGCGCCGACATGGTCACGCGCCTGGACCTGCACGCCGCCAGCGTCTTCCTCAGCAGCTTCGACCGCCCCAACATCCGCTACGCCCTGGTCGAGAAGGACAACCCCCGTCAGCAGCTGCTGCGCTTCATCCGCGACGAGCACGAGGGCGAGGCCGGCATCGTCTACTGCCAAAGCCGCAAGAAGGTCGAAGACACCGCCGAGTGGCTCAAAGAGCAGGGCATCTCGGCCCTGCCGTACCACGCAGGCCTGGATTCGGCCGTGCGCCAGCGCCATCAAGACCGCTTCCTGCGCGAAGACGGCCTGGTCATGGTGGCCACGGTGGCCTTCGGCATGGGCATCGACAAGCCCGATGTGCGCTTCGTGGCCCACCTCGACCTGCCCAAGAACATCGAGGCCTACTACCAGGAGACGGGTCGTGCCGGCCGCGACGGCGCCGAGGCCGAAGCTTGGCTGGCCTATGGCCTGGCCGACGTGGTCAACCAGCGCCGCATGATCGACGAAAGCCCGGCGCACGACGATTTCAAGCGCGTGCAGCGCGCCAAGCTCGACGCCCTGCTGGCCCTGGCCGAGGCCCACGACTGCCGCCGCGTGCGCCTGCTGGCCTACTTCGGCGAAGCCAGCCAGCCCTGCGGCAACTGCGACAACTGCCTGCACCCGCCCCAGACCTGGGACGGCACCGAGGCCGCCCGCAAGCTGCTCAGCGGCATCTACCGCTTCTGGCAGCACGGCCAGCAGCGTTTTGGTGCCGGCCACCTGATCGACGTGCTGCGCGGCCGCCGCACCGACAAGGTGGCGCAATACGGCCACGAATCGCTCAGCACCTTCGGCATCGGCGCCGACCTGTCGGAGGCGCAATGGCGCGCCGTGCTGCGCCAGCTCATCGCCCTGGGTCACGTCGTGGCCGAGGGTGAGTTCAACACCCTGGGCCTGAGCGCCAGCGCCCGCGCGGTGCTCAAAGGTGAGGTCGGCATCGTGCTCAAGCAGGCGGCCGAGCCGGGTTCGCGCAGCAAACCGGCGCGGGGCAAGGCCTCGGCCCCGCCCATCCCGCTCGACGGCGACGCGCTGGCCCGCTACGAACTCCTCAAGGCCTGGCGCGCCCAGGTCGCGCGCGAGCACAACCTGCCGGCCTACGTCGTTTTCCACGACGCCACGCTGGCCGAGATGGCCCGCCTGGCGCCCACCTCTCTGGGCGAGTTGGCCACGATCAGTGGGGTGGGGGCCAAGAAGCTCGAGGCCTACGGAGAGCAGATCCTGGCCGTGTGGGCTCGTTGAGCTTGTCCGGAATCTTTCGGGTGCCCCAGTGTGGTGTGTCCGCAACTATTTTGGTGCGAATGCACCCCATAAGGGGGTAAACCTTCGTTTCTCTTGAGGTTTCGTCCTGAGTTTTGCCCGCTGATCCAACACAATCGGCAGCAGCTCGGCGATGTACCGCCTGACTTTCCGGACGCCTGACGGCGTTTGGTTGTCCTGGATGCACATTGTTGGTGCAAAAACCCTGAAGGAGAATCTGAATGAAAAAGCACTTGATCGCTCTGGCCGCTCTGGCTGCCGCCACCTCCGCCTTTGCCCAATCGTCCGTGACCCTGTACGGCAACCTGGACGTGTCCATCGGACGCGACCAAAACAAGCCCTACGGCGCCCAGTCGAGCACCGTCACCAACATCGAATCGGGTCGCATGACCGAGTCGTACTTCGGCCTGCGTGGCACCGAAGACCTGGGTGGTGGCCTGAAGGCTGTCTTCAAGCTGGAATCTGAAATCGCCGTGGACAGCGGTGCTGCCTCGGGCGGTTCCTCGAACTTCTTCGGTCGCAACGCCTACGTTGGCCTCGCTGGTGACTTCGGTGCCGTGCACGCTGGCCGCCGTGAAAGCCTGTTCAAGGAAGAAACCACCAAGTTCAACCCCTTCGGCATCTCTGGTGACTTCGCTTTCCTGAGCGTTGGCAGCGACAGCTGGTCCAACAGCCTGACCTACGTCTCGCCCAGCCTGTCCGGCCTGACCCTGTCGGCTCAAACCAGCCTGAAGGAAGCCAACGGCTCCACCGCCACCAACTACCGCTCGGGCGGCAACGCCGTGTCGGCCAACTACACCAACGGCCCCCTGGCCGCTTCGCTGGTGTATGGCGACGTGCGCAACACCCAAGGTGCTGCCACCAACCAGAAGCAAACCGGCTACCTGCTGGGCGCCAGCTATGACCTGACCGTGGCCAAGGTGTTCGCTCAGTACCAGAACGCCAAGATCTCGGTCAAGAACATCGACGGCGACGCCAAGACCCGTGACTTCCAACTGGGCGTGTCCGTGCCTGTTTCGGCCAACGGCGCTGTCCTGGCTTCGTTCGGTTCCGGCAAGCTGACCGTCGATGACACCGAAGGTGCAGACAAGTCCCGTCAGTACTCGCTGGGCTACACCCACAGCCTGTCCAAGCGCACCAGCGCTTACGCTGCCTACACCCGCGAGACCTACAAGGAAGGCATCGCCATCAACCCTGACCAAAAGTCCAGCCGCAACCTGCTGGCCGTTGGCCTGCGTCACGCTTTCTGAAGCATGACACCTGACCGCTGAACGCGGTCACCTTGTTTGAACCAGACTTGAAAGCGCCCCCTCGGGGGCGCTTTTTTTTGCCTCAAAACACCTGGCCTGGAGCTTGCTTATTGGCAGCCGGTCGTCCGGCCTCGCAAGTTGCGTAGATGCAACACACGGGGGTTCAAGTGAGCATGATTCTTGCTTAAATGATCGGCGAGGACAGTTTGTCCCAACAAGTTCCTCGGCACAGCTTGGCCTCGATTGCCTGCGGTGCAGAGATAACAACCTTCTTCCCATTGCTAGGAGAACCTGATGTTTGCAAAGAAGAACCTGGTGGCCGCCGCCGCCCTGCTGGCCCTGGTTGGCGCCGCCCAAGCCCAGTCCAGCGTCAAGCTGTACGGCTCGCTGGACGTTTCTTTTGGCTCTTACAAGCCCGTTGACATCGTCAACAACGAGCCCAAGTCGACGACCCGCGTTCAAAGCGGCGACATGATGACCAGCTTCATCGGCTTCTCCGGCGTGGAAGACCTGGGCGGTGGCCTGAAGGCCGAGTTCGCCCTGGAGTCCTTCATCGGTGTCGACAGCGGTTCGAACGTTCCCAACCAGGCTGGTCAGTTCTGGAGCCGTGCCTCGTGGGTCGGCCTGAGCGGTGGTTTCGGTAAGGTCATCCTGGGTCAGTACGACAACGCCATCTTCACCTCGGGCCTGCTGTACAACCCGTTCGGTAGCTCCATGACCTTCTCGCCCACCATGCGTCATTTCTATGACCTGGGCTCGACCAGCAGCGGCCTCAACAATGGCGTGTTCATCAACAGCAACTACACCGACACGGGCTTGGTGAACTCCATCACCTACGAAACCCCGGTGTTCGCTGGCTTCAGCGGTTTGCTGCAGTACTCGCCCAAGGAAAGCGCCGCCGCCGGCACCTCCAACAGCTACACCGTCTCGCTGGCCTACAACAATGGTCCCCTGAGCGCCATGGTGGTGTACCTCGACGGTGGCGTGACGCCCGCTGCGGCTCCTGCTTACCCTGGCGAATACAAGGCCATCAACTTCGGCGCCAGCTACGACTTCGGCGTGCTGAAGGCCTTTGGCCAGTACACCAACTTCAAGTACGAAGACACCAGCCTGCTGCTGGGCGCATTCGACAAGTCTGACGTGCTGCAAGTCGGCGTGTCCGTGCCTGTTTCCGCCTCCGGCTCCATCCTGGCTTCCTACGGCCAAGCCAAGTGGAAGCTCGCCGACATCTTCGTGGGTGACGACGCCAAGAGCCGCATCTTCAGCCTGGGCTACGACCACTACATCAGCAAGCGCACCGACGTGTACGTGGCCTTCACCAGCGAAAAGCTGTCCGACCTGAAGGGCGGTCGCACCTTCGCCGTGGGCGTCAAGCACGCTTTCTGATCGGGCTCGAGCGGGGGCTGCATCGCCAGTCCTTCGCACCGGACCACACAAGGCGCCTTCGGGCGCCTTTTTCATGTGCGTGCCATCTGTGCCCGATGCGCATGACCCGCATCAAGCAAGCTGGCGCGCCAAATGCATATCCTCATGCGGGTTCGCTGATTGGTTCTCTCAGCTGGCGCCCGCCAGACACGAGCCAGGCAGCACGAGGGGCCTGCGGCTTTCGAGCCGTTTGTTTGACCAGAGCGTTTGGGCGCTCCCTTGGCGGGGAGCGCCCCTTTTTTTGCCCGTTCAGGGCCCGTGAGCGATCGGTGAATGGCCCGATCGCAGCCGCTCAGGCTCGCTCGAACTGGAACACCGCCGAGCTGGCCATCAGGTTGGGCCAGGTGCGCACCACTTCGCCCTCGTGCAGCCCGAACGACTCCACGATGCGCAAGCCGTTGCGGCGCGCCAGCACCTCGAAATCGGCAAACGTGGCCACGCGGATGTTGGGCGTGTCGTACCACTGGTAGGGCAGTGCACGCGTGACGGGCATGCGCCCGCGCAACACACTGAGTCGGTGCGGCCAGTGCGCAAAATTGGGGAAGCTGACCAGGCCCACGCGCCCGATGCGCGCGGTCTCGCGCAGCATGGCCTCGGTGTTGCGCAGGTGCTGGAGCGTGTCGAGCTGCAGCACCACGTCGAAGCTGTTGTCCTCGAACAGGGCCAGGCCTTCTTCGAGGTTGTGCTGGATGACGTTGATGCCGCGCGCCACGCAGGCCATCACCTGGGCGTCGTCGAGCTCGATGCCGTAGCCGCTGCAGCCGCGTTCGTCGCGCAGCAGGGCCAGCAGCTCACCGCTGCCGCAGCCCAGGTCGAGCACGCGCGAGCCTTTGGGGATCAGATCGGCGATGGTGCGGTGAAAGCGTTGGCGCGAGGCCTGCAATTGCACGGCGTTCATGCGCGCACTCCTTGGACTTCCTGCGCAATGCGCTCGAAGTAGGCGCGCACCACCCCGTGGTAGCGCGGGTCGTCGAGCAGGAAGGCGTCGTGGCCGTGCGGCGCGTCGATCTCGGCGTAGCTCACGTCGTGGCGGTTGTCGACCAGGGCCTTGACGATCTCGCGCGAGCGCGCCGGCGAGAAGCGCCAGTCGGTGGTGAAGCTGATGACCAGGAACTTGGCCAGCGCTTTGGCCATGGCCGCCGCCAGCTTGCCGCCATGCGTGCGGGCCGGGTCGAAGTAGTCCAGCGCGCGCGTGATCAGCAGGTAGGTGTTGGCGTCGAAGTAGTCGCTGAACTTGTCGCCCTGGTAGCGCAGGTAGCTCTCGACCTGGAACTCGATGTCCTGGGTGCTGTAGCTGGGCGCGTCGCCGATGGCGCGGCCCACCATTTCGCGGCCGAACTTCTCTTCCATCACGTCGTCAGACAAGTAGGTGATGTGGCCGATCATGCGGGCCACGCGCAGGCCGCGGCGCGGCACCACGCCATGCTCGTAGAAGTGGCCGCCGTGGAAGTCGGGGTCGGTGACGATGGCGCGGCGCGCCACCTCGTTGAAGGCGATGTTCTGTGCCGAGAGCTTCGGGGCCGTGGCCACGGCCACGCAATGGCGCACGCGATCGGGGTGCTGCAGCGTCCAGCTCAGGGCCTGCATGCCGCCCAGGCTGCCGCCCAGCACCGCCGCCAGTTGCCTGACGCCCAAGGCATCGAGCACGCGCGCCTGGGCGTTGACCCAGTCTTCCACCGTCACGACGGGGAAGTCGGCGCCGTAGGGCTTGCCCGTGTCCGGGTTCGTGTGCATCGGGCCGGTCGAGCCAAAGCAGGAGCCGGGGTTGTTGATGCCGATGACGAAGAACTTGTTGGTGTCGACGGGTTTGCCCGGGCCGATCATGTTGTCCCACCAGCCCTGGCTTTTGGGCAGAGGCTGACCATCGGGGCCCGCGTGCAGGCCGGCGACGTGGTGCGAGGCGTTGAGCGCATGGCACACCAGCACGGCGTTGCTGGCGTCGGCGTTGAGCTGGCCGTGGGTTTCGTAGGCGAGGGAGTAGTCGCGCAGCTGCGCACCGCTTTGCAGGTGCAGCGGTTCGCTGAAGTGCAGCGTGGCAGGCGTGACGATGCCAAGTGACATGGAGCAGGGCCCAGGAAAAACAAAACCGGCCGCGCAAGAAGCAGGGGCCGGTGGCAGCGACCTCTTTAGCGGCATTTTTAAAGCGCCCGCAATTCGGAACCGTCGTGAGCCCGGAGACATCGCTCCTGGCCAGGACAAATCGGCGCTGGTCAAAAGTGTAGCCGCATTTCGCCCGCTTGGCCAAGGCGATGCATGTGCCGTTCATCCCTGGGGCTGCTCCCCGAAACCCGGTCTTTCTTCTCGAATGCCTTGCCGTCGATTGGCTAGAGTGCTTGTGTCGAGGTTGCGCGCCCCGTGCAAACAGGCCGGAGGAGACCATGCCACGCTGGTTGATTCGACTCAATGAACACGTGCCCATCCGCTACGGTGTGTGGGCGTTTGCCTGGTTCCTGTTCGCTTGGGGCCTGTGCCGCTGGGCGCGGGTGCCTGGTTGGAGCGCGGCCTTCCTGAGTGCCGCAGGTGGCGGGCTGGTGCTGCTGGGCTTGAACGATGTCCGGCAGACTTCGCGCTCGGTGCTGCGCAACTACCCGGTCATCGGTCACCTGCGCTACCTGCTGGAGTTCATCCGGCCGGAGCTGCGCCAGTACTTCATCGAGAGCGACAACGAGGCGGCGCCGTTCTCGCGTCAGCAGCGCTCGCTCGTCTACCAACGCGCCAAGGGTGAGCCCGACAAGCGCCCCTTCGGCACACAAAAAGACGTCGGTGCCAATGGCTACGAATGGCTCAGCCACTCGGTCAGCCCGACGCACCTGCCTTCGCACGATTTCCGCGTGACGATCGGTGCCGGCGGCTCGTCCTGCACCCAGCCGTACAGCGCCAGCCTGTTCAACATCTCGGCGATGAGTTTCGGTGCCCTGAGCGCCAACGCGATCCTGGCGCTCAACACGGGCGCCAAGCGCGGGGGCTTTGCGCACGACACCGGCGAGGGCTCCATCAGTCGCTATCACCGGGGGCCTGGTGGTGACCTGATCTGGGAGATCGGCTCGGGCTACTTCGGTTGCCGCAGCGCCGATGGCCGTTTTGACGAGGCGCGTTTTGCCGCCAACGCGAGCGAGCCGCAGGTCAAGCTCATCGAGCTCAAGGTCAGCCAGGGGGCCAAGCCCGGGCACGGCGGCGTGTTGCCGGGCCCGAAGGTCACGCCCGAGATCGCCGAGGCGCGCGAGGTGCCGGTGGGCCAGGACTGTGTCTCGCCAGCCAGCCACAGCGCGTTCTCCACGCCGATCGAGATGATGCAGTTCATCGAGAAGCTGCGCCAGCTCTCCGGTGGCAAGCCGGTGGGATTCAAGTTCTGCATGGGCCACCCCTGGGAGTGGTTCGCCATGGTCAAGGCCATGCAGAAGACCGGTCTTTGGCCGGACTTCATCGTGGTCGACGGGGCCGAAGGCGGCACGGGCGCGGCGCCGCTGGAGTTCACGGACCACGTGGGTGCGCCGCTGCAGGAGGGCCTGCTGCTGGTTCACAACACGCTGGTGGGCCTGGGTGAGCGGCACCGCGTCAAGATCGGCTGCGCTGGCAAGGTCATCAGCTCCTTTGACATCGCGCGCATGATGGCGCTGGGCGCCGACTGGTGCAATTCGGCGCGGGGCTTCATGTTCGCGCTGGGTTGCATCCAGGCGCAGGCCTGCCACACCGGGCATTGTCCAACGGGCGTGACCACACAGGACCCGATGCGCCAGCGCGCGCTGGTGGTGCCAGACAAAGCCGAGCGTGTGCTGCGTTATCACCGCAACACCTTGCATGCCCTGCAGGAGCTGGTTCAAGCGGCAGGCCTGAGGCACCCCAACGAGATCACCGCCGACCACATCGTGCGGCGGGTGTCAGGGGTGGAGGTCAAGCGGCTGTCGAACCTGCTGCCCTACATGAAGGCCGGAGAGCTGCTGGCCGCCGAGCGCGGTGCCGTGCCATGGAGCCAGCCTGTGTTCGAGCAGTACTGGTTGCGCGCTCGCGCCGAGTCGTTCGAGCTGACCGACTGAGCCGAGCGCCAGATCAAGCGGCCCCGTGCGAGTCACGGGGCCGGGTGTTCAAGCCTTGGGCGGCGCCGTGTCGGCGAAGCCGGGGCGTTGCGCCAGCTTCTCGAACAGGCGGGCCAGGTTGGGGTGGTCAGCGCGCCAGTCGATTTCCGGGAAGCGGAAGTCGAGGTAGCCCAGCGCGCAGCCGACGCAGATGTCGGCCAGGCTGTGGTGGATGCCGGTGCACCAGGCGCGGTCGCCCAGGCCCTGGCTCATGGCCTTGAGGCTGGTGTGCACCTTGCTGAGTTGGCGGTCGATCCAGGCCTGGCTGCGTTGGGCTTCCGTGCGGCCAACCCAGGTGGCTTCCATGCGGGCCAGGATGGCGGCGTCGAGCATGCCGTCGGCCAGGGCTTCCCAGGTGCGCACTTCCACGCGCTCGCGGCCGCTCAGGGGGATGAGCTTGCCCACGGGCGAGAGGGTGTCGACGTATTCGACGATCACGCGTGAGTCGAAGACGGCCTCACCGCCTTCCATCACCAGGCAGGGCACCTTGCCCAGCGGGTTGGACGTGGCGATGGTGGTGTCGGCGGCCCACACGTCCTCCACCTCGAACTTGTAGTCGAGCTTTTTCTCGGCCAGCACGATGCGTACCTTGCGGACGAAGGGGCTGGTCAGGGATCCGATCAGTTTCATTCTGTGTCGCGATGTGTGTTTGCGTCGGATTTTATCTGCCGAGTGACCGCCTGTCCGGAACCCCTTTGAACTCCCCAGGGAACCCGCCCAAGAGGGGGGCTCCAGCGAGGCTGCGAGAATCAACCCATTACATTTGTCGCAGTTGAGAACATCCTGGCGTTGCCCTTGCTGGGAGCCTGTTCACCGTTTCGATCCCAAGGGGCCTTCGTTGTCTGCCGCCTTGTCGCCTTTTTCCGAGTCAGAGACCTCGACCGCGCCCTCTTCGTCGGTGGTGGGGCTGCGGCGTGGCCTGCCTCGCCTGCCCAAGCGTGGCGTTGACACCTGGCCGGTGCAGTTCACCTCCCACGCCGACGACTACGCGTCGACCTGGCTGCAGGGTGCGCTGTTCACCCTGTTCACGCTGAGCCTGGGCCTGCCTTGGGCGCGCTTGCGTTGTCGTCGCCACCTGCTGCAGCACACGCAACTGGGAGGGCAGGGGCTCGATGATCACGCTTCGCCCTGGGCGATGCTGGTGCGCCAGCTGTTGGTCATGGCCCTGCTGTTGGGCGGCGGGCTGGCAGCGCTCGACAGCCCCTGGGCGGGCCTGGCGGGTCTGACCATCGCGGTGATGAGCTGGCCCATGTTGTGGCTGGCCGCCGTGTCACACCGCGTCAACCGCATGAGCTGGGGGCGCCGTCCCCTGGCCTGGCAGGGCCGGGTGTCAGAGGCGTGGCGGGCGGCGGCCGCGCCCTTGGTGTGGCTGCTGGGCAGCGTCTGGCTGGTGGCGGCCTGGCTGGCACTGGGGCGCCCGCCGAAGGTGACTTGGGCGGTGGGTGGCGTTGCCTGGGCCTTGTTGGGGGTGTTGCTGCTGTCCGAAGGTGCCTGGCGTCTGGCCGGGCTTCGGCAGTCGGGCGCCAGGGTGGGGCCTTTGCGGCTGCGTTGGCAGGCCCGCCGTGCCGAGGTCCGCCAGGCTTGCCTGAGGCAGTGGGTGCAGACCGCCTGGCTGGGGGCTGCCCTGGGTGGACTGGCGCTGGTCGCTGTGTGGGCGGTGCAGGCCTTGTCGCCCGCCTGGGGGCAGATGGGTGCGGTGCTGGTGGGTGGGGCGATCGCCCTGGTCTGGGTCCTGACGAGCTGGTGGCAATGGCAGGCTCGTTTGTTCTGCCTGGTGTGGGATCAGACGGGCAACCGCAGCCTGCGCTTTCGGTGTGTGCTCTCGGCCCGGTCCTTGTTGGGTGAGCACCTGCTGCAGGCTTGCCTGGTTGTGGGCACCGGCGGCATCTACCTGCCATGGGCCCAGCACCGTGCTTGGGCGCTTCGCGCCCGGTCGGTCACCCTGCGCTCGAGGGTGGCGTTGCACAGCGTGATGCGTCATTGGCCGGCTCGTCACGCCCGGGTGGAGGTGGCCATGGAGTGGGGCAGCAGGTAAAATCGCGGGTTTGCCTGATGTCACCTGGGACCGAGCCATGAACCCCTCTGCACTTTCCGCCTTGACCGCCCTCTCGCCGCTGGACGGCCGCTATGCGCCCAAGGTCGCAGCCCTGCGCCCGCTGCTGTCCGAGTTCGGCCTGATGCACCGCCGCGTGCAGGTGGAAATCGCGTGGTTCATCGCCCTGTCTGACGCCGGCCTGCCCGAGCTGGCACCGCTGTCCGAGGCCGCACGCGGCTTCCTGCGCGGCCTGGTGGCGCGTTTCGCCGAGGCCGATGCCCAGGCCATCAAGGACATCGAAAAGACGACCAACCACGACGTCAAAGCCGTCGAGTACTGGATCAAGCAGCGCTTTGCCGGGCAGCCCGAGCTGGAGAAGGCCGGTGAGTTCGTGCACTTTGCCTGCACGTCTGAAGACATCAACAACACCAGCCACGGCTTGATGCTCAAGGCCGCACGCGAGCAGGTGGTCCTGCCGGCCATCGACGGCCTGATCGGCACGCTCAGCGGCATGGCGCACCAGTTCGCTGCCATCCCCATGCTCAGCCGCACCCACGGCCAGACCGCCTCGCCCACCACCGTGGGCAAGGAGATCGCCAACGTGGTGGCCCGCCTGGCGACCGCCCGTGAGCGCATCGCCGACGTCAAGCTGCTGGCCAAGATGAACGGCGCCGTGGGCAACTACAACGCCCACCTCTCGGCCTACCCCGAGAAGGACTGGGAAGCCTTCAGCCAGTCGGTGATCGAGAACCAGCTGGGCCTGACCTTCAACCCCTACACCATCCAGATCGAGCCGCACGACTACATGGCCGAGCTGTTCGACGCCGTCACGCGCACGAACACCATCCTGATCGACTTCTCGCGCGACGTGTGGGGCTACATCAGCCTGGGCTACTTCAAGCAAAAGACCAAGGCTGGCGAAATCGGTTCGTCGACCATGCCGCACAAGGTCAACCCGATCGACTTCGAGAACGCCGAAGGCAACCTGGGCCTGGCCAACGCGGTGCTGACCCACCTGAGCCAGAAGCTGCCCATCAGCCGCTGGCAACGTGACCTGACCGACTCGACCGTGCTGCGCAACATGGGTGTGGCGCTGGGTTACGCCCTGCTGGCCTACGACAGCCTGGCACGTGGCCTGGGCAAGCTCGAAGTCAACCCGCAAGCGCTGGCCGACGACCTCGACAGCTCCTGGGAAGTGCTGGCCGAGCCCATCCAGACCGTGATGCGCCGCCATGCCCTGCCCAACCCGTACGAGCGCCTGAAGGAACTCACACGCGGCAAGGCCATCACGAAGGAGTCCATCCTGGCCTTCATCGAGACGCTGGAGCTGCCCGAGGAAGAGAAGGCCCGCCTGCGCGCCATGACCCCGGGCAATTACATCGGCAAGGCCGTGGAATTGGCTCAACGCATCGGCAAGTGAGCGCCGTTCAGGCAGCACCCGGTCGCACCAGACGAGGCCCCCGCATGATCTTCACCGAGCAACTGCTGCGCGCGCAGCAACTCAACGACTCCCTGCTTTGCGTGGGCCTGGACCCCGAGCCCTCGAAGTTCCCGGGTGCCTGGAAGGGCCAGCCCGACCGGATCTACGACTTCTGCGCGGCCATCGTGGACGCCACGAAGGACCTGGTCTGTGCCTTCAAGCCGCAGATCGCTTACTTCGCGGCCCACCGCGCCGAAGACCAGCTCGAACGCCTGATGGCGCACATGCGCCGCGCGGCGCCCAACGTGCCCGTCATCCTCGACGCCAAGCGCGGCGACATCGGCTCGACCGCCGACCAGTACGCGCACGAGGCCTTCACGCGCTACCAGGCCGATGCCGTGACGCTGTCGCCTTTCATGGGCTTCGACACGATGGAGCCCTTCCTGAAATACCCGGGCAAGGGCGTGATCCTGCTGTGCCGCACCTCCAACCCGGGTGGCTCCGACCTGCAGAACCTGCGCCTGGCCGACATCGAAGGTCAGCCGCGCGTGTACGAGCACATCGCAAGCCAAGCGCAAGGCCCCTGGAACACCAATGGCCAGATGGGCCTGGTGGTGGGCGCGACCTTCCCCGAAGAGATCGCGCGGGTGCGCGAGCTGGCACCGACGCTGCCTTTGCTGATCCCCGGTGTGGGCGCACAAGGCGGTGACGCCGTCGCCACCGTCAAGGCGGGCCTCAAGACCGATGCGAGTGGCGCCATCACCGGCACCATCGTGGTCAACAGCTCTCGCGCCGTGCTGTATGCCAGCAGCGGCGACGACTTCGCCAGCGCTGCGCGCCGCGTGGCCCAGCAGACGCGCGACGCGCTCAACGCCGCACGCTGAGGCACAGCGCAAGGCCTCGGGGGTGTCTCCGGATCGCCTTTGTGTCGGCGGCGACGTGGGAGCCGTCCAGGTCGGGCGCTCGCCAAAAGCCGATGGATGGTGGCGAGTGGGCATGCGCCACAATGCGTGATCCTTCCGACACAGGACCACGCCCGCCATGTCCGCCGCGCCCGAACCCTCTCCTGACACCGCCAAGCCTTCGGTCAGCGCACTGAGCCAGCTGCGCATCGACCGGGGCCACAACGGGGCCGCCGCACCGCGCCGCAACTGGTGGCCGGTGGCGCTGGCCGCCGTGGTGCTGGTGGGCGGTGTCGCCTGGTGGCTGGCGCCCAAGCCCGTTGCGGTGCAAACGGCCGCCGTGGTCACCAGCACGCCGTCGCAGCAGTTCGTGCAGCTCACGGCCTCGGGCTACGTGGTGGCGCAACGCCGTGCGGCGGTGGCGTCCAAGGCCACGGGTCGCTTGATCGAGCTGAACGTGCGCGAGGGCTCGGTGGTCAAGCAAGGTGCGCTCCTTGCGAGGCTGGACGCGAGCGACGTGCGCGCAGCCATCGTGGCGGCGCAAGCGGGCGTGCGCCAGGCCGAAGCCGGGGTGCGCCAGGCCGAGGTCGAGCTGGCCAACGCCGAGGCCGAGCTGGTGCGCAGCCAGGGCTTGCAGGCGCAAGGCTTCATCTCGCCGCAGGCGGTCGATGCCGTGCAGACCCGCGCCAAGGCAGCGCGCGCTGCGGTGTCGTCGGCCAAGGCCACGCTGGAAGTCGCGCGAGCGCAGGTGGGCGTGCAGCGCGTGGCCGAAGATTTCACCGAGATCCGCGCGCCCTTTGACGGCGTGGTGCTGGTCAAGAACGCCAACGTGGGCGACATCATCACGCCGCTGTCGAGTGCGGCCGGCACGCAGGGCGCGGTGGTCACCATGGCCGACATGCGCACGCTGGAGGTCGAGGCCGATGTGTCCGAAGGCAGCCTGTCGAAGGCCCGCGTTGGCCAGCCCGTCGAGATCATGCTCGACGCCTTGCCGGGTGTGCGCTTCATGGGCGAGGTGGGTGGCCTGGTGCCCACGGTGGACCGCGCCAAGGCCACGGTGACGGTGAAGGTGCGCTTTGCCAAGCTCGATGAACGCATCCTGCCCGAGATGAGCGCGAAGGTGAACTTCCTGTCGCAAGCCATCACGGTGGCCGATCAGCAACCGGTGCTGGCGGTGCCGACCAAGGCCTTGCACGAGGTCGGGGGGCGCACGGTGTTGTGGCGCGTGAAGGCCGCTTCGCCCGAAGGCGGCTCGGCCGGTTCGCTGCAACTTGAAGCCGTGGCGGTCAAGGCAGGGCGCACCTTGGGCGATGTGCGCGAGGTGCTGCCGGCAGAGCCTGCCGCGTCGTCGGCCGCTTTGAAAGCCGGTGACAAGGTGGTGACCGGGGCGCCGCGTGCTTTGAAGGCAGGAGACTGGGTCAAGGCCGCCGAGGGCGAGTGAGGCGAACGCATGTTCCTGCTGCGCCTGCTGCTCAAAAACGCCTTCCGGCACCGCCTGCGCACCCTGCTCACCATGGTGGGCCTGGTCGTGGCCATCTCGGCGTTCGGCCTGCTGCGCACCATCGTCGATGCCTGGTACGCGGGCGTGGACGCCACCTCGAGCACGCGCCTGATCACGCGCAGCGCCATCTCGCTGACCTTTCCGCTGCCGCTGAACTACGCCGAGCGCATCCGATCGGTCGAGGGCGTCAGCGGTATCTCCTGGGCCAACTGGTTCGGCGGCATCTACATCACCGAGCGCAACTTCTTTGCGCAGTTCGCGGTGGACCCGCCCAGTTACCTGGCGCTGTACCCCGAGTTCAAGCTCACCGATGCCGAGAAGCAGGCCTTCTTCCGTGATCGGCAAGGCGCCGTGGTGGGGCGCAAGCTGGCCGCCAAGTTCGGCTGGAAACTGGGCGACACCGTGACCCTGCGCGGCACCATCTACTCGGGCAACTGGCGCTTCACCATCCGTGGCATCTACCAGGGCGCCGACGCCAAGACCGACGAGCAGCAGATGTTCATCCACTGGCAGCGCGTGGCCGATTCGGTGCGCGCGAGGCTGGGCAACAAGGCCGACTTCGTGGGCGTTTACATCGCACGCATCCACGACCCCGATCAGGCGCCGCAGGTGTCGCAACGCATCGATGCGCTGTTCGCCAACTCGCTCGCCGAGACGCTGACCGAGACCGAGAAGGCCTTTCAGCTGAGCTTCGTGTCGATGAGCGAGGCCATCTTGCTGGCCGTGCAGGCCGTCAGCTTCATCATCATCCTGATCATCATGGCCGTGATGGCCAACACCATGACGATGACCGCGCGCGAGCGCCTGGCCGAGTACGCCACGCTCAAGGCCCTGGGCTTTCGGCCCGGCTTCGTGGTCAAGCTCTTGTTCGGCGAGAGCCTGCTGATCGCGCTGATCGGTGGGGGCCTGGGCATCGCGCTGACCTTCCCCATGGCCGAGGCCTTCGTGAAGGCGGCTGGCACGCTGTTCCCGATTTTCCGGGTCTCGGAGCTGACGGTGGCGATGCAGGTGCTGGCGGCGCTGGTGGTCGGCGGCGTGTCTGCCGCCTGGCCTGCGTGGAAGATGTCGCGCATCGACATCGTGCAAGGGCTGCGCCACGTGGCGTGATGCGTCAGCCTGTTCGGGGCTGAACCCCCCGGTGTTTGCAGGATTACCCGGGTCTGTCGTGCAGCCGACAGTTGTCCTTTGCCTTGCCTCCTAGCCTGCAGGTCCCAGCAGGGGTGTCCGCCCTGCATTCAGGACCCAGGAGGAAACCGATGACCCACCCTTGCTCCCTGGCCTTGCAGGCCTGTCGATGGGCGATGGCCTGTCTGTTGATGGCACTGGCCTGTGTGCAAGTGGCCCATGCTGCGGCACCCAAGGTGTTTCGCATCGAGCCCGGCGCCAACGCCGCAGCCGAAACGCTCAAGGCCATCTTCTACGCCAGCGAGGGGGACACGGTCGAGTTCGCGGCGGGGACCTTCAACTTTCCCAGCGGCCTGATCATCCACGGCAAGCGCGGTTTGACCATCCGTGGCGCCGGCAAGGACAAGACCCGGCTGAGCTTCCTGAACAGCAACACGGCCGAGGGCATCAACGCTTCGCATTGCGAGGGCATCACGGTCGAGGACCTGGAGGTCATCGACACCCCGGGCAACGGCATCCGCATCTACCGCTCGAAGTACGTGACGTTGCGGCGCATCAAGGCCGGCTGGAGCGATGCGGACCCGGTCGCGGCGGGCTACCAGGTCAAGCCGAGCAATGGCTTCTACGCCATCTACCCGGTGATGGTTCAGCAGCTGCTGGTCGAGGACACCTACTCATACGGCTCGGTCGACGCGGGCCTGTACGTGGGTCAGTCCAGCGATGTGATCGTGCGCCGCAATGAGGCCCGCTACAACGTGATCGGCATCGAGCTGGAGAACGTGCAGCGCGGCCTGGTCGAGCAGAACCTGGCCACCGAGAACACCGCGGGCTTCCTGGCCTACGACCTCGAAGGCTTGTCGCAGTACGGCGATGGCAACGTGGTGCGCCACAACCGCTTCATCAACAACAACACCAAGAACTTCGGGGCGGCTGGTTTCGTCAAGGACGCGCCGCCGGGCACAGGCGCCATCATCGCCGCGCAGGACAACCTCGAGTTCTACGGCAACGAGATCGCCGACAACCGCACCTCGGGCCTGCTGGTGGTGAACTACGGCTTCGTCAACTTCAAGGCCACCGACAAGAAGCTGGACTGGTTCAACGAAGCGCTCAACATCCACCACAACACCTTCCGCCACAACGGCTACAAGCCGCCGATGCTCGACATCAACGACGCGTCCACCACGATCACGGCGCTGATCTGGCTCAAGGGCGGCGGCATCTCGGCGCACATCCTGACCGATGGCCAGGTCGACAAGCTGGGCGACTGCGGCGCCTACCCGGTCGACAAGGACGGCATCTCGCTCAAACTCGCCAACCCCGGCGAGAAGGACCGCGTGAACCCGCGCCAGACCACGCTGGGCGGCCCGAACTACGGGCTCAGTGACCCCATGCCCGGTTGCCACCACACCGACTGGAAGTTCAACATCAGCTACAACTGGCTGCTGGGCAAGCAGGGCGCGCTGCGCGACGAGCTGCGCGTGTGCATCACCGACAACCAGTTCGACCTGTCGACGCTGCCTTACCTGAACGCCAACGTGAAGAACAGCGACTTCACCGACCTGGCCAACTTCAAGCTCGGTGACCGCAACCTGTTGCGCCACCAGTGCAAGCTCAAGAGCGTGCCGCTGCCTGTGCTCAAACTGCCCTACGTGCTGCCGGGTGATGCGGTGACACAGCCCACGCAGGAAGAATCCCAGCAGGCTTGCGCCGCCTCGCCCAAGACGGCGGTGAACTTCGAGCTGGCCGGGCGCCACAACTGCCCGACGCTGGACGCTTACGGCCTGTTCAGCAACGAGCAGGATCCGCGTGACCAGCCGCGTGGCAATGGCATGCACTACGAGCTGACCTCGACGCTGTTCACCAATCACGCGAGCAAGTACCGCTTCATCTTCATCCCACCCGGCAAGGCCGCGCAGTACCGCGACGGCAAAACCGGCTTCAAGACCACGCAGCCTGCGGGCGCCGGCACGGGCAACTGGTACCCCGCCGCCGACGTGCCGGCCGAGAGCCTGGCCACGCTGGCCTTCCCCACCGGCACCATCATCGCCAAGACCTTCACCTTCCGGCGCGAGGACGCCGCGGGCAAGCTGTTGGCCGAGGACATCCTCGAGACCCGCCTGCTCATCAAGCGCGAAGGCCCTGATGGCCCCTTCTGGATGGGCCTGCCGTATGTTTGGGAGAAGGACACGAGCGGGCGCATGGTGGCCAAGCTGACGCCACAGGGGCGCGAGCTCTCCGGTCGCTACGACTACCTCGATCAAGACCCCGATGTCCGAGACGCCAAGGGTCAGCGCGTGCGCTACACGGGCGACGTGCCGCAGTACAGCGTGCCCTCGGCCATGGCCTGCGTGGTCTGCCACGGCTCCGACCGCTCGGGTGAGGGCGGGGCGGTGCCCATCGGTCCCAAGGTCCGCTTCCTCAACCGCCTGAACCCGCGCCTGGGCAACCAGAACCAGCTGCAGTACATGAAGGCACAGGGCTTCTTGACCGGCCTGCCCAGCTCGATGGCGGCGGTCGAGCGCGCGCCGAAGTGGAACGTGCCGGGTGACAGCGGCCAGCCAGCGGGCACCGCGGCCGACATCCAGGCCCGTGCGCGTTCGTACCTCGAAGCCAACTGCGCGTCCTGCCACAACCCCGGAGGCGAAGCCGCCAACTCGGGCCTCTTCCTGCAGCTTTCTGGGCCGCTGACCCAGCAAAGCGGGGTCTGCAAGAAGCCGGTGGCCGCAGGTCGGGGCGCGGGTGGCATCCAGCACGACCTGGTGCCGGGCAAGCCGGAGGCGTCCATCCTGCTGTACCGCATGGCCTCCAGCGAGAACGGCGTGCGCATGCCGACGCTGGGGCGCTCCATCCAGCACGCCGAAGCGGTCACCTTCATCAGCGAATGGATCAAGGTCATGCAGGTGGAGGACGCGGCCCTTGCCAAATCGTGTCAATGACCTGCTGAGCGAGGCCAGGCGGCGTTGACCAGCGCACTTGGCCCATCAGCCAGGTCCGCAGCCGCGGGCTTGGTGCGCGCGGGCTGGCGCACAATGCCGCCATGCCCGCCCTGCGCAACCTGCCCCTGAGCTACATCGCCCGCAACCTCTGGGTGCGGCGCGTGACCACCTTGCTCACGGCGGGCGGCATGGCGCTGGTGGTGTATGTGTTCGCCACGGTGTTGATGATGAGCGAGGGCATTCGCGCCACGCTGGTGGCCACCGGTCAGCCCGACAACGTCATGGTGCTGCGCAAGGGGGCCGGGGCCGAGATCAACTCCGGCATCACGCGCGCCCAGGCTGCCATCGTCGCCAGCCTGCCGGGCCTGGCCACCGACGGGCAGGGCCGGGCGCTGATCAGCCGCGAGCCGGTGGTGCTCAACACCTTGCCCAAGCGGGACAGCGGCAAGCCCAGCAACGTCACCGTGCGTGGCACGTCCGACATCGGCCTGATGCTGCGCCCGCAGGTCAAGCTGCTGAAAGGGCGCATGTTCACGCCAGGCACTTCGGAGATCGTCACCGGCACGGCCGTGGCCAAGGGCTTCGCCGGTGCGGGCCTGGGCGAGACGCTGCGCTTTGCCGGACGCGATTGGCGCGTGGTCGGCGTGTTCGATGGGGCGGGCAGCGCCTTCGACTCCGAGATCTGGGGCGACAGCGAGCAGATGATGCAGGCCTTTCGCCGCCAGAACTATTCCAGCGTGGTGCTGCGCCTGGCCGATGCCGAAGGCTTTGACACGCTGCGCGCCGGCATCGAAGACGACCCGCGCCTGACGCTCGAAGCCAAGCGCGAGGTGCGCTTCTACGCCGAGCAGTCCGAAGCTCTGGCCACCTTCATCCGCTTGCTCGGCCTGGCGCTTTCGATCATCTTTTCCATTGGCGCCATCGTGGGCGCGATGATCACCATGTTCGCCTCCGTGGCCTCGCGAACGGGCGAAATCGGCACCTTGCGTGCCCTGGGTTTCCGGCGCAGCGCGGTGCTCACGGCCTTCTTGGGCGAGGCCTTGCTGCTGGCGCTGGTGGGCGGCATCATGGGGCTGGCGGGCGCCTCTCTGATGCAGTCGGTGGACATCTCCACCGTCAACTTCCAGACGTTTTCGGAGCTGGCTTTCCGCTTTCGCTTGACGCCGGCCATCGCGGTTCAGTCCATCGCTTTCGCGCTGCTGATGGGCCTGGTCGGTGGCTTCATCCCGGCCTGGCGCGCTGCGCGCATGAAGATCGTCGATTGCCTGCGCGCTGCCTGATGCCCGCGCTGTCTGTTCAAACCTTCGCACCCTTCAAGGATTGCATCGATGCACCTCTGCACCTTTGACCAACAAGGCATCACCCACGTGGCCCTGGTGCGTGGCAAGGACCTTGTCACGCTCGACGACAAGCTGGGGCTGGCCGCCCACCAACCGATGATCGACCTGATCACGCGCTGGTCCGAGCTCAGGCCCCAGGTGCAAATGCTCGCCGATGCACCGGCCGATGCCTCGCTCGACGAGGTTCACTTGCAAGCGCCGGTGCCACGCCCGGGCAAGGCCCTGGCCATCGGCTTGAACTACCTCGATCACGTGCAGGAAAGCATCGTGGGCGAGGCGCGCACCGTGCCCGACCATCAGGTGTGGTTCCCCAAATTGCCCAATGCCATCCACAGCCCGTTTGACGACATCGTGCTGCCGCGTGTGTCGCAGATGACCGACTACGAGGGCGAGATGGTGGCCATCATTGGCCAGCGCTGCCGGCATGTGCCGGCCGAGCGTGCGCACGAGGTGGTGTTCGGCTACGCGGTGGGCAACGACGTGTCGGTGCGCGACATCCAGAAGCGAACCTCGCAGTGGACGCTGGGCAAGGGCTTTGACACCCACGCGCCTCTCGGGCCGTGGATCACGACGGCCGATGAGGTCGATGACCCGCACGCGCTGGAGCTGCGCTGCTGGGTCAATGGCGAGCTGCGTCAGCACAGCAACACGAAGCTGATGATCCACAACGTCTGGGCGCAGATCGCGCAGCTCACGCAGGTGATGACGCTGGAGCCTGGGGATGTGATCTTCACGGGCACGTGCGCGGGCGTGGGCGCAGCGTTTTCTCCGCCGAAGTTCCTGCGCGATGGGGACGTTGTTCGCATCGAGATCGAGGGCCTGGGGGCGATCGTGGCGCATTGCGTGGACGAGGCGCCGTTGGCCTGAGTTTTTTGCTTGCTGCCTGCCTGCGCATCCGTTGATGTTGTGGAGCAGGAGTGGCTCGGTTTTGGGGTGTTGCCACGGTTGAGCAACGTTCAGGGGGCGAGGGGGGCCTGCTCCGGGACCACGCTCGCGGGGCACCACCGAGCGCTGCATTCGTCCCCCCTTGAACACCAGCCAAGTGGTTGCCGAGTCAGGACACCGCGAATGGGCCCTGCGCAGGCCCCCCTCGCCCCCTGACCGCGACGCAACGTGGCAGGCTGAGATGCAAGAAAGAAGGCGACGCTTGCGTCGCCTTCTTTCTTGCGCCCCTCTAGCCCGTGCGCGGTGGTTCGGGTTCGGTGGGTGGGGTGGGTGTGAGCCGGCCCGACATGTGCGGTGTCCTGACTCGGTAACCACTTGGTCGGTGTTCAAGGGGGGACCGCAGCGAAGCTCGGTGGTGCCCCGCGCAGGGCCGGATCACACCCACCCCACCCGCCGGACCACGCACCACCCGACGCACACCACACCAACCAACACCACCCCGCACAAAGCGTTTGAGCCCAGCCAGTGCTCAGCCCACCGCCACATCCGGCATCAACGACTGCAACACCGCCCTCACGAACTCGCTGATGGTCGGCTGAAGCTCGACCAACCGGTCCGCCCGGTCCTCCTCGATGGCCTGCACGATCAGTTCGTTGATGCCGCCCACCGTGGCCGTGGCCAGCGCCGGTGACAGCGGCCGCTTGCCCGGCTCCTTCAGCCTCGACAGCTCCACCTGCATCATCAGAAACTGCGTGAAGCGCTCGCTGATGCGGCGCCGCATGGCCAGGCCTGCGGGCCCCAGTGTCAGCATCTCCAGGTAGAGCGCTCGCACCAGGGCAGGCCGCTGCTGCAGGTTTTGCAGGTAGGCGGAGGTGATCTTCTCGAGCTCCTGCACCCAATCGCCCTCGGGGTCGTAGCCGGTGGCGATCAAGGCCAGCACTTCTTCGCTCAGGCGCTCGCACAGGGCCAGCAGGCAGGCGTCCTTGCCGTCGAAGTGTTCATAGAACGTGCGGCGTGACACGCGGGCGGCCGCCACCACGTCGGCGATGGTCAGGTCGGCGTAGGCGCGCTCACCCAGCACCTGGGCCAGGCCGTCAAGCAGCCGCTGGCGGGGGGCGCGTTGGTGCACGGAGCCGGTCTCGGTGGGCGTGGGGGACACGTGATTGAAGGGGGGAGACAAGGGTTGGTACTTGACAGTACCGGTGCGCAAGTCTAATCTCCGCTCCGCTGGTACTTGAAAGTACCAACTGAAATTGATTGACATCAGATTCGGCTTGAACCGAGGAGACATCTCATGACCCGCCACCTCGTTGCCGCCGCTGCGGCACTCCTGTCTGTCCAGATGCTGGCGCTGGCCCTGGCGCCAGGTGGCGCCACCGCTGCGCCCGTGGTCACCGCCGCCGCCGTCGGCACCGTGCAGCCCGTGACCTTCGCCTGCCAGCAGGTCACTTGCGACGGCGAGCTCTGGTTGCCCGCCGCCCGCGCCGACGGCAAGAAGCCGCCGGTCATCGTGATGGCCCACGGCTTCGGCGGCCTGCGCGACTGGGGCCTGGGGCCCTTCGCCGAGCGCTTCGTCAAGGCCGGCTTCGCCGTGCTGCGCTTTGACTACCGTGGCTTCGGCAAAAGCGGTGGCCAACCCCGCCGCGTGGTCGATGGCAAAGAGCACGTCAAGGACTGGCTGTCGGCGCTGGACGCCGTGGCCAAGCGCAGCGACATCGACCCGCAGCGCATCGGCATCTGGGGCACGTCCTACAGCGGCGGGCAGGTGCTGGTGGTGGGCGCCGAGCGGCCTCAGCAGGTCAAGGCGGTGAGCGCCCAGGTGCCTTTCGTCAGCGGCCTCTCCAGTGGTTTGCAGTTCCCCCTCAAGTACCAGCCGCTGGCCACCTGGTATGCCCTGCGTGACCTGATGCGTGGCGATGACGAAGAGCCGGTTTACGTGCCCACCATCGCGCCCAATGCCTTCTCGGCCCTGGTTTGCGCCGAGTGCAACGAGGGCTACAACAAGCTCGTGCCAGCCGGTCAGGAAGATCAGAACAAGGTGGCCGCCCGTGTGTTCCTGAGCCTGCCGTTCTGGTTCCCGGGCGACAGCGCGCCCAAGGTGCAGGCGCCTGCGCTGGTCATCGCGGCCGCCAAGGATGGCCTGATCCCGGTGGCCAAGGTTCGCGATGTGGCCAAGTCTCTGCCCAAGGGCGAGTACCTCGAGTTGCCCGATGCCGATCACTTCTCGCCCTACAGCGGCCCGGCCTTCGAGCAGGTGGTGAGCAGGCAGACGGCGTTTTTCGTCAAGCACCTGAAGCCTTGACCGCCTGGCGCCATCTGCGGGGCGCTGGTGCCCTGAGCTCCCCCTGGACACAGGAGGCCCCCGGTCAGGAAACTGGCGCAGGCGGCCCCTGGCGACGTATCATGGTCGATTGTCCTGATCGCGCCAGATGTCCCGCCAGATGCCTCCCCCGAACGAGTTGACCGCTCCCACCGCCGTGGCCCAGGCCACCGCCCGGGCGGTCAGCGACCCATCGCTGATTCAGATCCGCGGGGCCCGCACCCACAACCTCAAGGACATCGACCTCGACCTGCCGCGCAACCAGCTGGTGGTCATCACCGGGCTGTCGGGTTCGGGCAAGTCCAGCCTGGCTTTTGACACGCTGTACGCCGAGGGCCAGCGACGCTACGTCGAGAGCCTGAGCGCCTACGCGCGGCAGTTCCTGCAGCTCATGGACAAGCCCGACGTCGACCTGATCGCAGGCTTGTCGCCGGCCATCAGCATCGAGCAGAAGGCCACCAGCCACAACCCGCGTTCCACCGTCGGCACCGTCACCGAAATCCACGACTACCTGCGCCTGCTCTACGCCCGCGCCGGCACCCCGTTCTGCCCCGACCACCACCTGCCGCTGCGCGCCCAGAGCGTGAGCCAGATGGTCGATGCCGCCCTGGCCCTGCCAGAAGACACCAAGCTGATGATCCTCGCGCCCGTGGTGCGCGACCGCAAGGGCGAGTTCGCCGACCTGTTTGCCGACATGCAGGCCCAGGGCTACGTGCGCTTTCGCATCAACGGCGAGGTGGTCGAGGTCGCCGACCTCAAGCCGCTGACCAAGAACGAGAAGCACGACATCGACGTGGTGGTCGACCGCCTGAAGGTGCGCCCCGACATGCAGCAGCGCCTGGCCGAGAGCTTCGAGACCGCGCTGCGCCTGGCCGACGAACGTGCCATCGCGCTCGAAATGGACTCGGGCGAAGAGCACCTGTTCTCGGCGCGCTTCGCCTGCCCGGTGTGCAGCTACTCGCTGTCCGAACTCGAGCCGCGCCTGTTCTCGTTCAACTCGCCGGTGGGCGCCTGCCCGACCTGCGACGGCCTGGGCCACGTCATCGCGTTCGATCCGCAGCGCGTGGTGGCCTTTCCCTCACTGAGCCTGGGCAGCGGTGCCGTCAAGGGCTGGGACCGGCGCAACCCTTACACCTACAGCCTGATCGAATCCCTCGGCAAGCACTACGACGTCGACATCGAGCAGCCCTTTGAAGAGTTGCCTGAGCGGGTGCAACAGGTGCTGCTGTACGGCTCGGGCGACGAAGAGATCGAGTTCGTCTACGAGTCGGATGGGCCTGCCGGCAAGAAGCGCAAGGTCAAGCGCTCGCACCCCTTCGAAGGCATCATCCCCAACTTCGAGCGCCGCTTCAAAGAGACCGACTCCGCCGCCGTGCGCGAAGAACTCGGCCGTTACCAGCAGCCCCGCGCCTGCCCCGACTGCCACGGCACCCGCCTGCGTCGTGAGGCCCGGCACGTCAAGCTGCACGACGCCGTCACGGGTGACACCCGCGCCATCTTCGAGATTGGCCACGCCACGCTGGCCGAGGCCCATGCCTACTTCGAGCAACTGCAGCTGCAAGGCGCCAAGGCCGAGATCGCGGCCAAGGTGGTCAACGAGATCCGTTCGCGCCTGCGCTTCCTCAACGACGTGGGCTTGAGCTACCTCAGCCTCGACCGCAGCGCCGACACGCTCTCGGGCGGCGAGGCGCAGCGCATCCGCCTGGCCTCGCAGATCGGCTCGGGCCTCACGGGCGTGATGTACGTGCTCGACGAGCCCAGCATTGGCCTGCACCAGCGCGACAACGACCGCCTCATCGGCACGCTGCAGCACCTGCGCGACCTGGGCAACAGCGTCATCGTGGTCGAGCACGACGAAGACATGATCCGCGCCGCCGACCACGTGGTCGACATGGGGCCGGGCGCCGGCGTGCACGGTGGCCGCGTGATGGCGCAAGGCACGCCCGCCGAAGTCACCGCCTCACCCGACAGCCTGACGGGGCGCTACCTCGCCCAGGCCCTGCGCATCGAGGTGCCCACGCAGCGCCGCGCCTTCAACGATGAAACACCGCGCCTGCGCGTGGTCAACGCGCGCGGCCACAACCTCAAGGGCGTGACGGCCGAGTTCCCCGTCGGCCTGCTCACCTGCGTGACGGGCGTCTCGGGCTCGGGCAAGTCCACGCTCGTCAACGACACGCTGTACGCGGCCGTGGCCCGCAAGCTCTACCAGGCCCACCTCGACCCCGAACCGCACGACGAGATCGAAGGCCTGGAGCTGTTCGACAAGGTCATCAACGTCGACCAGTCGCCCATTGGCCGCACGCCGCGCTCCAACCCCGCCACGTACACCGGCCTGTTCACGCCGATTCGCGAGCTGATGGCCGACGTGCCAGCGGCGCGCGAGCGCGGCTACAACGCCGGCCGCTTTTCTTTCAACGTGGCCGGTGGCCGCTGCGAGGCCTGCCAGGGCGACGGGGTCATCAAGGTCGAGATGCACTTCCTGCCCGACGTGTACGTGCCCTGCGACGTCTGCCAGGGCAAGCGCTACAACCGCGAGACGCTGGAGGTGCTCTACAAGGGCAAGAACATCCACGAGGTGCTCGACCTCACCGTTGAGGATGCGCTGGCCTTCTTCCAGGCCGTGCCCAGCATCGCGCGCAAGCTGCAGACGCTGATGGACGTGGGCCTGGGCTACATCCGACTGGGTCAGAGCGCGACCACGCTGTCAGGCGGTGAAGCGCAACGCGTGAAGCTGGCCCTGGAGCTGAGCAAACGCGACACCGGTCGCACGCTCTACATCCTCGACGAGCCGACCACGGGCCTGCACTTCCACGACATCGCCTTGCTGCTCAAGGTGCTGCACCAGTTGCGCGAAGCGGGCAACACCATCGTCGTCATCGAGCACAACCTCGACGTCATCAAGACAGCCGACTGGCTCATCGACATGGGCCCCGAAGGTGGCTCGGGCGGTGGGCAGGTGCTGATCGCCGGCACGCCCGAAGACATCGCCGCCTGCGAGGACAGCCACACGGGGCGTTACCTCAAGCCGCTGCTGTGATGGCGTGGCGTTGAACTGATCGGGACGGCGCGAAAGGCCCCGTGCGAGCGGCGTGCGCCTTGAATCCGCGGGGGCGCCACGCTGCCTGACCGCGGTCAAGGCACATGAAAAAGGGGCTCCGCAGGGAGCCCCTTTTGTCTGGCATCGGCATCACCTCGTCAGAGGCAACGCCCACCACATCAGTGACGGAAGTGGCGCGTGCCGGTGAACACCATGGCGATGCCACGTTCGTCGGCCGCAGCGATGACCTCGTCGTCGCGCATCGAGCCACCCGGGTGGATGACGCAGGTCGCACCCGCATCGACGACCACATCCAGGCCATCGCGGAACGGGAAGAAGGCGTCAGACGCCACGGCCGTGCCTTGCAGCGTCAGGCCAGCGTGACCGGCCTTGATCGAGGCGATGCGGGCCGAGTCCAGGCGGCTCATCTGGCCGGCGCCCACGCCCATGGTCATGCCGTCCTTGCAGAACACGATGGCGTTGCTCTTGACGAAGCGGGCCACCGTCCAGGCGAACAGCAGGTCTTGCATCTGCTGGGCAGTGGGTTGCAGCTTGGAGACCACCTTCACATCACCGACGATGTCGATGTTGTCGGCCGATTGCAGCAGCATGCCGCCGCCCACGCGCTTGAAGTCCAGCGCGTTGCCCAGCTTGCGCGAAGCCTCGTCCAGCGGCACTTCCAGCAGGCGCACGTTCTGCTTGGCGGCGTAGGCGGCGCGCGCGGCGTCGGTGAACTTCGGCGCGATCACGACTTCCACGAACTGCTTGTTGGCGTTGATGGCTTCGATCACGTCGGCGTCGACCACGCGGTTGAAGGCCATGATGCCGCCGAAGGCGCTGGTCGGGTCGGTCTTGAGGGCCTTGGTGTAGGCCTCGAGCGGGCCGGCGCCCACGGCCACGCCGCAGGGGTTGGCGTGCTTGATGATCACGCAGGCAGGGGCTTCGAAGGCCTTGACGCATTCCCAGGCGGCGTCGGCGTCGGCAATGTTGTTGAAGCTCAGCTCCTTGCCTTGGATCTGGGTCCAGTTGGCCAGGGTGCTGACCACGGGCTTGGCTTCGCGGTAGAAGGCGGCCGACTGGTGCGGGTTCTCGCCGTAGCGCATGCCCTGCACCTTGTGCAGCTGCAGGTTGTAGACGGCGGGGTACTCTGCCTTGGCGGGCACGGATTCGGTTTCGAGTTCCGAGCCGGCTTCCAGGCTGGTCAGGTAGTTGGTGATCATGCCGTCGTAGGCGGCGGTGTGGGCGAACACCTTTTTGGCCAGCATGAACTTGGTCGTGCGCGTGATGGCGCCGGCCTTCATTTCCGACAGCACCTGTTCGTAGTCCACCGGGTCGATGATCACGGCGACGTCCTGCCAGTTCTTGGCGGCCGAGCGCAGCATCGTTGGGCCGCCGATGTCGATGTTCTCGATGGCGTTGGCCAGGGTGCAGTCGGCCTTGGCCGTGGCTTGCGCGAAGGGGTAGAGGTTGACCACCAGCAGGTCGATGGTGTCGATGCCGTGTTCCTTCAGCGCGGCCATGTGTTCGGGCAGGTCGCGGCGGGCCAGGATGCCGCCATGCACGCGCGGGTGCAGGGTCTTGACGCGGCCGTCGAGCATTTCCGGGAAGCCGGTGATCTCGGCGACTTCGGTGACCGGCAGGCCCTTGTCTGCCAGCAGCTTGGCGGTGCCGCCCGTGGACAGCAGGCGCACGCCTTGTGCATGCAGGGCTTGCGCGAATTCAACGATGCCGGTCTTGTCGGACACGGACAGCAGGGCGGTCAGGGCCATGGGGTCTTCCTTCAGTTCAAAGATCGAGGGTGTTCAAAACAGGTTCACTTGATGAGCTTGTGCTCGAGCAGCTTGCGGCGCAGGGTGTTGCGGTTGATGCCCAGCCACTCGGCGGCCTTGGACTGGTTGCCTTCGGCGCGGTGCATCACGACTTCGAGCATGGGGCGCTCGACGGCGCTCACGACCATGTCGTAGACCGCGTGCGGCTCGGCGCCGCGCAGGTCGTGGAAATAGCCTTCGAGGTTGTCCTTGATGCAGTCCTGGATGGTCTTCTTGCTCATGGGTGTGTCAGTTCGCCATGCAGGAGTGCGGCTCCTGCTCGGCGGTGTCGGTGTCATCCAGCTCGCGTGCGTCTGCCTCGGGCAGGCGGTCGTGGGTCTGGCTGAGTTGTTCAAAAAAATCGCTCACGGCCCGCACCTGTTCATCGATGCGGTCCAGGGTGTTCATGTGCTGGCGAAAGGCCTCGCCGCCGGGCAGGGCGCGCACGGCCCAGCCGATGTGCTTGCGCGCGGTGCGCACGCCCGCGAATTCGCCGTACAGGCTGTGGTGGTCGTGCAGGTGCTCGATCAGCCACTGGCGTGCCTGCAGCGTCAGCGGCCGGGCACGGCGCTGGCCGTGGGTCACGTAATGCGCGATGTCGCCGAAGATCCAGGGCTGGCCCTGGGCGGCGCGGCCGATCATCACAGCGTCGGCACCCGTCAGTCGCATCACCTCGACGGCTTTTTCGGGGCTGGTGATGTCGCCGTTGGCCACCACCGGCACGCGCACCGCGGCCTTGACGGCGGCGATGGTGTCGTATTCGGCGTGGCCCTTGTAGCCCTGCTCGCGGGTGCGGCCGTGCACGGTCAGCATGGCGATGCCGGCCGATTCAGCGGCGCGCGCGATGTGTTCGGCGTTTTTGTTCTGCTGGCTCCAGCCGGTGCGCATCTTCAGCGTCACGGGCACGTTGTGCGGCGCGCAGGCGGCCACCACGGCCTCGATGATCTCCAGCGCCAGGGGCTCGTCCTGCATCAGCGCCGAGCCTGCCCACTTGTTGCAGACCTTCTTGGCCGGGCACCCCATGTTGATGTCGATGATCTGGGCGCCACGGTCGATGTTGTAGGCGGCGGCCTCGGCCATCATGGCCGCGTCGGTGCCGGCGATCTGCACCGAAATCGGCGCGGTCTCGCCATCGTGGTTGGCGCGGCGCGAGGTTTTCAGGCTGTGCCAGAGGTCTTTGCGCGAGGTCACCATCTCACTGACCGCGTAGCCCGCGCCCAGCTGCTTGCACAGCATGCGGAACGGGCGGTCCGTCACCCCGGCCATGGGCGCCACGAAGAGGCGATTGGGCACCGTGTGGGGGCCAATCGCCATCGGGGTCGCCAGGGTGCTGGCCAGGGGGTGAAAAGGGGACATGCGGACCGCGCGTCAGGCTGCAAAAGACAGAACAGCCCCGAGCGACGCGTCGTTCAGGGCTGCTTAAAAAGGAGGCAGAGTATAGCCCCGGGGTGGCCGCCTGGGTAGGCCCAAGTCGGGCATTTTTTGACGCGGATCGCGACCAGGGCGGGCAGCGGGTCTTCTTTTGTCATGCGCAAAACCCTCTGACTGCGGTGGGTCGTTCGAGACCCGAAAGTTCAGCAATGTAACCGTTGCAGTTACACTGCAATCGTTACGCGCTGGTGCGTCTCTTGATCTTTTCTGTCATCCCGCCATGTCTGCCCGCTACGCCCTGATCACCTCCCTGGTCTCCTTCGCCGCACTCGGCGCATCCTCTGCCGCCCAGGCGCAATACACCATCAAGCTCGGTGGCGCCCACATCAACCCGCATGCGACCAGCGAGCCCCTGCGCGGTGGCGTGGCCGTGCCTTCGCCCCTGAGCGGCAACCTGGTGCTCAACGACGGCGTGGCGCTGCAGGTGCAATCCAAGAGCACCCTCATCTTCACGATCGAGCGCGCGCTGGACGAGCGCTGGAGCGTCGAGTTCGTGCTGGGCGCGCCCCCCAAGCACGACGTGACCCTGAAGGTGGACAACCCGCAGATCGACGCCTCGCGCGTGTCGCCTTCCGTCGCGCAGACCGCCGCCACCAACGGCTTGAAGGCCAAGCTGGCGGCTCAGAACGGTCAGGTCATCTCCACCGTTCGCCAGTGGGCCCCGACTGTGTTCTTCAATTACAAGTTCCTGGAGCCTTCGTCGGCGTTCCGCCCCTTCGTGGGCCTGGGCATCAACGTCACACGTTTCAAGGCCCGCACCACGGCCGCCGGCGACACGCTGTACGCCGACGGCGCCAAGCCCGAGATCAGCCTGTCCGACTCGATCGGCCCGGCCATCCAGCTGGGTGCCTCCTACAAGCTGGACCAGCACTGGTCGATCAACGCCAGCGTGGCCACGGCCAAGGTCAACAACAAGCTGACCATCGTGACCAAGTCCGGCCTGCGCCAGGAGTCGGCTTTCCGCTTCAACCCGACGGCCTTGACGGCCACGGTGGGCTACAGCTTCTGAGCTGATTGAGCCTGCGGGCCCGTGGCGGTGACTGGAGCCGCCACAATCTCGGTCATGGACGTCAATTGGATGGCGGGCGTGAACGCCCTTCTCGGTTGGCTGGCCCTGCCCGAGATCGGGCTCGGAGCAGTCTTCATCGTGTCGCTGGTGTCGGCGACTTTGCTGCCCATGGGCTCGGAGCCCGCGGTGTTCGGCCTGGTCACCTTGCGACCCGACCTGTTCTGGCCGGCCGTGCTGGTGGCCACCGCCGGCAACACCATCGGCGGCGGCATCAGCTGGTGGATGGGCTACGGTGCCCACTCGGCCGCCAACCGCATTCGCCACACCCGTCGGGAAGACGAGTCAGCGGACCCCGAACACGCCACGCGCGCCGACCAGCGCGCACTGAACTGGTTGCGCCGCTTCGGCGCCAAGGCCTGCCTGCTGTCGTGGCTGCCCGTCGTGGGTGACCCGCTGTGCGCCGTGGCCGGGTGGTTGCGCCTGCCTTTCTGGCCATGCGTGTTCTACATGGCCATCGGCAAGTTCGCACGCTACGTGACGATGACGGCGTTCCTGGTCTGGGTGACCTGATCGCGCCGGCTCACTTGACCACAGTGATGGCCGTGACCGTGAACTGGCCATTGACCTTGGCCGCATCGAACTTGACCTTGTCGCCAACCTGCAGGGTTTGCAGCCACTTGGGGTCGGCCACGCGGAAGGCCATCTTCATCGGGGGCATGTCGATGCTCTTGATCTCGCCGTGGCGCAGCGTGACCTTGCCGGCTTCGGCGTCGATCTTCTCGACGGTGCCGTCAACGCTCTGGGCGACGGCCGATACGCTCAGCAGCAGGCCGGCGGCGAAGGTGGTCAGGGATTTCAAAGTGGTGTTCATGAGGGTCTCCTTGTTTCGATGAGGCGGGCGCTCAGGCGAGCACGCCGAACGCCCAGGGGCTCAGTGCTGGCCGTGGTCCATGTGGCCATGATGACCGGGTTTGCGAACCGTCAGCTCGACCTCGCCTCCAACAAGGGGGGCGTGGCCGGTGTGCGGTGAGGCGGGGGCGCGGGTGGCATCGGGCAAGGTTTCTCCTTCACCGATCAAACGCGCCAGCGTGCCTTTGGGATGACGGTACCAGCCCGGGTCCTGGTGTCCACCCGGGTGAGAGGCCGGTGGCTGATCTTTGCGAACTTTCACCGTCGTGAACATGCCGCCCATGCCGATGGGGCCGAAGGGGCCCGTGCCGGTCATCATCGGCAGGGTGTTGTCGGGCAGGTCCATCTCCATCTCGGCCATCTCGTGCATGCCGGTTTCGCCCATGGCCATGTAGCCGGGCACCAGGCGGTTGATCTCGCGCGCCAGGTCGTCCTGCTTGACGCCGATCATGTTGGGCACGTCGTGGCCCATGGCGTTCATGGTGTGGTGGCTCTTGTGGCAATGGAAGGCCCAGTCGCCCAGCTCGTCGGCGATGAACTCGACCTGGCGCATCTGGCCCACGGCGATGTCGGTGGTGACCTCGGGCCAGCGCGCTGACCTGGGCACCGGCCCGCCATCCGTGCCCGTGACCTCGAACTCGTGGCCATGGATGTGGATCGGGTGGTTGGTCATGGTGAGGTTGCCGATGCGCAGGCGCACGTTGATGCTGTCGATGCCGGGGAAGGCGCGGCTGTTCCAGGTCCACAGGTTGAAGTCCAGCATGGTGTTGACCTTGGGGGTGCTGGCGCCGGGCTCGATGTCGTAGGCGTTGAGCAAAAAGCAGATGTCGCGGTCCACCTGCGCGATGTGCGGGTGGGGCTGCTTCGGGTGCGTGACCCAGAAACCCATCATGCCCATGGCCATCTGCACAATCTCGTCGGCGTGCGGGTGGTACATGAAGGTGCCAGGGCGGCGCGCCACGAATTCGTAGACACAGGTTTGCCCGACGGGGATCGCCGGTTGCGTCAGGCCCGAGACGCCGTCCATGCCGTTGGGCAGGCGCTGGCCGTGCCAGTGCACGCTGGTGACCTCGGGCAATTTGTTGGTGACGTAGATGCGCACGCGGTCGCCTTTGACGACCTCGATGGTGGGGCCGGGGCTCTGGCCGTTGTAGCCCCACAGGCGGGCCTTCATGCCGGGGGCGATCTCGCGCACCACGGGCTCGGCCACGAGGTGGAACTCCTTGACGCCGTCTCTCATGCGCCAGGGCAGGGTCCAGCCGTTGAGCGTGAGCACCGGGCGGTAGGGACGACCGTTGGGCGGCGTGAGCGGGGCCTGGGTGTCGGGCGTGGTTTGCAGCACGGGCTCGGGCAGGCCGAGCAGGCTGCCGGGGCGCACGCGTTCAGCGGCCAGCGCTGTGTGGGTGGCGGTGAGGGCGGCGCCGCCCAGGGCGCCGCGCAAAAAGAGTCGACGGGTGCTCATGTCAGTGGCTCGCTTCGGTGTTGGTGGGGGCGTTGCTCGATGAGCGATTGGCGCCTGCATCGGGGCCATCGAGCCCGTCGATGGCGGCGACCAGCGCGGCATCGGCCAGCCAGAAGTCGCGTTGCGCGTCGAGCGCGGTGAGCACGGCGGCCACGTGTGCACGGGCTTCGTCGATGAGCTCGAACGGACCGATGAGCATGCCGTTGTATTGCTTGAGGCGCTCGTCCAGCAAGCGTTTGCGAACGGGCCCCAGCACCTTGGCGGCCTGCTGGGCGGTGGCCAGCGTGGCCTGGTGGTCGGCGAAGCGCTCGCGCAGTTGTGACTCGGCGTGAAGGCTGGCTTGCTGCCATTCGGCCAGCGCGGCTTGTTCGTCCAGGCGCGTGGCCTGGCGCCGCGCGGCACCGAAGTCGATGGACACCAGGCGGATGCCCAACTCGGGGCCTTGCTTGACGGGAGCTTCGTTGGAGGTGTCGCGTCGGTAGGCGGCTTCGAGGTCGATGACGCTGCGGAAGGTGCCATCTCGGCGATCGCCTTGGGCGGCTTGCCAGCGGGCCTCGGCCAGGCGCACATCGAGCCTGCGCTGGCGTGCTGCTTCTTCGACGCTCTGGGGCGTCCATGCCGAGGCTTCGGGCACGGGTGGCAGGCGATCGGGCAGTTGCAGGCGAGCGGCTTCTTCTCGGTTCAGTCCGAGCAGGCGCACCAGGGCTTCGCGCGCGGCGAGGGCCTGGCGCTGGGCCTGTGCCTGGGCCAGCCGGGCTTCGACCTCGTTGGCTTCATGCCGAGCGGTTTGCGCGGCGCTGAAGTGACCGGCCTGCTGCATGCGGCGGGCCAGCTCGCCCGCGGTGGTGCCGGCGCGCAGCACGTCGGCCTGGTAGGCCAGCCGCTGCTGGGCGGCCACGGCCTGCACCCATTGCGCGCGCACGTTCTGCACGTGCTGCAACACCTGGCGCGCGAGGCGCTGCTGCTCGGCGTCGATGCGGCGTTCGGCCGCCTGGTGGCGCCAGGGCCAGCTCAGCAGGTCGAACAGGCCCAGGCTCCAGGTGCGGCCGATCTCGACCTCGTCGCCCTGGGTCAGGCGCTCGATCGAAAAGCCGATGAAGCCGGGGCGGGCCTGGCTGCGTTCTCGTGCCGCCTGGGCTTCGCTGCGCGCCAGCAAGGCGGCGAGCGACGGGCTGCGCTGCAGCGAGAGGGCGACGGATTGGTCCTGGCCAAGGGGGCCGTTGGGCAGGGTGAAAGAGGTGGTGCCGGGGGAAGGGTGGGCCGGACTGGCCATTGCGGGGGCACTGGCGTCCGAGGCGCCCGGCCACGGCAGGCTGGGTGCATCGGGCACGCGCTCTTTCAGCCAGGTGTTGGCGGGGTGCGGGTCTTGTGCGGTGGTGGTGGCGGCGCAGCCGGCCAGCGCGATCGCAGGCATCAGTGCGAGCCAGGAGGGCAGTCGCCAGGTCAGGACGGCATGCAGCCGCCCCGGGCGTTGGCCTGGGCGTGGTTTGATCATGGTGTGGTGCGTCGGCCAGTTCATGGCGACGGATCTCGTTGGCAAGGCCCTGTGCCGGCGCATGGTGCGCAGGCGAGGGGTGTCAGGGGGAGATCAGGCCCGAGGTGGACGGAACAGGCCGTCGATGTCGTCGCGGCCGTGGGGCGTGTTCACGGCCCAGCTGGGCGGCGAAACCGGTGGCGCATCGTGAAACCAAGCCCAGCTTGGTGGCGACATGACACCGGCGTGGCAGAGGTCGCACAGGGAGCAGGTGTGGGTGGGTGTGGGTGGGTGTGGGGGTGTGGCCGGCGCTTCCCTGGTCCGGGTCAACCGAGGCTTGGGGGCCATGGCAGGGCGCCGAGTGTTCGGCTGCTTGCTCAAACGAGGCGGCAGCAGGTGCGTGAGCGCTGTGCAGGGCGTGCGGGGTGGCCTGGCCGGACGCGATGCGGGCATCGTGATCCGGCACCGGCATGGGCATGACCGCCCAAGCCCAGCCGCGCAGGGGCAGCAGGGCGATGAGCAGGGTCAGCAATGCGACACGCCAGAATCGGGTCATGCGGTGAAGTGTAGCGGCTGCTCTTTTAGAATGCAGCCTGCCAGAAGCCTGGCGCACCCCTTCGCGCTCCTTTCTACCCACACCCCGCCTGCCATGCCCCACTCTCCCGCTCCGGCCGATGCCGATCCCGTTGCCCACATCGCACCGCGTGACAAGGCAGAAATCCTGGCTCAGGCGCTGCCCTACATCCGGCGCTTTCACGGCAAGACCATCGTCATCAAGTACGGCGGCAACGCCATGACCGACCCCGAGCTGCAGGCCGACTTCGCCGAAGACGTGGTGCTGCTCAAGCTCGTGGGCCTGAACCCGGTGGTGGTGCACGGTGGCGGCCCCCAGATCGACGCCGCGCTGAACAAGGTCGGCAAGAAAGGCCAGTTCATCCAGGGCATGCGCGTGACCGACGAAGAGACCATGGAAGTGGTGGAGTGGGTGCTTGCCGGTGAGGTGCAACAAGACATCGTCGGCCTGATCAACGCCGCCGGTGGCAAGGCCGTGGGCCTGACCGGTCGCGATGGCGGGCTGATCCGCGCGCGCAAGCTCAAGCTGCTCGACCTGGCCGACCCCAGCAAGGAACACGACGTGGGCCAGGTCGGCGAGATCGAGTCGATCGACCCCAGCGTGGTCAAGGCCCTGCAGGACGACCAGTTCATCCCCGTCATCAGCCCGATCGGTTTCGGCTCCAAGAACGAGAGCTACAACATCAACGCCGACCTGGTGGCCTCCAAGCTGGCCCAAGTGCTCAATGCCGAGAAACTGGTGCTGCTGACCAACATCAAGGGCGTGCTCGACAAGCAAGGTGCGCTGCTGACCGACCTGACCGCCCGCCAGATCGACGAGCTGATCGAGGACGGCACCATCAGCGGCGGCATGATTCCCAAGATCGAAGGTGCCATCGACGCGGCCAAGAGCGGTGTCAACGCCGTGCACATCGTCGATGGCCGCGTGCCCCACGCCATGCTGCTGGAGATCCTGACCGATCAGGCCTACGGCACCATGATCCGCAGCCACTGACCGCAACGTGCGCCCCCCAGCTCGTCGCTGCGCGCCTTCGCAGCCCCCCGAGGGGGAGGCGGCCGACCTTGGGGCAGCCCGGCGGCAGGACCCTCCGATCTGGCTGTTCGACCTCGACAACACGCTGCACGACGCCAGCCGGGCCGTTTTCTGGCGCCTCAATGGCGCGATGACGGACTACATCGAGGCCGAACTCCAGGTCAGCCGCGAAGAGGCCGACGCCCTGCGCCTGCATTACTGGCGGCGCTACGGGGCCACGCTGATGGGCCTGGAGCGGCACCACGGCATCCGCGCCGCGCATTTCCTGGCCCAGACGCACACGCTGCCCGGCCTGGAGCGCGACCTGCACATGCCGCCTTCGCACCGCGCTGCGCTCAAGCGCCTGCGCGGGCGCAAGATCCTGCTGACCAACGCGCCAGCCGAGTACGCCAAGCGCGTGCTGACCGCGCTTGACCTGAGTGACTGCTTTGAGGCCGTGGTGTCCATCGAAGGCATGCGCGTTTTCGGCGAGCTGCGCCCCAAGCCCGATGCGCGCAGCCTGCGCGTGGTGCTGGCGCGCCTGAAGCTGCCGTCGCACCGCTGCGTGCTGGTCGAAGACACCGTGGCCAACCTGCGCAGCGCGCGCCGCCTGCGCATGCGCACGGTCTGGATGCAGCACTACCTCAAGGACAACCCGCACGGGCCAGAAGCCGGCCTGGCGTTGCATGGCAAGCCCAGTTGGGTGTGTGCCAGAATCAGGTCACTGCGGTCGCTGCACGCCTGGACATGACGACACCACAAGCCCCGGATCTCGTTGCCGACCCCGCAGCCGCAGCAGCGGCAACCAAGCGCACGCGCCCCAAGCCGGGCGAGCGCCGCATCCAGATCCTGCAGGCCCTGGCGGCCATGCTCGAGTCACCCGCCACCGAACGCGTCACCACCGCAGCCCTGGCCGCCAAGCTCGATGTCAGCGAGGCCGCGCTCTACCGTCACTTCGCCAGCAAGGCGCAGATGTTCGAGGGCCTCATCGGCTTCATCGAAGACAGCCTGTTCACGCTGGCCAACCAGGTCATCGAGCGCGAAGCCGATCCAGCTTCGCAGATCGCTCGCATCGTCGCGGCGGTGCTGCAGTTCGCCGAGAAGAACCCGGGCATGGGCCGGGTCATGGTGGGCGATGCGCTGGTGCATGAGCACGAGCGGCTGCACGCGCGCATGAACCAGCTTTTCGATCGATTGGAGTCGACCTTGCGCCAGCCCGCCCGCAAGCTGGCTGAGTCTCGGGGTTCGCCAACGCCGACGGTGGACGCGCAAGCCCTGGCTTCAGCGGCCATCAGCCTGGTGCTCGGGCGACTGCACCGCCATGCACGCACAGGCTTTCAACGTCAACCCACCGAGCACCTGGATGCGACCTTGCGGATCCTGCTCCAGGGGGGGCTGACCGGCTGGCCTGAAGGCGCGCTGGCCCGCCCGAGTGGGCGGCCAGGCGTGACGTGCCTCAGCCTCGAGCGCGACGTCGAAGCCATCCCAGTGCGCCACAGGCGATCAGGCCCGACAACCCCAGTCCCCACGTCGTGGGTTCGGGCACGGGCGTCACCGTCACGCCCTGGATGGCCAGGGCCGTCGAGGTTGACGTGTCGCCGCGATCGACCACGCCCACGGCCAACTCGATGTGGTTGAGCGCCAGCGGCCCGGCGTCATCGGCGAAGGTGTGCGTGAAGGTGAGCCAGCCGCTGCCATGCTGAAAGCCGCCAAAGCCCTGCAGGTCGGCGATGCGAGGCGTGCCCAGCTCGAACAAGCGACCACCGATGGTGGCGAACGCCAGGTCGGGCAGGCCTGCCACCGGGTCTTCGTTGCTCAACAGCTGCCAGCGAAAGCTCAGCGTGTCGCCCGCGCGGACCGACACGGTGCGCGATGCGACCGAGCCTTCCAGCGCCTGAAGCAGCGCGCCATCGGCGCTGGTGTCGAGTGCACCGATGTTCAGCCCGGCCAGCTCTTCCACGCCACGTGGCTGTTGCGCCGCGATCGCTCCGCTGCCCACCACGGCCGAGCCAGCGATGTCGTCCGAAGCATCGAAAGCGGTGGTCAGCAGCAAGATGGTGTCGCTGGGTGCCGATGCATCGCCAGAGACGCTCCAGCCGTCAAAGGCCGGTGAAACGGGCTGCACGCCAACGATCGTCAACTCGGCAGCTTGGGTGACGATGACCGATGCCTGGGCGGTTGCCGACAGGGTGGCCCCCAGGGCCAGGGCAGCAAGTGATGGAGCGATGCGATGCATGTCGAAGTTCCGGCAGGTGGGGCGATGACGATGGACGCACTCTATGGATGTGCGATGACACCCCTGCGTGCCAGTTGGCCTGGGCTTGAGGTCTGATCGGATCAGGGTTGACGAACCTGCGTCGTTCGAAGCCCGTTCGCCATGCGGGCCAAGTGCTGCCGCGTAAACTCCGCTCCCATGCAAGCCCCCGATCTGCCTTCCTTCCTGCGGCGTGCCGAGCGCACGCTGGACCTGCTGGACAACTGGCTCAGCCCGCACCTGGCCGCCCCCGACTGGTCGGCCGCCGTGGCTTGGCGTTATCGGCGTCGTGCTGCAGGGCAGCGCTCGCTGGACCCCATCGCGAGGTTGGACCCCATTGCCTACGATGACCTCAAAGAGGTCGACACGCAGAAAGGCCGTTTCGCGCGCAACCTCACGCAGTTCGTGGCGGGCCGCACCGCCAACAACGTGCTGCTGTCGGGTGCGCGTGGCACGGGCAAGTCCTCGCTGGTCAAGGCGGGCTTGCACGCACACGCATCGCAAGGCTTGTGTCTCATCGAGGTCGACAAGGCCGACCTGGTGGACCTGCCCGATCTGGTCGAGCTGGTGAGCGAGCGCCCCGAGCGCTTCATCATCTTCTGCGATGACCTCAGCTTCGATGAGGGGGAGCCCGGCTACAAGGCGCTGAAGTCGGTGCTCGACGGCACCGTGGCTGCGCACGGCGACAACGTGCTGGTGGTTGCCACCTCCAACCGCCGGCACCTGCTGCCCGAGTACCACTCGGACAACAAAAGCTACTCGCGTGGCGACGATGGCGAGCTGCACCCCGGCGAGGTGGTGGAAGAAAAAATCTCGCTGTCCGAGCGTTTCGGACTGTGGGTCAGCTTCTACCCGTTCAGCCAGGACGAGTACCTGGCCATCGTGGCGCAGTGGTTGCGGCACCTGGGCCTGAACGACGAGGCCATTGAGGCCGCCCGTCCTGAAGCGCTGGTGTGGGCCATTGAGCGCGGTTCACGCTCGGGTCGCGTGGCGCAGCAGTTCGCACGCGACCACGCTGGCCGCGTGGCCGGGCAAGGCGAGGCAGGTCATGTCTGAGCGCAAGTCCTATCACGTGATGGACGCGACCGACCGCGTGCCGGTGGACGTGGCCGTGGGCGTGCTCATCGAGCGCGATGAGAGCGGGCACGAAGGCCGCTTCCTGTTGACCTCGCGTCCGCAGGGCAAGGTCTACGCGGGCCACTGGGAATTCCCGGGCGGCAAGTTGGAGCAGGGTGAGACGGTGGAGCAGGCGCTGCGCCGCGAACTGCACGAAGAAATCGGCATCACCATCGCGGCAGCCGAGCCCTGGAAGGTCGAGCTGATGGACTACCCCCACGCACGCGTGCGCCTGCACTTCTGCAAGGTGTTTGCGTGGGAGGGAGAATTCGAGATGCGCGAGGGCCAGCAGATGGCGTGGCAGTCGCTGCCGGTGCAGGCTCAGCCGGTGCTGCCCGGCACCATCCCGGTGCTGCAGTGGCTGGCTCAGGAGCGAGGCCACACGGGCCTCACTCACCTGGGTTGATGCGAGGGCCGGCCGCGCGATGCGACCTGGGCCCTTTTCACCTCACTGCGAAGCGCCGCTGGCGGCTTCAGACGCGGCAGCAGCCACCGGCGCGGCTTCGCTGGCGGGCAGGCTGGCGGCGGGCGCGGGTGCACTGCCGTGCGCTTCTTCGGTGTGGCCGGCATCGATGCCGTGCTTTTCTCCGCTCATGTCGATGTCACCGCCGCTTTTCATCAGCACGAACATCGCGAGGGCCGCGAAAGCCACGAAGGCCACAACAATCTTCCACATGGGGATCTCCAGTCGGGATGTGAACAAACAAGGCGCCTGTTGGACGCCATCGAGCCGGCACGGGTGGCGCGGCGCAGGCATCGTAGGCGCGAATGGGCATGCTGCCCCCTCCGGACTGACCCGAGGTTGATGCAAAGCAGCTCCCGCCCGTGTCGGATCTGACGGACACGCTGCGTTATGCTGAGCCGCGTTCCGACACCCCCAGACCCACACAGAGCGAGACAACCATGAGCTACCAGACCCTGAGTTACGCCGTCGGTGACGACGGCGTGCTGCTGCTGACCCTCAATCGCCCCGAGCAACTCAACGCCTTCACGGTCGAGATGGCCAACGAGCTGGTCGATGCCTTCACCCGTGCCAGCGACGACGACGCCGTGCGCGCCATCGTCGTCACCGGGGCTGGCAAGGCGTTTTGTGCCGGCATGGACCTCAGCGTGGGCGGCAACGTCTTCGGCCTCGACGAGTCTCAGCAGCCCACGCTGGCCGACATGCGCGAGCGCCTGACGGACAAGGCCATCCACGAGGGTGTGCGCGACACGGGCGGGCGCGTGGTGCTGTCCATCTTCAACTGCAAGAAGCCGGTGATCGGCGCCATCAACGGCGCGGCCGTGGGCATTGGCGCCACCATGACGCTGCCCATGGACATCCGCATCGCGTCAGAGAAGGCGCGCATCGGCTTCGTGTTCGGGCGCATCGGCATCGTGCCCGAGGCCTGCTCGAGCTGGTTCCTGCCGCGCATCGTGGGCATCTCGCAAGCGCTGGAGTGGACCTACATGGCCGACATCTTCGATGGCCACGAGGCCCAACGGGGCGGGCTGGTCAAGTGCGTGGTGCCGCCTGAGCAGTTGCTGGAAGAAGCGATGAAGATCGCGCGGCGCATCGCGTCGGAGCGCTCGGCCGTGGGCATCGCGCTGACGCGCCAGATGATGTACCGCAACTCGGCGCAGCCGCACCCGCTGGCCGCGCACGAGGTCGATTCGCTGGCGATGTTCTACACCAGCATTGGCGACGGCAAGGAAGGCGTGCAGGCCTTCCTCGACAAGCGGCCTGCCCAGTTCAAGGGTAAGGCCTCGGAGATGCCGCCGTTTTACCCCTGGTGGGAATGAGCGCGGGGCTCGGCGGCATCCCGCCCCGAGCCTTTGCCTGAGCCCGGCAGCAAAGGAGAGGCCCGGCCATGAAAAAGCCCGGCACAAAGGCCGGGCTGTCGAGGTCCTGTGGCTTGCTGTTCGTCAACAGCAGGCTCGGGACGTGAGCATCAGCTCAGGTGTTCGCTCACGAGCTTGGTCAGCTCGAACATCGTGACCTGCGGCTTCTTGAAGATGGGCTTCAATTTGTCGTCGGCGTTGATGTTGCGCTTGTTGGCGGCGTCCTGCAGGTTGTGCTTCTTGATGTACTCCCAGATTTTCTTGGTCACCTCGGTGCGAGGTGCCGGTGCGGCGCCGATCACGGCGGCCAGCACGGGGCTGGGGGTCAGCGGCTTGGCGAAAGCCGCGTTGGGGGCGCGCTTGGCAGCGGCCTTCTTGGCTGCAGGGGCCTTGGTGGCCGCGGCCTTGGTGGCCGGGGCTTTCTTCGCAGTTGCCATGTGAATTCACTCCAGAAGTCAGTCAGATCTGATGCGGTTGTGGGCGTTCGATGTGTCCCGAACGTCTCGCGTCAACCGACAGCACGCATGGTACTGCTTTCTCTAGCGCAAAACCATGGCCTTGCAAGACCTTTTGTGAGGGGATGTCGCCCGATGGCATCGCGCAAGGCCCTGTGTTGGCGCCATCTGCATGAGGGCTGACACCAAGTGCCGTGCAAGGTGAGGGTGCTTTGGTGTCCAATGCCCGCTTGTGTCTGCTTTGATGGAGCTGTGGATGTCGCCTCAAGCCGTGTTGGCCCAACCCTTCACCCTGCCCGCCGGGGCCGTGGTCAAGAACCGCCTTTTCAAGTCCGCGATGAGCGAAGCGCTGGGCACCCGTGAAGGTGCTGCGACGCCGGAACTCGTGCGCCTCTATGGTGCATGGGCCGATGGCGGCATCGGCTTGTGCATCACCGGCAACGTGATGGTGGACCGCCGCGCCTTGGGCGAGCCGGGCAACGTCGTCATCGAAAGCGATCGCTTCCTGGCCGAGCTCACGGCCTGGGCGCAGGCGGCCACGCGCAATGGCACGCAATGCTGGGTGCAGCTCAACCACCCCGGCAAGCAGGCGCCCAAGGGCCTGAACAAAGAGAACATCGCGCCATCGGCCGTGCCCTTCCGCGCCGAGATGCAGGCGTTCTTTCCGACCCCGCGTGAGATGACCGAGGCCGAAATCAAGGAGGTCATCGAGCGCTTTGCGCGCGCGGCCGAACTGGTCAAGCGCGCGGGCTTCACGGGCGTGCAGATCCACGGTGCGCACGGCTACCTGGTCAGCCAGTTCCTGTCGCCGCACCACAACCGCCGCACCGACGACTGGGGCGGCACGCCCGAGAAGCGCCGTCGCTTCGTGCTGAGCGTGCTGGCCGCCATGCGCGAGAAGGTGGGCCCCGGCTTTCCGATCGGCATCAAGCTGAACTCGGCCGACTTCCAGCGCGGTGGCTTCACCGAAGAAGAGTCGCTCGACACCATCCGCGCCTTGTCGGATGCCGGCATCGACCTGATTGAAATTTCCGGTGGCACTTATGAGGCCCCGGCCATGACAGGCGTGAAGAACAAGGCCGAGCCGGCGAAGGCGAGCACGAAGCAGCGCGAGGCCTACTTCCTGGAGTTCGCCGAGAAAGCGCGCAAGGCCGTCAAGACACCCCTGGTGGTCACCGGTGGCTTCCGTTCGCTGCAGGGCATGGCCGACGCCATCACCTCGGGGTCGGTGGACTTTGTCGGCGTGGCGCGGGTGCTGGCGATCGAGCCCGATGCACCCAACCGCCTGCTGTCTGGTCAGCAGACGCGCCACCAGGTGCGCCCGCTCAAGACCGGCATCGGCTACATCGACAAGATGGGCATGATGGAGGTGGTCTGGTACACGGGCCAGCTCAAGCGCATTGGCCGTGGTGAGCCGCCCAAGCCGGGCGAGATGCCGCTGTGGGTGTTCGTCAAGTACATCGCCAAGCAGGCGGGGCTGGGGCGCAAGAAGGGGCCGGCGAAGTTGCGGGCGAGTTGAGGACGGCGCCTCGCTCAATCATCGGCGAGCAGCGCCGGGCCGATGTCGGCCAGCGTGGCGCAGCCGGTCAGGGCCATGGCGGCCTCGAGTTCGTCGCGCAACAAGCGGATGGCGTGCGCCACACCCAGGGCACCGGCCGTGGCCAGCGCGTGAACCGCAGGTCGGCCGATCAGCACGGCTCGCGCGCCCAGCGCCAGGGCTTTGAGGACGTCGGTGCCGCGTCGGATGCCGCCATCCACCAAGACAGGCACGCCGGGTCCGACGGCCTCCACGATGGGCGGCAAGGCCCTGGCCGTGGTGATCGTGGTGTCCAGGGTGCGCCCCCCATGGTTGGAGACGATGATGCCTTGCACACCTGCCTGGACCGCGAGGCGAGCGTCATCCGGGTGAAGCACGCCTTTGAGAAGGATGGGCAGTCGGGTCACCTGTTTGAGCCAGGCGATGTCGTCCCAGGTGGGGGCGTGGTGCAGCAAGCCATCAAAGAGCGCGCTTTGCTCCGGCGACAGCGTTGGTGACGGTGGGGTGCTCATGCCCCGCAGGTTGACGGCCGAGACGCCTTCAGGCAGCCGAAAGCCTGCGCGCCTCTCGCGGTCGCGAACGCCGCTGGTGGGGGCATCAACGGTGAGCACCAGGGCTTCGTAGCCAGCCGCCTCCGCGCGCTTGATCAGCAGCCGAGTGAACTCGCGGTCGGGCTGAAGATAGAGCTGCATCCACAAGGGGCCGCGCAGGTGATCGAGAGCGGTCGCGTCGGCGATGTCTTCAAGGGCGGTGCTCGATTGGGTGCTCAAGACGTAGCCAGCCTCCTGGGCGGCTGCCGCCAGCGCCGAGCCGATTTCACCTTCGGGGTGTGCAAGCAGCTGGTAGGCGATCGGCGCCAGCATGAGAGGGTGGGCCATGGTACGGCCGAATAGCTCGGTTCGCGTGTGGCCACCAGCTGTGCGCCTGAGCACACGCGGCACGAGTGAGATGGCTTGCCAAGCGCGTGCGTTGGCCTGCAGCGTGTGCTCGTCCGCGGCACCACCTTGCAGGTAAGCCCAGGCGCCGGCCGGCATGTTGTGCGAAGCATGCCGTTCGTAATCGGCGAGGCTGAAAACGTCGGGCGGGATGGCGTGCAGGTCAGGGGATGGGGTTTGCATGGGCAGGCGAGCTCAATCGATGTCGCCTTCAGCGGGAGGTCGCTTGCGGCCATGGATCATCGAATGCACGAGATTCTCGCGCTGATGCACGCTGGTCAGCAACACACCCACCACATGCAGCCCGATCAGTGGCAGCAGGGCCCAGGCCAGCGTGGTGTGCACGACCTCCAACGTTTCGGAGCCCCAGTAACGATCGGTGGTCTGCAGCCAGCCCACGAAAGTCAGGCTGGCCACGGTCAGCAGCAGGCTGAGCACCATCCAGGCCCCCAAGGGGTTGTGACCGATGTGCCGAGGCGCCTGACCGCGCACCACCTGGCTGGCGTAGGACCAGGTTGATCGGGCGCCTCTGATGAAAGAGGCGAAGCGGGCGTGTCGGGGGCCGACGAAGCCCCACAGCAGACGCAGCGCCACGCAAGCCATGGCGACAAAGCCGGCCGTCTCGTGCCAGCTGCCTGGCACACCCATGTGCAGCGTGCTGGTCCAGGCGATGGTGATCGCACCAAGCAAGGTCCAGTGCAGCGTGCGCACGAGGGGGTCCCAGACGCGGGTCATTTCTGGCCGGCGTCGCCGATCAGCTCCAGCGTTCTCGGGTTGAAGTAGGCCTCGCGGCGCTTGCCTTTGCCGTCAAAGCCGTAGACCTCGTAGCAGCCGTTGTCGATCTTGATTTTGCGCACGTCCCAGCCATCCGCCTGGAGTTTGTCGGAAAGGTCTTCGCGCAGTTTCCATTCCTTGCTGGGTTCGTTGCACTTGAAGTCACCATGGGCCATGGCGACCTGGTTGGCCAGGCCCATGCCGAGGCAAAGGCAGATCATCTGGAGGGTTTGACGGAATTGCATGGTGTGTCGGGGCTCAGACGTCGGCCCACATTCGCAAGAGGTTGTGATACGTGCCAGTGAGCGCGACCAGAGCGTCATCGTGATCGTGTTGTTCGCGCAATTTGGTCAGGTTGGTGTCGAGGTCGAACAACAGGCGGCGCTGTTCATCGCTGCGAACCATGCTCTCGACCCAGAAGAAGCTGGCAAGGCGGTGGCCTTTCGTCACAGGCTCGACGCGGTGCACGCTGGTACCAGGGTAGATGACCATGTCGCCTGCGGCGAGCTTGACGCGCTTTTCACCGTAGGTGTCTTCGATCACGAGGTCGCCGCCATCGTATTCGTGTGGCTCGGCCAGGAACAAGGTGGCCGAGATGTCGGTGCGCACGCGTTGACCGATTTCGTTGTTGACGCGGATGGCGTTGTCGACGTGGTTGCCGTATTGGGTGTGAGTGCCCCCGTATCGGTTGAACAGCGGTGGAACGATGCGCCGCGGCAGCGCGGCGGAGAAGAACAGCGTGTTGCGGTCCAGCGCCGGCAGGATCAGGGCCCGCAGGCGCTTGGCGTGTTCACCTTGCTGCGCCAGTTGCTCGTTGTCTTTGACCAGGGCGGCTTGGCGCCCGGCGGTGACCTGACCGAGCACCCAGGGTGCATCGGCCAGGACCTCGCGGGCTTGTCGCAGCTCTTCAGGCGTGAGGACCTGAGGGATGTGCAGCAGCATGGCGATGTGGCTCAGAACTTCGCTGTCAGCGTGACTTGCACCAGTCGACCTGCACCCGGCACGTAGTGGCCACGATAGACCTGATCGGCGTAGAGCTTGTTGGCGATGTTGGTGACGTTGGCCTTGATCGAATAGGCCTGGCTGGGTGTGTATTCGGCCATCAGGTCCACGGTGCCGTAGCCCGGCGCATAGAACTGTTGTCCGCCGTTGGCCGTGCCGACGTCTGCCGGCGATTGCTTGGTGCGGAAGTTCACGCCCAGACCGGCGCGCCACTTGGGCAGGAACTTGTAGGTGTTCCAGATGGTGCCGCTGTGGCGAGGCGTCAGGCCAGGGCGGTCGCCCTTGCGGTTGCCGAAGGACGTGGCGGACTTCTCGTCCACTTCTGCTTCAGGGATCCAGGTGTAGGAGCCGTAGATTTCCCATTCGTCGGTGATCTGGCCGGTGATGTCCATGTCAAAGCCCATGGCGTGGCGCTTGCCGGAGAGTTCGAACTGCGTGGCGGCGCTGTCGACGTCGGTGTTGCGCTCATGAAGCTTGGTGGCGCGGAACAGGGCCAGTCGGGTGCTCATGCGGCCATCTTCGGAGTCGAGCTTGGCGCCCAATTCGAGGTTCTGGCTGGACTCTGGCGGCACGTTGACGCTCAGGGGCGAGTACGAATAGGTGTCGCCCGAGGTGTTGAACGAGGTGCCGTAAGAGAAGTGATACGACTGCAGGGCATTAGGCTGGAACAGGACGCCCAGGCGCTTGCTGAGCTTGTCGATGCTCTGCTTGTACTTGGCGCTTGGCAGGTTCGCGGCGTTGCTGGTGTTGTAGACGGTGTAGTTGCCGTTGAAGTAGTCGTAGCGCAGGCCGCCCAGCAGCTTCCACATCGGCGCGATGTGGACGAGGTCCTGCACGTAGACGCCCAGGCCTTCGGCGGTGAATTCGTTGCCGCGACGCAGGATGCGGCGGCTCTCGTCGATCCAGGCGCCATCGTCCGGGTTGCCCGCGGTGATGTTCGGCTTGCCGAGGGTGATGCCACCGTTGTTGCCGTTCGGTGCGGCCGTCACCTGGCGCTTCTCGCGCGAGAAGTCCACGCCGGTGGTGATCTCGTTCTTCAGGCCCAGGATCTGGTGCTTGCCGGTGTAGTCGCTCTGTGCCTGCAGCACGTCGACCTTCTGGATCTTCAACACGCTGCCGCGGGTGAACACCGTGTTGTTGCTGAAATTGCCCAGGTCCGTCCCCGACCCGTTGGGGAACCGGATCGTGCTGGCGCGCTGGTCGCGTTCGAATTCACCTCGGCGGATCACGCTCTTGAGCTCCGAGCCTCCGCCCAGCTTCAGCGTGTTGGTGTAGCTCAGCACCTTGCCTTGGCTCTGCGCAAAGTCGCTGGCCGTGCCGTAGTAGCGGGCCGGGTCCAGCTTGTCGTTGACCGTGTTGTAGGCGGCGGACTGGCTGGCGCTGGGCTTGATCCAGGGCAGGCCGTAGTTGATGCCGTTGTCGTTGTTGATGTAGTACAGGCTCACCAGGTGTTCGACCTTCTTGCCGATGCCTGCACGGTAGGCCAGGGCCAGGCCTTCTTTGTCGATGCTGGAGCCCGCACCGTTGTTGTTGGCGGTGGTGCGCATGGCGTTGATGCGCAAGGCCGAGTCCTCACCGGTCACGATGTTGAAGTCTCCGGTGCCGCGCACGTAGGAGTGGCTGCCCGCCGTGAGCGAGACCTCGTTGGACTTTTCCAGGAAGGGGGTCTTGGTGACCTGGTTGACGGCGCCTCCGGTGGAGCCGCGCCCGAACAGCATCGAGGCGGAGCCGCGCAGCAGCTCGAGCCGGTCGAGGTTGAAGGTGTCGCGGTCGTAGATGGCCGGGTCGCGAACGCCGTCCAGGAAGATGTCGCCGGTTTGCTGCAGCGAGAAGCCGCGCAGGCGGATGTCTTCCTCGCCGCCCTCGGCTGCCATGAAGGTGATGCCCGCAGTCTGGCGAAGCACATCTTTCATCGTGTCGAGGTTGCGGTCAACGATCAGCTTTTCGGTGACCACCGTGATCGATTGCGGGATGTCGCGCAGGGCTTGCTTGCCCTTGCCGATGGTGGTGGTGGTGGCCTGGTAGGTGCTTTTGGCTTCGGGCTTGGGGTCTGCCTTGCCCGTCACAGAAACGGCTGGCAGCGTGGCTTCCGGCGTGGGTGCGCCCTGGTTCTGAGCCACCGAGACCGAGCTCAACAGGCTCAACCCCATGCCTGCGGCGAGGGCGCCCAGCGGCATCACCACGGGGCGAGCTGCGGCTGGTTTGGAGGGGGGGGGACGATCGGGACATGGACGGCTCCGGAAAGGGCGATGCCTGCTTGGGCGGGCAACTGACATGGTTGTTGTGGCAGGTGCGATGGCGCACTCAATAATCTAAATGATAACAATTCGCGATAGCATTGTTAGGGGGTGTTGCTGGCAGCCACCAGAACGCGGGGTTCGGCGCCTGTTGGTCAGGCGAGCACAAGAAGGGGACTGAAAGCGAAACAGGCGCGACCTCTCCCGAAGCCGCGCCTGTCCTTTTCTGTGGTTCAAACAAAAAAGCGTTTGCCGCCAGACCCTGTCTGCCACCTTCTCGGCCCCCACAGCCAATCAGGCGACATCCCCACCACGGTCTGCCCGGCAGGCCTCAGGTCCCGCCGGCTTGTCAGACAAGGTCTGTGCGACAAACGCGTAGCCATATTAACGATAATCATTCGCATTAGCAAGATGCCATGAAGCGCTCATGGGCATGACGGGAACGGGGCTCGCAAGCACGGGGCGAGGCTGTGTGCCGCGCCCACGAAAAAGGGCTCCCCGCAGGGAGCCCTTGTCGCGGCCGAGGCCGCTGGCGCAACGCGCTGGTGTCAGCCGGCGGTCTTGCTGGCGCCGATCTTGGGCGCGGTCTTGACGCTCCAGATCATCGTGATGGCCAGGATGCCGATCACCACACCCAGCGACACCATCACCGGGATCTTGTAGATGTCGATCAGCATCATCTTCGTGCCGATGAACACCAGGATCACGGCCAGGCCGTAGCTCAGCAGGTGGAACTTGGCGGCCATGGCAGCGAGCAGGAAGTACATCGCACGCAGGCCCAGGATGGCGAAGATGTTCGACGTCAGCACGATGAAGGGGTCGGACGTGATGGCGTAGATGGCGGGGATGGAGTCGACCGCGAAGATCACGTCGGTGAAGCCCACCAGGGCGACGACCAGCAGCAGCGGGGTGGCGACCTTCACGCCGTTCTGCACGGTCCAGAAGTTCTCGCCGTCGAAGTTCTTGCTCACGGGCATGACCTTGCGCAGGAACTTCAGGGCCGGGTTGCCTTCGAGGTCGGGCTCCTTGTCAGCCGCCCACCACATCTTGACGCCGGTGAAGAACAGGAATGCGCCGAAGACGTAGAGGATCCAGTGGAACTGGCTGATCAGCCAGCCGCCCACCAGGATCATCACCGTGCGCAGCACGATGGCGCCGATGATGCCGATCATCAGCACGCGCTTCTGGTAGGCCGGGGGCACCGCGAAGTACGTGAAGATCATCAGGAAGACGAAGATGTTGTCCACCGCCAGCGACTTCTCGATGAGGTAGCCTGTGAGGAACTCGAGCGCCTTGGTGTTGGCCACCGCCGTGCCCAGCTCTTGCTGGTAGGCCCACCACAGCAGGCCGTTGAAGGCGAACGACAAGGCCACCCAGATGGCGGACCACTTGATGGCTTCGGGGACGGTGACCTCGTGGGCGCCCTGTTTTTTCAGGACGACGAAGTCGACGAAGAGCGCCACGATGACGATGGCGACAAAGATGACCCACAGCCAGGTGGGAACGGTGCTGAACATGCAGTTGACTCCGGTGAACAAACATCACGCGGCCCTGGACGAGGGCCGCGCGCCTGTGCACCGAAAGGTCTTGCGAGGCGGGCCTGGCGGCCTGCCGTGTCACCCGGGTCAGGGACCATTGCGGCCCCCGCCGTACTGACGGGTCGACACCAACCGGGTGAGCGGAGAGCTACTCCCCCTTCGGACCTGCGAAGTTTACACAGGCCGAGCAAGCCCTGGCGAGTTTTGTGGGCATTGAGGTGAAGGGAGAGGCGATCGTGCTCAATCCGTCACGGCCGAGGCCATGGCGGACAGCGCCAGCCAGCTGCCAGGCTGACCGGGGCGGGGCAGGCGTTCGCACAGCACGCCCCAAATGCGCTGGATCAGCGTGGGTTGCAGCACCTCGTCGCAGCGCCCCATGGTGTCGAGTCGGCCGTCGCGCAGCACCAGGGCCTGGTCGGCGTAGGCCTCGGCCAGGTTGAGGTCGTGCAGCACGACGAGCACGCCGTGTCCCTGTGCTGCCAGCTGACGCATCAGCCTCATCACGCTGTGCTGGTGGGCCAGGTCGAGCGCGGCGGTGGGTTCATCCAGCATCAGCCAGCGGGGCGTGTTGTCATCTGGGTGCGGCGTGACCTGGGCCAGCACGCGTGCCAGCTGCACACGCGCCTTTTCGCCGCCAGACAGGCCCGCGTGCAGGCGGTCGATCAGGTGCAGGGCACCGACGGTGTCCAGGCATTGCTCGACCAGCTCGCCTTCGAGCGGATGCGGGCAATGGGCATGCGGGTGGCGGCCCATGCGCACGATGTCACGCACGCTGAAGTCAAAAGGCACCTGAAGCTCTTGAGAGAGCAAGGCGCGGTGGCGGGCGAGCTCGACCGTGTCCCATTCGGACAGCAGCCGGCCGTTCAGGTGCACGCGCCTGGCGCTGCCGCCTTCCAGCCCGCAAAGGGCGTGCATGAAGGTGGACTTGCCCGCGCCATTGGGGCCGAGCACGGCGTGCACCAGGCCGGCTTGCAGTTGCACGAAGGGCACGTCGAGCACGCGGCGATCGCCGTGGCGCACCAGCAGGTCGTGGGCAGACAGGCTCATCTCAGGCTCCTTGTGTCAGGCGATTTCAAAACGAAGCAGAACGGTGGGCGCGCCCCCGCAGCAACCACAGGAAGGTGGGCGCACCAATCAAGCCGGTGAGCACGCCCAGTGGCATCTCGGCCGGCGCCAGCGCCGTGCGCGCGGCGGTGTCGGCCAGCAGCACCAGGCTGGCACCCAGCAAGGCCGAGCCCGGCAGCACCGCGCGGTGCGATGGGCCGCACAGCAGCCGCACCAGGTGCGGCGCGAGCAGCCCGATGAAGCCCACCATGCCGATGACCGCGGTGACGGCGGCCACGGCCAGCGCGGCCAGGGTCACGCAGCGGCGCTGCAGCGAGGCCACGTTGACGCCCGACAGCGTGGCCTGCGCTTCACCGAGCGACAGCGCGTCGAGCGGTGCGGCCAGGCGGGGAGCCAGCACACATGCCCCCAGCACCGCCGGCAGCACGCAGGCCACGGCCAGCCAGTGGCTGGGCGCCAGGCTGCCCAGCATCCAGAAGGTCAGGGCGCGCAATTGGGTGTCGGTGGCGAAGTGGGTCAGCAGGCCCAGCGCCGAGCCCGCCAGGGCGTTGACGGCCACACCCACCAGCAGCAAGCGCGTGACGGCGACATGGCCATGCTGGCGTGCCAGCCGCCAGACGATGGCGGTGGTCAGCAGGGCCAGCGCGAAGGCGCCCAGCATGGTGCCGCTCACGCCCAACCAGCCCGTGTGAAAGCCCGCCACCGTCCAGCCTGCCAGCGGCAGCAGCACGATGAAAGCGGCGGCCCCCAGCGCGGCACCGGCCTGCACACCGATGAGGCCCGGGTCGGCCAGCGGGTTGCGGAACAGGCCCTGCACCATGGCGCCCGAGACGCCCAGCGCCGCGCCGGCCAGCAGGCCCATGGCCAGGCGCGGGGCGCGGATGTGCCAGAACACCTCGGTACCCGAGACATCGCCCACCTGGCCGCTGCCCCACTGCAGCGCGTCGCGCCAGCCCAGTGCAAAGGGGCCGTTGCTGGCGGCCACGAGCAGGCTGATCAAGAGCAGCGTGCCCGCGCTCAACAGCGTCATGTGGGCGGACAGCAAACGGCCCGGTGCCGCACGCCAGCGCCGGGCCACTTGCCCGGTTGCCGAAGGCGCGCTGGCGGGTGTCGACGGCAGCACGGCGCTCATGCCAACCCCTGCTGCAACGCTTGCAGCGTTTCAGGCATGCGCGGCCCGAAGCCCAGCAGCGCCATGGTGTCGAAGCTGAGCACGCGTTGCTGGCGGCCGGCCGGTGTCAGGGCCAGGCCGGGCAGTTGCCAGAATTTTTGCAGGCCACCCAATGCGCTCACCGATTCCTGCGTGGTCACGATCCAGTCCGGGCGCGCCTGCACGGCGCTTTCGGCGTTGAGTGAGCGCCAGCCTTGCACCTCGGCCATGGTGTTGCGAGCGCCGGCGTAGGCCAGCATGGCGTGGGCACCGGTGTCGGCTCCCGCCAGCATCGCAGCCGGTCCGTGGGCCATGATGAACAGCACACGCGGACCGGTGCTGCCGGAAGCTGCGGCATTGCGACGCGCGACCCTTTGCTGCGTTGCCTGCCAGCGGTTTTGCAGGTCGGCCGTCAAGGCTTGCGCAGCAGATGGCCGCCGCGTGGCTTCACCCACCAGCTTGACCTTCTCGATCAGGTCCTCGAATCGGTGCTTGACGCTCACCAGCTGCAGCGGCACCCCGGCCTGTCGCAGCTGCGCCAGCACCGCAGGTGGGCCGGCCTCGTCGGTGCCGAGCACGGCGTTCGGCTTGAGCGACAGCAGGCCCTCGGCCGAGAGTTGGCGCAGGTAGCCGACCTTGGGTGTTTGGCTGGCTGCAGCCGGGTGGGTGCTCGTGGTGTCGGTGCCCACCAGCATGTGCTGGGCTCCCAGCAGGTAGACCACCTCGGTCAGGCTGCCGTGGATGCAGACCAGGCGCGGCTCGGCGGATGCCTCACGTGGTGGTGTTGCCGCGAAGGCCTGTCCCGTCACGCCCCAAGGCATGGGCAGTGTCGCGATCCCGCCCAGCCCACCGATGGCTTGCAGCAGGCGGCGACGGTGCATGCCTTCCTCCACACGAGATGGTTGGTCGTCGCGGTGGTTCATGCGGCTTCCTTGTGCGAGCCGGCCGAGCCCAGTGGGCGTTGCGTGTTGGGTGGCGTGCCCCCCACCAGCGAATGCGCCAGCTCGCGCCAGGCTGGCAGCTCAGGCTTGCCCGGTTTGCGTTCGCCAAAGAACATGGCGATGAGTTCGCCGCTTTCATCGAACAGCTCGATCGAAGTCACCGGGCCGTCGTCCGTTGGTTTGCTCACCAGCCAGCTTTCGTGCACGGCGTCGCCGCGCAGGTGCAGGTTGAAGCCTTCGTCGAGCACGTTCAGCCAAGGACCCATGGGCTCGATGCGTTGCACCGCGCCGGTGTGGATCTGGATGCAGCCCGGGTTGCCCACGAAGACCATGATCGGCAGGCCCGAGGTGGCTGCTTCGTTGAGCAGCCAGTCCACCGCCAGCAGCGGCGTGCGGCGCGTGTGCACGCCTTCCATCAGGCGCAGGGCCTGGCGGCGACCGACCTGAAAGCGCTTGAGCAGCTCGAAGAACTCGTGCGTGTCGTGCATGGCCGACCAGGCTTCACCCAGGCCCAGGCAGTCGATCTCGCTGTCGGGTCGGTCGGTGGGCGGCGTGACGCGGCCGGGTGTGAAGCTCACGTCGCGCGCTGGGTCGGCGTGGCGCTGCACCAGGTCTTCGAGGGCGGGCAGAGATGTTTGCGCTCGGGCATGGACCTTGTGAACGGCCTGGCCATGGCGGTCGAAGAACTGCAGGCTGTGCTGTTCGCCCTTGTCCGTGCGCTCGACGACGTGAAAGCCGGCATGCCAGTGGTTCAGGAACAGGCGCAGGTCGATCTCGGGCCCGATGGCCAGGCCCACCGGGCCCCTGGCACTGACGTTGCGGTACACGCCGACCTTCTCATGCACGATGTGCTCGTTGCGCGTGAGGGCCATGACCGGGCCCACGGCTTCGAGGCCTTGCAGGATGGCGACCCAGTCACCGTTCAGTGGCACGGTGGCGAGCAGGCTGTCGGCGCCGGCCTGTGGCGACATCTGGCTCACAGCATGGGCAGCCAGCACCTCGCCTTCCGAGAGTTTGAGGCGTGCCGCGGCGTCGCGTGCCCGCAAGCCTTGAGCGCGAAGCTCGGCGAAGGACGAGCGCAAGGGGTTGAGAGAGGTCTTGGTCATCTTTGGGCTCCATGTCGGTTGCAGGGGAGGGTGGTTTCAGTGGCGTGCCGAGATGGACACGCGCAGGTTGCGGCCAGCACCTTCGACGCCTTCGCTGGCGAAGCCGTTGTCCAGTCGGTAGGTTTCGTTGGCCAGGTTCTCGGCCGCGAGGTCGAGGGTGATGTGCTGGTTGATGCGCCATTGCGCCCAGGCACCCAGCAGTCGGTGGCTGGGTTGACGGCCCGTGCGGGTATGCGTGTTGTCTTGGAAGTACTTGCGTGCCCAGACTTGTTGCCACCGCAGACCGATCTCGCCCCAGGTCTGACGCCAGCCCAGGCTGAGTTGCAGGCGGTCGGCGGGAACGGTCAGCAGGTCGCGTTCGCTCAGGCCGTTGAAGGTGCGGCCTTGCATGCGGTGGCCGCTGAAACGGGCCTGCCAGTCGTGCCATTGCAGGCCACCCTCGAGCTCCAGGCCCCAACGGTGCTCGGTGCCGGGTTGCACGAGCTCACCACTGCCGTCGGTCGAGGCCATCAGGGTTTCGAGCAATTGCTCGGTTCGGTCGTTGAAGGCCGTGAGCTTGGCGTCGAAGGCACTGCGGGCACCCAGCCCGAGCACACCGCGCTGGTGGGTCTGCACGCCTGCTTGAACGGAGCGAGACAGCTCTGGCTCGTAGAAGTTGGCGCAGATGCCGCTGCTGGGGGCCACGCGGGCGGTGGCGCTGTAGCCGGGAACGCGGACCCCGTCTCCGTTTGTGCGCAACAGGCTGAGGTTGTTGCAACGGCCATAGCTGGATTTGGCGAAGGCCTCGTCGAGCAAGGGCGGGCGGAATGCGCGAGCCACCGTGCCGAACACGGTCCAGCCTTGCGGGGCCCAGCTGTGCGAGAGGGTGAAACTGGGCGAAGCCCTCTGCGCGGTGATCGTGTCGGGCTGCCCTGCCGCGAGCAAGGCCGTGGCGTTGGCGCCGACCACGCGGGTCGTGAAGCGGTCCCAGCGGATGCCTGGCAAGGCTTGCCAACCGCCTCGTTTCACGTCGAGCTGCAGGTAGCCACCGATGCGATCTTGTGAGCCGGACGGCTGGGCGGGGTTGTAGCCATCGGCGTACTGAGGGTTGGCGTTGCTGGTGGCGCGGCGCGAGGTGCGTTCGCTGTTGCCACCTTGCAAGCCCATGTGCAGGCTCATGCGCCATGGGTTCGTGTCGGTGGAATCAGTCCCCGCAGCGGATGCCGCATCGCCTGACAGGGGCGGGCCCATCAAAGGCAGGGTGGCGCGCGTGTCGTAGGTGGTGTGCTGGTGATCGACGTCGTCATCGACCGTGCCCAAAGCGCTGAAGACGGACCACTTTTCCTCCATGTGATCGCGCACGCGTGTCTGGCTGCGGCCCAAGGTGGCCTGCCATTGAGCGCCACTGGCTTCGTCGGCCCACTTCGTCTGCACAGAGATGGTGTCGTCGTCGATGCGGCGTTGCACCTTGCCGAATGCGCCCGGGTCGCCGCCCGTTGTGTCATAAGGTTGCAGACCCTGATCCTGGTAGCGAACCCAGCTCAGCGCGGCCTTCCACTGGTCGGTCAGCCACCAGCTGCTTTTGACGAGGCTGCTGCCGGCATCGGTGTCGGAGAGTTCAAGCCGCTCGCCATCAGGGCGGCGGATGTCGTTGCTCTGGCGGCGCGATTGCGCGACCACGAGGTCGGTGCGTTCGCTGGGGCGACCATAGACGGCCACGAAGGCCTGCGTCTCGTCGTTGTTGCTGGCGTGGCCGATGCGCGTGCGTGCGCCCCATCGCTGGCCGGGTCGAAGCAGGTCGGCGGCATCTCGCGTCTGAGCGCTCACGGTGCCGCCCAGAGCGCCTGCCGGGCTCTCGACCTGGGCGCCTCGGCGGACCTCGATGGACTTGAGCAGCTCCGGCTCGATGAAGGTGCCGCCGAAGCGGTATTTCTCGAAGCCTTTGCCGACGCCGTCGAGCTCGATGCGCACGTCCTCGCCGTCGGTGTAGCCGCGGATGTTGAAGCCCATGCCGCTGCTGCGCGGCCCGCCTTGCACGGCCACGCCGGGCACCTCGTCGAGCACCTCGAACACCGAATCAGGCTGGCGCTGGCGCAGCACCGACTCCCCGATCGTCGTTGTCGATCGCGTGGTGTCGGCCTGCACAGCGGGCCGCTGACGCGTGGCTTGCACGCGCACTTCGGGCAACACGGTCATGTCGGACTCGAACTTGGGCTCAGGGAGTTGGGCGGGCGCAGGGGGCGCGGGCGCGGCGCCGTCCTCGGCTGCGAGGGCCGCGCCGCACAAGGCGAGCAACCAGCAACCGGTGGCGGCGACCGCCGACCGGCGCTGGCGCCAGGAACGGGGGGTACTGCAAGGCATGGCCAATCACAGGCCGCGTCGGCGCGACCTGTGTCCTTCATTGCTGTGTCACGTGGTCAGCGGACCTGACGGCGGCGGCGAACCATGGCCATGGCACCCAGGCCGGCGCCGAGCAAGGCCCAGGCCTGGGGTTCGGGCACGGCGGTCTGCACCGCGTAAACCGCCACCTGGTCCAGGCTCATGTGAGCGGCCGTGGCACCGAAGTTGAAGACCCAGTCGCCTGTGCCGGCCAGGGTCCACTTCCACAGGCTTTCCTGCTCGGCGCCACCAAAGCCGCCGGTGATGGCGTTGTCGTAGGTCAGCACGCGGGTGGCGCTCACGCCGTTGAGCGTGGCCTCTTCCAACGCGATCGAGCCTTGGGTGCCCACGCGCAGGTAGACCTCCCACAGGCCGGTGGTCGAGCCAGCCAGGTCAACCTGGAAGCTGGTCGGGCCGCCCAGGCCATAGATGTTGCCGCCGCTGGTCGGGAAGGCGCCGCCGGTCAGCTCGGTCAGCGTGCCAGCGCCGGCGATGTCGGGCGTGTTGTCCGTCGGGTAGCTCAGGATCACGTTCCACTCGGCGTAGCTGCTGCCGGCGTCGGGGGTGGCGATCCAGGCGTTGGCGCTGTTGCTGCCGTTGCCGCTGTGACCCAATGCGGCGGAGTCCCAGACACCAGCGGTGGCGTGGGCGCTGCCTTGTGCGGCCATCAAGGCCATGGCGGCGAGGGCCAGCGAGCGCAAGGACGAAGGGATGGACTGGGAGAAGTGAGAAAGGTGCATGTCAACCTCGGAGGGAGGAAATCAACAGCGTTCCTTCCCCACGAAGGCAACACGTCAGGATGGCGATGATTCAGTCGGGGACGGGCCCCACCCAGGACGCCTTGTCCTCAGGCAGCTTCGTGCGCGCCCGGGCTCGAACCCGGGTGGTTCACCACGAAGCGGTACTGCTTGCCGCAATCGACGATGACCTCTTTCTGGCCTTTCTTGAGCAGCCGCACATCCACCTTGATCGAGCCGTAGCCATCGTGGGCGATCACCTCGTCCAGCAACTGGAGCAGGCGGGCCTTGACGGGGGCAACGGACGGGGTAGAAGGGCTGCGATCGGACATGGAGGCTTTTCGTTTGCGACAGTCAGCATCTTAATGAGAATTATTCGCAAATGAATGATGCCCCCTTCAAACCCGGGGGCTTGCCGCCTGATCGGTTCTGCAGGGCCGACTGCACCGCCAGGTGCCGCGTCGACTCAGCGGCCGCCGTCTTCGCGCATGTCCTCGCGCAACTGGCGCTGCCAATCCTTGAGCCGCGCGTCGAGCACGCTCAGCTCGACGATGGCCGCCGCATCCGGTTGGCGGAAACGTTTGCGCCCGCCTTCTGCTCGGTCGATGGCGCCGGGCAGGTCGCCCTCCGCTGCGGCGGCCTCGGCTTCGGCGCGCACCGCGCGAATCGGCTGGCCGAGTTGTTGCCACAGGCTGGCCAGCAGCGACCAGGCCGTGCTGTCGTGCGGGTGCACGCTCAGGTGCGTCTGCAGGCGAGCGGCGGCGTCTGACCAGGCGGCGTTGCGTTCGCTCGATGGTGGCAAGGCCAGCGCCAGGCGCGACGCGTAGATGAGTTCCGGGCGCGCCGACAGCTTCACGACCGATGGCCGACCTGGGCCCATCAGCTCACGCAGGCTGGCGGCCGCAGCGTCGTGCTGCTGGGCCAGCAATTGACCTTCGATGGCGCTGATGAGCAGCACGCGTTGCGCCAGAGCCTGTTGACCAGCGGGCAGCTGCGGCAGCAGCGAGCGGGCTTCACTCAGCGCTTGAGCCGCTCGCGCATGACCGTTGCTGCGCTGCCAGGTCACGGCGCGCGTGTAGTGGGCGGCGATGGCATCGAGCGGTGAGGCGTCAGGAGGCGGGCGCAGGTTGCCGAGTGCCTCCAGCGCCACGCTGCGCGTGTCCATCAGGACCCTGGCGCGCGCCGCCATTAGCACATGCCAGGCCCATTGTTCGCTGGCGTCGGGTCGCAGCGCAGCACGCGTGTCCCATGATTTCGCCCCCAGGCGGGCGCGCGCCTCGCCGATGCGCTCGGTGGTCAGGGGGTGGGTTCGCAGGTAGGGAAAACTGCCGTCGTCATTGAGGCGCGAGGCTTGCTGCAGCGTCTCGAACATCAAAGCCATGCCGCTGTCGCGAAAGCCGGCCTCCGACAGCAGGCCAAAACCAACGCGGTCGGCCTCGCGCTCCATGTCCCGCGAGAAGTTGAGCTGGCCCTGGATGGCTGCCGCCTGTCCCCCGTAGATCAGCGCTTGCGCTGCGGCCGGGTTGGCACTGGCGGCCAGCACGCCGAGCAACAAGCTGGCGATGCCGATCCAGGAGGTGCGGCTTTGTTGCCCGATCATGCGCGCGATGTGCCGCTGCGTCACGTGCGACAGCTCGTGCGCCAGCACCGATGCGAGCTCGTCCGGCGTGCGCGTGACGGCCAACAGGCCCAGGTGCACCCCGATGTAGCCGCCCGGCAGCGCGAAGGCGTTGACGCTTCGGTCCTTGACCAGGAACGCGTCCCAGGCCAGCACCTGATCGAGCTCGGCTGTGATCTCGCCCCGCTGCCGAGCGGCCAGCAGCAAGCGCTGCCAGACCTGGTCGATGTACTCGAGCACCAGCGGATCGTCGATCACCGCCGGGTCGCCCAGGATGGCGCGCATGATGCGATCACCCAGTTTGCGTTCGGCCGCAGGCGAGAGCGCCTGCGCGCTGCTGTCACCCAGCGCTGGCAGCGAGATGACGGGGGCTGGCGTGTAAGGCTCGGTGTGGGCGAATCCGGGGGGGGGCGCGAGCAGGCTGGCGCACACCGCCGAAAGGATCAGCCGACGGCCATGGGCCGACCAAGTTGAAAAGGCCTTCGGGGCGGCCTTCGAGCGCGAGGGCTTCGGGGACAATCGCACGGTCTCTCAAGATCACGGTGAGCGAGGCGCACAGTATGCGTCCGTGCGCGCGCCAGCCCGGCGCCTTCACCCAACTTGACACCCCTGTCACCGCCTCGTCACCTGTCAGGCCCCGACCCCATGAGCGAACTCACCCACTTCGATGCCCACGGCCAGGCCCACATGGTCGATGTCTCAGCCAAGGTGCCCACCGTGCGCGTGGCGGTGGCCGAAGGCCGAATCCGGATGCAGCCCGGTACCCTGGCCCTCATCAAAGAAGGGCGTGCTGGCAAGGGCGATGTGCTGGGCGTGGCCCGCATCGCGGCCATCCAGGGCGCCAAGCGCACCTCGGACCTCATCCCCTTGTGCCACCCTCTGCCGCTGTCGAAGGTGGCTGTCGAGTTCGAACTCGAAGAGGCTGCATCCGCCGTGCGGTGCCAGGTGACAGTGCAGACCCTGGGACCCACCGGTGTCGAAATGGAGGCCCTGACCGCTGTGCAGGTGGGCCTGCTGACCATCTACGACATGTGCAAGGCCGCTGAAAAAGGCATGCGCATCACGGACGTGCGTCTGCTGGAAAAGCTGGGCGGCAAGTCCGGCCCCTGGCGCGCCGATGCCGCTGACTGACCAGGCCGCCTGACAACGCCGGCTGGCAGCGGCCTTCTTTCGCGCGCGAGTGGCTCAGGGCTCCATGTCCCGCCAGGTGTAGCGACCTTGTGGCGCATCGCACTGGAAGGGCAGTGGCTCGCCCTTGGTCGCTTCCGCCTCGCACACCTGGAACCACGGTTTGGCTCGGGCGTTGCGGAACTCGCTCAGGCGCTGCGCCACGTAACGCGCGTGGTCCACGCGACCGTGCTCGGCCAGCGAGCGCGCATACGCCATCATCAGCCGGGCGTCGAGCAGGACGTGCGTGGTTCGGCGGAAGGCTTCGGGCGGCAGGCTGGGCTCGTCGTCGTCGGGCAGGTTCACCCAGGCGTAGTCGGCCTGGTGTCCCCACCATGGCATTTGCCGACCGAAATCGATGCGTTCGCGCAGGCCCGCCGGGCAGATGCGGCTCAGCCATTGGGGTTGGTTCGCCGAGGCCTGGGCGCACGGCCTGGGCGCGTAGATGTTGGCTGCCGACTGGTAGTCCAGGGCACACCAAATGCCCAGCGCGGCCATGAGCAGGCCCGCCAGTGCGCCAACGGACGAGGGTTGGTTTGTGCCCGAGCTGGATTCGATCGACGCGGAGGCCCCCGAGCTCGCAGGCTCGGCCCGAGTCGACAGCCCCAGCCCGAAAGCAAAGGCCGTCGGCAGCAGAAAATAGGCGTACCAAAGCGGGTACTCCAGCAGGCTGTGCAGGCCGGCCGCTGCCACCATCACCGCCGCGGCCCCAGCCAGCCCCACCTGGTCGTCAGCCACAGCTCGGTTTGGGCGCACCAGCGTCACGAAGGCCGCCAGGCTCAGCAGCAACAGCAAAACGGCCAGCGGCAGACCGAACTCCACCGCCCACTGCAGCAGGATGTTGTGGGTGTGATCGAAGAAGGCCACCGGTCGGCCAGGGAAGGGCGTCATCGTCCAGGCGAAGTTGAAGCGCCCGTAGCCCACGCCGCTCCACGGTTGCTGCGCGATCAGGCTCAGCACGTTCGACCAGATCCCGAAGCGCGAGCTGGAGATGTCGCTGCCGTCATGCAGGCGGGCCTCGGCCGCGAACGCCACCGACTGATCGGCGTGCGACCACAGCCACATGCCGCCCCAAGCCAGGCCGTACAACACGGGAGCGCCCACCAGGGTCAGGCGCAAGCGCGTGGGCAGCCGCCGATCGAACACGCCCCAGGCGCTCAGCAGCAGCATGGCCAGCATGCCGGTGCGCGACGCCGTGAGCACGATCACGCCGATGAAGGCCGCCAGCCCGGCGCTGGCCAGGCCCACTGACAAGCGCCCCCGCGCGCCCAGCCAGGCCACGCCGACACAGGCGAAAACCATCAGGGTGCTGAAGTGGTTGGGTTGCCTCAGGTTGCCCACCGCGCGGCCGGCCATGGTCGGGATGGCGACCCAGCGGCCGTCTGCCCAACCCGGGTGAAAGACCTGCACCAGCGCCAGCAAGGTGCCAGCGACGCCGGCCACGGCCAAGCCGCCAAAGAAGAAGGCCGACAGCGTGTCGCGCTCGGGGCTGCCGCCGGCCCGCCAGCCTGACCAGGCCGCCAAGGCCGCGGCCAAGGCCATGCCGCCGCCCATCAGACCCAGTCCCAAGGGCAAGGGGCTGAACACGCCCGCCCACAACGCCATGCCTGCCTGGGTGAGCAGCACCGCACAGAGTGCTTGTAAAGCGGTGCGACCTGGCCCCTGCAGCGGGGCATTCGGGCGTCCGCCCAGCCAGCTCAGCCACAGGCCCCAGCCGAGCACGGCCAGCGCCTGGTTGTAGAAGGTCACGGAGGGCGGGTCGTGCGGTGCGACGAGTGTCGGGGCCGCCAGGGCCAGCAGGGCCAGGGCCCAACCACCCACCGGCCAGGTGCCCACGTTGCGGGCAGGGGAAATCGTTGTCATGGCTCGTATTGTCGTGCCATCAAGGGCGCGCATTCGGCCGGGCGCCCAGAGGTGGCTCAGGGTGCAACAACGGCGTTTGACAACAGGCTGATCGGCGAAATTCTGACCTGTTTCAAAGCTTTGTTCACACCCCGTGGAAGCCCGATGTAAAAGCTGGTGTCACGCCCTTGTCACATCGGCCGGATGGGCGCACACTGGTCTTCCGGTTGACGATTTTGGAGGCCTCGGTGCCCCGTCTCAGACAGCCAGCAGCGAGTGTCCCTTGCGCCCACCGGATGTGCTTGAAGTGTGTGCAACGTTTCTGCTCTCGAAAGGAGGCAGTATGAATGTGACGATCAGTGGCCATCACCTGGAAGTGACCCCCTCGCTGCGTGAGTATGTGCTCACAAAGCTGGAGCGAATCACCCGCCATTTTGATCAGGTCGTGGACATCACGGTCTTGCTCAGCGTTGAAAAGCAAAAGGAAAAGGACCGTCGCCAGAAGGCCGAAGTCAACCTCCACGTCAAGGGCAAGGACATCTTCGTTGAAACCTCCCACGAAGACCTTTACGCCGCCATCGATCAACTGATGGACAAGCTCGATCGACAAGTCTGCCGCCACAAGGACCGCGTGCAGAACCACCAACATGACTCACTCAAGCGTGCCTCGGGCGCCTGGGACATGGCGTCCTGAAGTCCCTCGCCAGCAAACCGCGTCGGTGCACTCGGCACCGAAGCCCCTCGGTCGATCCTGATTGCGGGTCGCCAGCGCAGGCAAAACCGAGTTGACGGCCCTTCGGGGCCGTTTTTCATGGGAACAAATGCCGCCTGATCGGCGAAAGTTGGCGCCATGCCCCTTTGTGTGGCGCGCCAGCGAGGCATCGGTCATTCAGGGTCTTGCTGCGGTGCAGCAGAGGGTGCAGAATCTCCGAAGGTCCCTATAATCCGCCCTCTGCCCGCCCGGTGGGTGGCGTCCCGACAGTCGCTTTGCGTCACACCATGAACCGTCTCTCAGCCATCCTTCCCGCCAGCCAGGTGCTGGTGGACGTGGACGCCAGCAGCAAGAAGCGCGTCTTCGAGCACGCGGGTTTGCTGTTCGAGAACCACCACGCCATCGCGCGCGCCACGGTGACGGACAACCTCTTCGCGCGTGAGCGGCTCGGCTCCACCGGCCTGGGGCATGGCGTGGCCATTCCCCATGGCCGCATCAAGGGTTTGAAGAACCCGCTGGCTGCGGTCATCCGCCTGAGCCAGCCCATCCCCTTCGATGCGCCCGACGAAGAGCCCGTCGGCCTGCTCATCTTCCTGCTGGTGCCCGAAGCAGCCACCCAGCGCCACCTCGAAATCCTCTCCGAGATCGCCGAGTTGCTGTCCGACCGCGAATTGCGCGAGCGGCTCAAGACCGAAGGCTCGGCCGCCGAGGTCCACGAGTTGATCGAGCGCTGGCAGCCACTGAAGTCGGTGGCTTGAGCGCCAGGGCGGTTCCGCCTTCAGGCATGATGTCCGGAAATCGCCTGCCACCGCACCTGCTGCCGCACCGTCTGTGAGCCTCAAAGACCTCGCCATCATCAGCGCCGAAGCGCTGTTCGAGTCCAACCGCGCTGCTTTGCGCTGGGAATGGATCGCCGGCCACGCCAACCCCGAGCGCCATTTCGACGAAGAGGCCGTCAAGTCGGCTCAGTCGGCTGCCGACCTGGTGGGCTACCTGAACTACATCCACCCCTACCGGGTGCAGATCGTGGGGCGCCGCGAGTCGGCCTATTTCACCAACTCGACGCCCGAGGACCAGGAGCGCCGCATCCAGCGCATCGTGACGCTGGAGCCGCCGGTGGTGGTGGTCGCCGATGGCGTGCCGCCTTCGGACAAGCTGGTGGCCATGTGCGGCCGCGCCGGCATCCCGCTGTTCGTGACGGCCGAATCGGCCGGCCACGTCATCGACGTGCTGCGCAGCTACCTGACGCAGCACTTCGCCGAGCGCATCACCCGCCACGGCGTGTTCATGGACATCCTGGGGCTGGGCGTGCTGCTGACGGGCGAGTCGGGCCTGGGCAAGAGCGAACTCGGCCTGGAGCTGATTTCACGGGGCCATGGCCTGGTGGCCGATGACGCGGTCGATCTGTACCGCGTCTCGCGCACGGCCATCGAAGGCCGCTGCCCCGAGCTGCTGCAGAACCTGCTGGAAGTGCGCGGCATCGGTCTGCTCGACATCAAGGCCATCTTTGGCGAGACGGCCGTGCGACGCAAGATGCGCCTCAAGCTCATCGTGCACCTGGTGCGCAAGGAAACCATGGAGCGCGAGTTCGAGCGCCTGCCCTACGAGCCCCTGTTCGAAGAGGTCATGGGCGTGCCGATTCGCAAGGCGGTGATCGCGGTGGACGCCGGCCGCAACCTGGCCGTGCTGGTCGAAGCCGCCGTGCGCAACACCGTGCTGCAGCTGCGCGGCATCGACACCTACCGCGAGTTCATCGAACGCCACCAGCGCGCGATGGAACGCGGCGGCGGGCACTGAAAACAAAAGCCGGCTTCGGTAAGCCGGCTTGTTGGGTGGGCGCCGAGCGCCGAACGGCGCGCAGGCTTGCGGTCAGCCCTTGTGCCCTGCAGCCTTGCCTGAGCAGCCCTCGCGGTTGCACACCACGTACAGCGACAGCGCGTGATCGTGCAGCTTGTAGCCGCGCTCGGCGGCGATCTGTTGCTGGCGCTTCTCGATTTCGGCGTCAAAGAACTCTTCCACCCGGCCACAGCTGATGCACACCAGGTGGTCGTGGTGCTTGCCTTCGTTGAGCTCGAAGACGGCCTTGCCTGCCTCGAAATGGTTGCGCGCCAGGATGCCCGCCTGCTCGAACTGCATCAGGACGCGGTAGACGGTGGCCAGGCCGATGTCCGATCCTTCGGTCAGCAGCAGCTTGTAGACGTCTTCAGCCGTCAGGTGGCGCTGGGTAGACTGCTGGAACAGCTCCAGGATCTTGATGCGTGGCAGGGTGGCCTTGAGCCCGCTGCTTTTGAGTTCTTCGACATTGGTCATGGAGGCTCCACAGTGCGAACAGGCTCGTGCGGCCGCCGCTAGAATGCCCAATGATAATGAGTTGGCGCCTTGATCGCACCTGACCGGGGGTACACCCCTGCTGTCTGGCGGCCCATTCCTGACGCCACTGACGCCAAACCCGAGCTCGCGCTCTGTTCAACGACCCGACACCTCCGTGGTGTTCAACCTCTGCCCATGATGCCGACCCCGATTCGCCGTGCTGCCCTGGTCCTGGCCTCCGCAACCTTGCTGTCGGGCTGCGGCAGCCTGAGCAACCCGGAAACGCTTTTTGGCCTGCTGACGCCTTACCGCATCGACGTGGTCCAGGGCAACGTCGTCACCCAGGAGGTGATGGCGCAGGTCCAGCCTGGCCTGGGCCGGCTGCAGGTGCGCGAGATCCTGGGCACGCCGTTGCTGGCCGATCCGTTTCACGCCGATCGCTGGGACTACGCTTTCACCATCCGCCGCCAGGGTGTGCCGGATCAGCAGCGCCGCGTGACGGTGTTCTTCCGCAATGACGTGGTCGAGCGCTTTGAAACCGATGCCTTGCCCTCCGAGCGCGAATTCGTCGCGGCCATCGACCGCCCCCTGGGTGGCAACGAGCCCAAGCTGCAAATGACGCCCGAGCAGGTCGCTGCGCTGCCTGTGCCGCCCAAGACCGAGGTGATTCGCAAAGCACCTCAAGGCGCCGCCCGCGACTACCCCCCGCTGGAAGCTGGCAGCCGCTGAGCCCGCCTGCCCGCTTGCCCGCCCGAGCGGCTGGCCTTGTCACCGAACCTGAACTTCTGCCACTGGATTTCTGCATGAGCGCCACCCCGACTTCCGCCTCCGAGCCCCTTGCCATCGCCATCGCCGGGGCATCCGGCCGCATGGGCCGCATGCTGATCGAGGCGGTCCTGCAGTCGCCCGATACCCGCCTCGCGGGCGCGCTCGACATCGCGGGCAGCCCTGCACTGGGCATCGATGCCACGGCCTACATGGGTTCGCGCAGCGGCGTGGTCATCACCGATGACCTGCATGTCGGCCTGAAGGACGCGAAGTACCTGATCGATTTCACCCGCCCTGAGGGCACGCTGGCGCACCTGAAGGTCTGCCGCGAGCTCGGTGTCAAGGCCATCATCGGCACCACCGGTTTCACGCCCGAGCAGAAGGCCGAGATCGAAGACGCCGCGCGCGACATCGCCATCGTCCTGTCGCCCAACATGGCCGTGGGCGTGAACGTCGTCTTCAAGCTGCTGGCCCAGGCCGCCAAGGCCCTCAAGGACGGCTACGACATCGAGATCATCGAGGCCCACCACCGCCACAAGGTCGATGCCCCCAGCGGCACCGCCCTGAAGATGGGCGAGGTGGTGGCCGAGGCCGTCGGGCGTGACCTCAAGACCTGCGCCGTCTACGGCCGAGAAGGCGTGACAGGCGAGCGCGACCCCAACACCATCGGTTTCGCCACCGTGCGCGGCGGCGACGTGGTGGGCGACCACACGGTGCTGTTCGCCGGCATCGGTGAGCGCATCGAGATCACGCACAAGTCTTCCAGCCGCGTGCACTACGCGCAGGGCAGCCTGCGTGCCGCGCGTTTCCTGGCGCGTCAGCCGCACGGGCTGTTCGGCATGGACGACGTGCTGGGTCTGAAGTGAGCCGCTGAAGCACCATGGACAGCCTGATTCAGTACTGGGTGCAAGGCGACGCCATCGGTCGTGCGGTGGCCGTCATGCTGCTGATCATGTCGATCGGCGCCTGGGTGGTCATCTTCTGGAAGGGCTGGATGCTCACGCGAGCCAGGCGTGACCTGGTGCTGGGCGCGCAGGCTTTCTGGCGTGCCGCCGACCTGCCCTCTGCGCGTCTGGCGCTCAAGGACGTGGACCGCGAGCAGGTGCTGCTGCCCCTGGTCGAAGCCGCAGCCGAGCCCGTGGCCGCTGGCACGATGGAGGCACGCGCCTTGCCCGAGGCCCAGCTCACGCGCCGCCTGCGCGACAGCCTGCACGAAGTCATGCAGCGGCTCAAGGCAGGGCAGGTGTTGCTGGCGTCGGTGGGCTCGGTCTCGCCTTTCGTGGGCCTGTTCGGCACCGTCTGGGGCATCTACCACGCGATGATGGGCATCGCCAACGAAGGCTCGGTGAGCATCGACAAGGTGGCCGGCCCGGTGGGCGAGGCGCTGATCATGACGGCCGCTGGCCTGGCCGTGGCCATACCGGCGGTGCTGGCCTACAACGTGTTCGGCAAGCTGGTGTCGGCCTGTGAAGCCGACCTCGAGGGTTTTGCGCACGACCTGCGTGAGGCGCTGATGGGTGCGCGATCGCCTGAGTCGCGTGGTCAGCGCGACCACCAGGAAGGCTGAGGCAGCACGATGGCGTTTGGTCGGCTGGAGCGTCCACAGGGCAGCGAGCCCATGAGCGACATCAACATGACGCCGCTGATCGACGTCATGCTGGTGTTGCTGATCATTTTCATGATCACGGCGCCGATGATGACCTCGCGCTTGAAGCTCGACCTGCCGCGCGCCGAAACCCAGGCCCCTCCGCCGGTGCCGCCTGCGGTGATCACGATCGCGCTGACGGCCGATGGGCGCACGCACCTGGACGACCTTGCTGTGGACGCGGCCGCGCTTGAGGCACAGGTCCAGGCGCAAGCCAAGTCCAAGCCCGACACCGAGGTGCAGCTGCGTGCCGACCGGGTCGTGCCTTATGAGCGCGTGGCGCAGCTGATCGGTGTTCTGCAGAAGGCGGGGCTGACGCGCATCGCTTTCGTGACCGAGGCTTCGGAGGCCTCGGGTGCACCGGCAGCTCCCGCCGGCCAGCCCTGAGCTGGCTCCCAGAATGACCTGCTTCGCCCACGGGGCAGGCGGGCTCCCGCAAAATCTTTGCTTTGGAACCTGTCAGGTTCCACCAGCCTGATGCGACACAAGGGCACTCAGCCCCACGGAGCCCGACATGGCCTTCATCCGCACTTCTCGCCACACGCTTCACCCCGACAGCGGTTTGATCCTGCCGGAGCACGAGGTCACCCCTCGGGCCGTGTACGAGGACCGCCGCAACCTGCTCAAGGGCCTGGCAACGGGTGCCGCCGGTCTGGCCGCCACAGGCCTGGGCCATGGGTTGGCATTTGCCCAGCCCAGCCAACAGGCAGGCCTGGTGCAGCGCCCTGGCAAGCTCGCAGCCCTGCCCGCCACGCGCAGCACGGTGCCTGGCGCCTACGTGATGGACAAGCTCACGCCCTACGGTGACGTGACCACGTACAACAACTTCTACGAGTTCGGCACCGACAAGTCGGACCCGGCCGAAAACGCCCACACGCTCAAACCCCGCCCCTGGACGCTGGTGATCGATGGCGAGGTTGGCAAGCCTCAGAAGCTGGGCCTCGATGACCTGCTCAAGGTGGCGCCAATGGAAGAGCGCATCTACCGGATGCGTTGCGTCGAAGGCTGGTCGATGGTGATCCCGTGGGTGGGCTGTTCGCTCTCGGCCCTGATCAAGCGGGCCGAGCCCACAGGCAAGGCCAAGTACGTCGAGTTCGTCTCCCTGGCCGACCCCAAGCAGATGCCCGGCGTGCGCTCGTCGGTGCTCGACTGGCCCTATGTGGAAGGCCTGCGACTGGACGAGGCCATGCACCCGCTCACGCTGATGGCCTTTGGGCTGTACGGCGAGGTGTTGCCCAACCAGAACGGCGCGCCGCTGCGCCTGGTGGTGCCCTGGAAGTACGGCTTCAAGAGCGCCAAGTCCATCGTGCGCATTCGCCTGCTGGAAAAGCCCAACACCCCGAGCTGGGTCAAGGCGGGGCCGCAGGAATACGGCTACTTTTCCAATGTGAACCCGAAGGTGGACCACCCGCGCTGGAGCCAGGCCACCGAGCGCCGCATTGGCGAAGGCGGGTTCTTCGCGCCCAAAAAGCCCACCCTGATGTTCAACGGCTATGAGGCCCAGGTGGGGCAACTCTATGCAGGCATGGACCTGCGCAAGTTTTTCTGAACCACAACACCCATGAGCACCGCATCCGATCTCGCCAACACCCTCAACAGCTGGCTGATGAAGCCTTGGGCCAAGCCCCTGTCCTGGTTGGTGTGCTCGGTGCCGCTGCTGGTGTTGGTGGCCGCTGCAGCGGCGGACAGGCTGGGCGCCAACCCGGTCGATCACTTCATCAAGGAGACCGGCGAGTGGTCCTTGCGTTTCCTGTGGCTGACGCTGGTGATCACGCCCTTGCGAGACCTGGCCGGGTTGCCAGGCTTGCTCAAGCACCGGCGTGCGCTGGGTGTCACCGCCTTCACCTATGCGCTGGTGCATGCGTTGACTTACGCGTGGCTGGATCAGGGCTGGGTGATCGACGACATCGTGGCCGATGTGCTCAAGCGCAACTTCATCCTCGTGGGCTTCATTGCCTTGGTGGTGATGTTGCCGCTGGCGCTGACTTCGTTCAACGCAGCGATCAGGGCCATCGGCGGGCGCCGCTGGCAGGCGCTGCACAAGCTGGTCTACGCCGTGGCTTTGCTGGGCCTGTTGCACTTCTACCTGAAGAAGGCCGCCAAGAACGACCTGGCGGAGGTTGGCGTTTACGCGGCCATCCTGGCGGCTTTGCTGGGTTGGCGCGTCATGCGCAAGGGCGGGGTGTTGGCGATGCTGCGGGTGCGCTGAGCACTTGTGGTTTGCCTGTCGGGCAGGGAAGGCGTCGCCCCCCGCTGCCCGAGCTCATCACTTGAGCGCACTGCGCGGCACCACCGGCAGCACGATGCTGCTGGGGTAGGCCTGGCTGCTCAGGATGGTGCTGACGTTGCCATCGGCTTCGGCCTGGCGGTCGAGCGACCAGATGCCTTGGGCCTGGTTGCTGGCGCTGATGGCCACGCGCAGCTTCTGGCCGGCGCGGATCAGCGCAGCGGTCGGGAACACCTCCACCGGCACCAGCATGGGCTGGCCGGGCACCACAGGCTGGATCGACGCCTGGGTGAACGGGTGCCAAGGCTGGATCATCACGCCGTTGACATACCGCGATCGGCTCGTGTCCACCGCGCGGAAGGCGGCCGACTGCAGGCCGTTGGTCAGCGGCTTGACCGTGCCGGCCGACGGGTCCACCACGTCCACGCGCACCGACACGGCGGCTTGCGTCTTCGAGGCGCGCATCCACACATCGGCCTGGATGGGGCCGTTGAGGTACATGTCGCTGGTCAGCGGGGCGCTCTCGTAGACGATCGAGCCCTGGGCATCTTCGACCTGGCGGCTGTCCTTTTGGCAGTCCTTGGGCAGCAGGCCGCTGATGCCCAGCGTCCACTGTGCATGGCTGTTGGAGCAGTCGGTGCTGTCGCGCAGCGTGACCTTGGCCTGGGCCACGGTGCCGCCCAGGATGGTGGATTTGGTGACCGTGGGCGCCGGCGGCTCGATGACGATCTGGTTCTGGTCTGCAGCAGCCGGGGCATCCTGGCGCAGCACGCGGTCGCCACGCAGGTACCAGCGCTGCGGGTTCATCTGCGGGTGGGGCCAGTCGGTCGAGATGGCGTAGCGCGACTTGCCGTTCTCGCCGTAGCCATCGACGTGCTGGGTCACGTTGGGCAGATTGTCGGCGCCGGCGGGCAGGCCCATCACGTGCTGATCGAACCACTGAAGCAGCAGGGCGGCCGATCCGGGCGAGCCCTGTTCGGTGGCGTTGTTGTGGTCCTTGGTGGCTGTCAGCACCGACTGCAGGTGGTAGCCGGGGAGCACGACCAGCTTGGTGGCGACGTTGCGCTTGAGCTGCTCGTAGATCAGCGGCTCGTCCCGCTGGAAGATGTCGGCGCTGGCGCCGATCACGAAGGTGGGCACCTTGATCTGCGGCGTCTTCTCGATGGGCGAGCGCACCGACCAGAAGCTGCCGTCGTCGGTGGCGATGCCGACCTTGCCGGCCAGGCCCGCGTCGATGGTCGGGAAGTACCAGGCGTTGATGGCGGCGACGTGGTCCTTGGTGGCCTTGCCGATTTGCGTGGCGTGCTGCGGGTGCAGCAGTTGGGCGGGCTGGTTGGTGACCGACAGCGTCTGCGTCAGCGGCAGCCAGGTGGCCAGGAACTGCGCGTTGAGCAGACCGCCCGTGCCCACGGTGCCGCGGAAGGCATCGCCCATCGGCACCTCGGCGAACGCGGCCTTGATGGCGGGGTGGCCCTGGCCGGCGGTCAGCAGCGAGGTGATGCCCAGGTACGAGGTGCCGGCCACGCCGATGCTGCCGTTGAACCAGGGCTGCTTGGTGATCCAGTTGACGGTTTCGCCGTAGGCCTTTTGCTCCTCTTCGCCGAGCAGCTCGGTCACGCCCTCGGACATGCCGGTGCCGTACGAGTCAACGGCCACGGTGATGTAGCCGCGCTTGACCATGAACTTGTCCAGGCCGCCGATGAGCAAGGTGGTGTCACCCGGCGAGACCACGCCCATGAGCTGCGACATGTCGATGCGGTAGGCGGTCTGCGTGAGCACGACGGGGAACTTGCCCGAGGCCGCCATGCCCAGGGCGTTGGCCGGCAGCGAGACGTACACGCCCAGCTTCTTGCCGCTGCTCAGGGTGATGAATTGAAGTGGCAGGGTCTTCGCGCCTGCGTACCGCTCTGCGCGGGTGTAGGCCTGCCAGGTGGCGTCGCCATTGCTGGTGATGGCCGGGTTGGGCTGGCTGGTCAGGCCGCGCGTGCCCAGCGTGGTGGTCTGGGCGTGGGCGGCGCCGAAGGTGGTCAGGGCCAGGCCGATGGCCACGGCGCATGGGGCCATGCGGTGGAGGCGGTGGGGCAAGGTGAGCGTGGACATCGGTGTCTCCGGGTGTTTGGAATGGGGGGAGCGGTGCGGGCCATCGTAGGCAGCGGCGTCCAAATGAGGATTGGCAGCACTGACCACTTTGTTGTCCGAACGCGCACCCCACCGGGTAAACCACGGGGCGTTCTCAAGACGCGGGCCCCGTGCTTACCCGTTTGCGCGGCCCGTTCGCGGCAACGGCGTCCCGGGGCGAGAATCCCGTCCCATGACCGATCTGTTGTGGCTGTTTGTTCCCTTTTTCCTGCTGGTGCTGTGTGGCTGGGGAGCGGTGCGCGCCGGCCTGGTGGACCCGGGCGGCATCGGCGCGCTCAATGGCTTCGTGCTGTTCTTCGGGCTGCCGGCGATGCTGTTTCGGCTTGGGGCCAGCGGGGCGCTGGTGCAGCCGGGTTTGCCGGGCCTGCTGCTGGCCTATGGCGTGGGTGGCGCCACCGTCACGGCGCTGGCGCTGTGGCTGGGGCGGCGCTCGCGCTGGTCGCACCGCGACACGGGGCTGGTGGCGCTGGCGGCGGCTTTTCCGAACACGGGCTTTTTGGGGCTGCCCTTGCTGACGGGCTTGCTGGGCGCGCAGGCGGCCGGGCCGGTGGCGGCCACGCTCATCATCGACGTGCTGCTGCTGAGCTCGCTGTGCCTGGCCTGGGCGCACCGGGGTGCGTCGGGCTCGTGGTGGGGGCTGTGGGTGGCGCCGCTCAAAGGCGCCTTGCGCAACCCGCTGCTGTGGTCGATGGCCTTGGGCGTGGCGTGGTGGGCCAGTGGCTGGCAGATGGTGCGTGCGTTCGATGACACGCTGCGGCTGCTGGCCTTGGCCGCGTCACCGGCGGCGCTGTTCACGCTGGGGGCCATCCTGGCGCGGGCGCAGTTGAAGGCGGGGGCAAGGGTGGCAGGTGGTTCACCCCTTGCTGCGCAAGGCGCCAGCCCCGGTGTCGCGCACGGTGCTGGGCACGGGTCGCTGTCCGTCCTGGTCGTGGCCAAGCTGCTGCTGCACCCGTTGCTGGTGCTGGCGGCGGGCGAGCTGGTCCACGCCCTGGGCTGGCCACTTTCTGGCCTGGGCTTGAGCACGCTGGTGATGGCCGCGGCCCTGCCATCGGCGAGCAACGTGTCGATGCTGGCCGAGCGCGAAGGCGCCGACACCACGCGCGTGGCGCGCCTGATCATGTGGACGACGGCGCTCTCCTGGCTCACGCTGGCGGCCTGGGCCGCTTGGCGTGGTGCCGCGCTGCCCGCCTCGGGCTGATCAGACCGACATGCCCACCGTGATGGTGGCCACGTAGCCGCTGCCGACGTCGCCGGTGATGCTCAGCATCTGCGAGTCGTGGCCATCGGAGAAGACGTTGTCGCTGGCGAAGCTGATCTGCGCCAGATTGTTGACGCTGGCGCTGTAGCCGCCGGCCGTGTCGTAGACCGCCTCGCACACCTCGGTGGGGAAGGCCATCTGCGAGGTCAGCAGCTTGTTGTCGGCGCTGGTCGCCGTGTTGACGCTGCGGTAGACCTCGAAGTGGATGTGCGGCATGCGCCCGCTGTAGCACCCCGGGAAGATGGTGGTGAAGGTGGCCGTGCCGCTGCTGTCGGTGGCCTGCACACCGCGCAAGTAGTTCTCGCCGGTGACGCCGCTGGAGTAGAGCGAGTACTTGCCGTCGCGCGTGCAGTGCCACAGGTAGATGGCCCAGCCCTCCAGCGTGGCGCAGCTGGCGTTGACGTTGACCAGGCGCACGCGCAAGGTGAGCGGCACGCCGGCCGCGGTGCCCGACGCCGAGCCCACGCTGGTGCGGATGTCGCTGCGCACGATGCCCGAGAGCATCAGCGCGTTGACGATGCTGCCGTTGGCGCTGTTGGAGCCGTCGCCGGGGTAGGGGCCTTGTGTTTCTGTGGGGATGACGCTGCAGACCTCGCCGCTGGAGCTGGTGGCCGTCACGGTGCTGCTGCCGTTGGTGCTGCTGGAGGTGGCGGCGTCGCCACCGCCTCCGCAAGCGGCCAGGCCGGTGGTGCCGAACAGGGCGCTGCCGCCCAGGGCACCGAGCCAGCCGAGGGTGCGGCGGCGGTCGGTGCGCTGTTGTTCAACCATGCGCTGGGCGTCGGCCTGCAGGCCTGCGCTGCCGAAATCGGTGTCGCCCAGGTGATGGGGGTGATCGGCGTGGTGGGTGTCTTGGGTGTCGTGGGGCATGGCGGTCGGCGAGCTGGGTCGCGAGCGGTGTTGGTCACCGCATGCTGCTCGCCGTGCCTTGCTGGGCTGCGACCCCGCCGTATCAGCGGCCGACAGGAACGATTTGTTTCATCGTGTCAGCACGCCCTTCAAGGCCACGCCGGTGTGCGTGCCCTTTTCCACCAGCTTCTCGGGCGGGCCTTCGGCCACCACCTTGCCACCGCCCGAGCCGCCTTCCGGCCCCATGTCGATGACCCAGTCGGACTCGGCGATGAGGTCGAGGTCGTGCTCGATGACGACGACGCTGTGGCCACCATCGACCAGGCGGTGCAGCACGCGGATGAGCTTTTCGACGTCGGCCAGGTGCAGGCCCACGGTGGGCTCGTCGAGCACGTACAGCGTGTGCGGGGCCTTCTGGCCGCGGCGGGTGATGTCGTCGCGCACCTTGCTGAGTTCGGTCACCAGCTTGATGCGTTGCGCTTCACCACCCGACAGCGTCGGCGATGGCTGGCCGAGCGTGAGGTAGCCCAGGCCGACGTCCTGCAGCAGTTGCAGCGGGTGCGCGATGGAGGGCATGGAGCCGAAGAACTCGACGGCTTCGTCGATCTCCATCTTGAGCACGTCGCCGATGTGCTTGCCGCGCCAGGTGGCGGCCAGCGTCTCGCGGTTGAAGCGCATGCCGTTGCAGGCGTCGCAGTGCACCTTCACATCCGGCAGGAAGGCCATCTCGATGGTGCGGATGCCCTGGCCTTCGCACTCGGGGCAGCGGCCTTCGCCGGTGTTGAAGCTGAAGCGGCCTGCGCCCCAGCCGCGCGCACGGGCTTCAAGCGTGTCGGCGAACAGCTTGCGGATGGTGTCCCAAAAGCCGATGTAGGTGGCCGGGCACGAGCGCGGCGTCTTGCCGATGGGCGTCTGGTCGACTTCGAGCACGCGATCGACGGCGCCCCAGCCTTCGAGGCTTTCGCAGCCATGCCAACTGGGCGTGGTGTTGGCGCGTTCCTTGAACGGGATGGCCACGGCCGCCTGCACGTTGGCCAGCAGCACGTCGCGCGCCAGCGTGGACTTGCCCGAGCCCGACACGCCGGTCACGCCCACCAGCCTTTGCAGCGGCACCTTGACGTTGACGCCCTGCAGGTTGTGCAGCTTCGCGCCTTGCAATTGCAGCTGTGGCGTGTTCTTGTCCACCTTGCGTCGGCCAATGGGCTTGCCATCGTCGTCCACGCGCAGCGGGTGCTGCATGGGTGAGCGCAGGCAGCGGCCGGTGACCGATGCTTCGCTGGCCATCACGTCGGCCACCGTGCCTTCGGCCACCACGGTGCCACCGCGCACGCCGGCGCCGGGGCCGATGTCGATGACGTGCTCGGCGCGGCGGATGGTGTCCTCGTCGTGCTCGACCACCACCAGCGTGTTGCCCGACTGGCCCAGCGTGTGCAGGGCGTCGAGCAGCAGCTGGTTGTCGCGCGGGTGCAGGCCGATGGTGGGCTCGTCGAGCACGTAGCAAACGCCTTGCAGGTTGCTGCCGAGCTGCGCGGCCAGGCGGATGCGCTGGGCTTCACCGCCGGACAAGGTCGGCGCGGCGCGGTCCAGGCTGAGGTAGCCCAGGCCCACCTGTTCCATGAAGGCCAGGCGCGACTTGATCTCGCTGACGATGTCGCGCGCGATGGTGGCCTCGCGGCCGTCGAGCTTGAGCTTTTCGCTCCACTTGCGCGAGTCCTTCACCGACAGCGCCGACACATCGGCGATCGACTGGCCACGCATCTTCACGGCCCGTGCGACGGGGTTCAGGCGTGCGCCGTGGCAGGTGCCGCATTCGGCGTCTTCCACGTCTTCCACATCGGGCTCGGCGAAGGTTTGTTCGCGCCCCTTGTTGTCGTCTTGTTGGGAGTCGTCGAGCACCTTGCGCTGCTCGCGCGTGAGCGCCAGGCCCGTGCCCACGCAGTCGGGGCACCAGCCGTGTTTGCTGTTGTAGCTGAACAGGCGCGGGTCCAGCTCGGGGTAGCTGGTGCCGCAACTCGGGCAGGCACGCTCGGTGCTGAACACCTTCACGCGGCCCATGTGCAGGGTCGATTTGCCATTGGCCAGCGCATCGGCCAGGCCTTCCAGCCCGGTGATGAGGTGCACCACGCCCTTGCCGTGTTCCAGCGTCGAGGCGAGCAGTTCGCGCAGGCGGGCTTCGTTCTCAGGGGTCACGACCACGTCGCCCACGGGCAGCTCGATGGTGTGTTCGCGGTAGCGGTCGATCTTGGGGCCCTTGGCCGTGCCCCAACCCGCCACGGGCAGGAACTCGCCGTCCACGCGCAGGTGGTCGAAGCCGCGCGCCGAGGCCCACTTGGCCAGCTCGGTGTAGACGCCCTTGCGGTTGACCACCAGCGGCGCCATCAGGCCGATGTGCTGGCCGCGGTACTCGCGCAGCCACTGCGCGGCGATGGCCTCGGGCGTTTGCGGCAGCACTGGGATGGGGTGGCCATCGGCATCGACACAGGTGGTGCAGTGCTGGGTGCCCAGCTTGACGTAGAGCAGGCGCAGGAAGTGGTGCACCTCGGTGGTGGTGCCCACGGTGGACTTGCGACCGCCGCGCGACAGGCGCTGCTCGATGGCCACGGTGGGCGGGATGCCATACACCGCATCGACCTCGGGCCGACCAGCCGGTTGCACCAGCGAGCGCGCATACGCGTTGAGCGATTCGAGGTAGCGGCGCTGCCCTTCGTTGAAGAGGATGTCGAAGGCCAGCGTGGACTTGCCGGAGCCCGACACGCCGGTGATGACGTTGAACTTGCCGCGCGGGATGTTCACGCTCATGCCGCGCAGGTTGTTCTCGTGCGCGTTGACGACCTCGATGGCGTCGTGGCCCGGGGCCTTGGCGGCAGCGGCTCGGCGTTGATCACGTCGGGCCTTGATGAGCGCCTGGAGCGATCGACCGTCTTCCTCGGCCTTGACCACCGTGGCGGAGGTCGCTTCGTCGGCCAGGCCCAGCGCCTGCTCGTACTCCCGCAGGGCCAGGGCCGTGTGCGTGTGGCCAAGCTTGAGGTCTTCCGGTGCGCCTTGCGCCACGATCTGACCGCCGGCGTCACCGCCCTCGGGGCCGAGTTCGATCAGCCAGTCGCAGGCGCGGATGACGTCGAGGTTGTGCTCGATCAGGATGATGCTGTTGCCCGCGTCCAGCAGCTTGCCGAAGGCGCGCATCAGCTTGGCGATGTCGTCGAAGTGCAGGCCGGTGGTGGGCTCGTCGAACATGAACAGCGTGCCCTTGCGCGCGGTGCGCTGGCCGCTTTTGCTCAGTTGCGTGGCGGCCTCGACCAGGTGGCCGGCGAGCTTGAGACGCTGTGCTTCACCGCCTGACAGTGTCGGCACGGGCTGGCCCAGCTTGACGTAGTCCAGGCCCACGTCGGACAGCGGTTGCAGCGCGCGCACCACGTCCACGTCTTGCGCGAAGAGCCTGACGGCTTCGGCCACCGTGAGTTCGAGCACATCCGAGATGCTGAGCTTCTTGTTCAAGCGCTCGATCTGCACCTCGCGCACCTCGGCGCGGAAACGCGTGCCGTCGCAATCGGGGCAGCGCAGGTACACGTCGGAGAGGAACTGCATCTCGACGTGTTCGAAGCCCGAGCCACCGCAGGTCGGGCAGCGCCCGTTGCCCGCGTTGAAGCTGAAGGTGCCCGCCGTGTAGCCGCGTTCACGCGACAGCGGGGTGACGGCAAACAGCGTGCGCACCGCGTCGAAGGCGCCCACGTAGCTGGCCGGGTTCGAGCGTGCGGTCTTGCCAATGGGGGACTGGTCGACGAAGCTGACCGCGCTGAGCCAGTCGGCGCCGAGCAGGTCGTCGTGCTCGCCGGGGCTCTCGGTGGCCTCGCCGAAGTGGCGCAGCAGGGCGGGGTGCAGGATGTCCTGGATCAGGGTGGATTTACCCGAGCCACTGACGCCCGTCACGCCCACCAACCGCTGCAGGGGAAAGTCTACGTTCAGGTTCTTCAGGTTGTGTTGCCGCGCGCCCTGCAAGATCAGCTTGGGCGTGCTGTCCTGCACAGGACGGCGTTGTCCGATCCCGATGCGGCGGCGGGCACCCAGGTAGGCGCCGGTCAGTGTCTCGGCCTGCTTGAGGTCGTCGGGCGTACCATCGAAGACGATGCGCCCGCCTTGCGATCCGGGGCCTGGGCCCATGTCGATGACGCGGTCGGCGGCCAGCATGACGGCGGGGTCGTGCTCGACCACCACCAGCGTGTTGCCCGCGTCCACCAGGCGCTGCATGGCCAGGTTGATGCGGTCCATGTCGCGCGGGTGCAGGCCGATGGAGGGCTCATCGAGCACGAACAGCGTGTTGACCAGCGAGGTGCCCAGGGCCGTGGTCAGGTTGATGCGCTGCACCTCGCCGCCCGAGAGCGTGCGGCTCTGGCGGTCGAGCGTGAGGTAACCGAGGCCCACGTCGACCAGGTACTTCAGCCGCGTGCGGATTTCATCCAGCAGCAGCTGCAAGGCTTCCTGATCACCTTGTTTGGGCAGCGTGACGAAGCCGAAGAAACGCTGCAGCTGCGAGATGGGCAGCAGCATCAGGTCGTGCACGTTCAGGCCGGGCAGGGCACCGAAGGCCGCCGCGTCGAGCGCCACGCCCTTGGGCTTGAAGCGCTGCGCAGGCGGCAGCACCGCGTCGGCATCGGCCTGCGAGCCCAGGCGCCACAACAGCGACTCGGTCTGCAATCGAGCGCCTTCGCAATCGGGGCAGGGCGTGTAGCTGCGGTACTTGGACAAGAGCACGCGGATGTGCATCTTGTAGGCCTTGCTCTCGAGGTACTCGAAAAAGCGGCGGATGCCGTACCACTGCTTGTTCCAGTTGCCCTTCCAGTCGGGGTCGCCTTCGAGCACCCAGTGCTTCTGCTCGGCCGTGAGTTGCGACCAGGGCGTGTCGCGCGGGATGGCGGCGTCGCCCGCGTACTTGACGAGGTCGGCCTGGCACTCGGCCCAGGCGGGTGTTTGCAGCGGCTTGATGGCGCCACCGCGCAGCGTCTTCTTGGCGTCGGGGATGACCAGGCCCCAGTCCACGCCGATGACGCGGCCGAAGCCCCGGCAGGTGGGGCAGGCGCCCGCCGCCGAGTTGAACGAGAACATGCCCGGCGTGGGCGTGCTGTAGCGGCGGTGGCTTTCGGGGCAGTGCAGGCCGCTGGAGAAGCGCCAGAGCTCGGGCTCGCCTTCGTCGTTGCTGAGCGCGTAGACGGTGACATGGCCGTTGCCGCGCTTGAAGGCGACTTCGAGTGCTTCGATGACGCGCGGGCGGTCGAGGTCGGCGCCGCTGGCGTCTGCGCCCATGCGAAAGCGGTCGACGACGACGTCGAGCACCAGGCGCTCGTCCTCGGCCAGGGTGGTTTCAGAGCTGGCGGCTGACTTTTTCGTGGTCTTCTTGGCGGCGGCTTTCTTGGCGGACTTCTTGGCCACCGGGGCGGCGCCAGCAGCGGCCTCCACCTTCACCACCCGCTGCGCCTGGATGCGCGAGAAGCCGCTGGCCGACAGCCATTCCTCCATCTGCTCGGGCGAGGTGTTGGCCGGCAGCTCGGCGCCGAAGGTGACGACCACGCGGCGGCCGCCTTCCGTTTGTGCGCAGCGGCGCAGCAGCTCCTCGAACACCGACTGAGGCGTGTCCTCGCGCACCGGCAGGCCCGTGGACTGATCGAACAACTGGGCCGCACGCGCGAACAGCAGCTTGAGGTGGTCGTTGAGCTCGGTCATCGTGCCCACCGTTGAGCGCGACGTGCGCACCGGGTTGGTCTGGTCGATGGCGATCGCCGGGGGCACGCCTTCGACGCGGTCCACCGCCGGGCGGTCCATGCGGTCGAGGAACTGGCGGGCGTAGGCGCTGAAGGTCTCGACGTAGCGCCGCTGCCCCTCTGCATACAGGGTGTCGAACACCAGCGAGGACTTGCCCGAGCCGCTGGGGCCGGTGACCACGGTGAGCTCACCTGTGCGGATGTCCAGGTCAAGGTTCTTGAGGTTGTGCTGGCGGGCGCCGCGGATGCGGATGTCGGACATGCGGGAGGCCTTCGAAGGGGTAGGGCGCAAACATTCTAGGGACGGCTGACCGCCCTTTTTTCTCGCTGCACCGAACAATTTGCGTTCAGTGGGTCTCAAGCGGGGTGCTTGGTGGCCGAAGAGAGGTGAGCCCCGTCCAAAGTCGGGCGGTGCGACGTCGTGGCGTCCGTGCGCGCGCCAGCGACCTCGGGGATCGATCCCACCTGCGCACCGGAGTGCGAGCCATGTTCGGCTGGATCCATCACTTGCCCATTGGGCGCAAGTTCCTGGTTTTGTCCCTGGTGGCCCTGGTCATGGTGGCCGCCCCCACGCTGTCGGTGATCAGCACCTCCTGGGGCTTGTACCGGGCACTGGAGGACGAGCGGGCGGGCCTGCCGCCTGTGAAGTTGCTGCTCAAAATGGTGCGCCTGACGCAGGAGCACCGGGGCTTGAGCAACGCGGTGCTCAACGGTGAAGCCAGCAAATCAGCCGACCGCCAGGCCCGTCAGCAGGCCATCGACCAGGTCTTCGCAGAGCTCGAGCAGCTCTACACCGAGCTGCCGCGCGAGGCCCTGCAGCCCGAACTCAAAGCCATGAAGGCGGCCTGGCAAGACGTTGCCAGCCGGGTCAGCCAGGCGGGCATCGCGCCGCCCGACAGCCTCAAGGCGCACACCGCCCTCGTCAACCGCATGCTTTACCTGCTGGAAGACGAAACCGGTGCCAGCGGCATGGCCCTGGACGCCGACATGGCCTGCTACTACCTGATCACCGCAGCCTTCCGCGACCTGCCCCGCCTCTCCGAGAAGATGGGCCTGGCGCGCGCCCGAGGCACCGGCATGCTGGTCAAGCGCAGCACCGACCCGGACGAGCGCAGCAGACTCTCCACGTTGATCGACGCCTCGCGCACGCACTTCGACGACCTGGAGCGCTCCCTGGCCAAGGCCCGTGCGGCCAACCCCAGCGTCGAGCGGGTGCTGGCCGGCTCCGTTGAAAAAGCCGTGGCCGCTCATGGCCGGATGCAGGCGCTGGCGCTGTCCGTGGCCAAAGGCGCCGACACGCACGAGATGACCGGGCCGCAGTACTTCGACGCCACCACGCAAGCCATCCTGCCCCAGTTCGCCTTGAGCGATGCCGTGGTCGAGGAGCTCGATGTCTTGCTGACCCAGCGGGCCCAGGCTCAGCGCAGCGAGATCATCGCGACGCTCGTGGTGGTGGTGCTCATGTCTGGCCTGGGTGGCATGCTGGCCGTGGCCATCACGCGCAACACGGCGCAAGGCATGCAAAACGTGGTGGATGCGGCCGAGGCCCTGTCTCGTGGCGACCTGACCCTGCGCGCCAGTTCGAGCCAACGCGATGAGATCGGCCAGGTTCAACGTGCCATCTCCCGCGCCGTGGCGCAACTGCGCGACACGATGGGCGGCATCCGTGCCGCCAGCGAGTCGGTGGCCACCGCGTCGAGCCAGATCGAACAAGGCAACCTGGACCTGAGTTCGCGCACCGAAACGCAGGCCTCATCGCTGCAGCAGACGGCCTCCTCGATGGAAGAAATGTCTGCCACGGTGCGGCACAACGCCGACACGGCGCTCGAGGCCAATCGGCTGTCGTCCCAGGTGGCAGGCGGGGCAGCCGAGAGTGGACGCAACTTTGCGCAGGTGCGCCAGAAGATGGAAGCCATCAAGCAGACCAGTGCGCGCATCGCCGACATCAACGCCGTCATCGATGGCATCGCTTTTCAGACCAACATCCTGGTGCTGAACGCGGCGGTGGAAGCGGCCCGTGCGGGGGAGCAAGGGCGAGGCTTCGCCGTGGTGGCGGCCGAGGTCCGTTCGCTGGCTCAGCGCAGCGCCCAGGCCGCGCGTGAAATCAAGACCTTGATCGCCGACAGCGTGGCGCAGGTTGACGAGGGTTACGACCTCGCAGAAGCCACCGCCCGCTCCATCGACGAGGTCATCGTGCAGGTGCAGCGTGTCAGCCAGTTGATGGGCGAGGTGGCCTCGGGCAGCAGCGAGCAGAGCCAGGGCATTGCCCAGGTGAACCAGGCCGTCACACTGCTGGACCAGGCCACGCAGCAAAACGCCGCGCTGGTTGAGGAGTCGAGCGCTGCAGCCAGCAGCCTGCGAGATCAGGCCGAGCGCCTGCAAGCGGCTGTCGGCACCTTCCGCCTGGCCTGAAACCCGGGGGGTGTGGCGGCCGGCGCACGCGGGCCGGCCCACAGCTGTGACAAGATCGGTGCTGTGCGTGCCGCTCCTGGCACCTTCAGCCTCGCCCCACCATGATCAAGCGCGTCCTTTTGCCCCTCGTCATCCTGATCGCCCTGGTGGCGGCCTATTTCTACGCCATGCTCAGCTGGAGCTACTCCACCGGTGACCGAGCGGGCTGGGTGCAAAAGATTTCGCACAAAGGTTGGCTGTGCAAGACCTGGGAAGGCGAGCTGGCCCTGGTCTCGATGCCAGGCGCACCGGTCGAGAAGTTCAACTTCACGGTGTTCGACGACGCCGCAGCGGCCGACATCAACCGCCACATGGGCAAGCGCGTGTCCCTGCATTACGAGCAGAAGGTGGGTTTGCCCACCAGCTGCTTTGGCGAGACGCGTTACTACGTGACCAAGGTGATCCCCGTGGACGACATTTCTCTGTCGCCCGGAGTGGTGGTGCAGCCAACGCATCCCGCGTCGGCTGCATCGGCACCTTGAGGGGTGCTCAACGCACCAGCAGCACCGGCGCCTTGCTGCGCGCCAGCACCTGGTTGGTGACCGAGCCCATCACCAGGTTCATCAGGTTGCCATGGCCGTGCGAGCCCATGACGATCAGGTCGTGCTTGCCCTTGTCGGCCAGCTTGGCGATGACGTCGGGGGCGTGTCCCGTCTTGGCCACGAAGTTGGTGGCCAGGTTGTGTTTGGCCACGAACTTGCGGATGGGCTTGAAGATGCCCTCGGCGGTGTCCTCGTAATAGGACTTGAGCTGGTCGGCCGGGAACATGGCCGCGGCGTGAGGCGGGATCATGGGCACCACGGTGAGCACGGTGTACTCGTGGTCGGCCTTGAGCCACTCGTCGTGCGTGACCAGCCAGGCCAGCATGCGCTTGGTGTAGGGGCTGCCGTCAACGGGGAGCAGGATCTTCATGGTTCGGTTCCTCGGGCGGTTGGTGTCAAAGCTTCAGTTTAGGCCGGTTGATGGCGCTGTTCTTGATCCAGCGCAGTTTTGCGACCAAGCGGCACCGTCACCACGTGACGTTCCACGAACCCCGTCTGCTCGCCCTTGCTGAAGTAGCCGCGCGGGTTGGCCACGATGCGGCAGGCCCAGTCGCGGCCGGTGGCGGCGTCGGGGCCGGTGCGGCCGCGCACGGTGTGGTCCACCGGGCAGTGCAGGTGGCCGTGGACCCAGAGGTCTGCGTGCGGCAGCAGGTCGTCGAGCCCATTGCAGAAACCCGCCGTGCCCGGCACCAGGCCGTAGCGTGGGTCGGCGCTGTGCAGCGTGGGCGCGAAGTGGGTGACGACCACGGTGGCACCGTCGTGCGGCTGGGCCAGGGCTTCGCGCAGCCATTGCTGGCAGCTCAGGCCTTCTTCGCGCAGGTCTTCGGCCAGCATGGGTTGGTCGTTGCGCCGGGTGGTGTTCTTGCGCAGGTAGAAGTTGGCCGCGCGAAAGGCCTTCGACAGCGCCTGCTGGCGCTTGGTCTCGGTGCGCTCGGTGGCTGCCAGGGCCTCGAAATCGGACCACAAGGTGGTGCCCAGGAAGCGCACACCGTCGATCTCCACCACCTCGCGGTCCAGCCAGGTGATGCCCAGGTCTGCGCAGAGTGCGCGCAGTCGCTCGCGAGTGGGGCCCAGCTCCAGGCCGTCGTACTCGTGGTTGCCGGGCACGAAGAGCACGCGCCGCCAGGGCGCTCCGGGTGCCTTGGGTGAGAAGCGCGTGAGCGCGAAGTCTGCCGAAGGCAGCAGCGAGCCCGGCTGGTAGGAGCCGATGTCGCCGGCCAGCACCAGCACGTCGGCGTCGGGGGCCGCTTGCGGGGTGAAGTCGGGGTAGCGCTCCAGGTGCAGGTCGGAGGCGACCTGGATGCGCAAGGCAGGCGTGCAGGCCGAGGTGTCGGCGCTCATCGGCGGGCGAGGGGGCTTGGGGGCCGGGTGCTCGGCGCGCTCAGTTGGCGCCGTGGCACTGCTTGTACTTGCGACCGCTGCCACAGGGGCAGGGGTCGTTGCGACCGACCTTGGGGCCGTCGCGCACCACGGTCTCGACCTTGTGGCGTTGCTCGATGCCGATCTGGGCCAGGTCGACGATGTCGAACACCAGGGCTTCGATGGCCTCGTCCAGGTTCTTGAGCGGGTGGTCTTCGTTCAGGGCTTTGGTGATGGCCTGCTGGGCCTCGTCTTGCTCGGGCAGGTGGCGCCAGATGGAGTCGAGCAGGTCGGGCACGCCGGGCAGGGCGGCTTCTTCGAGCTGCGGGAAGTTGGCCAGCGCCCACTCGAAGCCGGCGGCCCAGTAACCCAGGCCTTCGAAGGCGGCTTCGCCCTTGGCCGGTTGGCCGTCTTCTTCTTCGATCATGGGGATGATCGGGTCGAACCAGCCTTCTTCGAGGATGCCGCGCAGGATCTCGTCCTTGCGGCGCGTGATCAGCGTCACCAGGCGGGTGTGCTGTTTCTCGCTCCAGCCCTCGATGCCGGGCTCGGGCATGCCTTCGGTGCCGAAAACGGGCGAGAGCCACTGCTCGGGCTCGAGCTGCACGGGTTGCACCAGCACGCCGGCCAGGTAGCCGTCGAGGATGACCGCGTCAACGGTCTCGTAAGGGGCGGGCACAGCGGCCAGCAGCTCGTCGAGTTCGTTGATCTCGGAGTCGGTCAGGGGGGGCGTGGTCTTCATGGTGGCGTCGCGGTCGTGCACTCGAAAGTCGCATTGTGCCGGGAATGTGTGCCGGGAACGAAACCTGCGTGGCGCCCGGTGTCATGGGCTGGGCGCCATGAGGGCGCAGAAAGGGACTCGATCATGCTGGACACCTCCACCAAGTTCGCCCACACCAGGGCGGAAGACGCCGAGTGGCGCGGCGACGGGCTGCGAGACTTCTTCCTCTACAAGGACCTGGGCATCTCGGCGGCCACCAACGGCAAGGTGGTTGCGCACCTTGTGAAGGCCCACCACGCGCCGGAAAAGGGCACGGGCTGGCACCGTCATGAGGCGGACTTTCACATCGTCATCATGACCAAGGGCTGGGCGAAGTTCATGTACGAGGACCAGGAGACCCTGGTCAAGGCCGGTGACTGCGTGCACCAGCGCCCCGGCGTGCGCCACTTCCTGTTCGACTACTCGCCGGACATGGAGTACCTGGAGATCGTCAGCCCGGCCGATTTCACGTCCATCGACGTGGAGCCGGTCTGCGCGGTGCCGGCGCCTTCAGGTTGCTGGCCCCAAGCGGCGGTTTCATCGCGCTGAGCCTGCGGCGGCGCGATCAGAACTCCACGTCGAGCTCATCGATGTCGATGGGCTCGGCTTTGGCGTCACGCAGCCATTCCTTCATCTCGGGCTGGCCAAGCATGAGGTCTCGGTAGGCCGCGCAGACCTTGTCGAGCGGCACGTCGTAAGTGGCAAAGCGCGTGCACACGGGTGCGTACATGGCGTCTGCCACGGTGCGGTGCGGCCCGAACAGGTAGGGGCCGCCGTAGGTGCTCAGGCATTCGCGCCAGATGTCGCAGATGCGGTCGATGTCGGCCTGCGCGCGCGACCACACCTTGAACTTGGGGAAGTGGGCGCGCAGGTTCATGGGCAGTGAAGAGCGCAGGGCCGAGAAGCCCGAGTGCATCTCGCCGCTGATGGCGCGGCAGTGTGCGCGCGCGGCGCGGTCGGCCGGCAGCAGTCGCGCATCGGGGCACACCTCGTTGAGGTATTCGGCGATCGCCAGGGTGTCCCAGACGTGCGTTCCCGCGTGCACCAGGCTGGGCACGCGGATGGACGAGGCCAGCAGCAGGATCTCCGCGCGGGTGCTGGGGTCGTCGGGGGGCAGCACCTTTTCGTCAAAGGGCAGGCCTGAGAAGCGGGCCAGCAGCCATCCCCGCAATGACCAAGAAGAGTAGTTCTTGCTGGTGATGGTCAGCTCGGCGGTGGCGGCGGGTGCCGTTTTCATGGCCTTGGGCGCAGGGCTCTTCTTGGCGGCGGCCTTCTTGGCCGCAGAAGGGCGTGCGGGGGCCTGGGCTGTGGGGGCCATGGTGTCTCCTCATCGTGTGGTGGTGAACGCGAGCAAAGCGCATGCCACCAGTCGGGGTGGCTCGCAACTTGCTGAGTCACCTTCACCTGAACCAGCCGAGCACCACATGCTGTATGCCGCCTACGAAACCCAACACGCGATGCTTGGTCCCTGGCGTGCGGCAGCGCGGGGGCTGTCCGACTGGTTGCACCACGTGCTGCCCGATGGTCCGGCCGAATCGACCGCCCACGAGCTGATGTCCGGTGGCGCCATCGCGCGCAGCGTGGCCGCCGCCAGCGACGTGTTCGCCCGCCTGGGCCTGACCCACCACCGCCCGTCTTTCGGCATCGGCCCGGTTGAAAGCCTGGGCGTGGCCTACGACATCACCGAAGAGGCCGTGATGCGCACGCCCTTTGCCACCTTGCTGCGCTTTCGCAAGGAGGGCGCGCCCGAGCAGCCCCGCGTGCTGCTGGTGGCGCCCATGTCCGGCCACTTCGCCACCTTGTTGCGCGACACCGTGCGCACCTTGCTGCAGGACCACGACGTCTACATCACCGACTGGCACAACGCCCGCGATGTGCCTTTGAAACACGGGGTCTTTGGGCTGGACGACTACACCGAGCACCTCATCCGCTTCCTCGACCGCATGGGGCCGGGTTCGCACCTGATGGGCATCTGCCAGCCCTGCGTGGCCGCGCTGGCTGCCACCTCGCTGATGTCTCAGGACGGTCACCCGGCGCAGCCGCGCAGCCTGACGCTCATGGCTGGCCCCATCGACTGTCGCGTCAACCCGACCACGGTGAACGACCTGGCCACGAGCAAACCGCTGAGCTGGTTCGAGGAAAACATGATCCACACGGTGCCTTGGCACCTCAAGGGTGCGGGGCGCAAGGTCTACCCGGGCTTTGTGCAGCTCATGGCTTTCATGAGCATGAACCAGGACCGCCACCGCGGTGCTTTCGAAGAGCTCTACAAGCGCCTGTCGCAAGGCCTGCGCACCGAGGCCCTGCCCACGCAGACCTTTTACGAGGAGTACTTCGCCGTGGCCGACCTGCCGGCCGAGTTCTACCTGGAAACCGTGGGCAAGGTGTTTCAGACCTACGACCTGCCGCGCGGCGAGTTGAGCTGGCGCGGCACGAAGGTGGAGCCGCATGCGATCCGCCGCACGGCCCTGCTGACCGTCGAGGGCGAGCGCGACGACATCTGTTCGGTGGGTCAGACCGTGGCCGCGCAGGACCTGTGTTCAGCGGTGCGCCCGTACTGGCGCCAGCACCACGTGCAGACGGGCGTGGGCCACTATGGCGTGTTCAGCGGTCGGCGCTGGCAGCGCGAGATCTACCCGCGCGTGCGCGACCTGATCCACCAGACCTCGGTGTGAGGCTCAGGGCAGTTTGTACTGCAGCGTGGTGCTGATGACGATGCTCTCGGCAGGCGCCGAGACGCGCTGCAGCGCCAGCTGGCGGATGCGGATGCGGTGCGCGTTGGCGTCGATCTCGACGTTCGACGGACAGACCGGCAGGGTGCCACCCATGGCCCCCAGGTCGAGGTCGATTTCGGGGGCGGCATCGATCGCCTGCAGGTCGCTCAGGGCCCAGTTGGCACTGTGGCAGCCGTAGGTCGTCGTGCCGGCGGAGTCCATGCCCGGGTAGAAGAAGACGGCGAATTTGCTGGGGTCGTCCACGCGGAACAGGACGAAGAAATCGAAATCGGCGTGCTCCGGGGTGAGGCCCTCGATCAGCTGGCCCGCCGTGGCGATGCGCGCGGGAGCGGCTGCCACGTCGCTCATGTCCAAGGCATAGTTGCCGGCGGGCACCCGGGCAGTGCCCTGGTTCACGGTGAGCAGATTGGTTCGTTCGCTGTCGTCACCGCCACCGCCGCATGCGGACAACAATGCGGACACGGTCAACAGGCCACCAAGCAGCCAGCGCGTCGGGTGACGGCTCATCTCGAACTCCCTTTTCGAATCTTGTTCGCGAAACAGGCGGGACTGTAAAACGCAACAAGTGTTCCAAGAAGGGGTCAGATGGCCGATGCCACGTGAACCAGGGGGTCAGCGCTGGACGGCTTCCAGCAGGGCCGCGATGGCGGCCGGGTCTTCGATGGTGGTGAGGTCGCCCGTGGCACGGCCCTCGCACACGGCCTGGATGGCACGGCGCAGCAGCTTGCCCGAGCGGGTTTTGGGCAGCACGTTCACGAAGTGCACGCGTGCGGGCCGGCCCACGGCGCCGATCTGCTGGTCGACCGTCTGCATGACCTCGGCTTCCAGGGTCTGGCGGCCGGCCTCGTCGGCCACGCGGGCCGGGTCGCGGCAGACCACGAAGGCGCGCGCGACCTGGCCCTTGAGCTCGTCGGCCACGCCCACCACGGCCACCTCGGCGACGGCCGGGTGGGCGCTGACGGCCTCTTCGATCTCGCGCGTGCCCAGGCGGTGCCCGGCCACGTTGATGACGTCGTCGGTGCGGCCCAGGATGAAGTGGTAGCCGTCGGCGTCTCGGATGCCCCAGTCGAAGGTGTTGTAGACCTGCTGGTTGGCGAAGCTGCTCCAGTAGGTTTTGACAAAGCGCTGGTCGTCGCCCCACACGGTCTGCAGACAGCCGGGCGGCAAGGGGTAGCCGAGTGTGAGAACGCCCTTTTGATCGGGCTGGGTGAGCGCCTCGCCGGTCTGGTCATCGAGCAAGCGCACGTCGTAGCCGGGCATGGCAAAACCAGGTGAGCCGAAGCGCGTCTGCAGCGACGGGTCGATGCCGCGCGGCACACTGAGGATGGGCCAGCCCGTCTCGGTTTGCCAGTAGTTGTCGATGATGGGTTTGCCGATGGCGTCGCTGATCCACTTGGCGGTGGGCTCGTCCAGCGGCTCGCCGGCCAGGAACAGGTGCTTGAGGCTGGAGAGGTCGTGGCGCTTGAGGCAGTCCGGGTCCTGCTTTTTGAGCACGCGCACGGCCGTGGGCGCCGAGAACATGACGCTGACCTGGTGCTGCTCGACCAGCTTCCACCAGATGGCGGCGTCGGGACGGATGGGCAGGCCTTCGTAGACGATGGTGCTCATGCCGGCCAACAGCGGGCCGTAGACGATGTAGCTGTGGCCCACCACCCAGCCGATGTCGCTGGTGCAGAAAAAGGTTTCGCCCGGTTTGCCGCAGAACAGCTGGTCCATGGACGCGGCCAGGGCCACGGCGTGGCCGCCGGTGTCGCGCTGCACGACTTTGGGCTTGCCCGTGGTGCCCGAGGTGTAGAGCGTGTAGCTGGGGTGGTTGGCGTCGACCCAGGTGCAGGGCACGACCTCGTCCATGACCTCCAGCCGCGCGGTCCGGTAGTCGATGTCGCGGTCCTTGACCATGCCGGCCGGGGCCAGGCCGCGGAGCACCATCACCACCTTGTCGGCCTTGTGCCGGCTCAGGTGCAGGGCTTCATCGAGCAAAGGCTTGTAGGGGATGACCTTGCCGCCGCGCGAGCCTGCGTCGGCCGAGACGATGACCTTCGGGGTGGCGTCCTCGATGCGGCTGGCCAGCGAGTGAGCCGCGAAGCCGCCGAACACCACCGAGTGGATGGCACCCAGGCGCACCGTCGCCAGCATGGCGATGACCGCTTCCGCGATCATGGGCATGTAGATCAGCACGCGGTCGCCCTTGCCCACGCCTTGCTGGCGCAGCACTGCGGCCATGCGCTGCACCTCGACGTAGAGCTGGCCGTAGCTCAGCGTGCGCTCGGTGTTGGTTTCGCTGGAGATGGCGATCAGCGCGGGCTGGTCGGGGCGGTGTGGCACGTGCCGGTCAACGGCGTTGTGGCACAGGTTGAGTTGCCCGCCGACGAACCACCTCGCAAAGGGCGGGTGGCTGGTGTCGCAAACCTTGTGGAAGGGGCGGTGCCAGTCGATTCGCTGGGCCTGTTCGCGCCAGTAGGCGTCGCGATCGTGCAAGGACCGTTGGTGCAGGTCTGCGTAGGTCATGGGGCGCGCTCGCAGGGGCTGAAAGCGGTTTTTGTTTGGATTTGTGGACATGCTAGTGTCACGAATCCCCCCATGAACAGGGGGGGTACCCCCGCGCTCACACCGAGCGCGCCTCACCGCCATCGGTCGTTCAGATGAAGACCGCTGCGCGCCTGAGGATGATCAAACCAAAGAAGCACAGGCCGAGCACCACACCCCATTTCAGGCACAGCATGGCCCGCTGGCGCCAGACGACCTGTTTGGTGACCGTGAAGACGGCCATGTTGAGCAAAAAGCCCAGGGCCAGGGCCACCGCCAGGAAGCGAAACAGCACCATGGCCGGCCTTACCAGGCCGGGGCCAACTCGGCCATGCCACGTGGGGCCTGACGCTCGTCGGCGAAGCTGGTGATCTCGTAGGCGTCGGGCTGCTCGAGCAGGGCGCGCAGCAACTGGTTGTTGAGCGCGTGGCCCGAGCGGAAGGCGGTGTACGAGGCCAGCAGCGGGTGACCGACGACATAGAGGTCGCCGATCGCGTCGAGGATCTTGTGCTTGACGAACTCGTCGTCGTAGCGAAGCCCGTCGCTGTTGAGCACACGGTAGCGGTCGACCACGATGGCGTTGTCCATCGAGGCGCCCAGGCCCAGGCCGCGCGAGCGCATCATCTCGACGTCCTTGGTGAAGCCGAAGGTGCGGGCTCGGGCGATGTCCTGCTTGTACTTGCCGGAGCTGAAGTCGAACTCGACGCGCTGGCCGGTCTGGTCCACGGCGGGGTGGTCGAAGTCGATCTCGAAGGCCAGCTTGTAGCCGTGGTAGGGCTCCAGGCGAGCCCACTTCAGGTTGCGACCTTCGCCCTCGCGCACCTCGACGGGCTTGAGCACGCGCACGAACTTCTTGGGTGCCTTCTGCAGCTCGATGCCGGCGCTTTGCAGCAGGTACACGAACGCCGCCGAGGAGCCGTCGAGGATGGGCACCTCTTCGGCGGTGATGTCGATGTAGACGTTGTCCAGGCCCAGGCCGGCGCAGGCCGACATCAGGTGCTCGATGGTGTTGACCTTGGGCGCGCCCGGGTCACCGCCGGGCGAGATGGTGGTGGCCATGCGGCAGTCGCACACCGACTCGGCCTTGACGGGGATGTCCACCGGCTGGGCCAAGTCAACCCGGCGAAAGACGATGCCGGTGTCGGGCGCTGCAGGGCGCAGCGTCAATTCGACGCGCTGGCCACTGTGCAGGCCCACGCCGACGGCGCGGGTCAGGGACTTGAGGGTGCGTTGTTGCAGCATGGGGGTGGATTATCGCTGCGATGCAGCAAACGTGCACACCCCGTTCGCCTATCCCGGCGATTGAAAAACGCCATCGCGCCAGCCCCGGGGCGCAGCGAGCTCAGATGGGTTCACAGCGTGTGCGTGCGATCACCGTGCTGAAAGCCGATGGCGTCGAACCACGGGCCTTTGACGAAGCCGATGACCTTGAAGAGCTCGCCCATTTCGTGCTCGGACACCAGCATCTGCAGGGCGGCACGGGCCTTGACCTCGGCCGCCGTCGACGCCTGGCCGCAGCGCGCCATGGCTTCGCCCAGGCCGCAGTTGGTCAAGAAGCGCCCCTGGCTGGTGTAGCCCAGCACCTCCCAACCCGTCTCCTGACCCGCCAGCGCGATGCCGGTGAAGTTCACGTGCGTGGTGATGTCCTTGTCGCCGACCATGGCCAGCGGATCCGGGTCAGCGGTGTGCGCGTGGTGGCACATCAGGGTGCCGCCACGTCGGTCGGGCAGGTAGTACTCGCGCTCGGGGAAGCCGTAGTCCAGGAAAAAGGCCGCGCCTTGGGTCATGCGTTGGGCCAGGGTGGTCACGAAGGCTTCGGCCTGGCCGTGGGTCTCGGTGACGGTGCCGGGGGCGTAGGCGGCATCGGGGTGTTCGGTGGGGGGGCGCACGCCTTCGGGGGCTGGGCGGTCGGCCCAGCACAGGGTGGGCTGCGTCGGGGCGCTTGGGGTGCCGACCACGCCTTGGGTGGGGGGCAACTCGGCCAGCGACACGCCGCGCTCCAGCCAGCGCTGGCCGTTCCAGCTCAGCAGTTGCACAGGCATGGCATCGAGCACCTCGTTGCCGATGACCACGCCGCTCAACTCGTCGGGCAGGCTGTCGGCCCAGATGACTTTGTTGACCAGTTCGGGGTGTGCCTTGAGCAAGCGCTGGTGCTGGCGCTCGCGCAGCGCGCCAGACAAGTCGACGATGACGTAGCGGTCGATCTGGTCGCCGAGCTCGCCCAGCAGTTGCTCGGCCAGGGCCCCTGTGCCGGCGCCGAACTCCCAGATTTCGCGGGTGCAGGTCTCTTTCAGCGCCTGCGCCAGCTGGCGCGCCAGCACCTCGCCAAACAGCGGTGTGAGCTCGGGGGCGGTCACGAAGTCACTGCCGTCCTGAGGGCGGTGGCCCAGCACGCGCCGGCCGCCGCTGTAGTAGCCCAGCCCCGGTGCGTAGAGCGCCAGCTCCATGAAACGGTCAAAGCCCATCCAACCGCCTTGCGTCCGGATTTCGTCTCTGATCAGGTGCAGCAGGGGGGACGCGGGCAGGGGGGCGGCCACTACACTGGGCGCCTGTTGGCGAGCGTCGGGGCTGGACGTGGGGCGGTTCATGCCCTGATTGTAGGAAGGCTGATGCCGTGTTCTCCTGTCGGGCACCGCGCCGTCAGCCCCCGCGCACCCACCGTTTCAGCCGTATCTGCCGTTCCAACGCGCCTTGCCATGACCTCATCCCCCGATTCGCCCGCCCATGCCGCCCAGACAGGCCGCGTCGTGCTCGTCACGGGGGCGGCCCGCCGCCTCGGCCGCGAGATCGCCCTGACCCTGGCCCGCCAGGGCTGGGACGTGGCCGTGCACTGCCGCATCTCGCGCGTCGAGGCCGTGGCCACCGTGGACGAGATCCGCGCCATGGGCCGCCGCGCCGAGGTGTTCACGGCCGACCTGTCCGACGAGCAGGCCACCCGCGAGCTGGTGCCGCGCATCACCTCGGCCCTCGGGCAGCTCGACGCCGTGGTCAACAGCGCCTCGACCTTCGAGTACGACCGCGCCGACTCCTTCACCTACGCCATGCTGGAAAAGCACCTGCGCGCCAACACCGCGCCGGCCATCGTGCTGGCTCAGGCGCTGGCGGCGCATGTGCGGTCGAGGCAGTGCGAAGGCGCCGTGGTCAACCTGCTTGACCAGAAGCTGTGGAACCCCAATCCCGATTTCCTGAGCTACACGCTCTCGAAGGCGGCGCTGGAATCGGCCACGCAACTGCTGACCCTGGCCCTGGCTCCCACCGTGCGCGTGGTCGGCGTGGCCCCGGGCCTGACGCTGACCAGCGAGTGGCTCCAAGGCGAGAAGTTCGAGCAGTTGCACCAGCTCTCGCCGCTGGGGCGCTCGTCCACGCCCGAAGACGTGGCCGCCACCGTGGCCTTCGCGCTGGCCAATCGCTCGATGACCGGTACCACGCTGCTGGTCGACGGGGGCCAGCACCTGCAGCGCTTCGAGCGCGATTTTTCGATGATGTGACGAGACGCGAAAGACCGGACATGTCCCTGACCAAAGGCAACCAGACCCTCACCCTCACCGGCCTGCGCTTCACAGCCAGCCTGGGCGTGCTCGACCACGAAATCGATTCGCCGCAACCCATCATGGTGGACGCCGAGCTCAACATGGGCAGCCAGCCCTTGCTGCCGCACGACGACGAGATCCTCAACGTGCTGGACTACCGCAAGGTGCGCCAGGCCATCATCGAGGAGTGCAACGCGGTGCACGTGAACCTGCTCGAGACCATGATCGGCAAGCTGTGCAACCGCCTGATGGACATGCCTGGCGTGCTGGGCGTGCGCGTGAAGATCGCCAAGCTGGAGATCTTCGACGACTGCGAGGTCGCCATCCGCATGGAGACCGGTCAGTGGTGACGCCGCTGGTCAGCCCGGGCTACGGGCTGGCCGTGCTCGAGAACCTCGAATCGCGCGGCATCGATCCGGTGCCCGTGTTCGGCCCCGACTGGGTGGCCCGCGTGCGCCAGCCAGGCGGCCAGATCCGCCTGACGCTCGACGAATGGCTGACGCTGCTGCGCCGTGCCACCGAGGCCTCGGGCGACGCATCCTTCGTGGTCAAGCTGGCGGGGCACATCCGCGGCCGCCACCTGGGCATGCTGGGATTCTTGCTGATGTCGTGCGAGTCGCTGGCCGAGGCGGCGCTGATTTTGCAGCGCTACGAGCGCCTGCACGACAACTTCAATGCGGCTGAATTCCACGTCGAGGGCGATCGCTTCAGCCTGACCTGGCGGCCGCTGGTCGAGCAGCCGCCGATGGAGTTGGTGCTGCTGTCGATGTCGCTGTGGGCGCACCATGCGCGCTGGCTGTCCGAGCGACCGGACCTGGTGGCCGACGTGCGCTTTGCCTTTCCGCGTCCAGCCTCGGCTGAACTGGTCGAGGCCTTGCGGCAGGCCTTCGGGGGTGAGGTGCTGTTCGACCAGCCGCTGCACCAGATGCATGGCGAGGCTCGCTTGTTGATGCTGCCGGTGGCTCAGCGCAACCGCGAAGTGCACGCCTCGCTGCGCCTGCAGGCAGACAGCGAACTCTCGCGCCTGTTGGGCGAAGAGCTCGGCTTCCTCACGCACCTGGAATGGGTGCTGGCGCAAGGCCTGACGCAGGGCCGTGTCACGCTGCAGCAAACGGCCGAGACGGTGAACCTGGCGCCGCGCACCCTGCAGGCCCGCCTTGAAGCACAAGGCCTGAGCTTTCGCGAAGTGCTCGATCGCGTCAGGCACCGCATGGCCGAGCACCACCTGGGCAACCTGGGGTTGCCATTGGCCACCGTGGCGGCCCGATTGGGGTTTGCCGACCAGAGCGCCTTCCAGCACGCCTTCAAGCGCTGGAGCGGCCAGTCGCCTGGGGAGTTCCGCAGAAGGTTGACGGGCGGCTGAAGCACAACCGAGCATGTCAACAGCTGGCCGGACAGGTCTCAGGCCCCCCTCGGCGGTCGTTTTTCACCCTGGCCCCACCCAAGCCCGGGTGCGCGGGGCACGAACACAAGACAAACCCGGTCGCATCGGCGAAAATGGAAGGTTATGAGTCAAGCCGCTTCTTCCGCCCTGCCGTCCTTCTTCAGCGATGCCCGCGATGTCACTGCGGGTGACGACACCCGCCGCGCCACGGACGCCCAGCTCTTTGCCCACGCCGCCCTGGCGGTCGAGGCCGCTGCGGGCCTGCCCGTGGCCGAAGCCACCGTGGCCGCCGCCGAGCGCGCCGAGCAATCGCAAGCCGAGGCCGCAGCCGACAAGGCCGCCAAGCGCCACGCCTTCGAGATGAACAAGCTCAGCAAGCGCTTGCACCGCGAGGTGGGCGAGGCCATCACCGACTTCAACATGATCGAAGACGGCGACAAGGTCATGGTGTGCATGTCGGGGGGCAAGGACAGCTACTCCTTGCTCGACATCCTGATGAACCTGCAAAAGCGCGCGCCCATCAACTTCGAGATCGTCGCCGTCAACCTCGACCAGAAGCAGCCGGGTTTCCCGGAGCACGTGCTGCCCGAGTACCTCACCAAGGTGGGCGTGCCCTTCCGAATCGAAGAGCAGGACACCTACAGCGTCGTCAAGCGCGTGGTGCCCGAAGGCAAGACCACCTGCTCGCTGTGCTCGCGCCTGCGCCGCGGCATCCTCTACCGCGTGGCCACCGAGCTGGGCTGCACCAAGATCGCCCTGGGCCACCACCGCGACGACATCCTGCAGACGATGTTCATGAACATGTTCTTCGGCTCCAAGCTCAAGGGCATGCCCCCGAAGCTGGTCACCGACAACGGCGAACACGTGGTCATCCGCCCGCTGGCCTATTGCCGCGAGAAGGACCTCGCCAAATACGCCGAGCACCGCGAGTTCCCCATCATCCCGTGCAACCTGTGCGGCAGCCAGGAAGGCCTGCAGCGCCAGCAGATGCGCGAGATGATCAACGAGTGGGACGAAAAATTCCCCGGTCGCGTCGACAACATGTTCACCGCGCTGGCCAACATCGTGCCCTCGCACATGATGGACAAGAAGCTCTACCCCTTCACCACCATCCAGGCCACCGGTGCGCCAGTCAAGGGCGGCGACATCGCCTTCGACGAGGACGAAGACGAGTCTTGTGGCGACAAGCCCGCAGGCAATGGCCTGCCCGGCGAAGCCAGCATCTCGCTGGCCAGCCTCAAGCTGCGCAAGGCGGACTGAGGTGCACGGCGGTCGCGCTCAATTGCCTGGCGCCTTGTGGATGCGCCACCACCTGGGCCGCCTTGGGCTGCTGGCCCTGTTGAGCCTGCTCGCCTTGCTGACTGGTTGCGCCGCCACCCACGTGGTCAGCCAGGTGTCTGCCTACGGCCCCTGGCCTGAGGCGAGCAAGCCTGGCGCTTACGCCTTCGAGCGCCTGCCCTCGCAAGCGGTGCAGGCCGCCGAACAGTCCCGACTGGAGTCCGCCGCCGAGCCAGCCTTGCTCAAGCGGGGCTTTCACCGCGTCGAGCAGCCTGAACTGGCCGACTACACGGTGCAGATCGACGCCAGCGTGCGCACCGAACCCCGCACCCGCTACGACCCGCTGTTGGCTCCTTATGGCATGCACCCTGGCCACCTCGGTCCCGCGCACCCCCATTTTTGGCGCCCAGGCGTGGGCGGCTGGTGGGGCAGCGGTGGATCGAGCCTGAGCTTCTCGCTGGCGCTGGAGCCGCCCTGGGTCACGCTGGAGTTGCGCCTGCTCATCCGCGACCGCCGCGACGGTCGGGTGTTGTACGAAACCCAGGCCGCCCACGATCGGGTGGGGGCACTCGACGAGTCGGTGCTGCCTTACGTCTTCGAAGCCGCGCTAGACGGCTTTCCGCAACCACCCAGGGGCCGGCGCGTCGTGACCGTGCCGCTGCCGGATGCCCGCCGCTGACCCCGCGCTGGCGCAGCACCCATCCCCCTTCAGCCTCATCCATTCAAGCAGGACCCCCATGTCGCTTTCCATCGTCATCATGGCCGCGGGCAAAGGCACCCGCATGAAGTCTGCGCGCCCGAAGGTGCTGCACAAACTGGCCGGCCGGCCCATGTTGGCTCATGTCATCGGCACCACGGCCACCCTGCAAGCGGCGCAGCAGATCGTCATCACGGGCCATGGCGCCGAGCTGGTCGAGCCGGCGATGAGCGCAGCCTTCCCGCAGGCCCCGCTGAGCTTCGTGCGCCAGGAGCCGCAACTGGGCACCGGCCACGCCGTGCAGCAGGCCGTGCCCGTGCTGCCCGACGAAGGCATCACCCTCATCCTCAATGGCGACACGCCGCTGATCCGGGCCAGCACCGCGCAGGCACTGGTCGATGCCTGTGCTGGCGGCAAGCTGGCCCTGCTGACCATCGAGCTCGCCGACCCCATCGGCTACGGCCGCATCGTGCGTGACGCCTCGGGCGAGCGCGTGCTGGCCATCGTCGAGCACAAGGACGCTTCGCCTGAACAGCGCGCCATCCGCGAGGTCTACACCGGCATGATGGCCGCGCCCACCGCGCACCTCAAGCGCTGGCTGGCTGGCCTGACCAACAACAACGCCCAAGGCGAGTACTACCTGACCGACGTCGTGGCCATGGCCCAGGCCGAGGGCGTGAGCGTGGTGGCAGCCCAGCCCCAGGACGAGGTCGAGGTGCTGGGTGTCAACAGCCCGGCGCAGCTGGCCGAGCTCGAGCGCCGTCATCAGCGTGCCCAGGCTGAGCGCCTGATGGAGCAGGGCGTGCGCCTGGCCGACCCGGCGCGTTTCGACCTGCGCGGCAGCTTGCAGGCAGGCCGCGACGTCGACATCGACGTCAACTGCGTCTTCGAGGGCAGCGTCACGCTCGGCGACGAGGTGCAGATCGGCGCCAACTGCTTCATCCGCAATGCGCGCATCGAAGCCGGTGCGGTCATCCACCCCTTCACCCACATCGATGGCGACAAGGACGGCGCCTCCGTGGGCGCAGGCTCGCTGATCGGGCCCTTCGCCCGCCTGCGCCCTGGTGCGCAACTGGGCCCCGAGGTGCACATCGGCAACTTCGTCGAGGTCAAGAACAGCACGATGGCCAAGGGCGCCAAGGCCAACCACCTGGCCTACCTGGGCGACGCCACCGTGGGCGAGCGCGTGAACTACGGCGCTGGCGCCATCACCGCCAACTACGACGGCGCCAACAAGCACCGCACCGTCATCGAGGCCGACGTGCACGTGGGCTCGAACTGCGTGCTGATCGCACCCGTGACCCTGGGCGCAGGCGCCACGATCGGAGGCGGCAGCACCATCAGCAAGGACGCGCCTGCGGGCTCGCTGACCGTGGCGCGGGCCAAACAAGTGTCGCTGCCGGGCTGGCAGCGGCCACAAAAACAACGCCCTTGATTCCCTGAGGGGCAGGGCCGGGTCATTGCCCCTTCAGTTGGTGGGACGCCTGCCGTTAACATTCGGCATCCATCGAACCGGTCCCGAGCCGCACGCCGTGAATCACTACGAACGACTGAAGGTCACCCAGGATGCCCCGCCCGAGGTCATCCGGGCTGCTTACCGAGCGCTGGCCAACCGCCTGCAGGCACACCCGCCGGCGCCTGGCGCTGCGGCCGATGCCGCCCAGGAAGAGATGATGGGGCTGAACGCGGCGTACGAAACCCTGATCGATCCGATGCTGCGCCGTGACTACGACGCCAGCCTGGCACCCGGCCAAGGGTGGCAAAAGCCGGTTGGAGGCGACGATGACGACGCGGCGCCCGGTGAGGGCGGTGCGATGGCCCCTGCTGCGCCGGATGCCGCCGTCCCTGGCCTGATGGCCCAGGAGTCGGCGTTCGCACCTGAGCCCAACCAGGTCATGCTGGGCACCTTCATCGCCTTGCTGTTGATCGTGCTGGGCTTCGCGTGGTACTTCACGCGCTCGGGGGCCTCTGCTCCTGCGATGGACGCTGCTGTCGTCAAGCAGATCGGTGAGCAAAGCAACGTGGCGATCGACCCGCTGAGTGGCGCGGTGGCGCGCCCGTTGGCAAGCGTCTTCCCCAGCATGCATCCACTGGACGGGCCCAGCATCGAGCTGAGGTCCGAGTCCTTGTTGCTCAGCGCCCGACCGGCCGCCGAGCGCGTGGCCGCCCCCAAGGCCGCAGACTGATCGTCAACGGCTGGAGGTGTTGCTCGCTGCAGCGCCTGGCGCGGCCGGCAAGGGCACGGCGGTGCCGAATTTCGCCCGTTTCACGCCGAAAAAGGCGCGCACATTGCGCACCCGTGCGTCCTCGTTGAGCAGGCGTCGCGTCACGTCCTGGTAGGCGGGCATGTCGGCGACCTGGATCACCAGCACGAAGTCCGGTCCGGGCGAGACCCGCCAGCATTGCTGCACGCTGGGCTCGTCCACCGCGCGGGCCTCGAAAGCATCCAGCGCCTCGTGGGTCTGCACGTCCAGGCTCACTTCCACCAGGGCGCTCAGGCCCCAGCCCGTCCAGGCGGCCAGTTTGGTGGGCGACAGGATGGCCACGCGTTTTTCGATCACGCCGGCTTGGGTCAGCCGTTGCACGCGGCGGTGACAGGTGGCAGGGGACAGGTTCACGGCTTCGGCCAGCGCCTGGTTGGTCAGGCTGGCGTCGGCCTGCAACAACGACAAGATCCGCCAGTCGTGGGCATCCAGTTGAGGGGATGCATCGCCAGGCATGGTGGAATCTTTCATTTGCAGAGGAATGGTTGATGTTTATCCCGTAATTTTGTCACGCTGCGATGATTCGTTCAATTTCAATCGAAATTTGGAAGAACATTCCGCATTGATTGCCCTAGCATCCGCGCTGCATCACCACCACCAACAGCGGGAGTCCCCCCTCATGTGCGGCATCGTTGGCGCCATCGGCGCACGCAACATCACCCCGGTCCTGGTCGAAGGCCTCAAGCGCCTGGAGTACCGCGGCTACGACTCCTGCGGCGTGGCCGTGTTGCAAGACGGCGCGCTGCGCCGCAGCCGCTCCACCCAGCGCGTGGCCGAGTTGCAGGCGCAGGCTGACTCTGACGGCATCCACAGCAACCTGGGCATCGCGCACACCCGTTGGGCCACGCACGGCGCGCCGGCGGTGCACAACGCCCACCCGCACTTCTCGCACGGCCCGGGCGCCGACGCCGCCACCGCCAAGCCGGGCCGCGTGGCCTTGGTGCACAACGGCATCATCGAGAACCACGAAGAGCTGCGTCGCGAGCTGCAGGCCAAGGGCTACGTCTTCCTGAGCCAGACCGACACCGAGGTCATCTGCCACCTGGTCGACCAGCTCTACGACGGCGACCTGCTGGCCGCGGTCAAGGCCGCCACCCGGCGCCTGCATGGGGCCTACGCCATCGCCGTCTTCCATCGCGACGAGCCGCAGCGCATCGTCGGTGCGCGCCAGGGCTCGCCCCTGGTGATGGGCGTGGGCGGCGCTGACGCCTCCGAGCGCTTCCTGGCTTCCGACGCCATGGCGCTGGCCGGCGTCACCGACCAGATCGTCTACCTGGAAGAAGGCGACGTGGTTGACCTGCAGCCCGGTCGCCACTGGATCGAGCACATCGCGCCTGGCGCCGCCGAGCACGTGCGTGTGGACCCGACCGAGCGCCCGGTGCGCACCGTCACCGCCCACAGCGGCGCGGTCGAGTTGGGCCCTTATCGCCATTACATGCAAAAGGAAATCTTCGAGCAGCCGCGCGCCATCGCCGACACGCTCGAAGGCGTCGAGGCGATCACGCCCACGCTGTTCGGCGAGCAGGCCGAGGCCGTGTTCGGCCAGATCGACCGCGTGCTGATCCTGGCTTGCGGCACCAGCTATTACTCAGGCTCCACCGCCAAGTACTGGCTCGAATCCATCGCCAAGATCCCGACCAGCGTCGAGATCGCCAGCGAGTACCGCTACCGCGACAGCGTGCCCGATCCGCGCACGCTCATCGTCACCATCAGCCAGTCGGGCGAGACGGCCGACACCATCGCCGCGCTCAAGCACGCCCGCAGCCTGGGCATGGAGCAGACGCTGACCATCTGCAACGTGAGCACCAGCGCGATGGTGCGCGAGTGCAAGCTGGCCTACGTGACGCGCGCTGGCGTTGAAATCGGCGTGGCCTCGACCAAGGCCTTCACCACCCAGCTGGCGGGCCTGTTCCTGCTGACGCTGACGCTGGCCAAGCTGCGTGGGCACCTGAGCCCCGAGGCGGAAGCCGAGCACCTCAAGGCCATGCGCCACCTGCCGGCCGCGCTGCAGGCCGTGCTGGCGCTGGAGCCGCAGGTCGTGGCCTGGGCCGATGCCTTCGCGCGCAAGGACAACGCCCTGTTCCTGGGCCGTGGGCTGCACTACCCCATCGGCCTGGAAGGCGCCTTGAAGCTCAAAGAGATCAGCTACATCCACGCAGAGGCCTACCCGGCTGGCGAGCTCAAACACGGCCCGCTGGCGCTGGTGACGGCCGAGATGCCTGTGGTGGTCGTGGCCCCCAACGACGTGCTGCTCGAAAAGCTCAAGAGCAACATGCAGGAGGTCAAGGCGCGCGGTGGCGAGCTGTACGTGTGCGCCGACGGCGACACGCAGATCCAGGCCGAGCCGGGCATCCACGTGATCCGCATGCCGGAGCACTATGGCGCGCTGAGCCCCATCCTGCACGTGGTGCCGCTGCAGTTGCTGGCGTATCACACGGCGTGCGCGAAGGGCACGGACGTGGACAAGCCGCGCAACCTGGCCAAGAGTGTGACGGTGGAGTGAGGCGGCTTTTTTAGGGCAGTGGTGTTGTTTCTGGCAATTAAAGTCGTAAACGCGCAAATAAAGTCGTAAACAACTCACCTAGGAGAACGGTGTTGCGGGCACCGTTTCCAAAGTCGTAAACAATGAAGCCAGCACCTCATTGCGAGGTGCTGGCATTTTGCTTTCGGCACCAAAGATTGCCGAGGTTCGAGCGGTAAGCAAATAGTCGCCTCGGACCGCAAAAGGCTGGATCCCGATCACGACCCACAAGGTGGCAAGCTGGCGCGCCGTGCGGTTCAACTTGGCTTGCGCGGCAAGACGCTGGAGGCATTTGCAGACCAGGAACTCTTGGAGGTGATCGACATGACCTCCTTTGTGGCCGAGCAACGACCGTTGGCGTTGAGCAGTGATGGCAAGTTGCGGACACCCTTCGAGGCGGTGTACACGCCCGTAAGCTCCTAAATTGGTAAGGAAGAAGCCGAGCACAACGCTTGGTGCACTTCTACTAGACCAAGTCTCAAGCGGACGCTAAGCCGCTTGTGATACCCAAGAAATGATCAAGCATGTGGAAGTGGTCGTCGTGAAACTGGTCTTCCATCTTCGGGATCTGGGCAACGTCTACCCACTCGGCCGACTGCGCATCATCATCGGCGCGCACTTTCGGTGGCGGCCCTTCACCGAGATCGAAGTAAAACGCGTGCGTGATGGTGCGCCCTCGCTGGCTTCTGTCTGGATGATCAAAGACGGCGCTTCCCCTGAGTGCCGCCTTGAAGGTGGCAGGAGCCAGGTCCAGTTGTGATTCTTCTCGCAACTCCCGAATCGCAGATTGATAGGCCGTCTCTCTTTGCTCGATGAAGCCGCCGGGTACGGCATGCAACCCGACGCCAGGTGGCTGGCCCCGCTTGATGAGAAGAACCTTGTTGGCGCAACGCACGACCGCATCAACGGTCACAAAGACCGGTGGGTAAGGTGCTGCCGACCAAGCTTCCCTGTACTTCTTCAGCATGCGCCACTCTTGGCACAGTGATGGGTAGAAGGGCGTCCTTGCCCAAGTACGCAGGAACTCCAGCGTGATTGAGGGAACTGATTCGCTCAGCGCAGCCAGATTCGCGGCCAACGCTTCGGTTGCCCCCCCCAGATAGGCATCCCGAATGTGGGTTGCGTCAACTGAGCCGCTTCCATCGGCCGAAATCAGTTGCCAACCGTCGAAGTGCGCGAGGTATTCGCTGGTGGCGTCTTTGAAATGCCCAACCAGGCAGATGCTTGAGGATTGACCTGAATGAGACGCCACGCCACGGCGCACTGCTTGCAGCCACTTCTCTTCATCGTAGTAATCCCGAATCGGCAGAAAGGTGGTGCGTTCCTGATCAGCAGCCGATAGAGACTGGCGAATCATGTCGGCACGCTCTTGCCATGTGAACGGGTTCTTGGGCGTGCGTGCCTGAAACGCCGAACCGATGACCACCACCACGCGTGGCGCGGCGTCCAAGGCCTGTTGAAGCAGGGCCGCGTGGCCATTGTGGAAGGGCTGGAAGCGGCCGATCAGGACTGCCAGTTCAGGCTTGACATCAGTTGGCATGGCGATAGGTCCGTTCAAAGGTGTTTGGCCGCGATGGGCATCTGGCGGCCAGAGCCGAAGGCACGTGATCTCACCCGAATGATGGGCGGTGCTTGCCTGCGCTTGTATTCATTGCGCGCGACCATCTGGCGTACGCGCTCAATCAGGGCTGCGCCTTCAGTTTGGAGCTTCAGTGACTCGACGAAAGCTTTTGCTTGCTCGTATTCATGGCGGGATAGCCGTTCGCCCTCAACCACGTACTTGAGGATCTCATCCAACACTGGATAAGGCGGCAGGCTATCGGTGTCCTTCTGATCGGGGGCCAGCTCTGCTGAAGGCTCCTTGTCGATGATGGCCATCGGGATGCGCTCCTTGCCAGCCGCTTCATTGACGTAGCGAGACAGAGCAAACACTTCCGTTTTGTAGAGATCGCCAATGAGGCCCAGGCCGCCGTTGGTGTCGCCGTACAGCGTGCAGTAGCCCACGGCGATCTCGGACTTGTTGCCGGTGGTCAGCAAGAGGTGGCCAAAGGTGTTGGAGTGCGCCATCAGCACGGTGCCCCGGATGCGAGCCTGCAGGTTTTCCAGGGCGAGACCTTGCAGGGGCTGCGCATAGGTCTTGTCGAACTGGGCGCTGTAGGTTTGCACGGTCTCCGCGATCGGATAGGTGAACAACTCGATGCCGAGGTTGCGGCACAAGGTGACGGAATCATCGACTGACCCCGAAGATGAGTAGCGCGAAGGCATGGTCACACCCGCCACATTGCTGGCGCCGAGCGCTTCAACCGCCAGCGCCAGCGTGAGTGCACTGTCGATGCCACCGGACGAGCCCACCACCGCTTGCTTGAAGCCACAACGGCGAGCGTAGTCGCGCAGGCCCAGGATGATCTGCGCCTTGTAGAACGCCATGGTGGGCAAGCCATCGGCCGATACCTTGGCAGGCAGTTGCCCTTGCAAGGTCAGAAAGCGACCGTTGTCGAAACACAAGGTGGTGATGTCTTCCGTGAAGCGCTGCGCCTCATACACGACGCCGGCTTGCGGCTCGACGGCGAACGAAGCACCATCGAACACGATCTGGTCTTGGCCGCCGACCTGGTTCACGTACAACAAGGGCAGGCCATGGCGCTTGCTGGCCTCGGCAAAGACGCGCTGGCGCAAGTCGCGCTTGCCAATGTCGGACGGGCTGGCGTTGATCGAGACGATCAAATCCGGGGCGGCATCGCGCATGCGCTGGAAGGGGTTGACCTCGTAGTCTTGGCCCGCATCGTTCCAGCCGTCTTCACACACCATGAAGCCGATGCGTGCATCGCCAACCCGCAGAACAGGTGCCACATCTGGCCCTGGCTCAAAATGGCGGCGCTCGTCAAAGATGTTGTAGGTAGGGAGCAGTTGTTTGGCGTAGGTCAGCAGCACTTCGCCACCCCTGATGGCGAGCAGCGCGTTGCTGAGTCGCTTGCCTGGGCCTTCGTGTGCAATCGGTGCGCCGACGACCCAGACCAATTGACGCAACTGCCTTGATGCCTGGCGCAGCGAGTCCAGGCCCTTTGCCACGCGCTCCAGGAAGGCGGAGTCATCCAGCAGGTCACCAGGGTAGTAGCCAGTGAGAGACAACTCCGAAAACACGATGATCTCGGAGCCATCTGCCCAGGCTTGTTGAGCCGCCTGAACCATTCTGGCCACGTTGCCCTCGATGTCACCGACCATGTAGTTCAACTGGGCGGCAGTGATCTTCAGCATCATGCCTCCTTGACCTGAAAGACTTGGCGCAGATAGGCCAGGAAGGTTTCGTTCTGGCACAAGGTCTTGCCCGGTGTGTCGGAGAGCTTGGCCACGGACTGGCCATTGGCTTCGGTCAGCTTCATCACGATGTTCAGCGGCTTGATGCCCACATCGTTGCTGAGGTTGGTGCCGATGCCGAAGCCCAACTGAACGCGGTCAGCGAAGTGGCGGTAGATGGACAAGGCCGTGGGTACATCCAGGCCATCAGAGAACACCAGGCGCTTGGAGCGCGGATCAATGCGCAGCTTGGCATAGTGAGCCAGGGCCTTTTCTCCCCACTCGATGGGATCCCCTGAGTCGTGACGCAGGCCATCAAAGAGCTTGGCGAAGTAAAGGTCGAAGTCCGCCAGGAATGCATCCATGCCCACGACATCGGTCAAAGCCACGCCCAGGTCACCACGGTATTCCTGCACCCAATCTTCCAGGGCGGCTTTCTGGAAGTCACGCAGTCGCACGCCCAGGGCCTGATAGGTCTGCAGGTACTCGTGCGCCATGGTGCCGATGGCGACCAGGCCCAGATCCTTGGCCAGCAGCACGTTGGATGTGCCCTTGAAGTATTCCGGTACGCTTTCCTTGAGTGTGGTGACCACCTCGCGCTGCCAGGTGCCGCTGAAGCGTCGACGAACACCAAAGTCAAAGAACTCGAAAGGATTGGCGCGTGCTGGCTCTGAGCCGAATTGCTTGAGCAGAGCGATCTTGTCGGCCAGTCGGCGGCGTCCTTCAGCTTGCGCCGTGGCGGCATCGAAGCGACGGAAGTACAACTCGTTGACGATTGCCAGCACATAGATCTCGAAACCCATGACATGGACTTGCGGGCCTCGGGCCACGATCTCGAGTTTGTGACCGTTCGCCGTGACTTCAATGAAGTCGCGCTGGAAGCGGAAGATGCGCAGGAAATCGACGAAGTCCGACTTCATGTAGCGCAGGCCGCGCAGGTAAGCGAGCTCTTCGCTTTTGAAGCTCAGGGCGCAAAGGTGGTCGAGTTCGCGGTTGACCTCATTGGCCAGCTCGGCCAGAGGAAAAGCGCTCTCGTTGCGGCAAACGAAGGTGTACTCGGCCTGTGTTTCAGGGTGCCTGTGCAGCATGGCCTGCCACATGGTGAACTTGTAGAGATCGGTCTCAAGGAGGCTGGTGATGACAGCGTTCATGGTGAGCTTTCTGATGGGAGGCCGAATGGATCGGCCCCCCTGATTGGGTTCTGGTTGCGGTGTCAGGCGTTGGCCAGCAAACGGGGCAGAACATCCTGGCTGGTCACCAGTTGCACGCCCCTTGCACGCATGGCAGACAGGAAGCCATCGGCCTGCTGTTCGAAGCCACCCACCGGGCTCATGCAGTCGGTAACCAGAACGATCTTGCTCAACTGTTTGCTGGGCAGGTTGTCCACGATGTGCTCGGTGGTGGCCTTCACGCAGTGGCTGCTTGCCTCGCCAGCAATCAAGAGCATGTCGGCTTGGTCCAATTGCGCAATCAGCTTCTTGTTCAGCAAGGTGTCAGGATCTTCTGCATCGGGAACCTCTGCTTGCATGGCGCTGTAGTGCTCTGTCCAGGGGTTGGCGCCTTTGTAGACTTGCTGGACCGTGCTCAGGCGCTCTTCTTCCCATGTGTTGCACGCGGCTTGCACATCGGCGTGAACGTTGTGCCCCCAGGTTCCGATCTCGCAGTGGATCGGCCAGACCATCAGCGTGTAGCGCGCCTGGGCCTCCAGTTCATCGAGATAGCTCAGGACGCGGGGAAGCGCAGCGGCATCTCGGGGACGGAACACGCCATCGCGAACCTGTTGGGCCGAGATCGTGGTGAAAGGGCTGACGGTTGAGCCGTCCGCTTGCACCCAAAACGGGGGGTGTGCCACATCAACCCTGTGGTGAGAGTCGAGCGTCACGATAATGTTCGAGATGCCGCTTTTTCCAGATCGGATCAAGCCGGCCAGCCTTTGCATGTCAGCGTGTGCGCCGGTAACGGGCAAAGCTGGCCTGACACGGTGCCCGGTCAGTGGATCAGAGCCCTGCCAGCTCTCTGGCAGATCGCAGAAATCGTTCTGCGGGTCGATGATCAGCAGTTGAATCTGTTGCTTCATTTGGGCCTCCACTTGTGTCAGTGAATGCACTGTACATCACTTAGATTAACGGTGCAACTAACATGGTGTGAAAATTTGTCGGGCAGACCCGCTTAGAGGGCACCGACTTGGTAAGCTACTTCGTTGCTGAATTGAACAAAGACAAGCGAGCGGGCACAGCCATGGCAAAGACTCCCACTGAATCGGACTTCCCACCGGTGATCTGCACCGTTGACGTGGTGTTGTTGACACTCAAGGATGATGCACTGCATGTGGTCCTGCTCAAGCGCAAGAACGAACCGTTCGCGGGAATGCCGGCGCTGCCTGGTGGCTACATCCACTCTCAGGAAGACAAAACCGCGTGGGATGCCGCAGCCAGGGTGCTGAAGGACAAGACGGGGATCGTCAGCCCCTACCTGGAGCAACTGGCGACGTATTCAGGGGCGGACCGTGATCCTCGGGGATGGTCGGTGTCGATCATCTACTACGCCCTGGTTCCAGCTGAGGTGCTGGAGGTGGACCATGACGGCCTGGCTTTGGCACCTGTCAGCCGGTTGCCCAAGCTGCCGTTCGATCACAAAAGCATCGTTGAACTGGCGGTTTCCCGGGTTCGATCCAAGAGCCAGTATTCGTCATTGCCGGTCTATCTTTGTGGAGAGCATGTAACCCTGCCGCGCTTGCAGTCCGTTTACGAGGCTGTTCTGGGCGAGCCGATCAACAAGGTCAGCTTTCGGCGGAAGATGGATGAGATGGGGATCCTGGAGCCCATCGAGGGAGAAATGGAGTCTGGAGGCGCGCATCGGCCAGCTCAGGTGTACCGGCTGCGAAAAGAGTTCAGACGGGAACTCTCGCTGGTCACGCGGGGCATCAATTCTTGATGGCCTTGATGACACGGCAAGAATTGGAAGATGCATGGGGGAGTCGAGCAAGGCCCATTCATCCTCCAAGGACTGCTTGTGCCCACCCGATGTGACAGAGCTTCGACGGACTTTCTTGGGCAGGGCGCGACGTGAGGCGTTGGCCTGCCTGAATCCGACGGACTTTCGGACGTTGTGACCCCTGAATGAAATCAAGCACTTACCAATGCAGTTCTCGACGGACTTTGTTTGTTGAAGTCACCGTGGCGTCACAGGCTCACGCACTCAGCTGCTCGAGCCTCGTCTGCCGAAATGCGGCCAGTTTCGCCGCATAGGGGTCCAGGGCGTCCTCTGCCGCCCTCAGAGGCAGGCCCACGACCTGGGCGAATCGCGCAGGCGTGACCTGCCCATGTGCCATCAGCTCGTCCACCAAGGCCAGCAAGGCACCTCGATGCCCGTCAAGCATCCGGGTCGCCCGCGCGTGCTCGGATTGCAGCAACGCTTCGATTGGCGCATTGCTCGCGTCCACATCCGTGCAGAGGTTGTCCTCGCTGTTGACGGACACATCGACGCGACCGATGCGATCGCCGTGCCCCAGGTGGCGGACCAGGCGGGCCGCTGTTTCGGTGGCCTTGCGCAGATCGCTCTCTGCGCCGCTGGAACTCGAGTCAGCGCCAAACACCAGCAGTTCTGCCGCCCTGCCAGCCAGGCTGGTGCAGACCGAGTCGAGCAGGTTCTGGCGTGACCAGACCTTGCGGGACATGTAGGCGTTGTAGCCGCCTTCGAAGCTGGCCACATGGATCTTGATTTCCTGCGGGGCGCGGCCAAAGAGCAAAGCGTGAACCAGGCCATGGCCTGCCTCATGAACGGCCAGCAGGGCGCGAAAGTCCGGGTTGTTGCGCTGGCGCAGGCGGTTGATCTCGAAAGGGCTCGCAATGGCCTGAGACCGACCGTGCCAATGCGCAATCAGGTTTCGGCTGTCGGCCGTGAGGCCAACGGTGTCGCCGGCGGTGGCGCCCAGCTCCAGCGCCCACAGCGAGGCTTTCGCCAGGCCGGTGCCCAGGATGGCGTGCAGCGAAGAAAACAGCGGCCTCGTGCCCTGAGCGGGAAAGACCGCGTTGGCGTAGATCTGCTCGTGCACGCTGGTGTCCACATGGCAATGCAGACCGCAGCGCGTCGCCGTTTCACGCGCGTAACGGCTGCAGACTTGCTGGATCAGTTGCTCGTAGGCTTGGCGGCTGAGCGAGGGGTAGATCACATGCTCGTTGCCCAGGCGTGCAACCTGCTCGGGCTTGAAGCGTTGGTTGAGCGCTTGCTTGACGTCGATCACGCTCAGCTTGGTGGTCAAGCCATGGAAGGTGTCTGCATCGCTGTCGCAGTCGTCCACGCTGGTGGCGATGCCCTCGTACATTTCGTCGAGGTTGCCGCAGACGAAGATGAGCAACTGGCTGTGATCGGTCTCCCAGCGTTGCTGCCCCGTTTCGCGGAAGGCGCGCAGGCGCTCCTGGATTTGATCAGGTGTCCAAGCCATGATCTCCATGAGCGACTCATCGAGTTTGAGGTTGCGCCGCAGCTCCTGTGCTTCCCAGCTGTTGAGCTTGAAGCGCCGCTTGGTGTCGTCGGCATCGGCGCGCTCGGCATCGTAGGCGGCCTCCGCGATGGAGGACTCGATGTCGCCCAACAGGGAGAGGGCAGGCGGCAGCCGGCCATCGGAGAGCAGGGCCCAGACATCCTGATAGCGCTCGACGCGCACGTCTGCCCGCTTGTTGTCGATGGTGCGAAAGCGTTGGAACTCATCGAGCACCAGGATCCCGGGTTCGCCCTCGCGCACACCGGATTGCGCCAGCATGCCGGAGATGCTTTGCGAGCCTCGCCAGCTTGCGCCGTTGGAGAAGCCGTCCATCTGCACTTCGACGAAGCGGTCATAGAAGCCGAGCAACTGCGCCAGTCGACGCACGAGTTGTGTCTTGCCTGTGCCCGTCAGGCCCCAAAGGCAGACGATCACGGGCCGCGTGACGAGCTCGGGCAGCACGTACCACGCGCGCACCGAATCGATCACGCGGTCGATCACCGCGTCGATGCCGAACAGCTCGGTCTTGAGCTGGGCAGCGACCTCTTGCAGTTGCTGGTTTCTTTGCGCGAGCCTGTCGCGCAAGGTGGGGGTGTCATTCATCCCAATCCTTTCGGCGCACCAGCGCTTGCAGCGCCATGCGATCGGCGCGGCGTTGAGCGCCGCGACTTTGGATGTGCTGACCTGCGCCACGCATGCCACGTTGGCCCAGAGCGCGCGCCACGGGGTCGCGCGCACCGGGGCTGGCTTCGAGCACCAGCGTCATGGGTTGTTTCTGGCGGCGCAGGGCCTTGACCCGCCCCTCCTGGAGGGCGCGGGAGCGGAGTTGTGCACTCATTCGGTTTCCAAAAAGCAAAAGCCCCGGCTCGATGGCAGCGGGGCTTTGCGAGCCGCGCGGTCTGAGGCCGTATCTGTGAGCAGACACGGTTCAGCCGGGGCTTGGGAACCGTGTTCAGTCGTGGGTCGATGTGAACAAGGAGGACATAAGGGGGATCTCCGTCAATGCGGGCGCTGTCGTGGGCGCCTTCAGCAGTCGGCGGCAATGATATGGATGTCCGGGTGAGTTGGCAAGCGGGGTGCGCACCTCAAGTGGCCTCGGGTGCAAAGCGGACCAGCCAGCCTGCACGCCTGTCAGGCTGCTCGGACACCTCGATCTGGACTGGCAAGAAGCGACGGATCACATCCAGGTTGGTCCAAGCGTGCTCGGTCATCTCGCTGGCCGCATAGGCACCTGGCTTCGCGCTGGCTTGCACGGCCAAGGCCATCGGCAGCGCCAGCTGATCGGCCAGGTGAGGGCCCACAGGCGCCTGGCTTGCCATGTAGGCGGCCACTTCCTTGGCCAGGAGCCTGGCCACCTTTTCAGAGGTGACCTCCTTTTCGCCGAAGCTGGTGAACACTTCGGTCACGTGCTCATGTTCCAGCGTGGCCATGAGCGCGTTGCCGGGGCCTTCGTTCTGACGCGACGGCATGACGCGCAACTGCGCTGCGGTCCAGCCCAGCGTGCGCCCCAAGGTGTCGAGCTCACGGTCCGCAATGCGCAGAGACAAGCCTGGCACCAGGCATTCGCCAAAGGCTGACCGGTGCGCGCCACGCTCCAGCAGATCGAAGGGTGACAGGCCTTCGCGCGCGGGGCTGATGACCAGCTCGACCTCGCCTCCACCTGCAGGGTAGAAACCCATGCGCAGCAGTTGGCCCTCCACCTTCACACCCATGCGTGCCAACAGGGGCGCAAAGGCCCGCTCGATGAAGTGCCAGGTCGGCGCCATCGGGTTGTGCGTGCCGCCAGACAGCTTCAACACGCTTGGTGCCTGGGTCAGCATCAATGCAGGCAGAACTGTTTGAAAAACCAGCATGCAGCTGCCAGCTGTGCCAATGGCAAAGCGGTGTTCGCCCGCCCGTGTGGCGCCCGGCACGAAGCGCAAAGAAGTCGAGCCCAGTTCGGCGCCGTCAACCGTTGCGCCACAGATGGCTTGGGCAGCCTGCACGCAAACGAGGTGCTGGCGCATCAAGCCTGGCTTGGGGCGTTTGGCCCGAATCTGGCTGATGTGCACCGGCTTGCCCGTGCACATGGACAGAGACAAGGCCGTGCGCAGGATCTGACCCCCGCCTTCGCCTTGTGAGCCGTCGATGTCAATTGCGTTCATTTTTCTTCTCCTCCACATGGATCGCGCGCGGCCGTGAGCGTCATGCCCACGGGCCGCGCGTTGTCAGGTGTCAGGGGCGGTCTACCCTTTGACGCACAGCACCTGCTTGAGGGTGTAAACCACCTCCACCAGGTCCTTTTGCGCTGCCATCACGGCGTCGATGTCCTTGTAGGCCATCGGGATCTCGTCGATCACGGCTTCGTCCTTGCGGCACTCCACGCCTTCGGTTGCCTTGACCTGATCGTCTACCGTGAACATCTTCTTGGCCTTGGTGCGGCTCATCACGCGGCCTGCGCCATGGCTGCAGCTCTCGAAGCTTTCCGGGTTACCCAGGCCGCGCACGATGTAGCTGCGCGCGCCCATGCTCCCCGGGATGATCCCCAGCTCGCCCTTCTTGGCGCTCACCGCACCCTTGCGGGTCACGAAGACTTCTTCACCGAAGTGCGTTTCCTTCTGCACGTAGTTGTGGTGACAGTTCACAGCCTCCACGTGGGCCTCGAATGGCTTGGTGATGACCTTGCGCACGGTGGCGACGAGGTTCCTCATCATCACCTCGCGGTTGAGCCTGGCGAACTTCTGTGCCCAGCTCACGCCGCGCACATAGTCACCGAAGTACTGGGCACCTTCCTCGAAGTAAGCCAGGTCCTTGTCGGGCAGGTTGCGTTGATGCTGCTCTGCGTCCTTCTTGGCCAGCTCGATGAAGGTCGTGCCGATGGCGTTGCCCACGCCGCGCGAACCTGAGTGCAGCATGAACCACACGGCGCCAGCCTCGTCCAGGCAGACTTCGATGAAGTGGTTGCCCGTGCCGAGGGTTCCCAGGTGCTTGCGGTTGTTGGTGTTGCGCAGGCGAGGGTACTTCTCGCAGATGGCTTCGAACTCATCGACCAGCGTGGCCCAGGCCTGGTCCACCAGTTCCGGCGGGTTCTCCCAGCTGCCGTGGTCGCGTCCGCGCTGCCTGATGGGCGTCATGCCGTGCGGAACGGCTTTCTCGATGGCGGCGCGCAGCGGGCCCAGGTTGTCGGGCAGGTCCTCGGCGCGCAGCGTGGTCTTGCAGGCCATCATCCCGCAGCCGATGTCCACCCCCACTGCGGCAGGGATGATGGCCTTGATGGTCGGGATCACCGAGCCCACCGTCGCGCCGATGCCGAGGTGAACGTCCGGCATGGCAGCGATGTGTTTGAACACGATGGGCAGGCGGGCTGCGTTGGCCAGTTGGCGGCGTGCGTCGTCCTCCACGGGGACGCCTCGGGTCCACATCTTGATGGGCAGAGCGCCTTCTGGCTGTTCGACGTTGTGGTTCATGGTGTTCTCACCTTTTGATCAATGGTTTGTTCTGTGCAGCTTCTCCAACGCAATGCATGTGCCAGCTCGCATGAAGGCGCCGGTTGTTTTTTCATCTCATTGATTCACAAAGGTTTTTCGAGGTTTTTGGTGATCCTGTCTGCGATCAGGTTGTTGCGATGTTGCTCATAAAATAGATCAATGGATAAAAAATTATCTGAGCAGATATGACTAAAAAGACGGTCGTCATCGGGTTCCTGGGGTCGCAGCTGGATGCGGGGCAAGGCGCGGGGCGCTGGGAAAAGTGGCGCCCCACGGTGTCCTTGGGGCAGCACGAGGACAAGCTGATCCATCGCATCGAATTGCTTCACTCCCCGCAGCACAAGCGCCTGGCCGAACGCGTGAAGGAAGACCTCGGCTCGGTGTCCCCCGATACCGAGGTCCAACTGATCGAGATGGCGCTGGTTGACCCATGGGACTTCGGCGAGGTGTACGCCGCCTTGTACGACTGGGTGAAGGCCTATCCCTTCAAGCCCGGGCAGGAGCAGTATTGGGCGCACATCACGACCGGGACCCATGTGGTGCAGATCTGCATGTTCTTGTTGGTGGAGGCCGGTTTCATCCCCGGTGTGCTGTTGCAGACGTCGCCCCCGCGAAAACAGACCCACGAGAACCCGGGCACCTTGACGCTGATCGACCTCGATCTCTCGCGATATGACGTCCTGGCTCAACGTTTCGAGCAAGAGCACCGCGATGCGCAGGCCTTCCTCAAAAGCGGCATCCCCACGCGCAACAAGCGCTTCAACGCCCTGATCGACGAGATCGAGCGCGTGGCAGTGCGGTCCACCGCGCCCATTTTGCTGACCGGGCCCACCGGCGCCGGCAAGTCGCACCTGGCGCGGCGCATGTATGAACTGAAGAGGGCGCGCCACCAGGTCCAGGGTCCCTTCGTGGAAGTGAACTGCGCCACCTTGAAAGGAGATGGCGCTGCCTCGACGCTCTTCGGGCACAAGAAGGGCGCGTTCACTGGCGCCGTGATCGATCGATCCGGATTGCTGCGCACCGCCCACGAAGGCGTATTGTTCCTGGATGAAATCGGTGAGCTGGGGATGGATGAGCAGGCCATGCTGCTCAAAGCCGTCGAGGAAAAGCGCTACTATCCGGTGGGCAGCGACAAGGAGGTCGCCAGCGACTTTCAGTTGATCGCGGGCACCAACCGTGACCTGCGGCTGGATGTGGCAGCTGGCCGCTTCCGCGAAGACTTGTACGCCCGTGTGAACATCTGGTCATACGAGCTGCCAGGCTTGTCTGGCCGCACCGAAGACATCGAACCCAATGTGGACCACCTGCTGGCCAAGAGCGGTGCGGAGGTAGGGCGCGCGGTTCGCTTCAACGCCGAAGCGAAAGCCATGTACATGCGCTTTGCGCAATCTTCCGAGGCGGCCTGGCTTGGCAACTTCCGTGACCTCACGGCAAGTGTCACGCGCATGGCCACGTTGGCCGAGGGGGGGCGCATCACCACCGATCTGGTGGCCGCTGAGCTGCAGCGCTTGCGGTGGATGTGGCATCGCGCTGGTTCGGGCCGAGATGCCAGCGCAGACGTGGTGGACCTCGGGCAGTGGATCGAGTCCGAATCTCTGGCCGAGATGGACCTGTTTGACCGACTGCAGCTCCAGGCTGTGGTGGGTGTGTGCCTGAGCGCGAAAAGCCTGTCGGACGCGGGGCGGCGCTTGTTTGATCGATCGCGTGAGCAGCGCTCGGCTGTGAATGACGCCGACAGGTTGCGCAAGTACCTGGCCAGGTTTGGCTTGAGTTGGCAGGCCTTGGTCAAGGCTTGAGTCGGGTGTGATGAAAGGCGCTCGCCTGCTCCATGTGGCGGCGTCATCGTCAGTCGTTGTATTGTTGGCGAATTGGGTGGTTGGACGCAGCGTGGCTTGCGTTGCCCTGCGGCTGCGGGAAACAATTGCCCGGTCAGCCTCGCATCGGTCAGCCGTCCGACCCCTCGCTTTCATCGCCTCAACAAGGGCTGTCAAGCCGCAGTGGCACAAGGCCTGCTCGGTGCGCAGCGATCGCCAGACGGGCTGTGCCGACGACACAAGCCGCTTTGCGCACGAGTTCCATTCACACCCTGGTCAGGTGTTCACAAGCCCATTCTGAGCGGTCACCAAGTCACCAACTGGCCCGATAGTACGTTTCCATGCCGACACAGATCTTTTACGACACCGCAGAACCCCGGCGCTTGACGCAGGCGCGGGTCATCAACCATTTGATGCGCCGCCGCGCCATGCGGTTTTGCAGGCTGTCGAAAGTGGTGAACCCAATGGCTTCGCTCGACGGACGCAACAGCAGCCCTCACCCCGTCGCCAAGGGCGTGTCGGACCTCAAGGGGCGGATCCTGGGGCTGACACGTCCCGCAGCGACGGCGCATGCCGCCGGCGGGCTGTGGCTGCATGGCGCGGAGCTGATGGCTGAGTCTGATCAGTGGGGTCCTGGTGGCTTGTGGATGGTGGGGGCGGCTTGATGGCACCACAGCAAAACGACCCTTTGCACGGTGCGACCTTGCAGCACATCGTTGAATGCCTGGTGGACTACCATGGCTGGGATGGCTTGGGCCGGCTGATCCCCATCCGCTGTTTCACGCACGACCCCAGTGTGTCGTCGAGCCTGAAGTTCCTGCGCAAGACACCTTGGGCGCGTGAGAAGGTCGAGGCGCTGTACGTGCACACCTGGCGGCGTTCAAGAGGCCTTTGAAGTCTGATCCATGAGCGCTGCTTCGATCCGCCGCGACGTGCTCGCGGGCATCACGACGTCTTTTGCCCTGGTGCCCGAATGCATCGCCTTCGCGCTGGTGGCCCAGCTCAACCCGTTGATGGGCCTGTATGGCGCCTTCATCGTCTGCACGATCACGGCCTTGTTCGGAGGACGGCCGGGCATGGTCTCGGGCGCAGCGGGCTCGATGGCGGTGGTCATCGTGGCCCTGGTGGTGCAGCACGGCGTGCAGCACCTGCTGGCCACCGTGCTGCTCAGCGGCCTGATCATGGTGTTGTTCGGAGCCCTGCGTCTGGGCAAGCTGGTGCGCATGGTGCCCCACCCGGTGATGCTGGGCTTCGTCAACGGCCTGGCCATCGTGATCGCGCTGGCGCAGCTGGAGCATTTTCAGGCCGATGGCCATTGGTTGCAGGGTGATGCGTTGTGGCTCATGGCGGGCCTGGTGGCCCTGACGATGGCCGTGACCTACCTGGTGCCTCGGCTCACCCGAGCCGTGCCGCCTGCGCTCGTGGCCATCCTGGGCGTCGGCCTGTTGACCTGGGGCTTGAGCCTGCCCACCCGCACCCTGGGCGACATGGCCCACATCGTGGGCGGCTGGCCCACGCTGGCCTGGCCGCAGGTGACATGGAGCCTCGACACGCTCCGGGTCATCGCGCCTTATGCCGTGCTGATGGCCATGGTCGGCCTGCTGGAGACCTTGCTGACCCTCAACCTCACCGACGAGATCACCCAGAGCCGAGGCCGCACCAACCGCGAGTGCGTGGCTTTGGGCGCGGCCAACATCGCTTCCGGCCTGGCCGGTGGCATGGGGGGCTGCGCCATGATCGGCCAGACCATGATCAACCTGAACTCGGGCGGGCGAGGGCGCCTGTCGGGCGTGGTGGCGGGGGTGATGGTGCTGATGTTCGTGCTGTGGCTGTCGCCGCTGATCGAGCAGATCCCGCTGGCCGCGCTGGTGGGCGTGATGTTCGTGGTGGCGCAACAGACCTTCGCCTGGGGCTCGCTGCAGGTGATCGGCAAGGTGCCGCGCCAGGACGTTTTCCTCATCGCGCTGGTCACGGTGGTGACGGTGTTCACCGACCTCGCTGCGGCGGTGCTTTGCGGGGTCGTGATCTCGGCCTTGCACTTCGCGTGGCAGCACGCGCGGGAGCTGCGCGCCGAGGGGGTGGATCAGCCCGATGGTTCGCGAACCTACCGCTTGCATGGGACCCTGTTTTTTGCCTCCACCACGGCCTTCCTCGATGCGTTCAAGGTGGCCGATGACCCCGCCCAGGTGACGCTGGACGCGCAGCACCTGAGCTTCGTCGACTACTCGGCCATCGAGGCGCTGCACACCTTGCGCCAGCGCTACGAGCGCGCGGGCAAGCACCTGCGGGTGGTGCACCTGTCGCCGCGTTGCAAGCAGTTGCTCAGGCGGGCCGGTTCGGTGGGGTCGACGGATTGAGCGAGGTGGCGGTGTGAGTGGATGGCCCAACAGGCACCAGTCAACGCACTGGCTACGTTGCGCAGCATTGGGCCTGTGGCTGCTCAGCCTTTGGCTGCCCACCTTGCCAACACCAGCCATCGGGGCCACGCCCGGCACCCCGTTGCCGGGGGCCTACCTGCTGGCCAAGAGCCTGGTCATGGCGCTGTACCTGCCCCAGTCCATCCAGTACCCGCTGCACCTGATCAGCCTGGCGGGCAACGTGGTGTTCCTGCGCGAGTTGCTGGCCTTGCTGCCGCGTTGGCAGGGCCGATGCCCGGTCTGGCCTGCGTGGACGATGGGCGCCCTGGTGCTGTCTCATGTGCACGTGGGTTGGCGCACGCTCAGCCCCGAAGGACAGGTGCCCTTGCCAGGCATCCTGAGTCAGCCGGGGTACTTCGTGTGGTTGGCGGCCTTCGTGCTGATCTGGCTGGCGGCGTGTTGCCAGCCACGTCAGTCTGCATCGAGCTGAGCCCGGTTTTCAGCCCTCTGCCGACGACGCCGAAGCCGCTTCGGTGTTCGCGGCCTGCCGGGCCACGATGGCATCGATCTCCGAGACCGCCGAGGGCATCGCCAGCAAGAAGCCCTGGATCTCGTCGCAACCATCGGCGGTGAGCTGATCGAGCTGGGACTGCGTTTCCACGCCCTCGGCCGTCACCGACAGCCCGATGGCTTTGCCCAGCGCCAGGATGGCTTGCACGATGGGGCGCGAGCTGTTCTGGGCATCGAGGTCACGCACGAAGCTTCGGTCGATCTTGATGACGTCGAAGGGGAAGTTGCGCAGGTAGCTCAGCGAGGAGTAGCCGGTGCCGAAGTCGTCGATGGCCAGTTTCACGCCGATGGCCTTGAGGGCGTTGAGCACGTCCAGCGCGCGGCGAGCATCGGTCAGCAGCACCCCTTCGGTGACTTCCAGCTCGAGCAGGTGGGCGGGCAGGCCGCTGAGCTCCAGCGCCTGGCTCACCTTGAGCACGATGTCGTCGTCGTTGAACTGAACCGGCGAGAGGTTGACCGACACGCCGATGCCATGCCAGCTCGCGGCTTGCTCGCATGCCTTGCGCAGGATCCACTCGCCCAGTGTCACGATGAGCCCGCTTTGCTCTGCCAAGGGGATGAACTCTGCCGGGCTGACGCGGCCGCGTTCGGGGTGGAACCAGCGCGCCAGGGCTTCGACGCTGCGCATGTGCAGGCCTTGGGCCTCGAAGCGGGGTTGGTACTCGATGTAGAAGTCGCCAGCGGTGAAGCTGTTGCGCATGTCTTCGATGAGCTTGCGCTGGCCATGCAGCCTGGCGTTGAGCTCGTCCGAGAAGTAGCTGCGGGTGCCGCCGCCGTTTTTCTTGGGAACCGTCAGGGCGGCGTCGGCGGCGCGCAGCAGTTCGTCGGCTGTGCTGCCGTCGGTTGGTGCCATGGCGATGCCGATGGACATGCCCACGCACACTTCTTCGCCTTCACCGCCCAGGATCGGGCTGGCGATCTTTTCCATCATGGTCTGGCAGAAGCGCTCGACCACGTCGGCACCCATGCCAGGTGCGGCGATGACGAACTCGTCCCCGCCCACGCGAGCCACCATCTGATCCTCGCGCAGCAGGCGACGCAGGCGATCGGCGACCTCGCCGAGGACCCGGTCCCCGGTTCGGTGCCCGTGCAGCTCGTTGACCTGACCGAAGTGGTCCAGGTCAACGTAGAAGAGCGCGAGGGTGCCGGCCGAGTTGGCCAGGTGCGTGCTCAGGAAGCTGCTCAGCTTGGCGCGGTTGGGCAGCGAGGTGGCGGCGTCCAGGTGGGCCTGGCGCTTGGCCTCGTCATAGGCTTCGGCCATGGCCACGTTGGCGCTGACGTCGGTGGCGAACTTCACCACCTTGAACGGGCGGCCGTTGAGGTCGAGGATGGGGTTGTAGGACGCCTGGATCCAGACTTCCTTGCCACCCTTGCCCTGGCGCTTGTACAAGCCCGCGTGGTGCTGGCCCGAGCGCAGGGTTTGCCAAAAGCGCCCGTACTCTTCGCTGGCGGCGGTGTCAGGGTCCACCAGCATCGAGTGGTGCTGCCCGACCAGCTCGCTGCGTTCGTAGCCCACGGTCTGCAGGAAGCGTTCGTTGGCGTCGGTGATGTGGCCGCCAAGGTCGAACACCACGACGTCCTGCGACTTGTTGATGGCCTCGATCTGCCCCTGGTAGTCGGCCTGCCGCAGCTTCTCGGCCGTGATGTCGGTGGCGTACTTCATCACCTTGAAGACGCGGCCGTTCATGTCGAGGATGGGGTTGTAGGTCGCCTGCAGCCAGACCTCGCGGCCGTCCTTGGCGATGCGTTTGTACTCGCCGGATCGGTGGTGCCCCAGCTCCAGCTCATGCCAGAACCTGCGGTAGCCCTCGCTGTTGCGCACCTGGGGGGTCACGAACATGCCGTGGTGCTGGCCCCTGACGTCGGCGAAGCGGTAGCCCATCGCGTTCAGGAAGTTCTCGTTGGCGTCGATGATGCGGCCGTCGAGTTCGAAGGCGATGACGCACTGGGCGCTGTTGATGGCGGCGATCTGACCCTGGTGCTCGGCTTGCAACAGCCGCTCGTCGGTGACCACGGCGGCGTACTTGACCACCTTCACCGGCTTGCCACCTGCGTCGAAGATGGGGTTGTAGGTGGCCTGCAGCCAGATCTCGCTGCCGTCCTTGGCCAGGCGTTTGTAAAGGCCCGAGCGGTGCTGTCCTCGACGCAGGTCGTGCCAGAAGCTGGCGTAGTCGCTGCTGTGCGCCTGGGCCGGGTCCACGAAGACCCGGTGGTGGCAGCCGCGCACCTCGTCGAGCGAGTAACCGGTCTCCGACAGGAACAGCTCGTTCGCGTCCAGGATCGCGCCGCTCATGTCGAAGGTGACCACGCAGTTCGACTTGTGGATGGCCGTGACCTGCCACTGGTAGTCGGACTGACGCATCTTCTCCTGCGTGATGTCCGTGGCGTACATCACGATCTTGACCACGCGCGCGGCCGGGTCGAGGATGGGGCTGTAGACGGCTTGCAGCCACAGGTCGCTGCCGTCCTTGCGAACGCGTTGGAACTCGCCCGACTGTGGCGCACCGTGTTTGAGCGATTGCCAGAATGCCTTCTCGCCTGCCGATTCCCTTTCCTGGGCTGGCAGGAATTGCGAGTGGTTGGCGTCCAGCACTTCGGAGCGCTGGTAGCCCGTTGCTTCCAGGAACAGCTCATTGACCCACTGCACGCGGCCGTCCAGCGAGAAGTGCGCCACGGCGTGCGTGGCCTGGATGGCCGAAATCTGTCCGTGCTCTTCGGACTCTCGGGCCAGGCGGTGCGTGATGTCCTCGGCGATCTGAACGATGGCCTCGGCCTGCCCCGATGCGTTCATGATCGGCACGAAGCGCGACTCCAGCCACACTTCCTTGCCGCCTTGCGTGATCCAAAGGCCGATTTCGGTGTGGCGCTTGCCACCCGCCAGCCTCGCCCACAGCTCGTTCATGCTGCCGCGCTGGTTGGATTTGGACAGGAAACGGTTGACGTCCTGGCCGATCACTTCGCTGAGGTTGCAGCCGAACAGGCGCAGGAACTGGAAGTTGGTCGACTGGATCTTGCCGTCGGGTGAGTAGGTGACGACGACAAACGCCTGGTTGAGCGCGCGGCTGTCGGCCCCCGCCAGGCGGTCAAGGCCTGAGTGGGCTTGCCAGGAGGCCTGGGCGGCCCGGAAATTGGCGTCTGAGTCCATGAGCGCTCCGCGGCGTGTGCAGCGCCAAAACGGGCATGGCTGCACCTAAAGGTGTTCTTCAGTTTTTGTGTTGCGGGCCCGTGTTGACGTCGAGCCCTGCGGAGGATGTCGACAACTTTTTGTCAAACTTGAGTTGCACCTTGGACGCGATCCGGTCATGGGCGCCCAGCTGCCGATGCCGATGCGCCCCCGGTGCCTCGCCCGTTGCCCGCTTGAAAAAGCGGCTGAAGCCCGACAGGTCGGAAAAACCCAGCAGGTAGGCGATTACGCTGAGCGCGTGGACCTCCTGGCTCAGCAGGCGCCGGGCCACGGCCAGCCGCGCCCGGTCGAGGATGTCGCAGTAAGACGTGCCCTGCTCCTGCAGCCTGCGCTGGAGCGTGCGAAGGCTCAGGCCCAGGCGCTCGGCCACCCGCTCCTGCGTGGCGCCACCACGCGGCAGCAACTCCACCAGCAGGCCCAGCACGCGGTGTTGCAGGTTGTCCTTCTCGACGTCGGCGAGCATCTTCACCAGGATGGGGTCGTGGTGTCGCGCCAGGTGAGCGTCGCCGTCGCGCAAGGGGGCATCGAGCTCGCTGAGGCGAAACCGCAGCTCGTTGCGGTCGCTGCCGTAGTGGATCGGGCAGCGGAAGGCGGCGTCGAAAGCCTGGGTGTCCTGGGGGCGCGGTCGCTTGAGCTGGACCTCGGCTGGCTCAGCGGGCAGCGGGCTGGCCAGCGCGCGGCACATGCGCACCATGCAGGACATGAAAGCGTCGACCGACTCGTGCGAGATGCCATAGCCATCGGGGGCCATCAGCTCGAAGCGGGCCCATTCGCCATCGACCGTGAAGTGGAGCTCGCCCGCGTCCGAGACGATGCGGAAGTAACGCAGCAGCCGCGCAAAGGCGTCGCGCAGCGTGGGGCTGGCGGCCAGCGACAGGCCCAAGGCGTGGAAGGTGTTGGCCCGAACGTGGCTGGCCACGCGGATGCCGAAGCCCGCGTCGCCCGAAGCGGCCGTGGCCAGGCGCCAGAGCAGGCTGGTTTGCTCGATGGGGATGCGCGCCTGAGGCGTGCGCAGCGACGCTGGCGAGATGCCGGCTTGCAGCAAGATGCCATCGGCGTCACAGCCACACGAGACCAGGGTGCGGTGGATGACGCCGACCCAGCTGGCCAGGGAAGTGGGGGAGCGGTGCATGTCGGGGCGCCTCATGGGGCGCGACGATTATGCGGCGACACCCAGTCGGTTGGCGCGCGCAAAGGTGCCGAAGTCGTTGAAGCGCACGCCCATCTCCCGCATCACCGGCTTGATTTGCGAGGCGGTCATCTGCCGAACGTAGAAGGGCTCTTTGACCAGGAAGTGGTGGATGGCGTGGGTCGAGCCGAAGTTGAAGCAGAACAGGTGAAACGGCAGCATGAGCCACGAGTCCAGCACCTGGCACTCCTCGATCTGGTTGCCCGCCTCGACGTCACCGTGGTAGTGCATGTTGCTGCTGACGAAGTGCAGGCAGAAGCTGCGCAGCACGTTGGGCGCGATCAGCACCACCACCCACGCGCCCAGCGTGTGCATGATCGACAGCGTGTTGGTCGACCACGCGATGGGTGAACCCAGCGCAGCCGCAACGGCGTCGACCGCATGAAAGGCCAGGAAGGCGTGCCAGCTGGCCCAGAACACCACCCCCAGCGGGAAGTAAGCCATGAACGAGCGCTTGAGGATGTTGAGCATCGACGGTGCGCGGTGAGCGCGCAGCAGCACCGACAACGCGTTGTCACCCAGCATGACCAGGCGGCGCAGCCCCCACGGCTCGCCATTGGTGATGGCGCGTTCTTCCAGGTCCACCGCCTGACCCGAGGTCTTGTGGTGGTGAAAGTGCAGCTCGCGCCGCACCCAGGGGTTGACGGTGCTGGGCCGCGCCAGCCACACCAGGCCCATCATCAGGTTGTGCGCCCAGGGCGTCTTCCTGAAGTACATCTTGTGGATGAGGTCGTGTTCGAGCTCGTGGGTGAGCGAGGCGAACATGGCCGTGACCACGATGGTCAGCCACGCAGGCCACGTGCCTTGAAGGTACAGCCAGCCCGAGGCCAGCATGCCCACCAGCGCGAAGGCCAGGATGCCTGCGCCGATGGCGTCCTGGTGCTGCAGGACGGGGTGGCGCTGACGCAGCGCGGCGCCTGCGGCCTCGGCGACCTGCTTGATGTGGGCGGCTCGGGTGGCGTGGGGTGCCTGGGGAGAGGGCTTGACCATGTTTCGGGCTGGACGAGTCATGTGGGATGCCCCATGGTAGGCAGCCGTGCCCGCCAGCGCCATGGCGTGAGCCGCCACCTGATTGGCTTTTTCCGCCAGTGCCGGTGGCCCGCCCTCAGGCCACGCGCGAGCCCCTCGGGGTCAACCCGCGGTGGGTCGCAGCGGGTGCATCGTCGCGTCGTAGTCGTTGAGCGAAGGCATCGTCAATGGCTCGAGCGAGTCCAGTTGGTTCAGGTGCGCCTGGTAGGCCTGCATGATGGCTTCGCGTTCCGGCTGCTTCAGGTATGGCACGTGGTAGGCCACAAAGGGTGGCAGCACCGTCAGGCCCACGTAGCCCAGCATGCCTTGCTGGATGGGCTTGAGCAGGGTTTCGAGCTCGCCGTGCACGGCGCCAGGGCCGAACATGTGGGGCTGGCCACCCAGGGAAGTGGCGAGCATGGCGCGCTTGCCCTTGAGGCCACCACGGTCGTAGATGCGGGTGCCGCCGTAGCAGACACCCGAGATGAAGACTCGGTCAACCCAGCCTTTGAGGATGGCCGGCATGCTGTACCAGTAAACGGGGAAGCTGAAGATGATCAGGTCGGCCCACTGCACCTTCTCGACCTCGGTCACGATGTCCGGCGCCAGCGTCTTGTTCTGCCAGCCCTGGCGCTGCTCCAGCGCGTAGGTGAGGTAGTCGGGGTTCTGGCGGGCGCCGAAGTCGGCCGCCGAAGCCACCGGGTTGAAGCCCATGGCGTACAGGTCGGAGACCTGCACCTGCCAGCCCGCCTGCTCGAAGTGGCGGACGGTGAGGTCCTTCATCGAGGTGACGAAGGACTGGGGTTCGTTGTGGGCGTGAACGATGAGCAGTTTCATGGGGCGGTTCCTGGGTTCGACCGCCCGCGATCTTAGGGCCTTTGCCGCATCAGCGTCCCGGCTTGCGCCCCAGGCCCAGGATGGCACACAGGCCGCCCAACAGCATCGCCCAGGTCTTGGGCTCGGGCACCTGCGAGATCTGCAGGGCCACGAACTGCGTGAACTGGGTGCCGCTGAAGTTGTTGTCCGACACCAGCATCAGCGTTTGCTTGCCACCGATCACCGGGCCCAGCGTCAGGCCTTCGATGTTGTCCAGGGCCAGCGCCGAGCCATCGTCGTTGCGCAAGTCGGAAAGGTCGAGCAGCAGCTCCTTTTTGGCGGCCACGACGCTGTCGTCGCCATCGATGCTCTCGCGGCCGGAGATGTCGGTGGCGTGGCGGGCGTCGATGTGGAACAGGCGGATGGTGTTGCCGGTCACCGGCGTGCCAGGTGTTTGCGCGCCGGTGGCGAACGAGCGCTCGATGCCGATGAACTGGCGGTCACCGATGGCCAGCAGGTCGGTCAGGCCGTTGGTGGCGAAGGCGCCGCTCGGGTTGGGCGCGATGGCCACGGGCGAGACGTCGTAGGCGTACTCGGCGCCAGCCTGGCCGGTGGCCACGTCGAAGGACAGGATGCGGCTGCGCGAGCCCCGGCCCACAGAAGCCGTGGGGCCGTCTTGCACCAGGGCGTTCTCTGTGGCGGTGTAGAGCGTGCGGCCGTCCGTGGAGAAGGTCAGGCTCTCGAAGGCCAGGTTGTTGACGATGCCCCGGTCTCCCGCTGCGCTGCCTGCCGCGCTGCCCAGGGGCTTGTATGCGGTCGGCACGCCGAACTCGCGAACGTGCGAGCCGTCCAGGCGCATCTCGCGCACGGTGGGGTCTTGCAGGCCGGCTGCGCTGCGCTGGCCTTCGTTGCTCCACACCAGGGTCTGGGTGGCGGCGTTGTAGCGGATGCCTTCCGGGTCAACCGTGTTGGTGGCGAAAGCCGCGCCGGTGGGCGTTTGCAACGTGGTCACGCTGTTGAAGGCCACACCGGCCGCACCAGGGGTGGCCGAGCGAGCGAAGCGATCGATGTCCAGGCTGAGGTTGTAGAAGCGCGCGGCGTTCAGACCGCTGCGGTCGTCGCTGATGGCGTAGTAGGTGCCGGTGCTGGCGTCGAAGTCGATGCCCGACAGGCCACCCACGGTCGTGCCCTGGAAGCTGGTGCCCGAGGCCACGATCTGCTGACCGATGTAGCTCAGGGACCAATCGGCCGCCTGAGCGGGGCTGCCCAGCAAGCTCAGCAAGCACAGGCCGAAGGAGGTGGCGAATGGGATGCGACGCATGGGGCTACTCCTGGGGTGACAAAGGTGTGGGCTCACTGTAGGGAGTGCATGTGTCAAGCCGATGCCGACCCGGTCCCGCAACATGGTCTGCTCAGCTCCCGCAGGGATCGGCAAAATGCCAACTTCGCGCGATTCGGCGCAAGCCCCTTCAACCTCATGAATGCACCCATGCAACAGCCGCAGGAATTGGTCTTGATCACGGGTTGCGGTTCCGGCATTGGCCAGGCCCTGGCCCGAGCCTTTCACCGCAGCGGTCAGCGCGTGTGCGCCACCGCCCGCCGACTCGACACCCTGGCGCCGCTGGCGGCCGAAGGCATGCTGGTGCGCGCCCTGGACGTGACCGACGCCCAAGGCACCGCAGATTTGCTCGCTTCCCTGAAGGCCGAGGGCTTCGGCGTGGGCACCCTGGTCAACAACGCCGGCTATGGCGCCATGGGGCCGATGCTGGACGTGCCCCAGTCCGAGTGGCAGCGCCAGTTCGAGGTCAACCTGTTCGCGCCCATCGCCCTGGTGCGCGCGGTGATGCCCGGCATGGTCGAGCGCGGCCGCGGCCTGGTGGTCAACATCAGCAGCGTCTCGGGCGTGCTGACCACGCCGTTCGCTGGGCCTTATTGCGCCAGCAAGGCCGCCTTCAACGCCGCCACCGATGCCTTGCGCATGGAGGCCGAGCCGCTCGGCATCCGCGTGGTGACGGTGCAGCCGGGTGGCATCCAGTCGGCCTTTGGCAGCAGCGCGGCCAACCAGGTCAGCCTGGCGCCCGACTCGCCCTACCAGGCGGTGCGCGACGGCGTGCTGGCCCGCGCCAACGAGAGCCAGTCCGACGCCATGCCGGCCGACACCTTTGCCAGCTTGCTGGTCGCGCAGCTCGCGCGGCCGGACTGCCCGCCCGTGGTCAGGCTTGGCAAGAAGAGCCGGCTGATGCCGTTTCTCAAGCAATGGATGCCAGTGCGCACGCTCGACGGCATCCTGCGCAAGCGTTTCCAGCTCGATCGCCTCAAGCCGCGCAGCAACGCTCGCTGAGGATCAGGCCGCCGGTGCCTCGGGCACGTCGGGCGCACCAGGCGCATCGGGCGCCACCGCCACCCGGTTGCGCCCGCGCTGTTTGGCCACGTACATGGCCTGGTCGGCGCGGTGCAACAAGGCGCCAAAGCCTGGGTCGTCGGCGCGGCACTCGCTCACGCCCAGGCTGGCGGTCAGCCGAAGCCTGAGGTCCTGGTGCACGGCTTCGCGCTCGGCGATGAGTTCGCGCAGTCGCTCTGCCGTGGTCACCGCCTGCGCCTGGTGGATGCCTGGCAGCAAGATGGCGAATTCTTCGCCGCCCACGCGGGCCACGAAGTCCACTTCTCGAATGGCTTCTCGGACCACGCTGGCCGCTGTTCTGATGACCGCGTCACCAGCGGCGTGGCCGTGCAGGTCGTTGACCTGCTTGAACAGGTCGATGTCGAACAGGATGATCGACAGCGGCTGCTGATAGCGTTGGGCGCGGGCCACCTCTCTTGCCGCGACCTCTTCGAAGCAGCGCCGGTTGGCCACGCCGGTCAGGCCGTCGGTGCGGGCCTGGCGCTCGGCCTCGTCGCGTGCTCGGGCCAGCTCGGCGGTGCGCTCTTGCACCGTGCGCTCCAGGCCTGCATTGACCTGGGCCAGCATGTCGCTGGCGTGCAGCTTTTGCTCGAGCATGGCTTGCTGCGTGGCGTGGTGCTGATCGCGCAGCAGCTTGATGCGGTCGCCCAGCGCCAGCGACAGCAGCACCACGTCGATGAGGATGCCGAACTCCGCCGCATGGAAGGTGGCAAAGGTGTAGGGCAGCCAGCCGCTGACCGTCAGCGCGGTGCACAGGGCGCCGCTCAGGCTGACCATGGTCGCGAGCACGAAAAAGCGCGCGGCGCGGTAGCCATTCCACCATGCGGCCAGGCCCGCAGCCAGGATCAGTGGCGTGCCCAGGAAGATGAAGTTCACGGGTGCCGCGTTGTAGGCCACCGGGTTGCCCCACCAGGTCACGCCCAGCCAGCAGGCCAGCAGCAGCACCAGGAAGCCTTGCAGCACCCGGTGCAGGCGGGGCAGGCGTTTCCTGGACTCCAGGAAGGTCATGGAAAACAGCGTGGCCGTGACCTGGAAAACGAAGATGAAGACGGTGTGCCCCAGGTTGCTCCAGGTGGGCGAGTCGGGCCAGAAGAACTGGAAAGCAAAGCCGCTGTAGGACGCGTTCATGGCGCTGAAGGCCAGCAGGTACAGGCAGTACCAGGCGTAGTTGGGCTCGCGGGTCCACAGCCAGATGAGCCCGTTGTAGAGCACCATCACGAGCAAGATGCCGTAGAACATGCCGTAGTAAGCGGCCCAGCGCTCCTGTTCGGCTGCGAAGGCCTCGGGCTGCCACAGCTCGATCGGCGTCATGAATGCCTGGCGGCTGCTCACGCGCAGGTAGTGGGTGTGGCGCCCGGGTGCGACGGTCACGTCCAGCACGAAGGCGGGCGTGAGGTGGTCTCTGGCCGAGAAAGGCAGGTCGTCGCCCACCAGGCGCTCCTGGAAGCCGCCTTGGGCGTCGGCCGAGTACAGGTGAACCGTGTCCAGCCAGGGCGTGCGCAGCACCAGCAGCCTGCGCTGTGGCGTGTTGCCAGGGTTGTCCAGCGTGAAGCGATACCAATGCGCCGAGCGCGTGAAGCCAAAGCTGGACAGCGCCGAGCCCGCCGGCCGAAAGCCATCGGCCGCGCCCCCTGACAGCAGGTCCTGCAGGTTGAGTTGGCCGGACGCGTCTTCGAGCACGTCGGCGGCGGCGTGCACGTTCTGTGAAGCTTGTGCGGGGGTGATGCGCAGCGCGCCGGCCAAGGCGCTGCCGCAAAGGAGCTGGCTGCACAGCAGCATCAACCAGCACAGGCGTTGGATCATCTTGGGCGGCCGCGAGGGGAATGCGAAGGGGTCCGGGTAGGACGCTGTCAGTCTAGCGAAGTTCCCCGCCTTGCCTCATTTGTCGTTGGCGGCCCCTATTTTGACGACATGAGTGGTCAACGTCGGTCAAATGGTGGCAACGTGTCGATTCATCGCCAGATGCGTGCAAATTACCTTGACGGGCAGGCATCCGGGTGGGACAGTAAGGGGTTTTTCATGACAAGCCCCAAACCGGAGAGCCGTTTGAAGCCCGTGAACCTCGCCCGCCTGGCCCTGATCTGCCTGCCCTGGTTGAGCTGGGTGCCCATGGCCCACGCCGACGGCAGCCCCGTGGGCACGTGGTGGAGCTTTGACGACGGCGGCAAGCAGCGCAAGGCCGAGATCGTCATCACCGAGCGAGATGGCGTGCTGTCGGGGCGCATCGTTCGCCTGCTCGATGGCCGCTCGGCCAAGGACCTGCGCTGCGACCTGTGCGACGACGAGCGCAAGGGCGCCCCACTGGCCGGGCTGGAGATCCTGAGCAACCTCAAGGGTGACCCCGACAACACCGACAAGTGGGCCGGTGGGCAGGTGCTCGACCCGGGTTCGGGCAAGGTTTACAAGGTCGAGATCACCGTGCTGGAGCATGGCCAGCAGCTCAAGGTGCGCGGCTACCGGGGTGTGCCGGCTTTCGGTCGCACCCAGGTCTGGACGCGCACGCAGTGAAGTTCGGGCGATGATCGGGGGTGGTCTCGCGCAGAGACCGAACCGGAACCCGAGACATGAGCCCAGCCATTCGTTACCTCAACCCCGAGCGCCGCTACTCCGACGCCGCCATCCACGGCAGCGTGGTGTGGCTGGCCGGCCAGGTGCCCACCGACCCGGATGCCGACATGGCGGGCCAGACCCGTCAGGTGCTCGAGCAGATCGACGCCCTGCTGCTGGAAGCTGGCAGCTCGCGCGGTCGCATCCTCATGGCCCAGGTCATCGTGCGTGACATCGCCGAGGTGCCGGCCATGAACGAAGTCTGGGAGGCCTGGTTCGACGGCGTGACCGCGCCGCCCCGCGCCACCTTCCAGGCGCCGCTGGTGAACCCCGCATGGCGCATCGAGGTCATCGTGACCGCGGCGCTGAACTGAACGGCGGGGCGAGCATGGGCGTTGCGCTGTCGAAGCAATGGGAGCGCCTGCAGGGTGCGGGGCAGGGCTCGCAGGTCGTGGCCTGGCACGTGCGTGCGGCCGAAAGCGAATGGGTGAGCCGGGTCTGGACGTGGGTGCAAGCCCAGGCTGGCTTGCCCGCGCCTGCCATCGCGGTCGATGGCACCGAGGGCTGGCTGCTGTGCTTCGCCCTGCCATCGACCCGGTCGGCGGACGAAGCCCTGTTGGTGCTGCGCCAGTTGATCCGAGAGGGGTTGCAGCAGGTTGGCGTGACCGTGTCGCCCGCCGATGCCGCTGCCTGGCGTTTCACGTGCTGGCCGGCCGATTCGTCAACCGATGCCCACCAAGACGCCTGGCCCGTGCCCCGCGAGGTCGCGCCCGATCGGTGGTCGGCGTTCGTCGCCCCTGACCTCGTTCCCGTTTTCGCCGAATCCCCCTGGCTCGATTGCGCACCCAGCGAAGACGGGCAGGCCACGCTGCTGAGCAGGCTATTGCCCATTCCCGCCGAGCCATGGGCGCGCTGGCTGGCTGCGTCGTCCCGGGATGCGGCCGACGCGCTCGCAGAAACGAACAGCGTTGGCGACGTGCCTGGCCAGCCCGCTCCGCACCTCGGGGTCCCGCCGGGTTCCTTGGGCGCACCAGCGTCGCCTTCGATCGGTGCGGTGGCGGCCGACGGCCCACGCGCTTTCCTGCTGTCCGTGATGAACGACCCCAGTGTGGACATGGCCCTGCGCATCGAGGCTGCACGCGTGCTCCTGGCCCACGGGTGATCGGATCGGACAAGGGGGTGATCGGATCGGACATCGGTGTCCAGATGCGATGCCGCATACCCGGGGCGTCCCGGAGAGGCGAGTGAGCAGGCCGCTGACAGAATCGCCGCGATCAGGCATTCAGGAGGTCCTCACCATGCAGCTCATCGACACCGATCCGGCGCCACCTTTGCGCGCCTCCACCGACGGCCGCGGCACCGCGCTGCTGCTGGCCCGCGCCGGCGACCGGCGCTTCCCGCCTTCCAAGCTGTCGGTGCTGCTGGGGGTGATGACCGAGCTGGGCGCCGACCCGCACGAGGTGCTCGCGGGCACCGGCCTGCTGCCGGAGAACGTCGGCAACCCTTTCACCATGACCTCGTGTGCGCAGTTCTTGCGCGCCAGCCGCAACGCGGTGCGCCTCTTGCCCCGTGCCGACCTCGGCCTGCGCGTGGGTGAGCGCCTGGGCGTGACGCACTACGGCATGTATGGCTACGCGCTGCTGTGCTCGGAGTCGCTGCGCCAGGTCTGGGAGCGCGCCATCCGCTATCACCCGCTCTCGGGCGGCATGCTGCCCTTGCGCTGGGAGGTGCAGGGCGATGAAGCGGTGTGGACCTTCCCTGACCGCGCGGCCTTTCCCTGGCCCGATGTCGATGAAGCGCTCTACCGTTTCATGATCGACCTGCAACTGGCGGCCCATGTGCGCATCGGCCAGGACGTGATGGGCGAGTCCTTTGTCCCCAAGCAAGCGGGCTACATCGGGCAGGCGCCAGCAGACGTCAGCCACTGGGAGCGCGTGCTGCACGCCCCCGTCGTGTTCGGCCAGTCGACCAACACCCTGCGCTTTGACGCCAACTTGCTCACGCGTGCGCCCCAACTCGCCCACCCGATCACGGCTTCTCACCTGTCGGTGCAATGCGCTCGGTTGCTGGAAGAGGCCAGCTGGGGCGCGGGCATGACCCGACGCGTCTACGAAGAACTCACCCGGCACGGCGGCCGCTTTCCCTCCATCGAAGAGGTGGCCAGTCGCCTGTGCATGACCTCGCGCACCCTGCGTCGCCGGCTGGAGGCCGAGGGCGCCGGCTTCTCCGAGCTGCTCGCTGCGGTGCGCAAGCGCCTGGCGATCGACTACCTGGTGGGCACGCGCTTGAGCACCGAAGACATCGCCGAGGCGCTGGGCTTCAGCGACGTGGTGAGCTTTCGCCACGCCTTCAAGCGCTGGACGGGCCTGACACCGCGCGAGTACCGCATGGCACAGGACGGCGCTCGTTTGCACCTGCAGTGACCGGGTTTTCCTGATCCCCCACTGTCCCTTTGGGTCTGCTTTTTGTCCGTGGTGTTTCTTCACGGTCCTGATGTCGGCAAGCACAGTGCATGGGCCCCGTTGAGTCGGCTTCGGCCGCCGCAGCGGGCTCCGTCAACGATGCACCCAACCGACCCACAAGAGGACACATGAAGAACGCACCCATCCGCTCTGTTTTGGCCACCTGCCTGGTGGCCGCCGCTGCCAGCGCCTTGGCTCAGACCACGGCGCCGACCTCCGCATCCCTCAATGCCTCGGCCGGCCCGCTCAGCGTGAGCACCGCTTCCGTCACCGCGCCGCGCGGTTTCGGTGGCGGCACCATCTACTACCCGACCACCCAGGCGCGCTACGGCGTCATCGCCATCAGCCCTGGCTTCACCGCCACCCAGATCAGCATCGCCTGGCTGGGCCGCCGCATCGCCACACACGGCTTCGTGGTCATCACCCTCAACACCCTGACCACGCTCGACCAACCCGACAGCCGGGCCAACCAGCTGATGGCCGCGCTCAACCACGTCATCAACTCGTCGAGCTCGGCCGTCAAGGCGCGCATCGACACCAGCCGCCTGGCCGTGGCGGGGCACTCGATGGGTGGCGGCGGTGCGCTGATCGCCGCGCGCGACAACCCCACGCTCAAGGCCTCCTACCCGCTGACGCCCTGGAACATCAACTCGGCCTTCACGACCGTGCGTGTGCCGACGATGATCGTCGGGGCCGATGGCGACACCATCGCGCCCGTGGGCACCCATGCGCGGCCTTTCTATGCGGCGTTGCCCGGCGCCACCTCGAAGGCCTATGGCGAACTCAACGGCGCCACGCATTTCTCGCCGAACTCGACCAACACACCGATCGGTCGCTATGGCGTGGCCTGGATGAAGCGCTTCCTCGATGGCGACACCCGCTACTCGACCTTCCTGTGCGGCACCGAGCACACGCGATACGCGACGGCGCTGGTCTTCGATCGCTACAACCAGAACTGTCCTTACTGATCGGAGGCGCGCCATGGTCATCTCGATCACGTCGCGCCGCCGGCCATGGTCCGGGCCTGCCCTCGCGCTGTTGGCGCTGGTCGGCCTGGCGACCCTGGCCCTGGCTGGCTGGCTGGGGGTGTTTTCGGGCGGCGCTCCACCCGCGGCGAAAGCACCCCTGGTCCAGCCGCCTGGTCCGGATCGCTGGATCCAGCCTGAGGTGCCGGTGCCAGGGCAGCAAAGCGGCTTTTCTTCCGGGGTGTCTGTTGGTGATGAGGGCCCGGTGCGCATTGGCACGGTCAAGCCCTTTCGCACCGATGCCTCGGGTGCCTTGATGCTGGATGCCGACACGGTGGTGACGCTGGAGCAACTGGTGGCCTTCAGCACCCCCGATCAGCTGACAGCCCTGGCCCGCGAAGCCGCCGCTGGCTTGTCGCCCGGCTTGCAGGCACAGGCGCTGGAGCTGGCGCAACGGTTCGACCGCTACCAGGAGGCCGTTCGTCAGCGCATCCAGTCGGAGCAGGCGCCCACCACGGTGGACGACATGGCCCGTGACCTGCAAGCCCTGCAGGTGATGCGCCACGATCACTTCGGCGCTCAGGCCGCTTTGCTGATGTTCGGTGACCAGGAGGCCGTGACCGCCCGGCTCATCGAGCTGATGAGGCAGGACACCCTGGTGGAGACGCCCCTCGAAGAGCGGGCCATGCGTGCGCAGGCGCGCTTGCTGGCGGAGCGCAACGGACGCGACAGCGGCGGCGGCTGACAGGCGCTGCCAGCCTTCTCTGGCTCAGCGCTCGGGGGGGCGAACCTGTGAAGCGAAGGCGAAATCAGGGAGGGCCAGCGTGGCCTCGGCCACATCCAGCAGCCGCTTGTTGTGGTCCATCGAGGCCTTTTGCAATGCGCGAAAGGCCTCTTCTTCGCTCAGGCCCAGGCGCGACATCAGCGCGCCTTTCGCCCGCTCGATGACCTTGCGCTCGTGCAGGGCGCGGCGCGCGGTGTCGAGCTCGGACTCCATGCGGCTGAGCCGGGCGGACTGATCCTGCAGCAGCTCGACCAGGGCCGAACCCGCCCCTGCGCCCGGCGCGTCTTTCAGGCCATCGGGCAGGTTCGACAGCACGGGTGCTTCGGATTGTTCGGCGTCGTTGAAGAAGCGGTCGACCGCGTGGCTGTGTCGCGGCGGGTTCTGGCGCAGGCGCTCGAGCAGGCCCTCGGAGTCTTGCAGGTCTTGCTCGGTGGCGCGGATCTGGGCGTCGCAGTCGTGGCGAACGGCGTGCACCAGGGCCACGAGCATGTTTTCCATCTCACCGATGCGCGCGCTGGTGACCTCGAACCAGCTTTCGCTCAAAGCGGTGTCGAGCTTGGCGCCGGCGCGTGCCGTGCACAGGCTGCGGCGCAAGCGTTCGAGCTGTGCCATGTTGGGCGTGAGCTGCGACTGCTGCCAGCGTCCGCGCAAGGTCGGGTCGGTGAATTCTTCGAAGACGTGCAGGCTGCGCTCCTGCGCGTCGATGAGGTGGATGACGCGCTGCTGCTCGGCCTCGCTGCACTGCCCGGAGGCGAAGAGCTGGGCGCCGACAGCGCGCTCCTGACCGGCGGCCTCTTTGCCCTGAACCAGGTGAACAAAGGCCACCAACAGGCGCGAGATGCCAGGGTGCAGCGTGGCATCGGCCACGTGGAAGATGAGCTCCACCAAGCCGGCGATCAGGCGGCTGTAAGCCGTCACCGCAGCGTGGGCGGTGACCGTGTGTTGCACAGTCTGGGCGCGCAGGCTGGTGAGGGCGTCGAGGTCCAGCACCACCCAGGCCATCAGCGAGAGCATGCGCGCAGACGCGCCCGCCTCGGGGGCGAGTTGCGCCTCGAACAGCTCGCGCAGGCGAGCCTCGATGGGCGTGACCGACTCGAGCGTGGCCTGGCGTTCGCTGGCGAAACGCTGCCCGCTGGAGGCCAGGTAGATGCTGGTGGCCCCGCGCTCGCGCTGCAAGGCGTGGATCAGCTGCCCGATGACATCGACCAGCTCGATGCGGCCGGCGAGGTGCCGGATGCCCTCCAGCTCCAATTGCTTGGCGCGCAGGACGAGGCTGGAGACGGACAGGGACATGGCTTGGGGCAAGGGGCGTCGGACAAGCCTGATTGTCCCTGCTTTGCTCCGGTCTGGCGAGGGGGGCGATGCGGAAGTTGGCATGGCAATGGGTGAGGTCAGCGTCCCGTCAGGCGCAGGCCCAGCAAAACCAGGCAGCCCACAGCGAGCAACAGGCTCAGGCCACGCCAGAAGGCCACCGGGTTGCGCTCGATGAGCGGCGTGCCCCGGTGGTGGTGAGCGGCGGAGCCGCGCGCTGTCAATTCGTGCATGAACTCCGAAAGCGCTTCGTGGCGCCGATGCGGATCAGGGTGCAGCGCCCTGCGCAGGACGATGTCCAGCCAGGCCGGCAGGTCAGGGCGGTGGTCGCGCAGCGGCACATAGCGCAGCTTCTTGACCTCGGCGGGCTCGCGCAGCCGGGCGACCTGCAAGCCGTAGGGCAACTGGCCGGTGAGCATCTGGTAGGTCAACACGGCCAGCGAGAACAGGTCGGAGGCTGCCGTGCCGCCGTGGCCCAGCATGTATTCGGGCGCGGTGTACTGGAGCGAGCCCAGCAGGGCATCGGCACGGGCGTGCTCGCTGCCTTCGGCCAGGCCGGCCACGTGCACCGAGGCGAAATCGATGATGCGCACCGTGCCAGTGCGGTCGATCATGATGTTCTCCGGGCGCAGGTCCTGGTGCAGCATCTCGCGGCGATGAAAGGCCTGCAGCCCTTTGGCGACCTGGTCGATCACCTGGCGCACGCTGTCGAGGTCGGGGTGCCGGTGGTCGTTCATCCACTGCGCCAGCGTCTGGCCTTCGATGTACTCCATGGCGACGAACAGATGCTGGCGCGGGCGGGGCAGGCCACAGGGTTTGAGCACGTGCGGGCTGTCGAGCCGGCGGGCCACCCATTCTTCAAGCAGGAAACGATCGAGGTAGTCGGGCTGCTCGCGCATGTCCACCGACGGGGTCTTGAGCGCGACGTGCTGGCCGCTGAGTTCGTCGATGGCCAGGTGCACGTGGCTGCGCGAGCTGGCATGCAGCGGACGCACGATGGTGTAGCCCTCGAAGCTCATGCGCGCCTGCAAGGGTGGCGGCAGCGTCAGCTCGGCGCGTTGCTGGTGCAGGGTGTGAACGGCCGCCTCGCCCAGCTCTTGCACGCGAACGATCTGCAGCGTCAGGTTGTCCGGGCTGCCCCGCTCAAAAGCCATGTCCGCGAGCGCGGAGGCCGCGGCGTCGAGGTCAGCAGGGTGCGCGGCCAGGGCCTGGTGCACGTCCGCAGCATCGATGAACTCGTGCACGCCGTCGGTGCTCAGCAGGTACACATCGCCGACGTTCAGCGTCCAGGTGCGGTGGTCGACTTCTACCGAGGGGCCCACACCCAGGGCGCGGCCCAGGTAGGTTTCCGAGGCGCTGACCTGCACGCGGTGGTCTTGCGTGAGCGGCTCCAGCGCCTTGGCGTGGAACTGGCACACGCGGGTGTCGCCCACGTGCAGCACGTGCCCCGCGTTGCCTTTGAGGATCAGGGCGCTGAAGGTGCAGACCTGCCCTCGGTCGCGGTCGAAGCGGGCATCGCTGCGCTGGTTCTGCGCATGCAGCCACGAGTTCGTGGCCTGCAGCACGCGCTGGCCCGACCGCTGCACGCTCCAGGCTTCCGTGGTGCAGAGGTAGTCGTCCAGGAAGCCCCGCACGGCCGCCGCGCTGGCGAGCTGGCTGACCGGGCTGCTGCCGATGCCGTCGGCGATGGCCAGCGCGATGCCCTTGTTGCTCAGCAAGGGCTCTTTCGGGATGGCCGCGCCGTGGAAATCCTGGTTGATTTCCTTGCGCCCGGCCCGCGTGTGCTGGCCGAGCGAGACCCGCAGCATCAGGCCGATGCGCGCTTGGGCGCGGTCTTGTAGTGGGTCGAGTAGAGCGTGGCGCCCACGAAGGTCAGGCCGCCCACGAGGTTGCCGAGCACGGTCGGGATCTCGTTCCAGATCAGGTAGTCCATGAAGGTGAAGTTGCCGCCCAGCATCAGGCCGGAGGGGAACAGGTACATGTTCACGATGGAGTGTTCGAAACCCATGTAGAAGAACATGAGGATGGGCATCCACATGGCGATGACCTTGCCGGAGACACTGGTGGACATCATGGCCGCCACCACGCCGGTGGAGACCATCCAGTTGCACATCACGGCGCGCACGAACAACGTGAGCATGCCGGCCGCGCCGTGTGCGGCGTAGCCCACCGTGCGGCCTTCGCCGATGTGGCCGATCTTCTGACCGATGGCGTTGGGCGCTTCGGAAAAGCCGTTGGTGAAGATGATGGCCATGAACACCGCCACCGTCATCGCACCGGCGAAGTTGCCGGTGAAGACCAGGCCCCAGTTGCGCAGCACGCCGGACCAGGTGGCGCCCGGGCGGCGGTCAAACACGGCCAGCGGGGCCAGGGTGAACACACCGGTCAGCAGGTCGAAGCCCAGCAGATAAAGCATGCAAAAGCCAGTCGGGAAGAGCAGGGCGCCGATGAGCGGGTTTCCGGTGTTCACCGAGACGGACACCGCGAAGGCCGCGGCCAGCGCCAGGATGGCGCCCGCCATGTACGAGCGGATGAGCGTGTCACGGGTGGACATCAGCAGTTTCGATTCGCCTGCGTCGACCATCTTGGTGACGAATTCGGCTGGTGCGAGGTAAGCCATGTGTGTGTTCCTGTTGTCAGCGGGGGAGTGGGCCTGCGCGCCTCTGTCGGGTCGTCGTCAGGCGAGCGGGGCGGTGGGCCGCCCTCTGCTTTCGCGGTCTGTCTCTTCGGTACGGTCTGGATCAGGGAGCGGTCAGCGCAGGCTGACCTGCACGAGGCCGCCCTCGGTGCGCACCGCGTGGGCGCTCACCGAAAGTTCGGGCTGCTCGATGCATTCGCCACTCTGCAGGTCGATGTGCTGCTTGTAGAGCGGCGAGGCCACGACGATGCGATCGCCCAGGCTGCCCACCAGCCCGCGCGAGAGCACGCTGGCGCCGGACTTGGGGTCGACGTTGTCGATGGCGAAGAAACGATCAGCGCCCACGCGGAAGACCGCGACGTGGCGGCCCTCGACCAGGGCGCAGACGCCGGTGTCGGGCAGGATGTCGTCGGTCGGGCAGACGTCGGTCCAAGTCGAAGTGGAAGCAGACATGGTGGGAGAGATGACAGCGTTCATGATGGTTCTCTGGCCTCGGCTCAGGCGGTCTCGGTCGTGGCGGCGTCGCGTTCTTCAGGGCGCGCCGGCCGGATCTGACCGCGTTCCTTGACGAAGACGATGCGCTCGTCCTTGGCTTCGCTGTTGACGAAGGAGCGGAAGCGCTTGCGCACCTCGGGGTTGGTCACCGCCGTCTTCCATTCGCACTGGTAGGTGCTCACCACGTGCTGCATCTGCGCTTCGAGCTCGGCGCCCAGGCCCAGCGAGTCGTCGATCAGCACGGACTTGAGGTAGTCCAGGCCGCCTTCGAGGTTGTCGCGCCAGGTGCTGGTGCGCTGCAGGCGGTCGGCCGTCTTGACGTAGAACATCAGGAAGCGGTCGATCATGGCGATCAGCTGCGGCTTGGTCAGGTCGGAGGCGATCAGCTCGGCGTGGCGGGGCTTCATGCCGCCGTTGCCGCACACGTAGAGGTTCCAGCCCTTTTCGGTGGCGATCACGCCCACGTCCTTGCCTTGGGCTTCGGCGCATTCACGCGTGCAGCCGGAGACACCGAACTTGATTTTGTGCGGCGCACGCAGGCCCTTGTAGCGGTTTTCCAGTTCCACCGCCAGGCCGACCGAATCATCCACACCGTAGCGGCACCAGGTCGAGCCCACGCAGGACTTCACCGTGCGCAGCGACTTGCCGTACGCGTGGCCCGACTCGAAGCCGGCGGCGATCAGCTCTTCCCAGATCAGGGGCAGCTGCTCCAGGCGGGCGCCGAACATGTCCACGCGCGCGCCACCGGTCACCTTGGTGTACAGGCCGTACTTCTTGGCGACCTGGCCGACGGCGATCAGGCCATCGGGCGTGACCTCGCCACCGGGCATGCGAGGCACGACCGAGTAGGTGCCGTCCTTCTGGATGTTGCCCAGAAAGTAGTCGTTGCTGTCTTGCAGCTTGGCCAGCTCGGGCTTGAGCACGAAGTCGTTCCAGACCGATGCGAGCACGCTGGCGGCGGTGGGCTTGCAGACGTCGCAGCCCAGGCCCTTGCCATGCTTGGCCAGCAGCTCGTCGAAGGTCTTGATCTGGCCGACGCGGATGAGGTGATACAGCTCCTGGCGCGAGTAGGCGAAGTGCTCGCAGAGGTGGTTGTTGACCTCCATCCCCTGCTTCTTCATCTCGAACTTCATCACCTGGGTGACGAGCGGAACGCAGCCACCGCAGGTGGCACCGGCCTTGGTGCAGGCCTTGAGCTTGGCGATGTCGGTGGCGCCGTCGCAAACGGCGGCACAGATCTGACCCTTGGTGACGCTGTTGCACGAGCAGATCTGGGCGCTGTCGGGCAGGGCTTCGACGCCCAGGCCGGGCTTGGCCTTGCCGTCGCTCGAAGGCAGGATCAGGAACTCGGGGTCGGCGGGCAGGGCGATGCCGTTGAGCGCCATCTGCAGCAGGGTGCCGTATTCATCGGCGTTGCCGACCAGCACGGCGCCCAGCAGCTTGGTGCCATCGGCGCTGACGACGATCTTCTTGTAGACCTGCTTGACCTCGTCCACGTACTGGAACGAGCGGCAGCCTGGGGTGCGGCCTTGAGCGTCGCCGATGGAGGCCACGTCCACGCCCATCAGCTTGAGCTTGGTGCTCATGTCGGCGCCGGTGAAGGCGGCTTGCGCGTCGCCCGCGATGTGCTTGGCGGCCACGCGGGCCATGTCGTAGCCGGGGGCCACGAGGCCGAAGGTCTGGTCGTGCCAGGCGGCGCATTCACCCACGGCGTAGATGTGGTGGTCGCTGGTGCGGCAGTGGTCGTCGATGGCGACGCCACCGCGCGCGCCGATGGCCAGCACGCTCTGGCGGCCGAGTTCGTCGCGCGGGCGGATGCCGGCCGAGAACACGATCATGTCGGTGTCGAGGTGGCTGCCGTCTTCGAAGACCATGCGGTGGCGGTGCTCGGCGCCGTCGACGATCTTGACGGTGCTGTGGCTGGTGTGCACGTGCACGCCCAGTTCTTCGATCTTCTTGCGCAGGATGCGGCCACCGCCGTCATCGACCTGCACGGCCATCAGGCGCGGGGCGAACTCGACGACGTGGGTGTCCAGGCCCATGTCGCGCAGGGCCTTGGCGCATTCCAGGCCGAGCAGGCCACCACCGACCACGACGCCGGACTTGGACTTGGCGCCCGAGGCCTTCATCTGGTCGAGGTCTTCGATGGTGCGGTAGACGAAGCAGTGTTCGCGGTCGCGGCCGGGGATGGGCGGCACGAACGGGTTCGAGCCGGTGGCCAGCACGAGTTTGTCGTAGACGATTTCTTCGCCGTCGACGGTGGTGACGGTGTTGGTGCGGCGCTCGATCTTGGCGGCGCGGGCGGCCAGGCGCAGGTCGAAGCCGGTGCGCTCGAAGAAGCCGGGCTCGACCACGGAGAGTTCTTCTGCCGTCGTGCCCGAGAAGTAGGCCGACAGGTGGACGCGGTCGTAGGCGGGGCGGGGCTCTTCGCAGAGCACGGTCACCTGGGCGCCAGTCAAGCCGGATTCGGCGAGGCTTTCCAGGAATTTGTGGCCGACCATGCCGTGGCCAACAACGACGATTTTCATGATTGCTCCAGAGAAGACGAGGACGTGCAGGTGGGGACCGGCGCAAAGCGCAGGTGCCGACTGAGTCCGCCGTCGTCAGCGGGAGTCGTGCATGACCGGGGCGACTTCACCACCGGGTCGGATGCGTCAGCTCATGCAAGGGCCGTGCCGGTCTGTTTTGGCAGGCGGAGCAGGTTCATGAACAGGCGTTTTGCACCATTGCGGTGCTTTTGCGGCCGTGCTGCCCCGGGTGTGAGGCAGCCAGGCACGCTGAAGGTGCATCAGCGGTAGAAGGCTTCGACCTTGCCCTTGAGCTTGATGCACATGGGGCGGCCCTTGCGGTCCAGCGTCTTGCCAGCGGGCACCTTGACCCAGCCTTCGCTGACGCAGTATTCCTCGACGTCGTTGCGCTCCTTGTCGTTGAAGCGGATGCCGATGTCATGCTGGAACACGGCAGCGACGTGGTGCGGGCTGCGCGGGTCGATCGAGAGGCGGTCGGGCAGTTCGGGGCGTTCGGTCTGGCTCATGGTGTTCGGCGCCGGGCAGGGCGTGGTGAGGGCAAGGCGGCGCCCGAGGGCGCCTGCGCGAAGGGCGACAGTGTACCGAGCCGCAGGCGTGGTGGGGCTCAGCCCGGGCCAGCGGGGTAGCTGAAGGCCAGCAGGTGCACCGCGTTGACGCTGAAATGGGTCAACACCGCGGCTTCGATGCGGCCGGTGCGAGCGAAAACCCAGCCGCTGCCCAGGCCGACGATCGTGGCCAGGGCGGCCATCTTCGGCCCGCCCGCCAGGTGGACCAGGCCAAACAGCGTGGCGGGCAGTGCCACGGCGCACCAGCGGCCACCCCAGCCGCTCGGCGACAACCGTTTCATCAAGGCGGCCTGCAGCAGCCCCCTGAAAAATGCCTCTTCGGCCAGGCAGGTGACCAGCAGGTTGAGGAGCAGGAAAAGTGGCAGCGCCATGGCATGGCCGGGCACGCGGGGCCAGCGCCACGCTGGCTCGGTCAGGCCCCAGGCCCAGCCCAGTCCCAGCGTCAGAGCCGGGGTCAGGCTGGCGATCGACAAGGTGGTGAGCGAGGGGCCCCCACGCCAAACCAGCGGTCGCCCACGCGGTACCACCGTCACCAGCAGCATCAATCCCGCATTGGCTTTGTCGAAGGATGCCGTCAGTGCAAAGGCCGGATCACCCGGCCGCCATCGGACGCCGTCGAGCACCAGCGGGTTGTGAAAGCCTGGCACGGCGTGCAGCGCCAGGGCCAGCGCGAAGGCCCCAACGGCCCAGGGCATCCAGCGCGGCGCAGCGCCCTCAGGCCCGTGCATCGCGGTGTGCGCCCCCCAGCAGGACAGGCCGATGCAGGCGGCCACGGCGGTCACGCCCAAGGCATCCAGCAAACCGCTGCACCCGCCCAGGATCGCGGCAGCCACCCAGCACAGCGCCCAGGTGGGCAGGCCGATGCGGCCCCACCAACTTGGCAGAGCCGGGCTCGGCGCAAGGTGGCCCAGCGCATCGGGCCTGGGTGCTTGAAACCACCAGGCCAGACCGGCAAGTCCGAGCGCGATGAAGGGCAGTGAGGGTGGCATGGGGGGCGATTGTGGGGCCCGATCAAGAAGCCTGGTGCGGCAGTTCGTGGTTGAATCCGCGCATGGCACAGCCCCCCTCCCAGCGTCGCAGCGATCCCGTGGCCGCCCATGTGGCGGACAACGTGGCCGACAACGTGGCTGATTGGGCCCGTCGGTGGCGCACGCCCATGCTGCGCTTCGCACAACTCCACATCCAGCCCAAGGAAGACGCCGAGGACGCCGTGCAGGAGGCCCTGGCTGCTGCGCTGGCGGCTTCGGCCGATGCGCCCCCGGTGCTCGATCCTCGCAGCTACCTGTTCGGCATCCTCAAGCACAAGATCACCGATCGGCTGCGCCAGCGTTACCGGCGTGAGCAGCCCGTCAGCGAGCTGGTGTCGAGCGACCTGGACGAGGCCCTGTTCGACGACAAGGGGCACTGGCACCCCGGGGTCGAGCCCTCGCTGTGGCAGTCCCCCGAGGGCATGCTGGCATCGGATCAGTTCTTCGCGGTGGTCGACGCCTGCGTGCACAAGTTGCCCAGCAAGCCGGCGCGTGTTTTCAGCATGAAAGAGCTGCTCGAGTGCGAGGCCGATGAAATCTGCGCCACGCTGGGCATGAGCAAGACCGACTACTGGCAGTGCATGAGCCGTGCGCGCAAGCAACTGCAGGTGTGCCTGACGCAGAACTGGTTTGAGGGGGGCGAGCGATGATCAGTTGTCGCCGTTTCACGGACCTGGTGGCATCGGGAGAGCTGGACGATTCGGGTTGGCTCACGCGCCTGCAGGCCGGGCAGCACCGCTGGGTCTGCAGGCGATGCCGGGCTTTCGAGCGCAACGACCGCGTGCTCGACGACATCCTCTCGGCGCACCGAGATCGGCTGATGCGCCCCGATGACCCACCGGATCAGGACGGTTCTGGCGGGTCTGGCGGCTCTGCCGGGTCGCAGGGCTGAACACCACGCTGGCTCAGTTCTGCCAGGGCAGCCTGCACCTGTGCCACCCGCTGAGCCAGGGGGCCGCGCACCCGCAGCACGGGCTCGCTTCGTTTGAGCAGTTGCGCTTCGTACCAGGCGTGTTGCTCGCGCTGGAAGTCGGCACCGCGTCGCGTGCCGTCCTGCACGAAGCCGAAGTCGGGCTCGCACAGCACGATCAAATCGTAGCGGCGCATGGCCGCCTGCGTCAGTTCGGGCGGCTGCTGCTGGAACATCCAGCCTGCATAGCCCCATGTTGTCAGCGGTGAGGTGTCGCACACCAGCCAGCGGTGTGCCTGGGACAGCCGTGCTTCTTCGTGTGCGACCTGCGTGTGGGCGATGTCAACGAGGTCTTGCAGCGTGAGTTGGCCGCCGCAAGCCAGCCAGCGCTCGCGACCGTGCTCGGGCACCCACGCCGTGCCTTCGGCTTGTGCCAGCGCCTCGGCCAGGGTGGTCTTGCCGCTGGACTCGCCACCGAGCAGCACCACGCGCTGCACGAAGTCGCGGTAGACGTCGGGGTGCAGCCATGTGCGGTGGGCGTGGACGTCCTGGCGCAATGTGCGCGCGCTGATGGGGTGGCGTGCCCGATGGGGGTCGACGCTCACCGGCGTGACGGGCCGGGCCCAGGTGCGTGCCAGCCGTTCGCACGTGGGCCCGAGGTAGGGCTCGCTGGCGAACATGGCGTCAGGGCGCAGGCCGATGGGGCCGTCGAGCAGCCAGGCCAACCAGTCCTGTTGGGCTTCGTCGCTGGCGAGGTTGTCGGGCATGGGGCGCCAGGGCAGTCCGCGCTCGGCGCAGCGCGCTCGCACCCAGTCGTCATCGATCTGGAGGTTGATGACGCCAGGGAAGCGCCGCCGCACCCAGGCTTCGCGGCGCGCGCGTTCGCAACCCGCGAAGCTGGGTTGGCTGTAGCCGAGCACGAGCACCTGCTCGCAGGCCTGCTGCGCCTGGCCGATGACTTGCTCATGTCCCAGGTGCAGGGGCGAGAACTTGCCGACCACGAGGCCCAGCCGGTGCGGCCGCGCGGGGTTCATGATCGGGCCCGACGCCACACCCACCAGCCATGCCAGGCGTTGAGCCACAGCAAGGCGTAGAGCACGGCGGTGATGTGCAGCCCTCGGCTCAGGTAGAGCGGCACCGAGAGGGTGTTGACCAGGATCCAGCAAGGCCAGGTTTCGCGCCGACCCTGCATGAGCAGCCATTGCGCGATCACGCTGGTGGCCAGCACGGCCGAGTCCCAGAAGGGCGCGTAGGCCTGGGTCCAGTGCGCCAGCAGCGCGCCGTAGGCCAGCGTCACGCCCAGGCCCAGGGCCAGCAGCATCAGCCATTGCCTTGGCTTGAGCCTGGGCGCGGCGTGCGGGGTGTGTGCGGCGCTGGCGTTGGCGTGCGCCCGCCTGAGCCAGGCTCGCCAGCCCCAAAGGCCCGTTCCGATGAAAAACAGCTGCAGCGTGGCGTCAGCGTAGAGCTGGGTGTCGTGGAACAGGCGCATGTACAAGGCGCTGCCGACGATGCCAACGGGCCAGGTGGCGATGTGCCGCCTGGCGGCCAGCACCACGCACAGCGCGGTCGTCAGCGTGGCCGACCATTCCAGCAGGGCGAGCGAGTCAGGCCAGGACATGGGGCGGCTTCAGGTCGCTGGTGTACTGGCGGACTTTGTCATCTGCCACGAGGGCTTCGATGCGCAAAGGCAGCTCGCCCAGCAGCTCCCGCAGGATCTGCCGGATGGTGGTGTGCACCGCCGCGATGTCGGGGGCATCACTTTGCAGCCTCAGCACCAGCGATCGGTCGCTGTGCTGGTGCAGGGCGTGGCGCTGCAGGTCGAGGTGGCGCAGCCGCTGGCTCAACTCCACGTTGTTGACCCAACTCCCGTCGGCATGCTGAAAGCTGACCGGTGGGCGACCCTGCAGGTCGCGCAGGGCCGGGCCCAGGGGCGTCCACACCAGCCGGGCGTGGTCGCCGGTTCGGTAGCGCAGCAGCGGCAGGCAGGGGTTGATGCCGCCGGTGAGCGTGACCTCGCCGCGCTCGCCTGTTGGCACCGGTCGGCCTTTGTCGTCGAGCACCTCCACGTGCAGGCCAGGTTGCAGCAACACGAAGGCATCGAGCTCGGGCACGTGTGCCGCGATGGGGCCGGCTTCGTTCATGGAATACAGGTCGACGACGGGGCAGCCGAAGTGCGCGGACAGGCGGGACCGCAGGCCCTCGCTCATCGCCATCGACGTTGACAGCATCGCTCGGGGGCGATGCCGCAGCGCCAGTGTCGCCAACTCGCTGAGCGAGACCGGGTCGCCCGAGATGAGCTCGGGGGCCATGGCATCGAGGTAGGTGGCCCGGTCGGCGGGTTGGCGCCATTCACCGGGGTGGAGGTTCACCTTCGCCAGGCCGCATTCGCCCCGCATGGGGTTGACCGACACGTAAGTGAAACAGCGTTGCTGGAAGCCGACCAGCACGATGCCGACGTCGCCACGACCGGCCTGCGTGCGCACACCGTGCAGGCGCAGCGCCCGCTCATGCAGGACGGCGTAGGCGGCCGCAGCCAGCGGGCTCGACGGCACCCGCAAAGGGTGGCCAGTGGTGCCGCTGGTGCTGAAACACAGCAGGGGTTCGTTGGTGCCAGGCCGCTGCACATGCCGACGCGAGACATGCCGGATCAGGTGGCTCGACAGGTCGGCTCGGCAGGTGGTGCGGACGTGGTGCCAGCCGCGTGACAGGGTGCGCCAATCGGGCCAGTCGGCCACGTTGTGTCGGTTGGCCAGCAGCCACGGCCAGACCCAGGCGGGGGGCGTGCCGCTGGACACCGGGGCATGCAGCAGCCACGGCTGTCGGAAAAGGGCCTGCCATCGCAGGCTGGTGCCCAGGCGGTGACCGCTCATGTCACGGAAGCATGGGGCCGCCGGGTGCTCGCGAAGTCGCCTCAGCATGGCCTGCCCGTGAGCGCTCAAGCCAGGCAGCCGGCGCGGCGAGGTCAGGGCCTGCCAGTCGGTGGTGGTCGAGGTCGGTGGTGGGGCCGACGCGTGCATGGGCTCACTCGCGGGTGTACTTGTCGGCGCCTTCCTGGGCCTCGGGGCTGTCCAGGTGCGCCTCCAGGGCGTGTTGACGGGCGCGGGCTTCTCGGCGCAAGCGGCGCTTGCGGGCGAGCGGGGTCTCGTGCGGTTCGGGCTCGGCGGCGTCTTCCGCTGCGCCCAGGATGTCGGCCAAGGCCGCTGCGGCCGCTTGAGCCTCTTGCGAGGCCAGCTCGTCGTCATGGGCCTTGAGTTCGCGCGCGGCCTCTTGCTGTCGGTCGAAGCGGGCGATCGCGTCCGTTCGTTGCAGCCACACGAGCCACACGGGCAGACCGATGGCCAGCGAGCCCAGCAGCCACCAGCCCAGCGGCGCGACCTCAGGCATGACCGTGTTCAGCCCGAGGTGGGTCAGTGCGCTGACACAGACCAGCCAGAGCGGGCCAGCGACGTAGATCGCGTTCTCGCGCATCTGAAACGGCAGCGCCACCACGCCGATGGCAAACACCCACACCGGGGCGTCGAAGCTGTTCGCGACCACCAGCGCGCCCACCTGGTGCAACAAGGCCAGCGCGAAGGAGGCGCTGCCCAGCCAGGCCAGCCAGCTCGCCGGGCGCGGCATGACAGGGTGATTGGCCAGCGTGAAAAGGCTCAGGCTTGCGATGACCGACAGTGGCAGCGCCACCGTGCTCGACTGCAGCGACTGGCTCAGGCTGCTCAGCCACCAGCATGCCTCCTGCACGATCGGGGCACTGGCTTGCCAGCGATCGGCCGCGATCGGCGCCAGCCAGACGGTCAGCAGCAGCACCAGCGCGCCGATGACCTGCATGCGGCGTTCGGGGGCACGGTCGGGGTCGGCGGACACGCCACCCAGCCATGCCGCACCTGCTGCGATCAGGGGCACAGCCGCGTGCCAGCCCCGCCACCAGCTTTGGCTCAGCTCGGGCTGCCAGGGCACCATCACAGCGATGCCCAGCGCCATCAGGTAGCAGGTCAGGGAGAGCCAGGGAATGCGCGAGACGGACATGGGAAGCCTTGCAGAGCGGACCGGCACTATAGGGCGCACAAGCGGTGCACAGTCGCGCGCAAGGTCCCACCACGCACCACGCTCCCCGACTCTGGTGTCACCAGATGTATCGGCTCGAAGCCCGCAGCAGGGTGAAGGACAATGAGCGCCTCACAAATCAACAAGCAAGCAGGGAAGTTCAGGCGCCTCGGGTGAGGCGCCTCGATGCGGCGTCCTTGCTCGGTGTCGCCATGCAAGAGCCTGCCAAGACCGTCGTTTCTCCTGTTCGCAAGCACGTGGTGCGAGCATTCGCCGTTGTGGGCTTGCTGTTCTTCGTGCTCATCGGCTGGTTCGCCTTCGACAGCTGGCGCGAGCGGCAAGCCCCGATCCCCGAGGCCGAAACCATCGAATCGATCATGGGCGCGACCTACGGTCGCTACGACGAAGAGCAAAAGGGCTGGTTGTACGTGGGCAACGACAAGCGCAGCTACGTGGTGCGCGTGGTGCACCAGGTCCAGTTGCAGGACAAACGGCCGGGTGATGGCCTTTACTTCGTGGCCAGTGGCACGCCGCTGGATGGGCAGCCAGGGCACTTGTATGGCGTCTTCCAGGTCACGCGCAACGCCCAGACAGGTGAGCTGGAGCAGGTGGCGTTGTCCGAGCGCTCCGATTGGGGTGTGCCGCTCACGCCGGAGCGCGTGCGCTTCGAAGCTTTGAGCGACGTGGTGTGGGGCTGGGTCCTCAAGCAGCAGAGCGAGCAGGAAGCCCCCGACACCACCGTGAACGTCACCAACGTGGTGCTGGCCCCGCGCGATGCGGCCATCGTCGAGCTGGCGCGCTTTCGTGCGGCCACGACGACCAAGCCCAGCGTGAGCTGCGCCCAGGCGGATGAGCGCCACGCGAAGTGGCAAGCCCGCATGGAGAAGGAAGTCATGGAGGCCGAAGAGGCTGCCGAGGAGGCTGCGTCGGCGGCCTCTTCGGCCAGCGGTGCCGCCTCGTCGCAAGAAGAGCCGCAAGAAGAGCCGGAAGACGCCGAGACGGTGCCCGACGCCGAGCCGCCTGCCCGCTGCGATGCAGCCACCTGGACCTACCGCACCGACCCGATCCGCGAGGGAGGGGCCTTCACTCCCTTGCATGTTCGCCAAAGCGGCATGCTCGATGGGCAGCCCCTGCCTGAAAAGAGCTGGAAGATCGTCTTCGACGCCGAAGGCGTTTGTGTACCTGGTGCCCGACGAGCTGAAGCGGCATTGACGGAGGGCACGCAGATCGGGGGGCTCGCGGTCAGGGCCATGTGGCGTCCCACAGTTTATTTCTGACCTGCGCTCGATAACCTTCGTTTCATGTTTTCCGGCCTCCCAACATGAAACGCATCGCCTCCAGCCTCTACTTCTGGGTCGTGCTCGCCATCGTCGCTGGCGCCTGCATCGGCATCGTCAACCCGCAGCTCGGCGTGCAGCTCAAGCCGCTGGGCGATGGCTTCATCTCGCTGGTCAAGATGCTGATCGCACCGATCATCTTCTGCACCGTGGTGCTGGGCATCGCCAATGGCAGCGACATGAAACAGGTCGGCCGCGTGGGCGTCAAGGCCTTCACCTACTTCGAGGTGGTCTCGACCCTGGCGCTGGGCATCGGCCTGCTGGTGGCCAATGTGCTCAAGCCGGGTGCCGGCTTCAATGCCGACCCGCACACGCTTGACGGCAAGGCCGTGGCCGCTTTCGCCAAGAAGGCCGGTGAACAGAGCACGGTGGACTTCATCCTGCACATCATCCCCAAGACCTTCACCGACGCCTTCACCGGCTCGGGTGACCTGCTGCAGGTGCTGCTCTTGGCGCTGCTGTTCGGCTATGCCATGCAGCGCATGGGCGGTCGCAGCAAGGCGGTGCACACCTTCATCGAAGAGTGCTCGCACATCTTCTTCGCGATGATGAACGTGATCATGAAGCTCGCCCCGATTGGCGCGGGTGGCGCCATGGCCTTCACGCTGGGCAAGTACGGTGTCGATTCGCTCAAGCCGCTGATGTTCCTGATGGCCAGCTTCTACCTGTGCTGCCTGCTGTTCGTGGTCGGCGTGCTGGGCACCATCGCGGCGCTCACCGGCTTCAACATCTTCAAGCTGATCGCCTACCTCAAGGAAGAGCTGCTGACCGTGCTGGGCACCTCGTCATCCGAGTCGGCGCTGGTGCCGCTGATGCACAAGCTCGAGCGCCTCGGGTGCGCCAAGCCGGTGGTGGGCCTGGTCGTGCCATCGGGCTATTCCTTCAACCTGGACGGCACCAACATCTACCTGACCATGGCGGCGTTGTTCGTGGCCCAGGCCTTGAACATCGAGCTCACGCTGATGCAGCAGCTCTCGCTCTTGGCCGTTGCCATGCTGACCTCCAAGGGGGCCTCGGGTGTGACGGGTGCCGGCTTCATCACCCTGGCTGCCACGCTGGCCGTGGTGCCCGAGGTGCCGGTGGCCGGCCTGGCCCTGATCCTGGGCGTGGACCGGTTCATGTCCGAAGCCCGCGCGCTGACGAACTTCATCGGCAACAGCGTGGCCACCATCGTCGTCGCCCGCTGGGAAGGCCAACTTGACCGCGAGGCCCTGGACCGGGAACTCAGCGGTGGCAGCCTGGCGGGGGCGGTGGCATCGGTTGCGTTGGCCCAGAGCGGCGGCCACCACGCTGAACACACGGTTGAGCCCGCTGCTTCGGTGGGGCGCTCGCAAGCTTGATCGCAGGGCGGGGTGGACAGGGTGCCCCCCGCTGTTCACCTCAAGGGGACGTCGTCGGCGACAATCCAGTCCCGATGAAGTCCTCTTTCGCTTTCCCATCATGATCCAGGGCCTGGTGCTGCTGGTGGCCGGCCAGCTGGTCGGCGAGGCCGTGGTCACGGTGACCGGCCTGCCCGTGCCATCTGCCGTGGTCGGCATGGTGCTTGTTCTGGCCGCGTTGCTGGCGCGCAAAGGGCAGATGCCCGAGGTCAAGCGCGCCGGGCACACGCTGCTGATGCTGGTGCCGCTGTTTTTGGTGCCGGTGAGCGTGGGCATCATGGCGCAGTTCGATGCTTTGCGTGCCGACGCCTGGCCCCTGACCGCCGCGCTGTGCGTGAGCATCGTGCTGGGCATGGCGGCCACCGGGCTGGCCGTGCGCTGGTTCAGCCGATTCGATGGGGCCGAAGCACCGGTCGGTGCAGCGGATTCAATGCAGCAAGGTGATCGAGGGGGCGCTCATGAGTGAGCCCATGCTGGCTCCCGCCCTGGCGGCCCAGGCCACCCATGCCGTCCTCGCCCACCCGATTTTCCCCCTGGGCCTGACGCTGTCGGCTTACGCGGCGGGCACCTGGCTGCACCGCCGCGCCGGGCAGTCGCCCTTTTTTCACCCGCTGATCCTGGCCGTGGCCATCGTCATCGTGGCGCTCAAGGCCATCGGCATGCCCTACGCCACTTACTTCGAGGGCACGCGCTTTCTGCACTGGATGCTGGGGCCGGCCATCGTGGCGCTGGCCATCCCGCTGTACGGCGAACTCACTCAACTCAAGGCGCGCTGGCGCAGCACGCTGGCGGCGCTGCTGGTGGGCAGCGTCGTGGCCACGGGTTCGGCCGTGCTGGTGGCCTGGGCTTTGGGCGGCAGCCAGGGTCTGCTGCTGGCCTTGAGCACCAAGTCGGTCACCACCGCGCTGGCCACCGTGCTGGCGCACGAGATTGGTTCCAACCCGGCCATCGCGGCGACCATCGTGTTGGTCACCGGCCTGTTGGGCGCCGTGGTCGGGCCGTGGCTGTTTGCGCGCCTGCGGCCGGGTGACGATGCGGCCCTGGGCACCGCCCTGGGCACCTGCGCACACGCCATCGGCACCTCGCGGGCCATCCAGCTCAGCGAGGCCTGCGGCGCTTTCGCTGCCCTGTCGATGGGGCTCAACGGGCTGCTCACCGCCCTGGTGTTGCCTGCGTTGATGAAGTGGCTCCAGGGTTGAGCGCTGCGCGCAGCGTGTGATCAGACCGTCGAGCTGACGGCCTGCCCTGAGATCAACGTCGCCCCACACGCGCACTTGTCGCCATGGCGTGCAGCCGGCTGGCCGTCGATGATCATCGTCGGGTCACCCGAGACGATGACGGTGGTGCCGCCATGGCCCTTTTTCGGGCACGTGACCTGGTCGCCGACGCGGGCGATGCGCTTGCCGTGGGTGTCGGTGGTTTGCGAGGAGCCGATGACGACGCCGCCGTGGTCGGTGCGGTCGCCGATGACGATGAAGGGCCGGGACATGGGGTCGGGTGCTCTCTGGGTGATTCGTGTGGCGCGCGGGTGCGTTGCCCGTGCAGGCGCGACTTTAAGCGGGCAGGGGCCCCAGCCTCGTCCCCCCATCCGGGGCAAATTGTTACTGTTTGCGGGGTGGGCCCCGCAGCGGTTCAGTCTTTGGGCATGGGCACGCCCGGCGCCGGCACCACCGAGATGCTGTTGTCCGGCGAGCCTTCGATGAGGCGGTCGGAGTAGCTCAGGTAGACCAGGGTCTGGCGCTCGGGGTCGAGCATGCGCACGATGCGCAGGCGCTTGAAGACCAGCGAGGTGCGCTCGGTGAAGACCTCTTCTTGCCGGGGCAGCTTGCCTTTGACGCTGATCGGTCCCGTCTGGCGGCAGGCGATGGACGCCTCGGAGCGGTCTTCGGCCAGGCCGAGCGCGCCTTTGACGCCCCCGGTCTTGGCTCGCGAGACGTAGCAGGTCACGCCCTGCACCTTGGGGTCGTCGTGCGCGTCCACCACGATCTTGTGGTCCGGGCCGATCAGCTTGAAGACGGTGTCGACCTCGCCGATCGAGTCGGCGTGGGCCTGGTTGGCGAGCAGGCAGACGATGGCGAGGGCCCCCGCCAGGGTGCGACCTGGCAGGAGGCGTCGAGCGGTGTGGTTTGGCATGTCGTGACTTCCTGGTTGCGAGCACATGGGCTCAAGGCTGGTGGGGTGTGGACCGTGCAGCCACGCCATGGACAAAACACAGCTTGTCCAGCACGGTCTCGCTCAGCACAAAGGGGTAGGCGTCGCCATGTCCCAGGCTGCGACCCAGGCTGTTGAGGCATTGCGACAGCGGCAGCCAGGCGTCGATGAGGACCTGGCGGAAGGCCTGCGGATCATCGGGCAAACCGGCGGGTACGCGCGAGGCCAGGGACATGGCAGGCGTGGGAGGGGAGGGCGTGGCGTGGCCGTAAGCCGAGCCGCTGCCCTGGCCGAGGGCCAGACCCCAATGCGCCGCCGTGTCCATGGCATCGACGATGTGCAGCCAGTGCGCCCAGGTCTCGGCCCAATCCTCCCAGGGGTGGGCCGATGCGTAGGCGCTCACCCAATGTGCTGTCCAACCGGCAGGCGGGCCCTGTTCGTGGTGCCTGGCCAGGCTCTGGCCATAGTCGCTTCGCTCGTCGCCAAACAGGGCGCGAAAACCCGCCAGGTGCGGGCCGTTGGCCACCAGCCGATCCCAGTAATGGTGTCCGACCTCGTGACGCAGGTGCCCGGTGAGCGTGCGGTAGGGCTCGCCCATTTGCGCTCGCACCGCTTCGCGCACGGCGTCATCGGCCTCGGCGAGGTTGAGCGTGATGCGGCCGTGCAGGTGCCCTGTCATCACCGGCTGCTCACCGGCCATGTCGGCTTTGAACTCGAAGGTCAGGGCACCCGGGGTGCCGGGCTCGTCAAGGGGCAGGCCCCAGCTCAGCAGCGTGTGGAACAGCCGCCGCTTGGCCGCTTCAAGCTTCATCCAGAGCCGAAGTTGCTCGGGGTCTCCCAGGTCAGGGACCACGGCCGTGTGCTGACAGCTCAGGCACAAGCCCTGGTCGGCGCCCTCGGGCTGCAGCCAGTTGCACGCCGCCAGGCCCGCCAGCTCGGTGGCCGCGTGGGTGCATGCCCGCCACCCTGAACCGACGAGCTGCATCTCGCCTGTTTGCGGGCTGTAGCCGATGGCTTGTCCGCAGTTTTCGCAACGGTTGTTCTCGAAGAAGACCGTTTGCTGGCAGTGGGGGCAGGAAAACGTCTTCAATGTGACGCCTCGGTTAGTCAGATGAGCCTGATCTTATTGCGATGCGAAATGCCGTCAATGACATGGGCGCCTTGGTTCACAAAACCTCACAACATGACGCGTGCAGATGCCGAGTGACGTTGTTGGCGCCCTGGGTATTTGCTTGCTGCTGCGTGGTGTTTGGGTCGCCTGGGGCGTTGTCGCCGGTCGCTTGCGAGCCCGGGTTTTGGGGTCCAATCGGGTCATGCCCCGAGCCCCTGACATGCCCTCTGCCGCCTCCATCCCCTCGCTGAACGAGCAGGTCGATCAACGCCTGACCGAGCTGGAGATCAAGGCCGCCTTCACCGAAGACCTGGTGGAAGAACTCAACCGCACCATCGTGCGCCAGCAACAGCAGATCGACTTGCTGGTGCGCGAGCTGCTGCAGTTGCGTGACCAGGCCGATTCGGCACAGCCTGGCTTTCGCAGCCTGCGGGACGAGCTCCCGCCGCACTATTGAATTGCGCCGGCTTGGACCCCTTGTTGAGCCCCTGACCCGGCTCAAGTTTCACATCGCGCTTGTCGATAGCCCGTCACGGGCGTAGGCTGTGGGTTCACCAGCCTGTCGCGGCTTTTTTGTGCACAAGGAGGGTTCATGGGCATGATGGCGTTTTTCACCCGTCGGGATCCGGCGGCGTGGGCCATGCGCCCGGAAACGCAGCGCGAGGCCATCGTTGGCAGCCTGCTGGCCTGGGCCTGGGCCGTCGAAGCCCGTGACCCCTGGACAGGCGGCCACCTCTGGCGCGTGGCCCGCTACACCGAGTTGCTGGCCGACCGCGCCGGCATGGCGCCCCAGGAGCGCGCGCAGGTGGCGCTGGCCGCTTTCGTGCACGACCTGGGCAAGCTTGCTGTGCCGGACGCCCTGTTGCGCCAGCGCGAACCCCTGAGCGAAGCCGATCACGCCGTCATGCGCACCCATCCCGAAATGGGCGCGCGCCTGCTGGCCGGTCACCCCTATGGCCCCTTGGTGCACGACATCGTGTTGCTGCACCACGAAACCCCCGATGGCCAGGGCTACCCCCGCGGGCTGAGCGGTCCGACCATCCCCACCGGGGCGCGCATCGTGGGCCTGTGTGACGCGTTCGACGCCATGACCACCCGCCGAGCCTGGCGCGACGCCATGAGCGTGGACGAGGCCCTGTCGGCCATCGAGGTGCAACTCGGTCGCCAGTTCGATGACTTCCTGGGCCGGCATTTCCTGGCCCTGGCCCGTGAAGGCGCCCTGCAGGGCATCATCGGGCACAGCGACGAAGGCATGCCGCTTCAGCACTGCGCCACCTGTGGCCCGACCATGGTGCAAAGGCGCGAGCACCGCATCGGCGAGCACCTGCATTGCCCGGTCTGCGGTGCCCGGCATCGACTGGTGGCGGCTGCAGGCGCTGTCGCCGGACCACGTGCGTTGATCGCCGAGCCCACCGGTGCCTTTGGCTCGCCCATGGACATGCTGCCGCAACCGGATCACGCGCTCATCCGCCGGTTCGTGCAGGACACGGTCGGCCTGGCCGTGCAAGCGGGCTACGCGCCTGCCTGAGGCCTGTTCCCAGATGGTGGCAAGCGCTGTGACACACTGCGCCGTTCGCGGGCTGCTGTGCGGGGCCCCGTCACCCTCGGCCGAACCCACATGACCGCTTTCGATCGATTCCTCCTCTTCGGGGTCGTCCCCCTCGTCGCCCTCATCACCGTGCTGGAAGGCTGGTGGCTGTCCCGACGCGCCCGCACCGGGGCCGGCGAGGCCTACGACTGGGGCGCCCCGGCATGTCGGTGCTCGACCTGGTCACGCGCCTGCTGGTCAACCTTTACGTGCCTTTTGCCTTGTCCACCCCGGTGACCAACTGGGCGCGCGAGCACCGCCTGGCCGACCTGCAGCTCGATGGCTGGCAGGCCTTCCTGCTGCTCTTTTTCGGGCTGGAGTTTTGCTACTACTGGTTCCACCGCGCCTCGCACCGCATGCGATGGTTCTGGGTCAACCACTCCATTCACCACTCGCCCAACCAGCTCAACCTGGCGGCGGCCGTTCGCATCGGCATCTTCGGCAAGGTCACGGGCACTTTCGTGTTCTTCGTGCCGCTGGTGTGGCTGGGCTTTGACGCCAAGCTGGTGGGCCTGGCGCTGACGGTGAACCTGCTGTATCAGTTCTGGATCCACGCCACCTGGTTGCCCAGGCTGGGCTGGCTGGAGGGCATCCTCAACACGCCTTCTGCACACCGGGTGCACCACGCTTGCAACCCGCAGTACATCGACGCCAATTACGGCGGCGTGCTGCTGATCTTCGACCGCCTGTTCGGCACCTACGTGCCCGAGCGAGACGACGTCAAACTGCGCTACGGCCTGGTCAAGCCCATCCTGAGCAACAACCCGTTGAAGGTGTGGTTCACCGGCTGGCTCGACCTGCTGCGTGACCTGGCCTCGGCGCGCAGCCTGCGCGAGGCGATGGGCTACGTCGTGATGCCGCCTGGCTGGCGTCCCGGCCTGCCTGTGCCCCGCGCCGATCGCGCCGACCGCGATGCGGTGGAGGTGTCCCAGCCGTGAGCGTGACCGTGCCGGACGCCCAGCGTCGACTCGTTGACCGCCTGCATGAGCGGCTGCTGGAGCAGGCGCATGGCCATGGCGTGGCGCGCATCGAGACGCACCTGAGCTGGGTGCTGGTCACGCCCACCGAGGCTTTCAAGGTCAAGAAGGCGGTGGACCTGGGTTTTGTGGACCAGCGGGGTCGCGAGGCGCGTCGCCAGGCTTGCGAAAACGAGGTGCGCCTCAACCGACGCACAGCGCCTTCGCTGTACCTCGGGGTGCGCGGCATCGATGCCACGGGGCAGTGGGTGCTGCCCGACGATCGCCAAGCTGTGGACCACGCCGTGCACATGCGTCGCTTCGACCCGGCGGCCACGCTCGATCACCTGTTGTTGCCCGGTCAGGGCCTGGATGCGGGTGTGGCCGAAGGTTGCATCGACCAACTCATCGACCAGGTCGTGGCCATGCACGCGCAGGCCCGCCACGTCACGCACGGTGGCTTGCCCGATGATTTGCGCCGCGCCACCCACGAGTCTGCGGAGACCTGGCGCTCGGTGTGCGCCAGCCCCGAACAATGGGGCCGCGTGGACAGCGTGCTGCACGACATCGCGCAGCGCGAGCAGGCGCTCGACGCCTTGCTGCGCCAGCGTCGCACCGACGGCTTCGTGCGCGAGTGCCATGGTGACCTGCACCTGGGCAACGTCTGCGTGTTCGAAGGCCGCGTCACGGTGTTCGATGCCATCGACTTCTGCGAGCCCCTGCGCACGCTGGACGTGATGAACGACCTGGCCTTCCTGATGATGGACCTGCTGGTGCGCGGGCAGCCGCAACTGGCCTGGCGTGCCTTGTCGCGCTACCTCGATGCCACGGGTGACCACGCGGGCATCCCGCTGCTGGCGTCGGCCATGGCCTGGCGCGCGCTGGTGCGCTTCAAGGTGGAGCGGCTCAAGGGCGATCCGCAGGCCGATGCCTGGGCCGAGCGTTACCTGTCCGGGGCGCTGCGCCTGCTGGCGCCGCGCCAGCCGGTGCTGGTCGCCATGCAGGGGGTCTCGGGCAGTGGCAAGTCGGCGATCTCGCAGCGCCTGCTGGCCTGGCTGGGCGCGATCCGCTTGCGCTCCGATGTCGAACGCCACCGCCTGGCTCGGCCTGGCGAGCCCGCCGATTACGCCCCGCATGCACGAGACGAGGTCTACGACACCCTGTTCGACCGGGCCGAGGGACTGTTGAGGGCCGGGCAGCGCGTGGTGCTGGACGCCACCTTCCTGCGCGCCGATCAGCGCCAGCGTGTGCAGGAGCTGGCCGAGCGCCTGCAGGTGCCCTGGGCCTGGGTGCAGTGCGAAGCCCCGGTCGAAGTGATGCTGGCCCGCCTGGCTGCCAGGCAGGGCGATGCCTCCGAGGCCGATGGCAGGGTGCTCTTGCACCAACTGGCCCACACCCTCGAGCCCTTCGAGGAGTCGCAGCAAGCCCGCCTCATGCACGTGAGCACGACATTGCCGTTGACGCACTGGGAGGCCCCCGCTTCGTGGTTGCCTCTGTGGTGCCTGTTGGGGCTGCCTCCGTTCAACGTGGAGCAGGCTCAGGGCTGAGTGCTTGAGGGCAGCAGGCCGGCAACCAGCCCGGCCACCGTCAGGTCCAGCATGACGTCCAGGGTGTGGCCTGGGTCGCGGCCATCGAGCAGGTTGAGCCGATCGAGTTCGACCAGCCCATGCAGCCCCGCCCACAGGGCCATGCCGACGTCTTGTGGATCGTGGGCCAAGGGCAGGGCGCCAGACAGCTCCAGCACGAAGGCCCAGATGGCGTCGTGGCTGGGCGAGGTGTGTTCGCCGCAGCGCACCTCGGCCATCTTGACCTGGTAGAGCGCGGGCCGCGAGCGGGCGAAGTCCAGGTAGGCGCGGGCCAGTGCGCGCAGCGCGAGCAGCGGGGGCTGGCCTTCGCTGGCTTGGCGCAAGGCGGCCAGCAAGATGCTGCTGCCGGCCTCGGCCAGCGCCGCCACCAGCTCGGCTTTACCGGGGTAGTAACGGTACAGCGCGTTGGGTGCCACCTGCAACTCGGCGGCCACGGCGCGCATCGACAGGGCCTGCGAGCCCTCGCGCTCGAGCACGCCCAGGGCCACCTCCAGGATGGCTTCTTGGCTGAGCTTGCGGGGGTAGGACATGCGGGCGAATGTACCCGGGTTGACGGATGCGTTGTGCAAAGTGTACGCTGTCCACCATGATTCAGTTCCAGCTCAATGGCCGCCCCGTGCAGGCCGACGTCGAACCCGACATGCCCCTGCTGTGGGTGCTGCGCGATGAACTCGGCCACACCGGCACGAAGTTCGGCTGCGGGGTGGGCGCCTGTGGCGCTTGCACGGTGCACCTGCAGGGCGCGGCCATCCGCTCGTGCGTGATACCGGTGGTGGCGGTGGCCGGCCAGTCGGTGCAGACCATCGAGGCCGAAGGCGATGCGGTGCTGGAGCGCCTGCAGGCGGCCTGGGTCCAGCACCAGGTGCCGCAATGTGGCTACTGCCAAAGCGGCATGCTGATGGCCGCAGCCTCGCTGCTGCGCCAGAACCCGCACCCGAGCGATGTCGACATCGACGCGGCCATGACCAACCTGTGCCGCTGCGGCACCTACGTGCGCGTTCGTGCCGCCATCCACACGGCGGCCGAGACGCCCGCTCCGCCGAAGACGGAGATCGCATGAAGCCGCGTGTTGACGCCAGCCGCCGCCGCTTCCTGCTCGCGGGTGCCGCGCTGGGCGGCGGCCTGCTGGTCGGCTGCAGTGCCCCCACGCCCGAAGACCGCCTGGGCAGCCCCGATGTGCTGCCCGTGCGCGAAGGCCACGTCGCCCTCAATGGCTGGGTGCGCATCGCCACCGATGGCACCGTGACGGTGGCCGTGCCGCGCGCCGAGATGGGGCAGGGCGTGTTCACCGCTTTGCCCCTGCTGCTGGCCGAAGAGCTCGATGCCGACTGGGACGACGTGCGTTCCGAGCCCGCCCCGGTCGACCGCATCTACGCCAACCAGGCCATGATGCTCAACGCCTTGCCCTTCGGTGTCGAAGAAGAAGGCTGGATGGTGCGCGCCGGGTCGGCCGCGCTCGAGCGCCTGGGCAGCGTGCTGTCGCTGCAGGCCACCGGCGGCTCCAGCAGCATCCGCGACGCCTGGGGCCCACTGCGCGTGGCCGGTGCCACCGCACGCGCCATGCTCGTGCAGGTCGCTGCCAAGCGCTGGCAGGTCGACGCCAGCACTTGTCGCACCGAGGCGGGCCGCGTCATCCACCCCGATGGTCAGCGCAAGCTGGGCTATGGCGAACTGGCCGCAGACGCCGCCGTGCTCGCCCCGCCCGAGCGCGTCCGCTTGAAGGACCCCAAGCAGTTCCGACTGATCGGCCGCGCTGCGCCTCGCCAGGACATCCCCGCCAAGGTCAATGGCTCGGCCGTGTTCGGCGTCGATGTGCGCGTGCCCGGCATGGTCTACGCCGCCTTGATCCAGGCGCCGGTCTTCGGCGCCGATGTCGTGTCCTTCGATGGCAGCGAGGCCCTCAAGCAGCGCGGCATCCTGCAGGTGGTCCGCATCCCGCACGCGGTGGCGGTGATCGCCGACAACTGGTGGCGTGCCAAGCAAGCACGCGAGAGGGTCAAGGTGCAGTGGACGGCCACGCCCCACGACGCCTACACCTCGCAGGACCTGGCTCGCGCGGCCGACGAAGCGCTGCGCGATGGTTTCGGCATGCCGTATGTCATGCGTGGTGATGCCGAAGGGCGCATCGAGCAGGCGCGACACAGCGGGGCAGGGCGAGCGCAGGATGGCACTCCGGCAAAGGGCGCCGGACCTCGCGTGCTCGAAGCGCGGTATCACGCGCCGCACCTGGCTCACGCTGCACTGGAGCCGATCAACTGCACGGCCCGCGTGCACGAGGGCCGTGTCGAGCTGTGGGTGTCGACCCAGGTGGCTTCGCTGGCGCGCTGGCGGGCGGCCCAGGTGGCCGGTGTCGACACCGAGCAGGTCACGCTGCACCTGGCGCTGGTGGGCGGTGGCTTCGGTCGTCGCCTGGAGGTCGACATGGTCGAGCAAGCGGTGCAACTGGCCATGCAGACGCAAGGCAAGCCCGTCAAGATGGTATGGACGCGCGAGGAAGACACCCAGCACGACTTCTACCGACCCGCGGCCTGGGCCGATTTCCGGGCTGCGCTCGACGAGCAGGGGCGCGTCATCGCCTGGCACAACCGGGTCGCGGCCCAGCCGCCCACCAACATGGCCACGGTGCGCCTGTTGCCCTGGGCGTCGAGCAAGCTGCCAGACAAGAGTCAGATCGAAGGTGCCTTTGATGTGCCCTATGCCATCGAGCACATGAAGGTGCAGCAGCTGCAGCTGGAGTCGCCCGTGCCCGTGGGCTTCTGGCGCAGCGTGGGGCACTCGTACAACGCCTTTTTCACCGAATGTTTTGCCGACGAACTGGCGCACGCCGAAGGCGCCGACCCGTTGGCCTGGCGGCGCGCGCGTCTGGGCTCTCAACCCCGTCACCGCGCGGTGCTCGACGAGGTCGCGCGTCGCTCGGGATGGGGCACGCCTTTGCCCGCCGGGCGCGCCCGGGGCATCGCCTTGCAAGGCAGCTTCGGCTCCATTTGCGCGCAGGTGGTCGAGGCCTCGCTCGAGGGCGGCGAGGTGCGCGTGCACCGCGTCACCTGCGTCATCGATTGCGGCGTGGTGGTGCACCCCGACACGGTGGTGGCGCAGATGCAAGGCAGTGTCGCGTTCGCGCTGACGGCGGCTTCGCATGGCGAAATCACCGTGGCGCAAGGGCGGGTGCAACAAAGCAGCTTCCCTGACCAGCCACTGCTGCCCATGGCGCGCATGCCGCGGGTCGATGTGCACCTGATGCCCAGCGCTCACCCACCCGGTGGCGTGGGCGAGCCGGGCGTCCCGCCGCTGGCGCCTGCCCTGGCCAACGCGCTGTTTGCCCTGACCGGCGAGCGACTGCGCAGCTTGCCTTTGCGCCCCCAAGCCAGGGGCGACGTCACGGCGGTGTCCTGAGTCCGCATGTTGGTGAACCCCGCATCGCCTCCCGCACCTCGGGTCGTGGCCCTGGTGCTGGCCGCCGGTCGCGCTCGCCGCTTTGGCTCTGACAAGAGGCAGGCCTGCCTGCCCGATGGCCGCAGCCTGTTGCAAGCCGTGCTGCAGACGCAGCTGCAAGCCTGCAGCGATGTGCGTGTGCTGCTGCGCGAGGGCGACGACTGGGGCCAGGCCTTGTGCGCGCAGTGGGGTGCGGCGTGGCAGGTGGTCCCCGATGCCGACCAGGGCATGGGGCACACCCTTGCGGCCGGACTGCGTGCGCTCGTGACCGAGGAGGTGGTGGGCACTGGCGGCGACCACGGTGATGCCCAGTGCGCAGCCCACGGCGCCCGTCGCTTCGACGCTGCCCTTGTGGCGCTGGCCGACATGCCCGCCGTGCAGCCCGACACCGTGCGCGCCCTGATCGAGGCCTTTCACCGAGACGGCCGACTGGCCTGGCCCTGGTACGCGGGCCGGCCGGGCCACCCACGCCTGCTGCCCCGCTCGAGCTGGCCCGCTTTGCTCGACCTGCAGGGCGACGAGGGGGCGCGTCAGCGGCTGGACTGGTCCTTGGCCACGCGGGTCGATGTGCCCGACGCTGGCATCCTCGTCGACATCGACACACCTGGCGACCTGGGCGGCTAACATCCCGTCCAGGCTCTCTGCAGCGCGGCTGCAGTCCGGCTTGGTCCGATCACCTTTTGCTTGCCTGCGGTGCACTCCCGCCTTGCCATGTCCGACGCTGACGCCCGAACCAAGACGACCTCCGCCCAACGCAGCCCCCTGCGCAGCCTCACCCGCGTGCTCGTGGGCGTGGCGCTGGTGGCCCTGACCTGGACAGGCCTGGTTGGGCATTGGCTGCCCGGCTGGCTGCGCCCACGCGTGGAGGCCGCAGCGACCGAGGCCCTGGGCACCCCGGTGAAGCTGGGGGCCCTGGCCATCGCGCCATGGCGACTGGAGGTCACCGCATCCGACCTCGCGGTGGGCCCCACCGAGCGACCCTGGCTGAGGCTCAAGCAGGCCGAGGTCGGGCTGTCGCTGGAGTCGCTGTGGCGCTTTGCCCCCGTGATCAAGCGCGTGGACCTGCATGCCCCCCAGCTCGATGTCGAGCGAGTGAGCGCCGACCGCTTCAACTTCTCGCCGCTGCTCGACAAGCTGAGCCAGCCATCGCCCGATGCCCAGGCCGATGCCGAGCCAGCGCGCTTCGCCGTCTTCAACATCAGCCTGCGCGATGGGGTGGTGCGCTATGCCGACCGCGTGCTCGACCAGTCGCACCTGGTCGATGGCATCCGGCTGGAGGTGCCCTTCCTCAGCAGCCTGCCCAGCCACGTCGAAGTGACGGTGCAACCGCTGCTGGAGGCCCGCATCGACGGCAGCGCCTTGCGCGTGGCCGGGCGCACGCTGCCCTTCCATGCGGGCCTGCGCAGCGAGGTGGACGTGCGCTGGCAGGACGTGGACCTGGCCCATTGGCTGGAGGCCGCGCGCCCTTTGCTGCCACCGCCATGGCGACCGCAGGCGCGCAGCGGTCGACTCGACACCGACCTGAAGGTTGTGTTCGAGCAGCGACCCTCGCCCGCCATGCCTGTGCTGGCGGTGCAGGGCCGGCTGGGGGTGAAGGCGCTTGACTTGTCTTTGCCGGCGGTGCCGGGCGCGGGGGCGCTGGACGCTGGCTGGCAGCAGCTCGAGCTCAGTGGCCTTGACCTGCAACCCCTGAACCGCCGGGCTGCCTTGGCCAAGTTGCAGCTCGATGGATTGAGCGTGAAGCTGCGTCCGTCGGACGCGGGCGCCGCGTTGCAGGCCAGGGCTCCTGAGCGCGACGCATCGCCGGCGAATGGTGCATCGGTGTCGGGTGCAGCCGCGTCGGGGGCATCCGCGCCTGCGGGGTCGAGCACCAAGCCCGCCGCACCCTGGAGCTGGTCTGTCGGCCAAGTCCGCATCGGTCTGCGGGACATCGACGTGCAGACCTTTGCTTCGCCCTGGCCGCGCCTGACGCAGGGCCTGGTCGAGGTGCAGGGCCTGGACAGCAGCGAGCGCGCACAGGCTGCCAAGTGGACGCTGTCGCTGCGCGACGAACACGAGGGCCTGGTGTCTGCCCAAGGGCAGGTGCAGGTGGCCGCGCAAACCGCTGAGCTCGACCTGCAGGTTGACAAGTGGAGCCTGCCGCCTTGGCTGGCGCCGGTTCAGCAAAGTGGCCTGCTGCCGGTCACGGTGAGCCAGGGTCTGTTGAGCCTGCACACCCGCATGCGCCTCAATGCCCTGCCCACGGCAGCAGGCCAGCCGCCTGCGCTGCGCATCGAGGGCACCGACCTGGCCGTCCAGGGTGCGCAGGTCTCGCTGGGGGCACCGCCGGTGAGCAAAGGCTCGGTCAAATCCAACGCAGCGCCATCTTCCCGCTCCGATGCCGACCAGGCCAAGTGGCAGTTGTTGAGCCTCGATGGCATCGAGGCCGATGTGGGTCTGGCCACCGGCGGATCGGGTGGGGCGGGCGCATCAAGTGCATCAGGCCTGCAGCGCCTGAAGGTGGGCGCAGTCACCCTGGACGCGCTGGACGCATCGATTTCGCGCGACGCCCAGGGCCGTGTGCTGGCTGGACTGAGCGCCCAGTCATCGACCGAGCAGCCTGGCCGGCGAGCCCCTGCGCCATCGCGAGCCGGCTCGCCTGCTGCCAACCAACCCGCCATCTCCGTCGACACCGTGCAGTGCCGTGGCTGCGCCGTGCGCTTCACCGACCACAGCGTGCAGCCCGCTGCCCGCTTCGCGCTGCAGCAAACCGATCTGAGCGTGCAGGGCGTGTCCCAGCGGCTTGACCAGGTGTTGAAGGTCGACCTGCGCACCCGCGCCCAGGGACGGGGGCAGCTGGGGTTCCAGGGTGAGGTGCGGCCCGAGCCCTTGCAACTCAAGGGGCAGGTGTCCGTGGCCGCGCTGGAGTTGCGCGCGCTGCAGCCCTACCTTGATCCGCACGTCAACGTGACCCTGGCCGGTGCCGCCGCGCTGGCCCAGGGGCGCGTAAACGTCGACACGGTGCGCCAGCGGGGCAGCGATGCGCTCAACGTCCGCTACCAGGGGCGATTGGGCCTGCAGGACCTGCGACTGCGCGACCGCGTCAACGACGCCCTGCTGCTGCGTTGGGCCAGCTTCACGCTGGACCGGGCCGACCTGGCCTGGCGGGAGGGCGCCATCGACGCCGACCTCGGGTTCATCGCGCTGAAAGACTTTTACGGGCGCGTCATCGTCAACCGCGACGGCAGCCTGAACCTGGCCAGCGTCGTTCGAAAAGCGGGCGATGCCGAGGGCACCTCGGTGACCACACCCCAGCCAGGTGGCAAGCCGGCCGTGGCCGCACCCCAGGCTGCGCCTGCCTCGTTGCCGGCGCCCGAAGCAAGCGCTTCGGCGGCCAACGCCACCGCGGCGTCGAGCCCTGACCAGGTCGCCTCCACGCCCCCCCGCCTGCGTTGGCAGGGCATCCACCTCGAAAAGGGCGAGGTCGATTTCACCGACACCTTCATCCAGCCCAACTACTCGGCGCACCTCACCCGCCTGGCCGGTGACATCTCCGCGGTCTCATCGACCCAGCCCGAGCCCGCCAAGGTCGAGGTCAACGCCACGCTCGACGACAGCGCGCCCGTGCGCATCAGCGGGCAATTGCACCCACTGGGCCCCAGGCTGCTGACCGACATCCAGGGTGTGGCCAAGGGCATCGAGCTCACCCGCCTGACCCCGTACGCGGCCCGCTACGCCGGCTACCCCATCGAGAAGGGCACCCTGTCGGTGAACGTGCACTACCGAATCGATGGCGGCAAGCTGCAGGCCGACAACCAGGTCTTCCTGGACCAACTGACCTTTGGCGAACGCGTCGACAGCCCGGATGCCACCTCGCTGCCGGTGCTGCTGGCGGTGTCCTTGCTGAAGAACTCGCGTGGCGAAATCGACGTCAGCCTGCCCGTCTCCGGCTCGCTCGACGACCCGCAGTTCTCGGTGGGCGGCATCGTCTGGCGCGTGATCGTCAACCTGCTGACCAAAGCCGTGACCGCGCCGTTCTCGCTGCTCGCCGGTGACGACGGCGGTGAGCTGGGCAACGTGCCTTTTCAACCCGGCGTGGCCCAACTGGACGAGGCCGCTCGCACGCGCCTGGACAAGCTTGCCGACAAGCTCAAGGACCGGCCGTCCCTCAAACTCGAAGCCACCGGCTGGGCCGATGCCGACCTGGACCGCGAAGGCCTGCGTCAGGCCCATGTGGAGCTGCTCATGCGGCGAGCCAAGGCCAAAGCCAAGGGGTTGGATGTGGACGAGGTGGTGGTCGAGTCTGGCGAGCGCGGCACCTGGCTGAAGGCCGCCTACCAAGCCGCCGACATCAAGAAGCCGCGCAACCTGATCGGCATGGCTCAGAGCCTGCCCGACGAGCAGATGACGGCTTTGCTCAAAGCCAGCGCCGTGGTCGACGCGGCCGTCCTCAAGGCCTTGGCCGACGACCGTGCCGGCGAGGTCAAGGCCTACCTCAGCGACCGGCTGGACCCGGAGCGCGTGCGCCTGACGGCCTCTCGCGTCGGGGCCGAAGGCAAGGTCGATGAAAAATCGGGTGACAGCAGCGTGCAGTTCCAGCTGCGCTGAAGCGGCGGCTGGTGCGGGCCTTTGAAGGCCGCTGAAAATGGAAAACCCGCTGCCTGGTGACCAGGACAGCGGGTAAACCCTTTTGAACCCGAAGCGTTCGCGTCGTTCGGGTCGATGACAGCGCCGAGACACAGACCTCACACCCGGCTTGCTGCCTTGGGCGTCATGAAGGCTGTGTGCTGAATTTCTTTAGAATGAAACAGATTGTCAGGTTGATGCGCTGCGCCGTCCTGAAGAGAGTCTGAAAAACTCCTGAAGCGCCCCCGTTTCTTCCCCGCCGGCAGGACGCCGGTGCTGCAGCCGATCGAGGCACGTCCGAGGAACCCTTGGCACAACGTTACCGGTTCGATGGCTTCGAGCTCGACACCTCCGAGAGGCTGCTGTACCGCGAGGGCCAGCCGGTCGGACTGGGCGCGAGGGCCATTGCCCTGCTCACCGCGTTGTTGGGACGCCCAGGCCGGCTGTTGACCAAAGCCGAGCTGCTGGACCGTGTCTGGCCCGGGCTGGTGGTCGAAGAAAACAACCTGCAGGTGCAGGTTTCGGCGCTGCGCAAGGTGCTGGGTGCGCACACGATCGTCACCGTGCCGGGTCGGGGTTACCGATTTGTGCAGGCCGTTCACGCTGTGCACACCGTGGCACCCGGTCCACCGAACGCTGACACGACACAGGCCACCAGGCTCACTGCCAGGCCAAACCGAGCCTGGCACACCCACGCTGCCGCCGACGCCCTCTCGGTGCTCCCCGAGCCAACGACCCGCCTCTTGGGGCGCGACAGCGACCTGTCCGCACTGGATGCCTGCCTGCCAGCCGCCCTGATCACCGTGGTGGGTCCGTCCGGCATGGGCAAAACCGCTTTGGCTTTGGCCGCTGCCCACCGCTGGCGGGCGGATCGCCCCGATGGATCGGCCTGGATCGACCTGTCTGCCCTGCACGACCCCGCCCAAGTCGTGAGCTCGGTGAGCCAGGCATTGGGACTGGGTGTGGTCATCGATCCCGAGCGAGGGCTCTCGACCTTGGTGGAAGCCTTGCGGCCCCTGAAGGTCCTGATCGTGCTCGACAACGCGGAGCAGGTGGGGGGCGCCGTGGCTGAACTGGCTGCCGCCATCCTGAGCGGCGCCACTGGGGTGCGGCTGCTGGTGACCAGCCAGGTGCCGTTGAAGGTGGCTGGCGAGCGCGTGTTTCGCCTCGGCCCCCTGGCGGTGCCACCACCCGAGGCCAGCTCGCATGAGGCCATGACCCATGGTGCCCTCGAGCTGCTGCTGGATCAGGTGCGTGCGGTCGATCGGCATTTCGAGCTGCAGGCCAACCAGGTCGCCGAAGCGACGCAGCTGTGCCGGCGACTCGATGGGATGCCCCTGGCCATCAAGCTCGCGGCCGCCCGGGTCCCCTTGCTGGGCTTGAGCGGGGTTCTCAAGCGCCTGGACGAACGCTTCGAGCTGCTCGCCCAAAGTCAGGTCGGCTCGCCAGAGCGCCACCAGACCCTGCAGGCCGCACTCGACTGGAGCCACGGTTTGCTGGAGCCGCCCGAGCAGGCCATGTTCCGTCGCCTGGCGGTGTTCGCGGGCAGCTTCCCGCTGTCGCTGGCGTCGATCCTCGGGCATCCTGGGCCCAAGGGCGAAGCGCTCGACGAGTGGCGCGTGCTCGACACCCTGGGTGCGCTGGCCGAGCGATCCCTGGTCGTGGTCGAAGGCGGTGAGCAGCCGCGTTATCGCCTGCTCGACAGCGTGCGTGAGCACGCCTTGCTCAAGCTGCAGGCCAGCGGCGAGCAGGCAGGTCTTCAGCGCCACCACGCCTTGGCGGTGGCCGACTTGCTCGAAGTGGCCTATGACACCCATTGGTCGTCTTCCGATGTCGACTGGTTGGGGCGCCACGCGGCCGACATCGACAACGTGCGGTTGGCGCTCGATTGGGCGACCGAGCACGCGCCCCCCTCGGCGTTCGACTCCTCGGCTCGGCGGGGCCGCTCTTTGCGCTGCTGGGGCTGGCGCCCGAGGCGCGCCGCCGGAGCGACACGTTGGCGGCGTCGGCGTTGGCGCAGGGGGCGGTGCCCGAAGCCACTCGCTTCTGGCTTGAATGCGGTCGCATGCAATGGGGCGTTGACAACGACCGCATGCTGGCCTGGTCCCAGCGTGCCACCGAAGGCGCGCGCCAGGGCCGAGACCAGCGAGGCATCTTCCTTGGCCTGCACGGCCAGTTGAGCAGCGGCCTGCTGAGCGGCGAGCAGGCTCATCAGGCGCTGCGCGAGATGGCCCGCCTGGAGTCGTCCACCTGGCCCCCGCGCCTGCTCAGCCAACGCCTGCTGGCCGAGGTGGGGGTGCTGCGCGCGCAAGAGCGCATGGCCGATGCACGCCGCACCTGCCAGGGACTCATCGTGCAAGCCCAGGCTGCGGGGCTTGATGGTGTGCTGTCGGCTGCGCTGAGCGACCTGGCTGCCATCTGCCTGGCTTTGGGCGACACCGATGGTGCCTGGCGCGTGAGCCAGCAGGTCCTGGCGCGCAGCCGCCACCGGCGTGACCATTTCGTGGCCCATGCGCTGGCCACCGTGGCTTGCGTGGCCTTTGTGCGGGGCGACTTGGCACAGGCCCGGGCCAGCCTGCTGGCATTCGCTGAGGCTTCGCGCAGCCGCAGTTGGGAATGGTTTGGCCGCTACTCGGTCTTGTTGGCCCTGTTGGCTTCGCAGGAAGGGCGCATGGAAACCGCGGCGCGCTTGCTGGGCCACGCCGAGCGGCAGCGCGCGCAATGGGGGGCCGGCGATGTCTTGGGTGTCTACGCCCGGACCCGGGTGCGCGCCGCGGTGGAAGATGAGCTGGAGCCATCGGTGCTGCGCAGCCTGACCGAGCTGGGTGGTCGGCTCGCGCCCGAAGAGGTGTGCGCCTGGGCGTTCGGGCCGTCAGCTGGGCAGATGCCGAGCAATCCGCACGATCACGGGCTCTGAATCGAGGCAGGCGGGTGACGCGGCCCAACTGGCGCGGCACACTGTGCACACCAGGAGGGCGCCATGAACGTCGCATCCATTGCCTTGAGCGGCGTGCAGGCGGCGTCCACCCGCCTCGACGCCGCAGCCAACAACATCGCCAACAGCCAGACGCCGGGCTTCCGGCGCGATCAGGTCATGCAGCAGACCCAGGAGCAAGAAGGCGTGCTCACCGTGGTCGGCAAGGCCCAGGAAGTGGGCCCCGATCTGGCCGCCGACCTGGTTGAACAGATGCAGGCCACCTACGCCTTTCGCGCCAACCTGCGCACCATCGAGGCGGAAAAGCGCATGACCGGCAGCCTGCTCGACATGCAGGCCTGAGCTGAGCAACTGGCTGAGCCGGATGGCGCAGGCGGTCTGAGGGCACGGCGCCTGCGTCGGTCGCCGGCTCGCGCGACAATGCGTTGGTTGCCCAGCACCTTGCTTGCTTGGGCGCTCCAACGTGACCGAGCCCCAAACTGATCGCCTCATCGCCCACCTCGACATGGACGCTTTCTACGCGTCGGTCGAACTGCTGCGTTACCCGCAACTGCAGGGGCAGCCGGTGGTGATTGGCGGTGGTCGACGCCACCAACCAGAGGCCTTGGTCGATGGCGCGCACCGCTTTGCGCGGCTTCGCGACTACGCGGGCCGAGGCGTCGTCACCACCGCCACCTACGCCGCCCGCGCTTTCGGCGTGCACTCCGGCATGGGCCTGATGAAGGCCGCAGCGCTGGCCCCCGATGCCGTGCTGCTGCCCGTCGATTTCGATGAGTACCGCCGCTGCTCGCGCCTGTTCAAGGCGGCGGTGGCCGAGATCGCGCCGGTCATCGAAGACCGCGGCATCGACGAGATCTACATGGACCTCGGTGACGTGCCCGGCGCGCGCGATCGAACCCCCGAAGACCCGCTGTCCGGCGTGCGCGAGCTGGCCGAGCGCATCAAGCACGCGGTGCGCCGCGCCACCGGGTTGAGTTGCTCGATCGGTGTCACGCCCAACAAGCTGCTCAGCAAACTCGCCTCCGACCTCGACAAGCCGGATGGCCTGACCCTGCTCACCCACGCCGACGTGCCCTCGCGCGTGTGGCCTTTGCCTGCCGCGCGCATCAACGGCATCGGCCCGAAAGCCAATGCGCGACTGGCCGAGCGCGGCATCCACACGATCGGCGAGCTCGCTGCCGCCGACCCGGCACAACTCATCGAGACCTTTGGGCGAAGCTATGGCCATTGGCTGCATGAAGCCGCTCACGGCATCGACAATCGCCCGGTCGTCACCTGGCGCGAGCCCAAGTCCATCAGCCGCGAAACCACCTTCGAGCGCGACCTGCACCCGCGCGAAGACCGCGCCGCGCTCACGCCCATCTTCACGCGGCTGTGCGAACAACTCGCCGCCGACCTGCAGCGCAAGGGCTACGCTGGCCACAGCATCGGGGTCAAGCTGCGCTACGACGATTTCCGCATCGTCACCCGCAGCCTCACCTTGCCCCATGCGACGCGCGACGCCGCCGTCATCCGGCAATGGGCGGGCCGTTGCCTCAAGACCGTGCCGCTTGATCAGCGCCTGCGCCTGATTGGCGTGAAAATGGCGTCCCTGGTGCCTGGCGACGGGGGGGAGCCCCCGCAGCGCGAAGCCGTGCCGCAATCCTTGCCTTTGTTCGATCAGACCGACGCGGCACCAGCCTGACCGGTTCCGAATCTTTTTTTGCAGTCCACACCATGTCCATGTTTTCCATCGACCGCCTCGTCGTTGCCCGCTCGCTGATTCGCACGACCGCCGCCACGGCCTTGCTCGTGTCGATGTCAGGTTGCAGCGTGCTGGCCGTGGCCGATGCAGCGGTCACGGTGGCCGCCACCGCTGTCAGCGTGACCGCCACGGTGGTCGAGACCACGGTGGACGTGGCTGCCGCGGGTGTGCGCGCGGTCACTGCGGAGGACAAGGACCAGAAGGCGGGAGAGGGCGGCAAGGCCGATGACAAACAAGGCGCCGAGCAGCGCCGTGAGCCCGCGCCGGATGCCCCTGCAACACCCGCTGCGCCCCAGCGAAACTGGCAGGCCCCGGATTGGCCAGCCAGCCGCTGAGCTGGCAGGGTGCGAGGCCATGTCCCCACCGACCACGCCCCTTGACACCCACCCGCCCGTGACTGGCGGCACCTGGCTGACCTTGCAGCCTTTGGGTTTGCGCGTGCCCGTTCGCCCTGGACAGAGCCTGCTGGAGGCCGCCTTGGCTGCCGGCGTGGACATGCCCCGCTCCTGCCGCAACGGCACCTGCCGAGCCTGCCGTTGCCGGATGACGCAAGGCCGCGTTCGTTACCGCACCGAGTGGCCGGGCCTGAGCCCGGATGAGCACGATGCAGGGGAGGTTTTGCCTTGCGTGGCGCTGCCCGATGGCGACGTCACGCTCAACCAGCCACTGGCGCGTCAGGTGTCCACCTGAAGCGGGCCTGGCGCTTGCCTTCGATCACCACCTCGCCGGTGAACATCTCGAAGGGCCGCACCCACAGCGCGCCTTCGCCGTACAGCGGGCGATAGACCACCAGTGCTTCGTGTGTTTCGCTGTGGCGGGCCACGCCAAACACCTCGTATTGGCCGCCCTTGTAATGGGTGTAAAGGCCGGTGGGGAGGGTGGGCAGGGGCGTGAGGTCGTCGTCGTTGCGCATGGCGGTTGGGCTTTACATGGCCTTTACGGGCCGTTACGGGCGCGATTGTCCACGGTGCGGGGCAAGTTGGCGTTGAACAAGCCAAGGGCGCATGCCCTGACCCCTCAACCTCGAATCAAGGACACCACCATGAACATCCGCCTGATCGCTGCTGCCCTGGTCGCCGCCGCTTCGGCTTCGGCTTTTGCCCAGGCGCCTGCTGCCCCGGCCGCCCCGGCTGTTCCGGCAGCGCCCGCCGTCACCGCTGCCCCGGCTGCATCCGGTGCCCACAAGGCTGGCCACGAGTTGCGCAAGGAGCGCCGCGATGTGCGCGAAGAACGCCGCGAAAAGCGCGAGGCCCGTCACGACCGCAAGGAACAGCACAAAGCCGCTCATGCCGCGCACCACGCTGCTTCGGCCGCCCCGGCCGCATCTGCCGCCAAGTGACCGGCCCGAGCCTGTGGCGCAGGCACAATGACAGGCTTTGGCCGCGCGCGCCAGCGCATGGCCGATGTGTTCGCCTGACATCCTGCTGCCCGCGCCCATGCTCTGGTCCTCCCTGAACCGACAACTCGACCGCCTGCGCCCACAGCGCCAGGCGGTCGTCCTGCTGGCGGACGCCTGCCTGATCCTGCTGGCCTGGCACCTCACCTACCTCTTCCGAATGGGGGTCGAGCGCTGGTTGCACGAGCGTCCGTCGTACGACTGGGCCGTGATCCTGGGCGTCATCGCCATCTACAGCGTGCTGTCCTGGGCACTGGGCGTGCCGCGCGCCACCTGGCGCTACGTGAGCTTCCATGACATCAGCCGCCTGGGCTGGGTTTGCCTGGGGGCTGGCCTGACCAGCGCCGTCATCGTGCTCATGGCGCAACTGGTTGAAGTGCCGCGAGCCGTGCTGGCGCTGCATCCGCTGCTCGCCCTGACGCTGCTGGCCATCGGGCGCATGGCCGTGCGCATGCTCAGTGAATCGTCCCGCGCGCGTCGCGCCGGGGCCTCGCCCAACGGGCAGCAGGCGCTGGTGCTCGGCGCCGGGGCCGCTGCCAAGCTGCTGATCGCCGGCATCCAGCACCGGGGCTGGACCGTGGTCGGTCTGCTCGACGATGAACGGCGCAAGCACGGCAGCACCATCTCGGGCGTCACCGTCTGGGGCGGCCTCGAGCTGCTGCAGGACCCGGACACCCTGCGCGACGTCACCCACCTTATCCTGGCCATGCCCTCTGCCAGCCAGGAAGAGCGCAAGCGCGCCCTCGACCTGGCTGCGGCCACCGGTCTGCCCGTGGCCACCGTGCCCTCGGCCGATGAACTGCGCGAGGGCCGCTCGCGCATCGACCGCGTGCGCGACATCGAGCCCGAAGACCTGCTGGGCCGCCAGCCCGTCAAGCTCGACGAGAGCGCCGTGTCAGGCCTCATCAGTGGCCAGACCGTGTTCGTGACCGGGGCAGGGGGCTCGATCGGCTCCGAACTCTGCCGCCAGATCGCCCGCTTCGGCCCCAGCCGCATCGTGCTGTTCGAGCTCAGCGAGTTCGCGCTTTACCAGGTCGAGCAGGAGCTGGGCGAGCACTTCCCGCACCTGCCGTTGGTGCGCCTGGTCGGCGACGTCAAAGACCTGGGCGCCCTGCAGCGCGCCATGGCCCAGCACCGCCCCGACCTGGTCTTCCACGCCGCCGCCTACAAGCACGTGCCCCTGATGGAAGACGACAACGCCTGGATCGCGCTGCGCAACAACACCCTGGGCACCTACTTGTGCGCCCAGGCCGCGGCCGAAGCCGGCGTGCAGCGTTTCGTGCTCATCTCCACCGACAAAGCCGTCAACCCGACCAACGTCATGGGTGCCACCAAGCGCGCCGCCGAGATGGTGGTCTCGCACTGGGCGGCGCAGGCCCCGGGCACTCGCTTCATGGTCGTGCGCTTCGGCAACGTGCTGGGCTCCAGCGGCAGCGTCATCCCCAAGTTCAAGGAGCAGATCGCCCGGGGCGGGCCGGTCACCGTCACCCACCCCGAGATCACGCGGTTTTTCATGACCATCCCCGAGGCCGCCCAGCTCGTGCTGCAGGCCGCCTCGCTGGCCGACACCGGTCAGGTGTTCGTGATGGACATGGGCCAGTCGGTCAAGATCGCCGACCTGGCGCGCGAGCTCATCCGCTTGAGCGGACACACCGAAGCCGAGATCCCCATCGTCTTCAGCGGCCTGCGCCCGGGCGAAAAGCTCTACGAAGAGCTGCTCGCCGACGCCGACACGACCCTGCCCACGCCGCACCCGCGTCTGCGCCTGGCCCGCCTCAACGGCGAGTTGCCCGCCGACTGGATCGAGCGCCTGCTGGCCCTGGCGCAAGACGAGGCCGCCGGCACACCGTCGGTGCTGCGAGCCAGGCTGCACCAGCTGGTGCCCGAATACGCGCCACGCTGAGCCCCTGGGCCAACGCACTTCGGCGCCTGCGACCTCTGCCGTCTGTCGTCGATTCGATTCAATCGCGGGCAATCCCTGCATCTGGGCCATGACAAGCCGCCTGATCGCCTGCGCAAGGCACTTGCCACACCCTATACTGCCTCCCACACTGTGAACGTGGGCCTCACTCCTGCCATGACTTCCAAACTCAAGATTGCCGGCTGGGTTGCGCTGGGCGCGCTCGCCGGCGGCCTGACCACCCTGCAATTCGGTGCCACCGCACGCAACACGGTCTCGCCCCTGCCCCTGGAAGAAATGCAGCAGCTCGCGGCGGTCTTCGGCATGATCAAGACCGATTACGTCGAGCAGGTTGACGAGAAAAAGCTCATCAGCGACGCCATCGGCGGCATGGTTTCGGGGCTGGACCCGCACTCGGTCTACTTCGACAAGACCACGTTCAAGGAATTCCGCGAAGGCACCACCGGCAAGTTCGTCGGCGTGGGCATCGAGATCGGCATGGAAGACGGCCTGGTCAAGATCGTCTCCCCGATCGAAGGCTCGCCCGCCTTCCGCGCCGGCCTCAAGAGCGGTGACCTCATCACCAAGATCGACGACACCTTCGTCAAGGGCCTGACCATGGACCAGGCCGTCAAGCGCATGCGCGGCGAGCCCAGCACCAAGGTCGTGCTGACGGTGTTCCGCAAGTCCGAGAACCGCAGCTTCCCCGTCACCATCGTGCGCGAAGAAATCCGCGTGCAGTCGGTGCGCGCCAAGATCGTCGAGCCGGGCTACGGTTGGGTTCGCGTCAGCCAGTTCCAGGACCGCACCGTCGAAGACTTCGTCACCAAGGTCAACGCGCTCTACAAAGAAGACCCCAAGCTCAAGGGCCTGGTGCTCGACTTGCGCAACGACCCGGGTGGCCTGCTCGAAGGCGCCATCGCCATCTCGGCGGCCTTCCTGCCCAAGGACGTGACCGTGGTCTCGACCAATGGCCAGCTGCCCGAATCCAAGGCCATCTTCAAGGCCCGTCCGGAGGACTACACCCGCCGCTTCGGCTCTGACCCGCTGGCCAAGCTGCCGGTCGCGATCAAGACCGTGCCCCTGGTGGTGCTGGTCAACGAAGGCTCGGCCTCGGCTTCTGAAATCGTTGCCGGCGCCTTGCAGGACCACAACCGCGCCGCCATCCTGGGTGGCCAGACCTTCGGCAAGGGCTCGGTGCAGACCGTGCGACAGCTCACCGCTGAAACCGCGCTGAAGATCACCACCGCGCGCTACTACACCCCGAGCGGCCGCTCGATCCAGGCCCGCGGCATCGTGCCCGACGTCATGATCGACGAGACCGAAGACGGCAACGTCTACGCCGCGCTGCGTGTGCGCGAAGCCGACCTGGAAAAGCACATCACCTCCGGCCAGGGCAAGGAAGAAAAAGACGCCGCCCGCGAGAAGGCCCGCGAAGAAGCCATCAAGAAGCTCGAAGAGGCCAGCAATGGCAACGGCAACGGCAAGAAGGCCGACGCGCCCAAGCCGCTGCCCGAGTTCGGCAGCCCCGAAGACTTCCCGCTGCGGCAGGCCCTCAACAAGCTGCAAGGCAAGCCCGTGACGGTCTCCAAGACCATGACCGAGCGCAAAGCCGAAGGCGCTGCGGCCGCGGCGTCTGGTGCAGCGGCTGCCTCTGCCCCGGTCGCCCCTGCTGCCCCGGCGCCTGTGCCCGCTTCCTCACCCGCCAGCGCTCGCTGACCCCTCTGCCTGCGCACTCGACCACGGTCGGGCGCCAGGTTTGCTCACCGTGCAGGACGATCAGGAACTCCGCTACAGCCGCCACCTGCTGCTCGACGAATGGTCCGAAGCAGCCCAGGAGCGGCTGCTGCGTGCCCATGCCGTGGTCATCGGGGCGGGCGGGCTCGGAGCGCCCGCCCTCATGTACCTGGCCGCGGCCGGCGTTGGCCGCATCACCTTGGTCGACCCCGACACCGTCGAGCTCAGCAACCTGCAGCGCCAGGTCGCGCACACCACGGCCAGCATCGGTGAGCCCAAGGTCGCGTCCGCCGCCCGAACCCTCGCCGCGCTCAACCCCGACGTGCGCGTGCACACCTTCGCGCAAGCCGCCGATGAGGACTGGCTCGCCAGCCACCTGCCCGGTGCCGATGTCGTGCTCGACTGCACCGACGCCTTCGCCACGCGCCAGCGCATCAACCGCGCAGCCTGGGCCGCCGGCGTGCCCCTGGTCTCGGCTTCGGCCCTGCGCTGGGACGGCCAGATCAGCGTGTTCGACCCGCGTGACCCCGGCAGCCCCTGCTACGCCTGCCTATTCCCTCCCGAGCCCGCGCCCGAGGAAACACGTTGTGCGCTCATGGGCGTGTTCGCGCCGCTGGTCGGTCAGATGGGGGTGATGCAGGCTGGTGAGGCCATCCGCCTGCTGGCCGGATTGACGGGGCCGGGTGGTTCGGCCTCGGGGCACCGCTCGCTCACCGGCGTCCTGCAAATGGTCGATGGCCGCGACGGCAGCGTCACCCGCCTGCGAGTCAAGCGCCAGCCGGCCTGCCCGGTTTGCGGGGGCGGTCACCCTGCGGCGCCCCTGTCTTCGGCCTGATCGACCGGATCGACGCCGGCGTCAATGCCTGCACGGCCAGCGAGGCGTGGCTGCTCGGCCCGCCCTCTGCGTCCTACACGCCCCGTGCGCCCCGTGCGTCCCGTGCGCCCCACGCGGCAGTCGCGTCGCCGCAACTCTGCCTGCTTGATCGGCCTTTTCTGCGCCTGAGCCCGATGACATCGGCCCATACTGGCCTCCAGGCCCTGTCAAAGGGCGAGACCAGGATCGCCGAGCATGAACAACCCCACCGAGCTGCGCGAACGCAACTTCCCCACCGCTGGCCAGGACGCACAGGCCGCCTCGAAGTCACCGCTGTATGGTGGGCCGGACAGCAGCTACGCGCTGGCCTTCACCGACACCGACTTCCTGCTCGACCCCGAAATGCGCCCGGTGCGCATGCAGCTCGAGCTGCTCAAGCCCGAGCTCATCCAGCGCGAAGAGAACATCGAGTCGACCATCGTCGTGTTCGGCAGTGCCCGCATCCAGCCCGCCGACGTGGCCCGCGAACGCCTGGACGAGGCCGAAGCCCTGCCGCCCGGCAGCGCCCGTGAGCAGGCCATCCGCGCGGCCAAAAGCCAGCTCGGCATGTCGCGCTTCTACGAAGAGGCGCGCCGCTTCGCCAGCCTGGTCACCGAGCACTCGGCCCGCCTGGCGCACCCGATCTACGTCGTCACCGGTGGTGGCCCCGGCATCATGGAAGCGGGCAACCGGGGCGCGCACGAGGTCGGCGGCAAGAGCATCGGCCTGAACATCGTGCTGCCTCACGAGCAAGAGCCCAACCCCTACATCACGCCCAAGCTGTGCTTCCAGTTCCACTACTTCGCGCTGCGCAAGATGCACTTCCTGATGCGCTCGGTGGCGCTGGTGTGTTTCCCGGGCGGCTTCGGCACGCTCGACGAACTCTTCGAGACGCTCACCCTCATCCAGACCGGCAAGTGCCGCAAGCGCCCCGTGCTGCTGTTCGGGCGTGAGTTCTGGACCAAGCTCATCAACTTCGACCACCTGGTCGAGACCGGCATGATCAGCCCCGAAGACGTGCACCTGTTCCGCTTCGTCGAAACCGCCGACGAAGCCTGGACCACCCTGCAGCAGCTCTATGGCTTGGGGCAACCCGGGGCCGACTCGGCCTGCGGCTGGTGAGGCCCTGCCAAGGATTGCCGTTTCGCGGTGCCCAGAGATGTCCACCAGCGCACCTCAACCCAGCGATCCTGCTAACTTGCAGGCAGGCGCACCGACCTCGTCCAACGCAGCAGCCATGAGCAAGCCTGACAAGACCGCACTGATCCTGACCGGGGGGGGCGCGCGTGCTGCCTACCAGGTGGGCGTGCTCCAGGCTTTGCAGCTGATCCGCCGCGACGCGGGCGAGAAGCGGCGCACCAGCCCCTTTCGCATCATCTGTGGCACCTCGGCGGGTGCACTCAACGCCATGGCCCTGGCCAGCCGGGCCGACCACTACGACCTCGCCTTGCGCGCCATGGTCGAGGTCTGGCGCGACTTCCGCACCGAGCAGGTCTACCGCTCCGACTCCTTCGGCGTCATCCAGAGCGGCGCCAAGTGGCTGACCCTGTTCTCACTGGGCTGGGCCGTGGCCCGCTGGCGCCGCGCCCGTCCGCGCTCGCTGCTCGACAACGAGCCCCTGCGCGAGTTGCTGCCGCATCTGTTCGACATGGGCCGCTTGCCGGATCTGATGGCCAAAGGGCACCTGGACGCGGTGGCGGTCACGGGCTCAAGCTACACCAGCGGCGAACACGTCACTTACTACGACAGCGCCGAGCCCATCGAGCCCTGGACCCGTTCGCAGCGCCTGGCCGTGCGCGAGCGGCTCACGCTCGACCACCTCATGGCCTCGTCGGCCATCCCCTTCGTCTTCCCAGCCGTCAAGCTCGGCGTGCAGGGCCGTCCGCACTACCTGGGCGACGGCTCCATGCGCCAGGCCGCACCCATCTCCCCAGCCATCCACCTGGGCGCCGATCGCATCCTCGTGGTGGGCGCCGGTCGCCTGCACGAGCCCCAGGCCGAGCGCCCGATGGCCAGCGAGTACCCCAACCTGGCGCAGATCGCCGGCCACGCCATGTCCAGCATCTTCCTGGACGCGTTGGCCGTGGACATCGAGCGCATGCAGCGCGTCAACAGCACCCTCAAGCTGCTCACGCCCGAGCAGCGCGAGCAGACCCAGCTGCGCCCGGTCGACATCCTGGTGATCGCGCCCAGCCAGCGCATCGACGACATCGCCGCGCGCCACCTGTGGGCGCTGCCGCCCGCGGTGCGCGCCATGCTGCGCGCCGTGGGTGTGTACGGCACCGGCCGCAGCGCCCGGGGCACGGCCCTGGCCAGCTACCTGCTGTTCGAGTCGTCCTTCACCCGCGAGCTCATCCACCTGGGGTTCACCGACGCGCTGGCCAAGCGCGACGAGGTGGTCAACTTCTTCGGCTGGGGGCAGGGTGCTGGCACGCAGGAGGGGGGCGCTGACGCATCCCCCAGCGCCTGGGGCGACCTCGACCCCGCTGACTTGACAGCCAACCCAGCCCAGGGTAGAGTCGCGAGCTTCGCGTAATTTGCCCGTCAAAGCCATGGGGTGCGCCTTTGGGTGTTCCCTTGACGTTGAATGCGGCGCTGGGATCGCAATGTCATGCGGTTTCACATCGCGCGAAGATCCAAGCTCTTTTCCTGAAAGGTCTCAACATGTACGCGGTCATAAAAACCGGCGGCAAGCAATACAAAGTTGCTGCTGGCGAAAAGATCAAAGTAGAACAGATTGCTGCGGACGTTGGCCAAGAGATCGTGATCGATCAAGTTCTGGCAGTCGGCACCGGCGCTGAACTCAAGGTCGGCACGCCCCTGGTGGCTGGCGCAACCGTCAAGGCAACCGTGGTTTCCCACGGCCGCCACGACAAGGTCCGCATCTTCAAGATGCGTCGCCGCAAGCACTACCAGAAGCGCCAAGGTCACCGTCAGAACTTCACCGAGCTGGAAATCAGCTCCGTGAACGGCTGATCCGTCCCGTCCCACTGCCCAAAGCTGAAGGAGCAATTCCATGGCACAGAAAAAAGGCGGCGGTTCCACGCGGAACGGCCGTGATTCCCAACCGAAGATGCTGGGTGTGAAGGTCTACGGCGGTCAAGTGATCTCCGCTGGCTCGATCATCGTTCGTCAACGCGGCACGCGCTTTCACGCTGGCCCCAACGTCGGCACCGGTCGCGACCACAGCCTGTTCGCGCTGGTCGATGGCACCGTGTCCTTCGCCGTGAAGGGCCCCCTGAACCGCAAGACCGTGGTCGTCACCCCGGTCTGATGTTCAGTCCCTGTCGCTTGGTGCCCTGGTGGCGCTGGCGACACCCCGAAGCCCCGGTCCGCCGGGGCTTTTGTCATTCTCAGGCTCCGTCCACGACGGGGCCCTGCGCGCACCATGCGCCCTGCGTCGATAATCGCCGCACCCAACCCGAAACGATCAGGACACGTCCATGAAATTCGTCGATGAAGCCACCATTGATGTGGCCGCCGGCAACGGTGGCAGCGGTTGCATCAGCTTCCGTCGCGAAAAGTTCATTCCCTTCGGCGGCCCCAACGGCGGCAACGGGGGGCGCGGCGGCCACGTCTACGTCGAGGCCGACCGCAACATCAACACCCTGATCGACTACCGCTACGCCCGCCGCCACGAGGCGCGCAACGGCGAGCAGGGTCGCGGCTCCGACCAGTTCGGCGCGGCCGGCCCGGACATCACCCTGCGCATGCCGGTGGGCACCATCATCCGCAACGCCGAAACCGACGAGGTGATGATCGAGTTGCTCGAGCACGGTGAAAAGCGCCTGCTGGCCAAGGGCGGTGATGGTGGCTTCGGCAACCTGCACTACAAGACGGCCACCAACCGCGCCCCGCGCAAGAAGACGCTGGGCTGGCCTGGCGAGCTCTTCAAGCTCAAGCTCGAGCTGCGCGTGCTGGCCGACGTGGGCCTGCTGGGCATGCCCAACGCCGGCAAGTCGACGCTGATCACCGCCATCTCGAACGCCCGCCCCAAGATCGCCGACTACCCCTTCACCACGCTGCACCCCAACCTGGGCGTGGTGCGCGTCGGCCCTGAAAAGAGCTTCGTGGTCGCCGACATCCCCGGCCTGATCGAAGGCGCCTCGGAAGGCGCTGGCCTGGGGCACCTCTTCCTGCGCCACCTGCAGCGCACCCGCGTGCTGCTGCACGTGGTCGACCTGGCACCGTTCGACGACGATGTCGATCCGGTCAAGCAGGCCCGCGCCATCGTCAACGAACTCAAGATCTACGACGAAGAGCTGTTCAACAAGCCACGCTGGCTGGTGCTCAACAAGCTGGACATGATCCCGGAAGAAGAGCGCGTCGGCCGCGTGGTGGACTTCGTGCGTCGCTACGGCTGGAAGGGTCCCGTTTTCCAGATTTCGGCGCTCACGCGTGAAGGCTGCGAAAAGCTGGTGCAGACCATCTACCAGCATGTTGCCAGCATGCAGGAGCACCACGAAGAGTCCGACGTGCGCTTTGACGTCGAGGCGTCGCTGCCCACGGGTGCAGAGCTGCTGGCCCAGCACGGCGTGAAGTACGACGCCGACATCGAGGCGCTGGTCAAGCCCAAGTCGGCCGCCAAGAAGAAGGCTGCACCCGCCAAGAAGGCTGCACCTGCGAAGAAGGCTGCACCTGCGAAGAAGGCCGCACCTGCGAAGAAGGCTGCACCTGCGAAGAAGGCTGCACCTGCGAAGAAAGTGGCCGCCGCCAAGAAGGCCAAGCGCTCATGAGCGACACCCTGAAAAACGCCCGCCGCATCGTCGTGAAGGTGGGCTCCAGCCTGGTCACGAACGAAGGCAAGGGCGTTGACGCCGAAGCCATTGGCAACTGGTGCCGCCAGATGGCAGCGCTGGCCGCCGACGGTCGCGAAGTCATCATGGTATCCAGCGGCGCGATCGCCGAAGGCATGAAGCGCCTGGGTTGGACCACTCGCCCGAAAGAGCTGCACGAGTTGCAAGCCGCTGCCGCCGTCGGCCAGATGGGCCTGGCGCAGATGTACGAGACGCAGCTGCGCTCGCATGGCATGGGCAGCGCCCAGGTGCTGCTCACCCACGCCGACCTGGCCGACCGCGAGCGCTACCTCAACGCCCGCTCGACGCTGCTGACGTTGCTGTCGCACAAGGTGGTGCCGGTCATCAACGAGAACGACACGGTCGTCACCGACGAGATCAAGTTCGGCGACAACGACACCCTGGGTGCCCTGGTGGCCAACCTGGTCGAAGCCGATGCGCTGGTCATCCTGACCGACCAGAAGGGCCTGTACAGCGCCGACCCGCGCAAGGACCCAGCCGCCCGTTTCATCGACGTGTGCACCGCGGGCGACCCGGAGCTTGAGCGCATGGCCGGTGGTGCCGGCTCCAGCGTGGGCACGGGCGGCATGATCACCAAGGTGCTGGCAGCCAAGCGCGCCGCGCGCAGCGGGGCCTCCACCGTCATTGCCTGGGGCCGCGAGAGCGACGTGCTCGTGCGGCTGGCTCAAGGCGAGTCCATCGGTTCGCTGTTTGTGGCGGCCACGCAGAAGGTCACCGCCCGCAAGCAGTGGATGGCCGACCACCTGCAACTGCGCGGCGCCGTCGTGGTCGACGAAGGCGCGGCCACCCGCCTGCTCGAGGGCGGTGCCAGCCTGCTGCCCATCGGCATGGTCGAGGTGCTGGGTGATTTCCACCGCGGCGACGTCATCGCCGTGCGCAACCTGAGGGGCGAAGACATCGCGCGCGGCTTGGCCAATTACGCCAGTTCCGAAGCGCGCCTGCTGGTGCGCCGGCCCTCTGTCGAGATCGAGGCCCGCCTGGGTTTCGTCAACGAAGCGGAGATCATCCACCGGGATAACCTCGTCCTGGCTTGACGGCTCGCGCCAGGGTGAAATCAGGGTTATCCCCGGCCTGTGGGTGAGGGGGGCGGGGGCATTTTTGACCGCTGCTGTGGTCACTTTCCGGCTGGTGACAATTGCAGGGTTGAATTGACGGCATGATGATCGGGTGCCGCACGGGGCACCCGGTTCCCCCAGAAGGACGGACCAAGGGTTGTCACTGTCGGACACACCCCCACGCGGGGCGTTACAACGCTGTACCCGATCGGTTTCCGCCCCCACCTTGGAGTCCTGTTCCATGTCCTTGTTCTCTCGCGCAATCTCGCGTTCCAAGCCCCTGGCCCTGGCCGCATCCGCCACCATCGCTGCCCTGGGCGTTGCCCCCGCAGCGCAGGCCAAAACCCTGGTCTGTGTCTGGGACGTCGCCGGCAAGACCGGTGATGTCTATGCCCAGGCCACCGACTACGCCATCTCCATGCAGAAGCAGAAGGTGGACATCGAGCTCAAGGGCTATGTCGACGAACGCGTGGCGGTCGAAGACTTCCGTGCCGGTCAGTGCGATGCCGTCATCTCCACCGCCCTGCGCCTGCGTCAGTTCAACCAGGTCTCGACCTCGATCGACTCCATCGGCTCGACCACCATCGTCAAGGGCGGCAAGGTCGACATCGACGCCTCGTACGAAGTCGTGCGCAAGGTCATCCAGGTGTTCGCCGACCCGAAGGCCTCCAAGCTGATGGTCGATGGCAACTACGAAGTCGCTGGCATCTTCCCCCTGGGCGCCGCCTACCCGATGGTGCGCGACCGCAAGGTCAATTCCGTTGAAGCCCTGTCGGGCAAGAAGATCGCCGCTTTCGACTACGACAAGGCCCAAAGCGTGATGATCCAGCGCATCGGCGCCCAGCCCGTGTCGGTGGACGTGACCAACATCGGACCGAAGTTCAACAACGGCAACGTCGACATGGTGACCCTGCCGGCCGTGGCCTTCAAGCCGTTCGAGCTGCACAAGGGCCTGGGCAAGACGGGCGGCATCGGCAAGCTGCCCATCATGATCCCGACCGTGCAGATGGTCATCAACCGCAGCAAGTTCCCTGACACCTTCGGTCAGGTCTCGCGCGAGTACTGGCTGACCAAGTTCGACCACGCGCTCAAGCTGATCAAGGCTGCAGAGTCCGGCATCCCCGCGCAGTACTGGGATGAACTGCCCGCTGAAGCCGTGCCCAGGTACGTGATCATGTTCCGCGAGTCGCGCATCGACATCGCCAAGGCCGGCCACTACAACAAGCAGGGCTTGAACATCATCAAGCGCGTGCGCTGCGGCATCAACCCGGGCGACGCCGAGTGCGTCAGCAAGACCGAGATCGACTGATCAACGGTGGGCGGCTCGCGCCGCCCGCGCCTGGCTCAACGGTGGCGCCCTTTGAGGCCAGGTGCGGCCCGTTGGTGGCCTGTCAGTGGATCACTTGCAGCTCACTTGGCACCGATTGAATTCAGCCCACCTGGTTCGTCGCTCGCCAATTCGGCGTCGGCCGCGTTGCTGGCGTGGGGCCAACCCAGGTCTTCGCATGCCTCCGCGAAATCTGCCCGGCTGGCCTGTGCGCCGCGCATGCTGCCGCGCAGGTAGCGGTTGCCACCACCGCCGCCATTGAGAGGCTTTGGCAGGAAGCGAGCCAGCTCGGACAGCGCCAACTGGTAGACGTCACGCTTGAACTCGATGACCGTCTCCAGCGGCACCCAGTACTCGTGCCAGCGCCAGGCGTCGAATTCAGGGTGGGTGCTGGCCCGCAGGTTCATGTCGCAGTCGCGACCCATGAGTTGCAACAAGAACCAGATTTGTTTCTGGCCCTTGTAGTGCCCGCGCGCGTCTTTGCGGATGAAGTGCTGAGGCACCTCATAGCGGAGCCAGTCCCGCGTGCGCGCCACGATGCGCACGTGCTCGGGCAGCAAACCCACCTCTTCGTGGAGTTCGCGGAACATCGCCTGCTCAGGCGACTCACCATGCTTGATGCCGCCTTGAGGGAATTGCCAGGAGTGGGTGCGGATCCGCTTGCCCCAAAATACCTGGTTCCGGTGGTTGAGCAGGATGATGCCGACGTTGGGCCGAAAGCCTTCACGGTCGAGCATAATCAACTCCGAATTTTCAACTGGTTTCATTATTGCACCGCTGAGCCGAAACGCCTAGAGCGTTTGTCAAGGCCTCAATCGAGCGGTGCTCTTTTTTTCTGCCATGAAAGCCTCTCAGTTCTTCATCTCCACCCTGAAAGAAGCCCCGGCTGATGCCGAGATCGTCAGCCACAAGTTGATGATGCGCGCGGGCCTGATCAAGAAGCTGGGGGCGGGCCTGTACAACTACATGCCCATGGGGCTGCGCTCGATCCGCAAGGTCGAGAACATCATCCGCGAGGAGCTGAACAAGGCAGGTTGCGTCGAGCTGGTCATGCCCGTGGTACAGCCCTCCGAGCTGTGGCAAGAAACCGGCCGCTTCGACAAGATGGGCGACGAGCTGCTGCGCTTCAAGGACCGCCATGGCCGCGACTTCGTCATCCAGCCCACGGCTGAAGAGGTGATCACCGACATCGCGCGCCAGGAGCTGCGCAGCTACCGCCAGCTGCCCAAGAACTTCTACCAGATCCAGACCAAGTTCCGCGACGAGCGCCGCCCGCGCTTCGGCGTGATGCGTGGCCGCGAGTTCACGATGAAGGACGCCTATTCCTTCGACCGCGACGTGGAAGGCGCTGGCAAGACCTACGACGCGATGTACGCGGCCTACTCGCGCATCTTCGAGCGCCTGGGTCTGCAATTCCGCGCCGTGGCCGCCGACACGGGCGCCATCGGGGGCGACCGCTCGCACGAGTTCCAGGTGATCGCCGACACGGGCGAGGACGCCATCGTTTACTGCCCCACGAGCGACTACGCTGCCAACATCGAGCTGGCCGAGGGCGTCGCGCTGATCGCCACCCGTGGGGCCGCAACGCAAGCGATGGAGAAGGTTGCCACGCCGGGCAAGAGCACCTGCCCCGACGTGGCCGAGCTGCTGGGCCTGCCGCTGAGCCAGACCGTCAAGTCGCTGGTGCTGGCCACCGACGAGACCAACGACCAGGGCGAGATCGTCAAGTCCACCATCTGGCTGCTGCTGGTGCGCGGCGACCACGACCTCAACGAAGTCAAGGCCGGCAAGATCGAGCTGACCGATGGCAGCGGCCAGACCACGGGCCTGAAGGCAGGCTTCCGCTTCGCCACCGAATCCGAAATCGTCGAGCACTTCGGCACCAAGCCCGGCTTCCTCGGTCCCATCAACCTGAAGAAGCCCGTCAAGGTCATCGCCGACCGCACCGTGGCCCACATGGCCGACTGGGTGTGTGGCGCCAACGAGGCGGGCTTCCACATCCGTGGTGTGAACTGGGGCCGTGACCTGCCCGAGCCCGACCTGATCGCCGACATCCGCAACGTTGTCGAAGGCAACCCCTCGCCCGACGGCAAGGGTGTGCTGGCCATCCAGCGCGGCATCGAGGTGGGCCACGTGTTCTACCTGGGCACCAAGTACTCCAAGGCGATGAACGCCACCTTCCTCGATGTGGACGGCAAGCCCAAGCACTTCGAGATGGGGTGCTACGGCATCGGCGTGACGCGCATCCTGGGCGCGGCCATCGAGCAAAAGCACGACGAGCGCGGCATCATCTGGCCGGACAGCATCGCCCCGTTCACCGTGGTGATCTGTCCGGTGGGCTACGACCGCTCCGAGGCCGTCAAGGCCGCCGCCGACGAGCTGCATGCGCAGCTGCTGGCCAAGGGTGTGGACGTCATCCTCGATGATCGCGGCGAGCGCCCGGGCGCCATGTTCGCCGACTGGGAGCTGATCGGTGTGCCGCACCGCGTGGTCTTCGGCGACAAGGGCTTGAAGGACGGCGTGGCCGAGTACCAGGGCCGCCAGGACACGGAAGCGACCAAGCTGCCCGTGAACGAAGTCCTGAGTCAGCTGCTTTCTCGCTTGCAGATCGGCTGATCGGGGCGATGTCGCTGGGTTAAGGTTGTCTTTGTCATGCTGCCGCCTTTGCGCCTTTTCTCGTGGTCACCTGCCTTGCCTGCGTTGCCTGCGTTGCCTGCGTTGCAGGAGGCGCGTGGCTGGGTGAGGCGCAGCCGGCTTGGTTTGGCGGTGCTGTGCCTGGCGATGGCGCCGCGACTGGCTCAAGCTGGTGCCCAGGCCGAAGAGCCCCTTGCAGACTCGGTGCGCACCGCGCTTTCTGCGGCCATCGGACGCAGCGCGCCAGCCCTGAGTTTTGCCGATGCCCGCCAGCGTCAGCAGTGCGAAACCTGGGCCGCGTCGCTGGAGAGCAAGCTCCTCAAACGCAAGCCCGATGAGCTGGTGCGCAAGGAGTTCCTGGTCACCGTCTGCTACGAGGCCAAGCGCGCAGGGCTGGAGCCCAGTCTGGTGCTGGGCCTGATCCAGGTCGAGAGCGGTTTCCGCAAATACGCGATCTCGTCGGTGGGCGCTCGGGGCTACATGCAGGTCATGCCCTTCTGGTCGCGCCTGATCGGCACGGGCGACCCGGCCAGCCTGTTTCACATGCAGACCAACCTGCGCTTTGGATGCGTGATCCTGCGTCACTACCTCGACCGCGAAAAGGGCAACCTCTTCATGGCCCTGGGTCGTTACAACGGCAGCCGAGGTCGGGCCGAGTACCCGAACATGGTCACGGCGGCGTGGCGCACCTGGAAGGGCGCCGATGACGTGCTGGGCACCACCCGCATGGCCGGCGCCGAGAACACCGGTGCAGGGGTGAGGCTGGTCAGCGAGGCGCCTCAGCGCTGATCGGGCAGGGCTGGCCGTTGGACGCCGTCGCTCGGCGACGGCTTCGCCAGGTTGCCCCTCAAAGCCCCTGCCACTCGCTGGGCCGAGCGCCTTCGATGCCCACCAGTTGCAGCACCCGCTCGACGGTGTCGTCGATCAGCTGTGCAATGGTCTGCGGCTTGTTGTAGAAGGCCGGAAGCGGCGGAAAGACGATGCCGCCCATCTCGGTGACGGCCGTCATGTTGCGCAGGTGGGCCAGGTTGAAGGGCGTTTCGCGCACCATCAGCACCAGGCGCCTGCGTTCCTTGAGGGTGACATCGGCCGCGCGCGTGAGCAGGTTGTCGCCGAAGCCATGCGCCACGCAGGCCAGCGTCTTCATGGAGCACGGAGCGATCACCATCGCGTCGGTGGTGAAGCTGCCGCTGGCGATGCAGGCACCGACGTCGCCGGGCGCGTGGGCCTGGGTGGCCAGGGCTTCGAGCGAGCTTCGGTCAAGCCCCAGCTCGTGGTGCACGTTGAGGATGCCAGCCGGTGTGGCCACCAGGTGGGTCTGCACGCCGATGTCGCGGGCGCGCTCAAGCAGGCGCACCCCGTAGGCCGCGCCGCTCGCGCCGGTGATGCCGACGATCAGGCGCGGCACCCTGGGGCTCACTTGGCCAGTTCCTGCTGCAGCTCGCCGGACTGGTACATCTCCATCATGATGTCGGAGCCGCCAACGAACTCACCGTTGACGTAGAGCTGCGGGATGGTGGGCCAGTTGGCGTATTCCTTGATGCCCTGGCGGATGGCTTCGTCTTCCAGGACGTTGACGGTCTGCAGGTCTTGGACGCCGCAGGCCTTGAGGATCTGCACGGCGCGACCGGAAAAACCGCATTGCGGGAACTGGGCGGTGCCCTTCATGAACAGGACCACCTTGTGGCCTTTGACCAGGGCATCGATGCGTTGTTGAACGTCGCTCATGGGTGCTTCTCTCGGGGGAAATCGAAAACAGGCCCGGTTATATCAGGCCTGTTCACCTGAGCGTGGCGCAGGGACACCCGGCTTGCAGGGGCTCGGACCCTCGTTGGCGCTTCAGAAGGCGTAGCCGACCGAGACCTTGACCACCGGGCGCATGCGCAGGCCGCGCACCAGGTCGCTCACCGAGCGGTCGCCCTGCAGCAAGCCGGTGAAGCGGTCGGTGCTGTCCGGGTCTGTGTTGAGCAGGCCTAAATCGGCGTTGAAGCGCCAGGTGCTGGCCTGCCCGATGGATTCGGTGCGGGTGCTGTAGCCTGCGCCCACGTAGGCCTGGGCCTGGGGCAGCAGGTTGCGGCGCCTCAGGCCAAGGGGTGAGCCGAGGGTGTCGAGTTGCTGCAGGCTCAGGTTCAAGCCGCCACCGTGTTCGCCACTGGACCACCAGGCCTGACCGGCTTCGCCGCTGACCAGGCCGACGGTGGCGCGAAAGCCGCCTTCGACGTAGTGGTCGGCCAGGACGTGCAGGCTGCGCATGCGCAGGCCGCCTTCGACGGGTTGGGCCAGCACGAAGCTGTCGCGAACGGGGTTGACAGGGCGCTCGATGACGGCGCCGATGCGCCCTTCCCAGTCGGGCCAGGGGCCGCTGTCGCGCAGGGCGAGGCCACCACCGTCGATGCCGCCTGTCGCACGCTCGGCGGAGGCAGGTGAGCCCAGGCGCGCGGGCCAGGGCAGGCGGGCGGTGGTGATCCCGTCACCCGTGCCCCCCTGGCTGAGGATGTGGGCGCCGCGGGGCACCATCTGGGCCTGCGCAGGGTGGTGCAGGGCGCTGGTCAGCAGCAGGGTGCCTGCCAGCACAGCGAGCGCGCGCGCGGACCAGGCCGATGCGGGGTCGGGCTGGTCGGCGATGGGGCGACGACGGTGTTGGGCTTGGCGCATGCGGCACTCCTGGGGACCACGTCCATGACATCCCATGCTAGGCAGGCGAGCCCGGTTTGTGGGCCCGAGTTGTGTGCCCTTGTTGGGGCCTTTTTGCCTGATGGGTTGGGCGCGGTGGGAGGACAAGGCTAGCGAGCGCGCTCCTGGTCGTGCATGGGTTTAACCCGTGGTCTGGAGGGCCCCAGGCCACCTGCCTCCGGTGCAGCGGGGTCGCTCCCCCAGGTCGAAGCGGGTGCTCACGTCGGTGAAACCGGCCGCTTGCAACAACTGTTGCACTTGTGGCGCCTGGTCGTGGCCGTGCTCCAACAGCAACCAGCCGCCTGGTTTCAGGTGGGTGGGTGACTGGCGGGTGATGTGACGCAGGTCGTCCAGGCCATCCGGACCGGCGGTCAGGGCGGTGCGGGGTTCGTGGTGAAGGGCGGCCAGGTGGTGGTCGCCTTCGGCGATGTAGGGCGGGTTGCTGGCGATCAGGTCGAAGCGTTGGCCGGCCAGGGGCTCGAACCAGCTGCCTTGTCGCCCTGTCACCTGGCGCAGGCCCAGGCGCTCGGCGTTGCCCAGGGCCACGGCCAGGGCGCCTGCCGAAAAGTCGACCGCAGTGACCTGGACCTGGGGGCGCTGGCTGGCGATCGCCAGGGCGATGGCACCGCTGCCGGTGCCCAGGTCTGCGACGGTGCGCGCCTGGTCACCTGGCAGCAACTCCAGCGCCCAGTGCACCAGGGTTTCGGTGTCGGGGCGGGGGATGAGGGTGTCGGGCGTGACGCGCAACAGCAGGCCGAAGAATTCCTTTTCGCCTTGCAGGTAGGCGAAGGGCTCGCCTGCGGCGCGACGGCGCAGCCAGTCGAGCAGGCGCGGCAGGTGCTCTGTGGGCAGCGGGTCGCGGTCGTGCGCCAGCACCCAGCTGCGCGAGACGCCCAGCACGGTGCCGACGATGAGCTGGGCGTCGAGGCGATCGAGGCCGGCATCGCGGGCCTGGTTCAGGGCGTCTGCGACGGTGAGTGGGGCCGGGGAGAAGGCGTCGGCTGGCGTGGCGCTCGTGGGCAGCGCGACGGTGGCGCCCGGCGGCAGCGGGGCGTGCTCAGGTGCCATGCGCGGCCTCCAGCTCGGCGAGTTGCTCCGCGGCCTGGGCCGACAGCAGCGCGGCGATCACCTCGCCGAGCTCGCCCTCCATCACCGCGCCCAGCTTGTAGAGCGTGAGGTTGATTCGGTGGTCGGTCAGGCGGCCCTGCGGGAAGTTGTAGGTGCGGATGCGGTCGGAGCGGTCGCCGCTGCCCACGAGGCCCTTGCGGGTGGCGGCTTCTTTGGCCTGGCGGGCGATGCGCTCCTGGTCGCGGATGCGCGCGGCGAGCACCGCCAGGGCCTTGGCCTTGTTGCGGTGCTGGCTGCGGTCGTCCTGGCACTCGGCGACGATGCCGGTGGGGATGTGCGTGATGCGCACGGCCGAGTCCGTCTTGTTGATGTGCTGGCCGCCGGCGCCGCTGGCGCGGTAGGTGTCGATGCGCAGGTCGGCCGGGTTGATCTGCACCTCTTGGGCCTCGTCGGGCTCGGGCAGCACGGCCACGGTGCAGGCGCTGGTGTGGATGCGGCCTTGTGATTCGGTGGCGGGCACGCGCTGCACGCGGTGGCCGCCGGACTCGAATTTCAACTGGCCGTAGACGCCGGTGAGCACCGTGGGGTCGGGGCGTTCGGCCTCCAAGCGCAGCACGATTTCCTTGTATCCGCCCAGGTCGGAGTCGCTGGCCGACATCACCTCGCAGCGCCAGCCCTTGCGTTCGGCGAAGCGGGTGTACATGCGGGCCAGGTCGGCGGCGAACAGGGCCGATTCTTCGCCACCGGTGCCGGCGCGGATTTCGAGGAAGGCGGGGCGAGCGTCGTCGGGGTCGCGGGGCAGCAGGGCGGTTTGCAACTGGTCGATGAGCTGCTCGAGGTCGGCTTCGGCCTGGGTGACTTCTTCTTGCGCCATGGTGCGCAGGTCGGCGTCGTCGCCGGCGCCTTGCAGCATCTCGCTGGCCTCGACCAGGTCCTGCTGGCGGCGGGTGTGGCGCTGGGCCAGGTCGCACACGGCGCTGACCTCGGCGTGCTCGCGCGAGAGGTCGCGAAAGCGGCGGTTGTCGGCGGCGACGGCGGGGTCGGCCAGGGCCGCGTCGAGTTCCTGCAGGCGGCGGGCCAGGCGGTCGAGCGATGAGGCCAGGGCGGGCGCGAGCGAGCGGCTCACGCGTCGGGCTCCGCGCTGGGGCCGGGCGGACGGAGGTGACCTGTGGAGGCTGGCGTGGACGTGGGGTCGCTGGGTGAGCGTTGGCCGGTGGCGGTTGGGCCCACAGGAGGAACGCGGGGGGGCTCACCGCGCAGGAACAGGCGCGACAGCGAAGCCGCCACCTGTGGCCGGTGCCGCGCGTCGGCGCTGTGCAGCTCGGCCAGGGCGCCGTGCAGCATCTTTTGCGTGAGGCCGCGCGAGAGGGCTTCCATCACGGCCTCGATGTCTTCGCCCTTGGCCAGCAGCTTGCGGGCGCGCGCGATCTCGGTGGCGCGCCAGTCGTCGGCCTGGGCCTGCAGGGCCTGGATCAGGGGCACGGTGGTGCGCTGGTCGAGCCAGCTCACGAAGCCTTGCACACCAGTCTCGATGATGGCTTCGGCCTGGGCGACGGCGGCCTGGCGTTTTTCGCCAGCCGTTTGCACCAGGGCGGAGAGGTCGTCGACGGTGTATAGGTAGACGTCACCCAGGCGCGCGACCTCGGGTTCGATGTCGCGCGGCACGGCCAGGTCGACCATGAACATGGGGCGGCGCTTGCGGGCCTTGAGGGCGCGCTCGACCGCGCCCAGGCCGATGATGGGCAGGGTGCTGGCGGTGCAGGAGACGACGATGTCGAACTCGTGCAGGCGATCGGGCAGGTCGGCCAGGCGGATGGCCTGGGCACCCAGGTGGGTGGCGAGCTTTTCACCGCGCTCGAGCGTGCGGTTGGCCACGGCCATGGCGCGCGGGTTGCGCGCCGCGAAGTGCGTGGCAGTGAGCTCGATCATCTCGCCGGCGCCCACGAAGAGCACCTTGGTGCGGCCCAGGTCTTCGAAGAGCTCGGCGGCCAGGCGCACGGCGGCGGCGGCCATGCTGATGGAATGCGCGCCGATCTCGGTGGAGGTGCGCACCTCTTTGGCGACGGCGAAGCTGCGCTGAAAGAGCTGGTGCAGCGTGGTGCCCAGGGTGCCAGCGGTGTCGGCCTCGCGCACGGCCTGCTTCATCTGGCCGAGGATCTGGGGCTCGCCCAGCACCATGGAGTCGAGCCCGCTGGCGACGCGGAAAGCATGGCGCGCGGCCTGGCTGTTTTCGAGCAGGTAGGTGTGGCGCAGCAGCTCGTCGGGGCCGACGCGGCCGATCTGGGCCAGCCAGTCGACCGCGATGTGGCGCAGGGCTTCGGGCGAGGCGCCCACGCCACCGGCGGCGCAATAAAGCTCGGTGCGGTTGCAGGTCGACAGCAGCGCGACTTCAGGCTGGGCGGACTGTGGCGAGCCGGTCAGGCGCTCGTGCAGGTGCTTGAGCGCCGGGGCGAGTTGGTCCACCGCAAAAGCAAATCGGCCGCGCAGGTCTACGGCGGCCGTGTGGTGGTTCAAGCCCAGGGTCAGGACAGTCATGGGCAAAGATTATAAAATCGCTGGTTTGCTTTCGGGCTCGCGCGGGGAAATGATCCTGGGCGAAGGTCGTGGTGGGGTGCAAGTGTTGGTCCAATTTCTCAGCCACGTCGTGAATTTTCTGTTGCCGGCGGTGGCCATGGCCCTGCTGGTGCCTTCGCTGGCGCGTCTCGTCTGGTGGAAATCGCTGGCGTCGGCAGGCTGGTGGCGCCAGGTGAAGCTGGCGGCTGCTGTCAACCTGGTGGTGCTGGTGTTGGGGCTGCTGGTGTTGGGGCGCGATGGCGCCATGTGGACTTACGCCGGCCTGGTGCTGGCTTCGGCCCTCTCGGTGTGGTGGACCGGTCTGCGCTGAGCTGAGCATCGTTCGACATTCCCTCGTCCATCTCATTCAACCGCGCGCTCCTGCGCACGAATCCTGGCAGCCACATCGGCATCTCATGAGCTACAGCGTCAAGGAAATCTTCTACACCCTGCAAGGCGAAGGCAGCCACGCCGGTCGCCCGGCGGTGTTCTGTCGCTTTGCCGGCTGCAACCTGTGGTCGGGCCGCGAGGCCGACCGTGCCACCGCCGTCTGCCGCTTTTGTGACACCGATTTCGTGGGCACCGACGGCCTGGGCGGGGGCAAGTTCGACACGGCGGCTGCCTTGGCCGAACGCATCGCCTCGTTCTGGCCCGCGTCGCAAGCCGGAGCCCAGGGGCAGCGTTTCGTCGTGATCACCGGTGGCGAGCCCATGCTGCAGCTGGACGCGGCGTTGGTCGATGCGCTGCATGCGCAGGGGTTTGAAATCGCCGTCGAGTCCAACGGCACGATCGCCGCGCCTGCCGGCATCGACTGGGTGTGCATCAGCCCCAAGGCGGGATCGACCCTGGTGCAGACTGGCGGGCACGAGCTCAAGGTGGTGGTGCCGCAAGCCGGTTTCACCGAAGATGACTTGCTCGCGTTCGAGAAGCTGGGCTTTGAGCAGCTGCGTGTGCAGGCCATGGACAGCGCCGACCCGAAGGCCCGACGCGAGGCCATGCAATGGGCCGTGCAGTGGTGCCTGGACCACCCGCGCTGGAGCCTGAGTGTCCAGACCCACAAGACGCTGGGCATCCGCTGAAACGCGCGATGCACCAGGCGCCCTCCCGCTGAAGGATTCCCGAGATGTTCGAGTTGAGCCAGACCTTTTCCTTTGATGCCGCGCACACGCTCAAGCGCCAGGTCTCGCCCGAAGAGGCCGCAGGCAGCCGCCGCATCCACGGGCACACCTACACGGCCGAGGTCATGGTGCGCGGTGAGCGCCAGCCTGACAGCGGCATGGTGGTGGACCTGGCCGTGCTGCGCGGGGTGATCGCCGGCATCCGCAACCAGCTCGACCACCACTTCCTCGACGAGGTGGCTGGCCTGGGCGCGCCCACGCTGGAAAACCTGT